>Ga0213824_1000125_pt1 | contig 63705 bp, 61 predicted proteins | sample MC6MC0906MG_FD_179892 | JGI IMG/M metagenome (GOLD analysis project Ga0213824, IMG submission 179892) | Enriched soil aggregate microbial communities from Iowa State University, Ames, United States - MC6-MC0906-MG | ecosystem: Environmental > Terrestrial > Soil > Unclassified | place: USA: Iowa...
AGTAGAAAGGATTTGCATTATGACTGAAAAAATGACACGAATGACACATTTTGTGAAGGAAGAAATTGCAAATGCAATTACACATGGTATCGGTGCCATTTTAAGCATCCCTGCCTTAATTATATTGATTATTCATGCTTCAAAGCATGGTACCGCATCTGCTGTATTTGCATTTACGGTTTATGGTGTAAGCATGTTTTTACTGTACTTGTTTTCAACATTGTTACACAGCATTCACCATCCAAGGGTAGAAAAATTATTTACTATATTAGATCACTCAGCCATTTATTTATTAATCGCTGGCACGTATACTCCTTTTCTACTTATTACACTTCGCGGAACATTAGGCTGGACGTTACTAGCTATTATATGGACACTTGCAATCGGAGGTATTGTCTTCAAAATTTTCTTTGTACGTCGCTTTATAAAAGCATCAACTTTATGTTATATCATTATGGGATGGCTCATAATCGTTGCTATTAAACCACTTTATGAAAATCTAACTGGCCATGGTTTTTCTCTACTTTTAGCAGGTGGTATTTTATATTCAGTCGGGGCAATCTTCTTCCTTTGGGAAAAGTTACCTTTCAATCATGCTATTTGGCATCTCTTCGTTTTAGGTGGCAGTACAATGATGTTCTTCTGTGTACTCTTTTACGTCTTACCTGCAGTTTAATAAAAAAAGTTTCAGCTTACATCAAGCTGAAACTTTTTTTATTACTTATGTAATTGTGATGCGATAACATCCTGTGTATGCTTCGTTAATTCTTTAATATCCATATTCGCATACTCTTCAGGTGTAATCGGCTTAGAAATCGTTACTGTTGCATGAGCTGGTTTCATACGATTTCCATTCGCTTCAAACATTTTATATGTACCATCTAACGTTACAGGTAAGATTGCTACACCAGATTTTACTGCTAGGTGAAAACTACCAGCTTTAAACTCTCCAATTTCGCCACCCTTACTTCTCGTTCCTTCAGGGAAAATTACGATAGAATGTCCATTCTTTAATAGTTCAATTCCATCTTTAATCGCTTGAAGAGATTGACGACGATCATTACGAACCATAAATACACAATTCATAAGTTCCATCCAAGTTGGTACAACTGGAAATTTCTTAATCTCTGCCTTTGAAACGAATCCAATTGGTTTATTTAAGTAACCTAGTAACACAGGGATATCCATATTACTTTGATGATTACTTACAACTAGTACTGGCTTGTCTTTCGGAACATTTTCAAGCCCTTTTACTTCTACTGCCCCACCAGCAACACGTACCATTTTTTTACCAAACCAATTTGTCGTTTTATACACAGCATTATCTTTTTCTTGCGGTGACATCGTATTTACTTGTTTTTTAAGACGCCACATTCTCGGTGTAATCGCAATTACGATTAAAATTAAATAAAAGATTTTAAAAAACGTTTGAATCATACAGAACCCCCACCTATTATCATTCCGACCTTCATTATACTAGACAAACGAAGGAAAAAGAAGAAAAAATGTCCAAACAACAAGTGTTTGGACATTTTTAAGTATTCTATATTAGAAACGTTTTGCTAATTCACGTGCGTTAGCAATTGCTGCCTCTTTAATTTCTTGTGCATTTTCAGGATTAGCATTCATACCTTCAACTGCAATATATTCAGTTTCATTTACACCGATGAATCCTAATACTGTTTTCAAGTGATTACGACCGAAGTCTACAGCTGCGTATGCTCCTTCAGAATAAACGCCACCTGTCGCTTGAATGTGAAGTGCTTTTTTGCCTTCTAATAAGCCAACTGGACCATTTTCAGTATATTTGAATGTTTTACCTGCGATTGCTAAGTTATCTAAGTATGCTTTTACTACTGGTGGATAGCTAAAGTTCCACATTGGAGTTACGAATACATAACGATCTGCATGCATAAATGTTTCTAAGTTTGTGTTCATTGCTGCAACTTTTTGTTGTTGAACTTCAGTTAAAGTTTCAAAGCCTTCACCTGCTGCAAATTTACCCCAAGCAGCGAATACATCCGCATCGATTGCTGGTACTGTAGTGTTGAATAAATCAATTGTTACAACTTCGTCTTGTGGATGTTCGTTTTTATAAACTTCGATGAAAGATTCCCCTACTGCCATTCCGAAAGAACCTTCTGCTGAATTTGGATTTGCTGTAATAAATAGTACTTTTGTCATTGTATTCTCTCCCTTTTACACATTTTATCTTTAATTTGAGATTTATAATTTGAAAGTAAATAACTTACCTTATGTAAGTATAATACAAAAAGTTGTGTGTGATGTCAATAAAAAATAGCTACTTTTTTTTCGTAAGTTAATGATTTATTTTTCTTCTTTAAAATTCAGTATATAGATATTTAGAATCTTTCATACAAAAAGGCTATCTCTATACATTATAGAGATAGCCTTTTATCCCGCTATTTGCCGTGCAGTAAGACCTCCACCTCAAAATTCAGCGAAAGCAAAGAAGTTAGGTGGGGGATCAACTGCACGTAAAAGCCCGATTGATTCAACTAATAATCAGCGGGGGATGCCCCCACTGATTAAAGTTTCACTTTATTACATATTATTTTTGAAAAACATGTTTAACTTTTTCAGCTGGAATATTACTTCCACCTCTACCTTTTACGTCTTCAATCATCATTGTAATGACCATATCTGGTGAATTTAAATCAAATGCAGCGAACCAGCCTAGTTCTTTTCCTTCGGCCTCTTTTGATACTTTCAGTTCCGCTGTACCTGTTTTTCCAGCAAGAGTCTTACCATCAATTTTAGCAATTTTCCCTGTACCATCCGGATCATTAATTACTTTCGTCATAGCAGTTTTTAATATATCCTGATTGCCTTTTGAAATTACATTCTCTTTCCAAACTTTTGGTTGTTTATCTGTTTTAATAATATATGGAGAAGGTATGTTTCCGTCATTAACAATTGGTGCGTACGTTAATGCTAGGTGGAGTGGCGTCATTAATACTTGCCCTTGTCCATAGCCTGTGTCTGCCATTTGAATATCATTTTTAATACCATCATTTGCGATTTTAGAAGCTGGGAATCCATATTCAATTGGTAATTTCTCATCGAATCCGAATTTTTTTGCTTCACTCATAAATTTGTCTTTTCCAATTTTCATAGCTTCTTGCGCGAAATAAATATTATCCGAGTATTTCATCGCCTTATCAAAATCAATCGGATTCGCATCTTTCACACGCGTTACATAATAATTACCCCAAGAAGAATCTTTTGTCCATTTCAATCCTTCAATTTTCAGCTCTTCTTTTGGATCAATTGTTTTCGTTTCAAGACCGATTGCACCTGTAATTGGCTTAAATACAGAACCCGGTACCGATAATTGTGTGAATCGGTTCGTCATCGGTTTTTTCGGATCATTATTTACCGCATCGCGTTGCGCTTTTGACGCCCCTCTTGTAAGGGTATTTGGGTTATAAGCTGGCGTGCTCACAAGTGCAATTGTTTCTCCAGTCTTTGGATTAATTGCTGCACTTGATCCTACCTCATTTTTCATTTCATTATAAATTTCGTATTGAACAGCACTATCAATCGTTAAAGTTACATTTTCTCCATCAACAGCATCTGTTTTCGCTAAATTTTTAATTTCTTTTCCTTGCGCATCTTCCATGAAGACACGGCCACCTTTTTTACCGCGTAGCTGTTCTTCCAATACTTGCTCTAAACCAGCTTTACCAACTGGATCATCTGCTTGATACCCTTTCTTTTGAAGCGTCTTTAAATCTTCAGCATTCACCTTTCCGATATAACCAGTCAGATGCGCTGCAGCTTCTCCTAATGGATATGTACGAACATTTACAGGTTTTGTTGCAACACCAGGTAAATCAATGTACGTATTTTGCGTTGCACCCTCAGGCAATATTCCAATTGGTACAAGGTAATTTGGTTTTACCCATTTAGCTGCTAGTTTTTGATCAATTTCTTCAACAGACATATTTAACAATTTCGCTATCGTTTCCTTCGTTTGAGGAGCAGCATCCCCTAACTTTTCAGGTATTATTCCAATTTCAGAGGCTTTACCATTGACCGCAAGATATTTACCGTTACGGTCATATATTTCTCCACGTTTTGGCTGCGTCGTTTGCATACGCACTTTACTATCTTTTGTCATACCTGGGAATATAAAATCAGGAGTCCAATCTATTTTCCAAGATTCTTTATCTCCATCTTTTTCTTTCACCATTTTTGCTTCATGACCAAAAGTGATTTTACCACCAACTGTGTCCATGCTTACTTTAAAAGGAACAGGACCTTCATCTTTTTTATCTTCTTTTACTTCCCCTGTTTCTACTTTTAAATCCTTCACTTCAATGCCAGAATAAATCTTTTCATATTTCTCAGTGAATTCTTTCTTTGAAATATCTTTTTTTGCCTTTTCTGATAATTGATCATACATATCTGCAAATTTTTGTTTATTCCATGCTTTTGTATATGTATCAAACGCTTCTTGTGGTTTTTCTTCTTTACCGCATCCGACTAACATGAATGTTAAGCAAAGAAATAGAATCCCCCATATCTTTCTCAATCGATTCTCCTCCTCTTTCTATATGAATACTTTTGAAAATTTTAGCATTTTTTACATGCTATATGTCATTATAGCACTATCGAATATCATATATAAACTTATATTGTTGGATACAAATAAAAAGATTGATGTGGATTTTCACATCAACCTTTATTATTATTGCTTCTCATATACATGGTAGTAGTACGTATACGGATTTTTTTCATCTGTTAAACCTTTTTCAACAAAAACTTCTTTCCAATTTGTCATATCCATTTCTGGGAAGAATGTATCGCCTTCAAATGCATGGTGGATTTTTGTTATATATAACTTGTCTACGTAAGGTAAAAAGAGATCATAAATTTGCGCTCCGCCAAAAATAAAAATCTCCTCTTCATTTTTGCATAGTTCAAACACTTCTTCTACAGAATGTGCTACTTCACATCCTTCAACATGATACCCTTCATTACGAGTTACAATAATATTACGTCTTCCAGGCAGTGGTCTACCAATCGCTTCGTAGTTCTTTCTTCCCATAATAAGTGGGTGACCCATCGTCGTTTTTTTTACATACTGTAATTCACTCGGTAAACGCCAAGGTAAATTATTATCTTTACCAATTACTCTATTCTCGTCCATTGCGACCATAAATGAAACTATCATTTTTTCATCTCCTCTACAATTACACTGCAACCGGTGCTTTAATTGCTGGGTGTGGATCATATCCTTCAATCGTTAAATCTTCCATTTCAAAATCGAACACAGATTTTACATCTGGATTTAATGTAAGTTTCGGGAATGGACGTGGTTGACGTGCCAATTGCTTTTCTACTTGTTCAAAATGATTCGTATAAATATGTGCATCACCAATTGTATGAACAAACTCGCCAACTTCAAGACCACATTCATGTGCAATTAAATGTGTTAGTAATGAATAGCTTGCGATGTTAAATGGAATTCCGAGGAATATGTCACCGCTTCTTTGATATAACTGACAAGAAAGCTTTCCATCTGCTACATAAAATTGAAATAGCGTATGACAAGGCGGTAATGCCATGCTTGGTACATCCTCAGGATTCCAAGCAGAAACGATTAAACGACGTGAGTCTGGCGTTTTTTTGATCATTTCAATTACATCTTTTAATTGATCAAGTGTCTCACCAGCTGTCGTTTTCCAAGCACGCCACTGCTTTCCGTATACGTCCCCTAAATAACCATATTTATTCGAAAAATCATCATCTTCTAGAACGTTCTTTTTAAACAATTCCATTTGCTCATCGTATTGCTTCTTAAATTCCTCATCTTGTTGAGAGCGAAGACCGAAATCTGTCATATCAGGACCTTTATATTCGTCACTTTCTACCCAGCTCTTAAACGCCCATTCATTCCAAATATTATTATTATGTTGCAATAAATAACGAATATTTGTATCACCTTTCATAAACCAAAGCAGTTCACTTGCTACAAGGCGAAATGGGACTCTCTTTGTCGTTAATAAAGGAAATCCTTTACTTAGATCGAAACGCATTTGGTAACCAAATACAGATACAGTACCTGTCCCCGTACGATCTTCTTTCTTCGTACCGTGCTCCATTACGTGACGGCATAAATTTAAGTATTCATATTCAGCATGTTTCATATGTAGGAAAACCTTCTTTCAATCTTATATGCAATTTATCATAACATGAAAAACAGCGAATTTAATAATCCAAATTAATAAAAAATATTTCTATATTAACAGAATTCTACCTCATTTATTTTCTTACAAAATGTAAATTCATAATCGCCAGATCCTAATTCCTTTTCAATGCTCTCCCTTGTTTCCCATTCAGCTTCCTGAATTCGTAACGTTGCTGTAGTATTTGCCGGCACTGAGACATTTAATATAGCTTGTTCATGTTCTACACGCCAATCAATTTTAATTTCTCCATACGCTGTTTCACGCTTTATATTAATCCATTCTAGATTGGAATCAAAATGAGGCTGGATATAAAAATGTTTATATCCAGGCTTTGTTTCATTCACTTCTAGCCCAACAATATATCGGTATATCCATTCAACGATAGAACCGTATGCGTAATGATTATAAGAATTCATGCTATCCTTCCAAAGTGTTCCATCTTCTTTCACACCATCCCAATGTTCCCAAATCGTTGTAGCACCTTTTTTCACTTGATATAACCAAGATGGATAATCTTCATGAAATAGAAGCTTACAGGCAAGGTCATGACGTTTAAACTTGCTTAATATTAAATTCAAATGCGGTGTTCCTATAAAACCAGTTGTTAAATGATTTTTATTTTCTTTTAAAAGCTCAATTAAGCGATTAAATATTTTCTCCTTCACATTATCATTTACCAATTCAAACAAAAGCACCAATACGTGGGCAGTTTGGGTATCTGAAATTAATCTACCATTTGGTGTAACGAATTCATTTTGAAATGCTTGAACAATATTTGCGTGTAACTCTTCATAAAATTTAGCATCTGTATTTTCACCTAAAATCTCAGCAATTCTTCGTAAAATCGATGTTGAATACGCATAAAAAGCCGTCGCAATAAAATACTTGTCTGTCCCGCCTTCATATACATCTGGTTTCGTATCTAATGCAAGCCAATCTCCTAAATGATAACCTGTATTCCATATATACTCGTTCTCACCTTGTGAACGTATGTAATCTAAATACTTCTTCATACTGTCATATTGTTCTTTTAAAATCGATACATCTCCGTAATGCAAATAATGAACCCATGGACAAATAATGGCTGCATCGCCCCAACCTCCTGAAGTATCAAGATCAAAATCCACTCTTTTTCCAAACGCATCTGGAATAACTAAAGGCACAGCTCCGTTAACATTTTGGTCTAATGATAAATCTTGAAGCCATTTTTTAAAGAACGATTGAACATTCATGATTTGTGTAGCTGTCCCGATGAACATTTGTGCATCTCCTGTCCATCCAAGTCGATCATCACGCTGCGGACAATCTGTCGGCACATCAAAGAAGTTACCTCTTTGGGACCATTCCACATTATGATGAAGCTGATTGATTAATGGATTGGACGTTTCGAACTCAGTCGCTTTTTCCATATCAGTATGCAATACAATCCCCACAAAATCCGTTATTTGAGGTGGCTGAGTTAATCCACTTATTTTCACATACCTAAAACCTTGATATGTAAAATGAGGCTCAAACTTTTCCTCTTCTTCTCCTTTTGCTATATACACTATTTTTTGTTTTGCCTTTCGGAGATTTCCAGTATAAAAATTACCGTCTTTATTTAATATTTCAGCATGTTGTAATTCTATTTTTTGCCCAATATAAACATGACGGACTGTAAATCGCACCCACCCTACCATATTTTGTCCCATATCAATGAGCCACTCGTGATTTGGTAGTTTTGAAATAGAGATTGGTTTTATGATTTTCATTTTACGAATCGATTCGTTTTCTTGTGCAACAATTATTCGTTTAGAATGACCAATTACTTCAACCTTCTCTAACTCTTGCCCTCTTTCTTCTATCCTAGCGTCGTAAACTTCTCCTTCATAAATTTCAGAATACAAAATAGGGCTTTTTTCTGCCTCCCAAGTTTCGTCTGTTACAATTTTTTCTTTCGTTCCATCCTCATACGTTATATGTATTTGAGCAATGATCGCACGCCTTTCCCCGTAATAATTACGTACATGATGCATTGTAAGCGGTCCTTTAAACCATCCATTACCTACCAGCACAGAAATAACATTTTGCTCATCCTTTAATAAATGCGTTATATCATACGTTTGATACAGTACCCTTTTATCATAACTTGTCCATCCAGGAGTAAAATAACAATCTCCAATACGCTCTCCATTTATAGAAGCCTCATATAACCCTAAACTTGTGATAAATAAACGTGCTTTTTTAACTAATTTTTTAATAGAAAAATTTTTATTAAATGACATAACTTGCGTTCGCTCGTTTTTCGCAGCAATCCAGTTTCCCGTCCAATTGTCACTTTGTAATCCAGTCTCCCAAAATGCTACTTTTGACCAAGATGACTCTTCTTCATGATTATCCCACACCTTTATTCGGTAAAAATAGCGTGTCTCCGTACTATATAGAAATGCATTGATCGGTATATGTAAACTTTGATCTGTTTCTACTTTCTGTGAATCAAATACTATATTTTCAAAATCTTTATCCTTCGCAACTTGCAATTGATAAGCACGTTGTTTTACATTTCGGTTATTCGACTCAAGCTGTCAACTAATTTTAACAACTTTTGAATCTATCCCTATCGGATTAATTTTATTATCGCAAAGTACTTTCTTTATCGTTAACACGCTTCTTCACCATCTTTTCTAAATCTTAATTTAAATTAATTATAATAAAAATAAAATTCTAAATAAATAATAATTTCATTCATTCTTACAAAATTATTAACTTTCCACATTTATAAAGGTTTTCATTTTCTATTACCGAAAGTATAGTGCGGTAGGATAAAATTTATATTTGGAGGTTAGAAGTATGTCTAAAATTGAAATTCCTGTTATGACTTCTTTACAAACAACGGTTGAAAAAATGATGAAGGATTTAAATGTTCCTGGTGCTGCTGTAGCTGTTATAAAAGACGGTGAAGTTTTTATTTCGGAAGGTTTCGGCTATCGTAATATAGAGACAAAAGAGGCTGTTACACCGAGTACTCGGTTCGCAATTGGTTCCTCAACGAAAGCTTTTGGCACACTTTCATTAAGTTTATTAGCACAGCAAAAAAAGTTTAATTGGGATACTCCTGTCCAAACTTACGTACCTAACTTCTCTTTATCCGATATGCTCGCTAACTCGCAAGTTACAGGACGAGATTTAGCTTCTCATCGTACTGGGGTAAGTCGTCACGATGCTCTTTGGTACAGTTCTTCCTTAACTCGAAAAGATCTTGTTGAAAAAATAAAACATTTATCACTTGATGCACCGTTCCGCACAGCATTTCTTTATAACAACTTAATGTATGCGACAATTAGTTATATTGTAGAAAACATTACGAATCAAACGTGGGAGCAATATGTTGCAGAACATATTTTAGAGCCTTTAAATATGGATCAAACAAACTTCTCTGTTACAGACTCACAAAATACAGATGATTACGCATTACCTTACGTTGAAAATAACGGTGAAATGAAAGAAGTTCCATTCCGTAACATTGATACAGTTGGCGCTGCTGGATGTATTAATTCTACAATTGAAGATATGGCAAATTGGGTACTTCTTCACTTAAACGAAGGGAAATTTGGTGATCATGAACTAATCTCCTCTGAATTATTACAACAACTGTGTACACCACATAATTCAATTCCAGATCAACCAGCTTTATCACTTCCTGAATCTCCATTAAATAGTTATGGGCTTGGTTGGTTTATTAGCGCTTACCGTGGTTATAAAATGATTCATCACGGCGGTAATATCGATGGATTTTCAGCGTTTGTTTCATTTATGCCAAATGAAAATGTAGGTCTCGTTATATTAACGAATGCTGGAGGTACATTACTGCCTATATATCTTGCTAACCAAATTTACGACGAGCTACTCGGATTAGAATCTATCGACTGGCATAAACGTGCTGTAGAAGATAGTGAAAAAATGAAGGAAATGATGAAAGAAACAACTGAATCCATTCCTAAACAAATTAAAGGTACTACACCTTCTCACAAGTTAGAGGATTATACTGGTACTTTTGAACATCCTGCATATGGAACATTACAAGTATACAAACGAGATGATTCGTTATATGTACAATTTATGGAGATGGAAATTCAATTAGGGCATCATCACTACGACATTTTCTCTGCAGAAGTTGATTTATTCCAAATGAAAATGAGTTTATTATTCTCTTATGAAATGAATGTAAGTGGTGAATTCCCATCGCTGCAGTTACATGTACCTGCAATGCTAAGTACCCAACCTCTTACATTTACTAAAATTGAATAGTTAATTTTATAGAGGGAAGCTTTCGCTTCCCTCTATTTTTTCACAAGTAGAAATCCCATCTACAACTGTTAATTTGATTATCTAATTAAACGAATGATATTTTAGTACTACTCAAACCATTCAGCATTATATAACCTCAAAATAATCCTTCATGAAGCATTGTTTTCTTATTATCATTTTACTGAATATGGAATAACATCCTTGTTATCGGCGAATTTAGTTTTCTTATCTCTCCAAACAATTTTTTTCAAACACATAAACACAGTTACCGAGATAGCGACTCCAACTGTAACATCCGAGGCAAAATGAGCCCCTACCGTAATACGACTAATTGGCACCACTATCATCCACAACAGAATGAGAATCCACACACCTATTTTCTTTCTCTTTAATGAAGCGAAATATTCCGGTAATAAGCTAAACCAAATGATTAACGCAGCATTGGCACTATGACCTGATGGAAACGACATAAACTCATCACTTTTAGCGATTCCATCAGGTACAAACCATTTTGAAACCCCTTCAAACGATCCAATAGAAACCATATGACGATAGCGTTCTCTACCCCATCCTAATTTTATTAAATTAAATGTAATTAATACAATAACTACACTTAACAATCCAATTAATGCAATGTCTCTCAATCTTGCATCATCATATTTACTCCATGATTTAGAAATTATATAACAAGCCACAATAAAGCAAAGCATAAAAATTGGAATTAAAAATTTTGAAATGCTTAAATAATGTACTAGCATAAATGACGCTATAAAAGCGAATAAAAGAATGATTACTCCATAGCCAATTCCAGATAGATAATACCCTCGTGAACCTTTATTTTTTCTAGTTTTAAATAAATACATACTAGAAAATAAGGCAATAAGTATCGCCGGGATTTTTCCTATAGCTTGTAAAAAAAGAGCAATCTTATTAGTTGGTTCATATAGACTATTGGATATTTGTAAATCTGTAAACGCAAAGATACATAGTAAAATAGCAAAGCTAACAATTAATATCACTTTTCTATTTTTCATCATTCTCCCTACTTTCTACTATGCTTTAATATAAAATTCCCCATTTCAATTGCTAAATCTTCACTTTGAGGATAAACACCTACGTTATCTCCATAAGCATGCCCCAAACCACGATAGAGAACTGTTTCAGTATCAACTCCTTTTTTGGTCAATTTAGCTGCATAAGCTAAGCATTCTATCATTAAAAAATCATGTTCTCCTACCGTAATAAATGTACTTGGATAGTCTGGGGATACATCAATATATGGACTTAAATACTTAGAATTAATTTCTTTCGTACCAAGTACTTCTGACATACCTCCAACTATAGAATGCATAATATTAAGCATTTTTTCTAATCCTTTTTTATACTTAGGAGCAATTTCATATTTATCTATACTCCAAGAATAAAATTCATCTTCATAGTCACACATGTTAATTGTAGGATACAGAAGCAACTGTCCCTTCACATACTTCCTACCATCTTCCAAATCTTTAGTTGTACAATACTGTGTTAAGTTCCCTCCTGCACTATCACCTGCCACAAAGATATTATTCTTATCACCGCCTAATGTGCCAGCATTCTCATAAATCCACTTTAAAGTAGTGTAACAATCTGTATGCCCAGTTGGAAAAGGATTTTCTGGCGCTAATCGATAATCCACAGAAACAGCTAGTATATCTGTTTTTTCCACTATCAATTTCACAAGTTCTTCTACTACATCTGGTGATCCTGCCATGAATCCACCCCCATGAATAAAGTATAAAACTGGCGCATTCTCTCGTTTAGAAACACTGTTATAAATTCTTATCGGAATATCATATCCATCTTCCGCTTTCACTGTTTTATGCGTAATATTTATGTCTTTAGTGACAATTGGAACACTTTTAATTCCATTAAATTGTTTTCGCATATTCTTTACCGACTTTTCGGAAGCGTCCATTTTCATCATATTTTTAGGCATAAACCTCATGATATTCATTTGAACCTTCGTATCCTTATAAAGACGTGGATCCATCGCTCCTTTTTCATCGCAATCTGGTATGTTTTTTACTATGACTTTTGCCCCCTGCACATTGATGGTTTCTTGTTTTTCTTGAATTTTTTCTAATAAGTCTAAGTCATATTTTCTAGTCATCTAATATTTCCCCCTCTAAATTCAAGCGCTTTCATTATTCGAGATTATATAACTTCCTGTTTACTAAATAAAAATACGTTCCATATACAAAATGTACCATGGAACGTATTTTTATTGTTGTTCATATTTGATTCGATTATTGTCATTTTTTGATATGATATTTTTCCTATACTGTAATGGTGTATATCCATATTTGTCTTTAAACTGTGAAATAAATGATTTTACATTTGGAAATCCATGTTTCAGAGCTATATCTTGTATAGCATTTGTACTTCTAATAATATCTTCATACGCTTTATAGAGCCTATATCTCGTTAAAAAAGTGGTGAAATTTGATCCAAACGATTTTTTAAACATACGTGAAAAATGTTCTTCACTTACAAAAAAATGTTTAGCCACATCTTTCAGTTTTAGTTCCTCATCATAATGTTTGTAAATATACGTAATCATTTCTTTCTGTCTATTCCCAAGTTGAAAATCACTGTCTATATTCTCCCCACCTTTGCAATATCGCAATAAAATATAAACAATTTCATAAATTAAACTATTAATTTTTATGTAAGTTAAATCATCAGAATTTGTGACTAACCCCTTTAATTCATAAAACATTTGCTGGAGGTTAGTTTTCTGAACAACTGATTCTTTTATATTAAATCTATATTTATCAAAATCTTCATTTAGCTCTTTAAGAAATTCATAAGAAATAATTAACATCATGACTGCACAACTTGTATTTTCAACTTTTTCAAATTCATGAACATCTCCACTATTTACAAAAATAAATTCGCCAGCAGATACTTTCTTTTTTTTCCCATTCACATACAAGAAAACTTCTCCATATACGACTAGGCTAATTTCAATACTTCTATGCCAGTGCGGAGGAATATAATAGTGAAAACCAGTAGGTAACATTGTGTCCTCTATATATTCAACCATTCCTGGAATTCTATCGCGTAATTTTATTTCTTCATATTTGCCTTGCCTAATTTTCAATAGTCCACCCCCTTTTTTTATTATAATGGAGACGTCAAGTTTCTCCTTACATTTTGCAACCTCTACAATAGATCCATTCGAATCGTAAATGTCGATTGTATAGTAACCATCCGAATTAAGTGGAATAATTGTAAAGTATAGAATTCTTTTATTCAACTAATTAAATTACAAGGAGGAAAAGTTGTGTACACAGAAATTTTTAAAGAAGTCGTTTATTCGCTCTTTACTACCCTACTTCACGGCTTTCTATTATAGATAAAGGCGAAGGAATGTCCGGAATTGGTATACAACCGCATATACATATCCCGTGGACTCCGGAACATATACAAGAAGATGTGGATTTAAAGTTAGCATTACAACTGCTTCAAAACGAAAAATGGTAAAAATAAAGGTAGGTGTGAATCACACCTACCCTTTCTATTTCATATTAATCTTTTCTGGTTGAAACCAAATTGGCTTTGATAACTCAAAGTCTTTATGATCCTCTAAAACTATAGTAAGACGTTCTAACGTATCATCTAACATATGCGGCGCTGCTCGTAAGGACCAGACAACTGATGAGAAAACCGTCATGCCAACGTACACCGCATATAATTTCCAGAACTCCTCTGGTATTCTCCCATTAAAGTATCCTTCTATTTGTCCAATTGAATATGGAATACTAATGTCCCTTGCAAATAGTGCAATTTTCACGAAATCATGAAGTGGGTCGCCCCAGTCGTAGCCATTAAAATCAACAACACCTATATATTTCGCATCACGTACAATTATATTCTCTAAATGAAAATCATCGTGTTGAAATCGATTTGGGCGGTTCTTTAAATATATTTCATTTTCATCTATAAACTTTATGATTTTATCATCATTTTTCATTTTTATTCCACATGTTTTATATGCCTCTAAATATTTACGATGTTTTTTCATTGCTCTTTCATACCATGGAAGTATATCCTTAGGAGCTTCATATGTATGCATTTTTGCTAAATCTTTTCCCGCCTCTATACCAATATTATATTGTTCTTTTGGTGAATACGTAGGCAATAGCTTCTTCGCATCTTCCCCTTCTAAATATGAAAAAATGCTATAGCATACACCTTCTTCCAGCATACCGAATTCAATCGGTCTTTGGGCCTGTACATCTCGCTTCTGCATTTCATTTAAAATGTGAAACTCTAGTTTTTTTCTTTCATACTCTTTTGCATCACCTGTCCGTAACAAATATTTTTCATTACTCGCATTCGTAATTATATATTTCTTATCAGGTGAGAAACCTTTATAAATTTCTTCAATATTCGCTGCATCTTTTACTATCTGTATATTGTTTTGCCATGCTGTAATTGTCTTCATATATATTCCCCTTACATTTCTACATTTGGTGTATACGCTACTTCTATTATAAAACCATTCGGATCATAAAAATCAATCGTATAATACCCTTCTGAATAATGATACATTTCAATCGGACCACGTATTATCTTTATTTTCGTAGTAGAAAGAAACTCTGCTACCTCATCAACTACTTCTCTTTTAATAGCTTGGTAACAAATATGTCTAGGCCCTAACGTCCTTACGATTTCCTCGTTTACTTCTTTAAAATATATTTCACTTTCTCCCGTACTATATGATACTTCATTTAGCTTTATCCATCCAATTATGGAAAAAAACATATCATAAAAAGAAATAGACTCATCGAAACTCGCTACCCAAAATTCTATATGATGAATACCTGCTCGAAGTGTATTCATATTAAGAATACGCCACTTGTACTACTTGCACAATTTCCATCGGCGTATGAACCATATAATCTGGTGCATCTTTTTTTACTGTTTCAATGACATCATATCCCCAAGATACCCAAATTACGTTCACTCCTGCCTTTTTACAAGCCGCTACATCTCTCTGTTCGTCACCAACGTATAACATATCTTTCTCAGTTATTTTTTTCGATTTTAAAAATCTTTTTATCATTTTATCTTTACCGAACAAATTTTTAGAGCAATATACTTCTTGTATATTTTCTATATCATTATTGTGTAAAAATGCCCGAATATGCTCTTCTGAGTTCGATGATATGACTGCAATTCCGTAGCCTTTTTTATGTAGTTCATCTAATACATCCTTCATTCCATGGAACAAAATGAGATCTTTTATGGCAGGTTGATACAATTTATAAAACTCCAACGCTAATATCGGTAGTTTATACAGTGGTACATCGAGTTGTTTACATCTCTCTGGCATCGTTAATTTACGTAAATACTCAATTTCTTCTTCCCTTACCGTTTTATATCCGTGCTTTTCAGCAAGTTGATTATAAATTGGTACAAATATATTTTGTGAATCTACTAATGTACCATCGAAGTCAAAAACAATATATTTTTGCATTCCCATACTTCCTTTGCTCCTTTTTCTTAAACCTATCTTATTCAACAACATAGTTGTCTTACCCTTCTATAAACATAAAAAAGAACAAGATTTTCTCTTGTTCTTTTTAAGACAACCATTTCGGCGGTACATTCGTATTCCAATAAATATTTCCTAACTCATGGTGTCCTGAGTACCCATCATCAAAACGATGATAGTGGAAATTAAAATAATATCCATCTTGCGGTGGATGATCTCTCCTCACATGAAATCGCAGTAAGTCATTTCCTGATTTCGTGTCATAAACATGAAAAATCTTTTCATTATTTCCACCAGCTGGTCTTTGAGAAATCGCTAATGATTGTAACGATTCTTCTGGCACATCAGTGGCAAGTTCTGCAATTGCCTCTTCAATTTTAGGTAATACAACGTCTTTAAATTCATCTTCAATTACAGGCCCAATTTTAGAGCCAAATTTTTGCATCGACTGTTTCTCTGCTTCTTGCATTGCATACGTAATAAAAGTATCGGTGGTTAACCTGTCATTCGTTTCTTCATATGTATAGGACGTACTCTCCAAATTTTGTTGCCCAGCTGTGCTCGTAGACTTGTCCGCAGCTTTGGCATTATCAAGCAGTATGGAAGGAGGCGTCACTAAACCAAATGTAAATACGGTAATTAATGCGACTAAGGTTTTTCTAAACCAATTTGGCATTTATGTTCCCTCCCCTTTCACTCATTATATTTTATATAACGGTTGTTTCTTCTATTATACAAAATGATTGTAATTTTTGCACTTTACAATTTTGTTAACGTTCACATATTTTTCACTTGAATATGAAATTGTAAGATTTCATACAATAATAATACAACAACAATGAGGAGGCAATCAGATGACTTTAGATGTCATGTATTCCGCCGCAAGTATACTCGTTTTAGTATATTTTATTTATCAATGTGTGACAGATTAGAAAAAGAGCCATTTTTCGGCTCTTTTTCTATGGTAAAAATACAATCCAACCAATCCATACTATAAAAATAATCCCGGCAATTACAGCTGGTAATAAATAAAAATGAGAAAGTATAACTATTCCATACAAAAGGATTACTGGAAGTAATAAATATCGATCTGCCTTCCATCTTAACAATAATAATTTCCCTTCATCACAATATAAATGAAGAAACATCTTTTTCGTAAATTCATTCCAATAATCGCGCGCATAGCGAGAAATTGCAACTAAAGCAAATACAAGAATAATAGCTGCAATCCACCTCGGACTCATGATAATACTTACAGTACTTATACATACAATTTGAATATAAAATATTCGTGCACTACTTGTACGGAAAAATTCTTTTAAAAAGGATTCAACAATACGATAATCCTTTTTCTTCCCTAAAAACTTTTTAGAACGTGGAAACATCCACGGCTTTTTATTCGAACTACTCGGTTTAGCCGCATGACCACCAACTTGTATAATCCCACTCGTCCAGCGCATACTTTCTTCTTTCTCTTTCTCAACTTCTTTAAAAAAGCAATTTTTATAATTTAGTTTTTCTTTCATCAATACGATAATTAGTAAAACTGCTAGACCGATACATAGTATAGAATAAAAGGAATTTTTATAAATAAGAAACAGACTCAATCCAAAAAAGGATAGACTTATAGAAAATATTACATTTTTTATAATCCATAGTAGCCATCGTTTCCCCACACGTATATGAATAAATCTCGTTAACAGCGACAACATAAATCGAAATGCAGTAAAGAATAGCCAAAATAATACGATTTGTACCTTCGTCACTCCAATACTTTTCATCAACACTGGTAACATAGCAACTACTACCACTACATTCGTTATCGCTATTCGAATTAACGTATATGTCATGCCATACTGGATTAACTTTTGCATGTGAGCGGGATACGAAATTAAAAATAAACTATCCGCTTGTTCAAAAAATGAGCGAACTCCTCTAGAATATGTAATCACATAAAATGCGAGTAGACCTAATCCGAAATAAACTGTCTCTCCCATCGATAATTCTTCCATCCATAGTGAACGATAATAAATCCCTATAAATATAAGTGCAGGAATAATAATATATAGTGCAACCGTCCAATCAGTTATAGAACGTATGGACTTCCATTTACGCCCCAGTTCATGGCGCAATCTTTTATAAAATTGTTGTTTAATCATGCTGTTCACGCCTTACAATTACACCAAAACAGTCTAATAATGAACTTCCTGGCATTTCTGCTAACGTTTGAATTGCCTCTAAATGACCATCTGCGACTAATGTACCTTTTGATATGAGTAAAAATCTTTCACAAATTCTTTCAGCAGTATCCAATACGTGCGTACAAAGTAAAATTCCTGCCCCGCGCTCTTTTTCTTTATATAAATAACTTAAAAACTCTTTCGTAGCTACTGGATCTAATCCGATAAAAGGTTCGTCAATTATATAAAAATCTGGCTTAGTTAAAAACGCCAATATAAGCATCGATTTTTGTTTCATCCCTTTTGAAAACTTTGATAAATACTCATGTTTATGTTTATCCATTCGAAACATATGTAATAATTCTTCAGCTTCTCTTTCCCAGCTTCCTACTTCATTCTCACGAGCAGCCATTAATAATTCAATATGTTCCCATAGCGTTAAATAATCATAATATGTCGGATGCTCCGGCACATATGCATAAGGGTTCTTTTTTTCACCGAATGATATTTCACCATTCATATTTACAAGTAAACCGATCATCGTTTTAATCGTCGTGCTCTTCCCAGCACCATTCGCACCAATAAGTGCAACTAATTCACCTTTTTCAATCGAAAAGGCAATATCATGAATTGTCTTTTCCCCTATATCATATCCGGCAGAGCGGATATTCACGTCTAACATACATTCCCCTTCTTTCCATTTCCAATACAATCAAGGAAAAGAATAACATATAACTATCTATATATCATTATAAAATATTTATTTTCATAGCAGGAATAAATATTTTTTTACAGAAATACTTAATGTTTGATTACATTTTATTGGAGTGGATAATATGTCTTTTCAAATTCGTGAAGCTACGATAGACGATATAGATGCACTTTGTTCTTTAACAACAGAATTAAAAGGTTCCTCTATTTCGTATGAAGATATGAACAACCGATTACAATTCGTACAAATGAGTCCTTTTGATTTTTTATATGTTTATGAAGAAGACACTATATGTGGATTACTTGGGTTTCGTATACGTGAAAATTTAGAAGATGTAACTCGTTATGGGGAAATTTCAATTATTAGCGTTGATTCTACAATACGACGGAAAGGCATTGGGCAAGTATTAATGGATTATGCAGAGCAATTAGCAAAGACACATAATTGTATCGGTACATGGCTAGTCAGTGGAACAAAAAGATTAGAAGCGCATCCTTTTTACAAAAAATTAGGATATGAAGTGAATGGATATCGATTTGTAAAACATTTTTAAACTACTTATAAATTGAAAGGGCTGTAACTATGAAAAACATTGAAGCTATTTTCATTGATCGTGACGGAACAATTGGCGGTGATACTACAATACATTATCCAGGTTCTTTCACATTATTTCCTTTTACAAAGGAATCTTTACAAAAGTTAAAAGCTCAAAATATTAAACTATTCTCTTTTACGAATCAACCAGGTATCGCGGATGGAAAAGCAACTGCGAATGATTTTGCGAAAGAATTAAAGGGGTTTGGTTTTGATGATATTTACCTTTGCCCTCATAAACATGGTGATGGTTGTGAATGCCGTAAACCAAGTACAGGTATGCTGCTACAAGCCGCCGAAAAACACGGGATTGATTTAACAAAATGCGCTGTAATCGGTGATCGCTGGACGGATATTGTTGCTGGGGAAAAAGTAAATGCAACGACTATATTGGTTCAAACTGGCGCTGGTTATGATGCTTTACATACGTTCCGAAATAAATGGGCACATATTGAACCAAACTACATTGCAGAAAACTTTGAAGATGCTACAAATTGGATTTTAAATCATCAATAAAAAATTAAATGAGACGTCTTCACTTTGAAAACGTCTCATTTAACTATGTATATTTCAAAAAGTTAATTCATAATGGAAATAACGATTATCTCTTAAATATCCATTTTCAGCATATAGTCGCTGTGCTGATAAATTATCAATTTCTGTTTGTAGTTTTAAACCTTTTGCACCATTTTCTAATGCGAATTCTTTTGCTGCTTCTAATAATTTTTTACCTGTTCCAGCTCCGCGCTTCGCCTTTTGTACAAACAGATCATTTAAAATCCATAACTCTTTCATCGAAATAGAAGAAAATGATGGATATAGTTGCGTGAACCCGATATATTCTCCATCTTCAACTGCCACGAAAATAATGGATTCTTTTCTCTCGATTCGATTTCTTAAAAATACTTTTGCTCCTTCAATATCGGAATCTTGACTATAAAACATACGATAGTTATTAAAAACTGATGCTAGTCCATCTAAATCTGCAATTGTTGCCTCATATATTCTCATTTTACTTTATTCCCCTTCCAATATTGTTTCATAATATCCGTTGCCCATTCAGGCTGCTTTATTTCTTCTCTCGGTATAAATTCTTTCATAACAGGCTTAATATCCAATATAGGTGTACCATCAATTGCGTCTAATCCTTCAACAACGATTGTTTTTCCATCTCTTCTTATCACTTTAACAATCGTCGCTCCTATTCGGTTCGGACGATTTTTTCCACGCTGTGCCAAAATCCCTACCTTTGGGTAATTACTATTATTTCTAGGGTGTCTAGCAAAATATTGAATTTGTTCATCTGTTACTTTATGAAAATAGAAAATAACTTCAATATGGGAAAAGTCTTCAATTCCTTGTATACTTTCCTCTGTATACATATCAGTTAAAGTAATACAGGATCTTACATCTCCCCACTCATCATCTTTTATTTCCTTTCTTTCATTATGTACAAATGCGATTGGTTGAACTGAAAACATCCGCATTCCCCCTTGAATGTAACCACTTACATTATAAAGTATTTTCTGAATGTTTTCCACTCACACGGTCATTGTTTACATAATAAAATTATCTTCACTTTCCAAAGACATATTCACAGCCTCAATTGCGTGTATGCGTGCTGTATCAAATAAAGGAACTAATGAGTCTTCCTGTTTTACTAATAGTCCTATTTCCGTACACCCTAATATTATGCCTTTTGCTCCTCTTTGCACTAAATCTTCCATTACACTTTTAAAATATTCTCTTGATTGTTGGTTTATTTTTCCTAAGCATAATTCGTTATATATTATTTTATTTACTGTCTCTCTATCTTCTTCTGTTGGTACGATTACTTTTATATCATTTTTCTCTATACGTAATTTATAGAAATCCTGCTCCATCGTGTATTTTGTCCCAAGTAAACCAACTGATTGAATTCCATGTTGTTTTATTTCCTTCGCTGTTGCATCAGCAATATGTAATATTGGAATACTGATTCTATTTTTTATATGCTTAATAACTTTATGCATTGTGTTTGTACAAACTATTATAAAAGCAGCACCACCCTTCTCCAAAGAAGAAGCAGCATTTCCTAATACTTCTCCTGCCTTATCCCAATCCCCTTCAGATTGATATCGCTCAATTTCTTCAAAATCAACACTGTAAAGTATACATTTCGCTGAATGTAATCCACCTAATCTCATTTTTACTTCTTCATTTATCATTTTGTAATACTCAGTAGATGACTCCCAGCTCATTCCGCCAATAAGACCTATTAATTTCATATATATCTCCTTTAAGACAATATTTTAAACGCACAATTCATACTGTAATTTATATATAATAAATAACGTTTCATTACTATAATAAATCAAATCCCATACTTAATATTGCGATCGAATGTATAGAAATATTATTCATTTCCACGGAAATAATTATAGAATATTCAGAAAACACTCCTTGTAGTAGACTCATATTGATAATCAAAACACTTGCGATACAATTCTTTTATTTCTTCATATGATGGAACTCTCGGGTTATTGCTTGGGCTACCACTTGCAATTGCATCTTTCGCCATTTTAGAAATAGCATTTTCAAATTCAACTTCCCCAATTCCATATTCTCTTAAATTAGGAATACGAAGATCAAAGCAAAGTTTCTTAATTTCAGCAATCGTGTAGTTGGCTACTTCTTCATCAGAATGAGAATACAAATCTTTGTTTAATTTATGTCCTATGTCAGCTAACCTTCTTACCGCTTTCGCTTTTGTATATTCTAAAACTGTAGGTAATAGTATTGCATTCGATATTCCATGTGGTACATGGAATAATGCTCCCACTGGTCGAGACATACCATGCACTAATGTAACAGAAGCATTTGAAAAAGCAATTCCAGCTTGTAACGAAGCAATCATCAGTGCTTCTCTCGCTTCCATATTATCCCCATCTTCATATGCAATACGTAAATATTTCATTATACTTTCAATAGCTGAAAGAGCGAGCACATCTGTTAGTGGTTGTGAAACTTTAGAAATATACGCTTCAATCGCATGGCATAATGCATCTACTCCTGTTGCTGCAGTAATATGAGGTGGTAACGAACATGTTAAAATTGGGTCTATAATCGCCACTTGTGGAATAAAGCTCGGATGCTTCACCATCATTTTCACATCCGTTTTTTTACTCGTAATTACTGTGACACTTGTTACTTCCGATCCAGTGCCTGAGGTTGTTGGAATTGCGATAAGTGGCAGCGAATCTTTTTCTATTTCAACATCCTTTTGTACGTAATCTTCAATTTCCCCACCATTTGTATATAACACTGCTACCGCTTTCGCAGCATCAATACAACTTCCTCCACCAATACCGATAATAAAATCACATTTTCCTTCTTTACAAATAGATAACGCTTCTAATACGTGTACATTTGTAGGCTCAGCGTTCACTTTATTATACGTAATAGCTGTAATCCCTTTCGCATTTAATTGCTTCATACAACTTTCAATATACCCTAATTTCTCCATAATCGAATCACTAACTATAAAAGCACGTTTCCCTAACTTTTTTGATTGCTCCCCTAGTTTTTCAAGCGAATTTCTCCCATATAATACAGACTTCGGCATACGAAATTCAGCAACTTCTTGCAAGTACTCCACCCCTTCTTATCCTAATTAATGTTTTAGTCTTTAAAATATCTATTTAATAAATTCCTGTTAAAGTATAAAATGCGATAACTATAAATACAGCAAACGTTTTCAAAACTGTAATAGCAAATATATCTTTATATGACTGTTTATGTGTTAAACCTGTTACTGTAAGAATAGTAATAATAGCTCCGTTATGTGGTAATGTATCCATTCCTCCCGATGCCATTGACACGATACGGTGCATTACTTCTAATGGAATATCAAATTGATTGGCCGCTGCAATAAACTTATCCCCCATCGCACTTAAAACAATTCCCATGCCTCCTGATGCAGAGCCTGTAATACCGGCTAAAATGTTCGTCGTGACTGCTCCATTTACTAGGGGATTTGTGAATGTGGCAGAGATGCCATCTCTCATAATTGCAAAGCCTGGAAGTGCTGCAATTACACCACCGAAACCAAACTCAGCTCCTGTATTCATCGTTGCAAGTAATGCTCCACCAATACTTGTATTCAATCCAGCTTGGAATCCTGTTACTACTCGTTTCCAATATAATAATAACGTTGTTAAAATACCTATAATAAGTGCCAATTCTACAGACCAAATTCCAACAACTGCACTTAATTCTACTTTTCCAAATGCTTTCATACCAATTGTAGAAAAATCAAAACCATTCGGATACCACTTCGGTATCATAATAGTAAACACTTTATTCATTACACCTACTAAAATAAGTGGTACAAACGCAATCACCTGTTGCACTCTTGTGATTTCAATACCGCTTAGTATCGGCATATCTTTTTGTTCTACTTGCAAAGAAGCTGCCATTTCAGTATTCCCATCGTTAAAACCAAAATATCCTTCACCTGCGGCTTTTGCCTTCTTACGTCTACTCTCTAAATATAGTAAACCTAATGTAAGAACAAAAATTGCCCCTACAATACCAAGTATCGGCGCAGCATAAATGTCCGTTTTAAAAAAGGTTGTAGGTATTACGTTTTGAATTTGCGGCGATCCAGGAAGCGCATCCATTGTAAACGTTACTGCTCCAAGAACAATCGTTCCAGGGATTAGACGCTTTGGAATATCCGCTTGTCGAAACAACTTAGCCGCAAACGGAAATATAGCGAACACCACTACATATACGCTAACACCGCTATACGTTAAAATAGCTCCCATTAGAACAATCGCTAAAATTGTACGTTTTTCTCCAACTAACTCTACAATCGTCTTTGCAATGGAGTCAGCGATTCCTGACATTTCTACTACTTTCCCAAATATTGCTCCAAGTAAAAACACAGGGAAATATAATTTAATAAATCCTACCATTTTCTCCATGAAAATATTTGAAAAGAAAGGTAATACAAAACTAGGCTCTGTCAAAAATACCGCAAATAATGCAAAAATCGGTGCGAATAATATTACAGAAAATCCTTTATATGCTACAAACATGAGTAAACTAAGTGCTAATAAAATAATAACTAGCTCCAATTATAACCCTCCTTTTAAACTGAAAATTCAATCTTTTAACGACGAACTTTTACTGGGATTTCAAACCCTTTTATTTCATGACATTCCTCCTCTTTTTATCCCGCTATTTGCGGGCAGTAAGACTCCACCTTCAAATTCAGCAAATGCGCGGCAGCCAGGCGGGATTTCAACTGCTCGTAAAAGCCCGATTGGTGAGAGCTGATAATCAATGGCGGATGGACAAAACCTCCACTGATTAAAGTTTCACTTTATTACAAATTTTTCATGCTAAAATTGTCTAATTATAGTATTCGATTACATATGTAAAATCCCTTTAAACAAAAACGATTTCATCGTCATATGTTATAAAGGGATTTCTAGGTTCTATTTCTATAGTTTTATCGTACTATTCTCTATACAAACGCTTTGTAATTCTTCGACATCTTTCACTATATGAATCGCCCCAGCATCACTCAATTCAATCTCACTACCATATCCATACAATACACCTATTGAAGCAATTCCGTTACTGTTCGCACCGATTACGTCATGCTTTCTATCACCAATCATCACCATTTCTTCTTTTTTAAGTTCTTCATTTGTTTCTAAAATATGAGCAATTATTTCTTCCTTTTTTATTCTTGTCCCATCTAAATTACTCCCTACAATCTCTTCAAAAAAAGTTGTTAACTGAAAGTGCTCTATTACTTGTTTCGCAAATACAGTAGGTTTTGATGTTGCTACAAACAAACGATTGCCAGCATCCTTTAATTCTTGCAATAGGGTTGCAATTCCATCGTATACTTTATTCTCTAATAAACCACTTTTTAAATATTCCCGAAAGTAAAACACTGCTCGTTCTACTTCTATTTCGTTCATATTATATCTATCTACAAAAGATTGTTGTATTGGTGGGCCGATAAATGAATCTAACTCGCTTATATTTACTTCTTCAATCCCGATTTTTTCTAACGCGTATAGAACAGAATTTATAATCCCTTCTTTCGGATCCGTTAATGTTCCATCTAAATCAAATAGAAATGTTTTATACATATTTAATTCCCCCACTGATTTTATATGTACCCCATTAAAGCCATTCTCCTACTTATCCCTTTACTATACTATCACCATTTAACTTTTCAGAAAATTACTTTTTCTAACCATTATACTTTCAGTTACAAAATCACAAAAGATATGATAAAGTGAAAAAGTTATACTTAATTTAATAGAAACTGGTGAATCAAATGTCAATTACATTAATTTTTATAATGGCTTTCACAATTGTTATCCACGCAGTTGAAACTAGCTCTTATAGTATTCGATTAGCTGGTGTACGTTTAAAAAAGATTGCCGTTGCCTTATCCGTCGTAGGAATGGTACTGCTTATTTCAAGAACATCTAACTTACTACAAGCCTTTTTAATCGGTGGTATTGTCGATGAAGCAAAGCTAGATTCTTCTATTGATTTAGAGCATATTATACGATTCGTTCTATTATCTGCTTCTGTCGGTACATTGCTCGCGATTATACTCTATCCAACTTTGACAAAGCTATTTGGATACGTCATTCAAAACTTTGAAACAGATGGTTCATTCATTCGAATGATGAAGACGAATAACATTCAAAAATTAAAGTACACAAAAAAATATGTACGCTTCCCCAAATTCGAAATGATTCATCGAATGAGGATCGGTGGTATCCCAAAGCGTATTATGCTTATCAACATGTTTGCTACTGCAATTTATACAGCGGGGGTACTTTCAGCACTTTACGCTTCCTTTTTAAACCCAGATTACGCGACAAATGCAAGTACAGCTTCTGGTCTGGTTAATGGTTTTGCTACCATTTTATTAACAGTGCTACTCGATCCACGCATTGCTCTTTTAACAGAACGAGCTTTACAATCAGAAAAGGGTGCTGAAGCAATGAGTAAAATGTATGGTTGGCTAATGATTTCTAGACTTCTCGGCACCTTATTAGCTCAACTTTTATTTGTACCAGGTGCTTACTGGATTTTATGGATTATCGAGCTGATGCATTAATCTACTAGGAAGGTGTATTTATCAATGCATATAAAAACAGAGCAAGATTTAATTCACTTAATAGAAAACGACGAATGGATGATGAAGGTATTACAATTGGCAAAATCACTAGAGCTACCTGATTGGTGGGTTTGCGCTGGATTTGTCCGTTCTAAAATTTGGGATACTTTACATAACTACGAAGTACGAACAGCTACACCCGACGTCGATGTCATTTATTTTGATCCATTACATAAAGATGAGGTATACGAACAATCATTAGAACAGAAGCTGACGAAGATGGATGCCTCTATCCCTTGGTCAGTAAAAAATCAAACGCGCATGCATGTAGTGAATGGAATGTCGCCATATTCTTCTTCTGTTGATGCTATTTCTAAATTTCCTGAAACAGCAACCGCTCTTGGTGTTTCTTTGGATGAACAAAACAAAGTCATATTAACATCCCCGTGCGGAATAGAAGATTTACTTTCATTACAAGTGAAACCTACACCTCATTTTCTTAAAACGAAAGAACGAATACATATTTATAAAAATAGGGTTAATAAAAAGAATTGGCAAAGCAAATGGCCTAACATTACAATCACTTATCCCGAAATTTAAAAAGGGTGCTTCTCATTATTAGAAGCACCTTTCTTTTTTATTTCAAAAAATGAATGATTGTTTCTGCGAATCTCTCTGCTTCTTCATAATGCGGTGTATGACCACTTTCTTCGAATACAATATACTTCCCATCAGGAGCATCATCATTAAATATTTCAATTTGTTTTTCACACGTTACTACATCGTATTTTCCTACAATTAATAACATTGGATTTTGTATATCTTTTATTTGAGATAATAATGACGTATGACATGCTCCCTCTAATTTTAATCTATCAAAATGAATTTTAGAGCGATTTGAAAATACTTCCCACTCTTCATCACCATATAAACTATCGTCTGTCTCATCTTTTTTATAATTGTAAATCTCCATTCTTTTTTCTTCTAATTCAGCGCTTAATCTTATATAAGCTTCTAACAACTCTTCTGAACTAGCATTACTAGATGCATAAGCTAGGCACTCTTCTGTTGCCGCTTCTTTTCCATACTTTTTTAATAACGTTCCTGTCTTTTGTAATAGAGCTCTACTTGTTAATGAAAAATCAAAAGTCGGCCCTTCGAATATTATTTTCTCTATTGAATTTGGATACGCCCTTGCATATAACAATGCTAAATATCCACCGAAAGAGTGCCCGATTACAGACCATTTCTCAATCTGTAGTAGTTTTCTTATTTCCTCACAGTCTTCAACTAAATCATTTAATCCAAAAGATTCTTCCTCAGTAATTCCTTCTGATCGACACACTCCTCTTTGGTCTATCATAATTACATATAAGGAATCTTTTAATCGCTCTGCTTGATGAAATGAAAAATCATAACAGCTCTCTCCCGGACCACCGTGCAAGTATAATACAGGCTTACTTTTAGGGTTTCCATGTGCTTCAACATATAACTTCTTCCCTCTAATGTCCATGTATTTCCCTGCTTCTATCAAATTCGCCTTTATAATCATCACCTTCTTTTTTACTGAATATTATAACATTTGATATTAAATAATCCCTATTACATTTAAAAAGACAATAATTATTGCAAGTGGTGCTACAAACCGAAGTAAAAATGCCCAGCAAGTAAATACTTTCTTTCCGTAATTTCCACCTACAAAAAATTCAGCTTCTAGCACTTTCTTTTCCATCTTGAATGATACGAAAATACTAATGAATAGCGCTCCAAGCGGCATTAATATATTGCTAGATAAGAAGTCTACTGCATCAAAAATATTCTTCCCAAAAATCGTAATATCACTCCATACTCCAAATGATAAGGCAGATGGTATACCTACTAGGAAAATGCAGAAACCGATAATCCATGAAAGTTTAGCTCTTCTTTCTTGTTCACCATTTGCTAATGCCGAAACAACCGTCTCTAGTAGAGAAAATGCCGAGGTTAATGTGGCAAATGTAAATAGCGCAAGAAATACAGTCAAGAACAATCCTCCGAATGGAATTTGGCTAAATACAGATGGCAATACAATAAATAGTAAGCCCGGCCCCTCTGTCGGCTCCATTCCTAATGAAAATACTGCTGGAAATATAGCAAGACCTGCAAATAAAGATACGAATAAATTCAATCCGACAATTGTAACTGCTGATTTTGGTAAACTTTCTTTTTTATTTAAATACGAGCTATACGTAACCATAATCGAAATCCCTATACTAATCGCAAAGAATGATTGGCCCATTGCGAATAAAATACTTTCTGAAGTAATCTTTGAGAAATCTGGTTGTAAGAAAAACTTCACGCCTTGCATCGCATTATCCAGTGTTAATGAACGAATAATAAGAGCGACAAATAAAACGAACAATGCTGGTAGCATATATTTACTTGCTTTTTCAATTCCGTTTTGTACACCTTTTGATACAACCCATATCGTAATGAACATAAAAGCGAAATGTCCAGTAATAGCCCAAACCGGATTTCCAATTGTTTCAGTAAATAACGAACCGTAATTTTGTCCCGGAGTAATAAGTTGTCCAGTTACTCCTCTGAATAAATAAATTAGTACCCATCCACCTACAACACTATAAAACGACAGTAGTATAAAACAAGTCCCAACCCCAAGACGTCCAATCCAGTGCCACCCTGTATTTGGTGCGATACTTTTAAATGCCGCAACTGCTTGTTTTTGTGTACTACGTCCAATCATAAATTCAGCTATAAGTAGCGGTAATCCAATTAATACAGTAAATAATATAAAGATTAAAAAGAATGCTCCTCCCCCGCTCTTTCCAGCAATATAAGGGAACTTCCATATTGCGCCAAGTCCAATTGCTGATCCTGCTGCTGCCATAATAAAACCTAATTTCGAAGTCCATTGCTCCGTCTGTTTCATCTTATTTTCCTCCTATTAAAATCATTTTATATTAATAAATAAATATTATTGATCAATCTGAATAAAACCTCCATTTCTTCCTAGATAATAAAAAATGGCCTAGCATCTCTTTATATAAAGAGACGCTAAGCCATTTGCTTAACGCGGTACCACCCTTATTGATTCCATTATGAATCCACCTTAGTAGTAATCGTTTGATTACAAACCTAATATCGAAGGTTAACCGTTAAGATTTACTAAGAATGTAATTCCGTTCTACCTTACTGCTCCTAGGCGAGTTCAGGATGTCATTTGACTATGTCGCACCAACCCATAGCTCTCTGCACAAATACATGACCTTACTACTCCTATTCAACACATTTTAATATTTAGAATATATTTTCTTTTGAAATTAATATGAAGTATATCGGTTATATTTATAACTGTCAAGGGATATATTAATTTTTTGTCGAAAAGGATTTTTATAAACTTTCAATGTGAAAATGAAAGAACAGTAAAAAAGCACCTTCGCGATAATCGCGAAGATGCTTTTTTATGGTATAAGACGTGTACAATCTCTCGGAAAAGCACTCGCCTCTCGTACGTTTGTTAATTCTAAAAGTTTATATACAATTCGTTCTAATCCAATTCCAAAACCACCATGCGGGGGACAACCGTAGCGGAATGTATCTACATACGATTGAAATTTCTCTGGATGTAATCCTTTTTCTTTAAAAGATGCGAGTAACATTTCATGATTATGAATACGCTGTGCACCTGATGTTATTTCTAATCCCTTATATAATAAGTCGAATGAATCGGTAATAGATGGATTCTCTTTATTCGACATCGTATACATCGGCCTAGCTTCTTTCGGATAATGTGTAATAAAGACAAATTCACTTTTATATGTTTCCTTCACATATTTCCCTAATAACTTTTCACCTTCTGTATCTAAATCCCCAATCGGCGATTCTTTCCGGTATTTATTTTTCAAAATATCTTGTGCTTCTAACAATGTGATTTTAGGTATTTCAGTAATGACAGGTACTTCTATTTGTAGTAGTTGTAATTCTTTTTCGCAGTTTTTTGCTACTTGTTGAAACATGTATCGTAAAACATCCGTTTCTAATTGCATCACTTCATGAAAATCATGAATAAATCCAATTTCTACGTCTAACGATATATATTCATTTAAATGTCGTGAAGAATTATGATGTTCCGCCCTGTAAACAGGCGCAACTTCAAATACACGCTCGAGTCCCCCAGCTACCATCATTTGTTTATAAAACTGTGGTGATTGCGCTAAATAAGCTTCTTTTTGGAAGTATGGAAGCTTAAAAACATTCGCTCCTCCTTCTGCCCCTTGCGAAACAATTTTTGGAGTAAATATACGAGTGAAATCGTTCTCTATAAGAAATTCACTAAAGCTCTGAACAAGGGTAGATTTCACTTTAAATATCGCCGCGATTCGCTCATGTCTTAACGATAATACTCGCTCATTCAATAATTGATCTAAGCCAACTTGTAACTTCTTTTTATTTATTTCAAATGGGAGTGATTCTGTCCCATTTAGTACTTTCACTTCATGTGCAAGTACTTCAACACCTAATTCTGTTTTCGATGTCTCTACTATTTCTCCAAATATTTGGACCACACTTTCAACATCAACTTTGTATCCTGCTAACTCCTTTTCTAATACACATTGAATAACTCCCGTTCGGTCCCTTAATAATATAAAACTAACATTCCCTAGATGACGAATTCTTTTTACCCATCCTTGTAGTAATACAACCCTTCCTACATGCTCCGTACATTCTCGTGTGAGTGAACGCTTCATTATTTGATCCATTATATTTCCCTCCATTAATTTTATTTTTATTTACGTTATTGTTATTGTTGTCGTCGTCATCATCCACGGTCACTCACCTCCTTTCAAAGAATACAAAAATCCGCCCCTATAAATAGGGACGGATTTTTCCGCGGTACCACCCAAATTGTCATAATGACCATCTTAGCCCTGATAACGGTAGGTACCGTTTGCTTTTACTAATTATCACGTTCAAAGCAACACTCACAGGTGTCTTTCCATCATGCGGTATCGCAATCTTCCCAGCAACCGATTGCTCTCTGTAGACCCTTGCATCATGTACTTTTCCTAATCATCACTTTTTATATTTACAGAGTATTCTATCTCTTCGTTTTATAAAACGCAAGCCCTTTTAGAAAAATATTGCAATTTCTCACTAAACGGACCCCTTCTAAAGATATGTAATATGAACATTTCCCCCTATACAATTATCATTTGACAGCTTAGAAATATTTTATCCTTCTCGAATTATTTCATTTTTTCCATTTTATTACATAAAATCCATATTTCCCACACATATTATTATTAAATTTTTATCGGAGGTGTACATATGAAAAAAATAATTAGTTTCTTTCTCCTTTTGTTATGCCTAATTGTAGTGAATAAAACGCATGCTTATTCACCAAAATCTTTACCAATCTCTCAAAATTCTGATCAATGGCAAGTGAATATTGATGAACCGAAAAAAACAAGTGAAAATATGCTTCAAGCTAAAAAAGATAAATTTCAAACATATCAATTTTCAGTAAAGAATGTTGGAGAAAACGAAGTATATAACGTACAAGTTGAAGTCTTCCGCAATGAACCAAATATGAAAACAAAATACGAACTCTTTTCCCTAAAAGAAGGTCGTTTAGCAAGTGGAAAAACTGGATTTAGACATGCTAACTTCCCTGTTTCTACAAAATCAGATGAGGTTGACGTTATAATCACTTGGCAAGAACACCCTTTCCGCTCGATGCGAAACGGTCAAAAAGTCGAGTCTAGAAAATTTAAAGAGCATTTTGTTTTTAAAGACGCAAAAAAATAAATGGAATGCGTATAAATTCACACTATCATTGATATAGATTAATTTACTAGTACCAGTTCTTAAGCAAATTAAAAAGTCGTGGCTTATAAATGCCACGACTTTTTATATTAATTCGTACTAATTCCTCTCGCTGCCCAAATACGATCGATATCAGCAGCATGTTGTCCGCCATATAAAAGAGCATCCGCTTGCTTAATTGCTTTTGCCCCATCACGGAATTTAGCATTTGGCGTTAATGACCAGTGTGATTGTAAAATAATTTTTGTTGCTACATCACGCCCAAAAGCTTGCGCCATTTCATATTGACCTTGAGCCCAAATTTCACCATCATCATGTACTTCATTCGTAATATCTTTCGGATATACTTTATTCGTATCTAATCGGCGTAAGCATGTTGGATCTGAACTAGAATAAGCTGTCGCATCCCATTCTCCAACACATGCTTTCCCGTATCCTGTCGTCGATACAGCATCTTCATAAGTAGCACCTAGGAAATCTCCAAATCCTTCTCCCATCGCTCCGCCTTCTGGTGAACTTCCGAAGCCAGGTACTTGATTATCTTGAATAGAATGTCCATATTCATGTGCAATAATGCCAGCATCTTCTGCATCATCCACTCCACCAGTACCGAAAGTTAAAGCTTTTGTTGACGGAGAATAGAATGAGTTATCATCAGTTGTACCATTAACATTCACTTTTATCGAGCGGTTATTAATATTTTTAAAACCTAATCCTTGAATGTAACGCTGTAATGTATCGATATGATAATACGACATAACATCTTCAAAGCTATCATTTGCGCGCGTATAGTTAAATTGTAGGTTTGTAGATTTCGTTTTCGCTTTTGAAGAGATCGTTACATACTCCCCAATTAAAAACCCTGTTCCATCTAAACCTTTTAACGTAACAGTTTTCAATTGATTCGTTAGTGCTGTTGAATCTGCATCATTATTATCTTTTAATCCTGTTTTACTACCACTAGATACGACAGGGTTAGGTAAAAACACTTTTCCTGTTCCTTCTACTTTTCGGTTTATATCAACCTTTTTAATTAACTTTCCATTTTCTGCATCAATAAATGTTTCCCATGCACCAAATGGATTATTAGAATGGACTACCACTTTATATACTGGACGAGCAATTCCCTCTTCCACAATATATCCGAATTCTTTCTCTGTAGGAGCCCATAAGTTTTGCTCACTTGCTTCTCCAACATACGCCATTGATTTTTGTATTGCATCTTTTTCACTAATTTTTGTCGTTACTTCCTTCACACCTTTGACAGATTGATAATCAGAAACTGCAAGTATTCCCTTTCCCTCTCCGTTAAGAGTAACTGTAATTTGTTTTGAAAATACAGGTGCACCATTAACAACTTGTTGGAACCTAACATATGAAGCTACTGACGTTTCTGTTGTAGAAATATATTGCAAGTCTGAGAGGTCTGTTTTCAATCCATACTGCGCAGCATTTTCTTTTAAATATTCAGTTGCTTTTTTCTGTGGCGAATAAGCTTCTAGCTTTACTTGTTGTTTTTCCAACGCCGAAACCGTAGAAATCGTCCCCATTACTAACGGCACAGTCATTGCCATTGCCACCATTTTTTTGTTTAACATAAAACCACTCCCCCTAATAAATTGAAACCTTTACCCCATTCCTAGTGGGCTATTACTTTCCACAAGTAGCCGGATAAAAATTGAATCTACGAGTAATTCTATACAAACAATTCTATTACCTTTACATTTTAGGTAAGTGAAATTTTCTCAATATTTATGTGTAAAACGAGAAAAATACTGTAGAAATATATTTCTTTTGTAAATTCCTTTACCTTATACTTTTTAAATTAATGTGTAAAAAAATAGGTTATTTTTTTACCTAACGGTAGGTTGAAAATATTGTTCATGAATGATACGATTTATGTAACCTTTTTTAGGAGGATTTATTATGAGCAAAAGTGAAGAAACACTCTCTTCCATAGTGGAAGCAAGCTATCGACTGTTTGCTATGCATGGTATTGCTAAAACGACCTATTCAATGATTGCTGAGGAAGTTGGTATCGCCAAGCCATCTATTTATTATTACTTTAAATCTAAAGATGCATTAATCGAAAGCATTTTTAATGAATTATGCGAAGCGATGCAGTTCTCCTCTTTCTTCCATACAGAAGAGTTTACGAAAGAGAATTTCATTGCGAAATGTATTGAAATTGGCTTTAAAATGATAGACGAACAACAGAAAGATCCTTATTTTAATCGTGTATTACAAGAATATGTATTACTATCTTCAAGAAACGATATGTACAAAGATCGATTACTAACTGTACAAACAGAATATTTAAACGGATTTGAATCACTCCTAACAAAAGCAAATGAACTTCAACTCATCCAAAATAAAAATCTAGTTTCAAAAGCTCATATGTTGGCATTAGTACTTGATAATATCGGAAACTTCATGATGTTTGATGTAAATATGAATTATAAACAAATATGGATTGAAGCTGTCCACAGCATATTCGAAAGAAGTGATTCATATGAAAACTAAAAAACGAATTATCGGCTTAGATTTCGCTAGAGCTTGGGCAATGTTTGGGATGTTACTTGTTAATTTTATGGTGATAGCGGGGGCGGAAGGAAATGGCCCCCCTCTGTTAAAAACCTTTATGTCACTTTTTGAAGGTAGAGCTTCTGCCTTGTTTGTTATACTTGCTGGGATTGGCATAACTTTAATGACTAAATCATCTGTTGCTAGCCAAGAGAAAATAAAAATCAATACCAGCCGAATATTGATTTGGAAACGATCACTCTTCTTATTTATTTTAGGATTATTATTGTATGTAATGGAATGGACGGGAGATATTTTACACTACTACGGCGTTTACCTTTTCATCGCTGCATTACTAATTACTGTACGAAGAACTATACTAATATGGCTTTCTATCATAATTTTACTTGCTGCACAATACCTCCAACTTACTTTCAACGCCTTCGAAGGATGGGGAGGCACAATCCCATTTATAAACTATATAGACTTTTGGACCTTTAAAGGATTTCTTCGCAATTTACTTTTTAATGGCTATCACCCTATTTTTCCATGGTTTTCATTCTTCTTAATCGGTATGATAATTGGTAGATTAGATCTTCATAATAGAAAAATTAGACATAGATTGCTCTTACTCGGTATAACAGTAACGATAATTATAGAGCTGTTGTCCCAAGCATTAACTCACCTTTTTATCCCATACATTGGTGAGGAAGCATCTACATTTTTGTTTAATACGGGGCCCATTTTACCAAATATATTATACGTCGCATCTGCTACGGGATCCGCTATTTCTATATTAATAATTTGTCTATACATCGCTGAAAAATATGAAAAGAATTGGTTTGTTACTTCCATTGTACAAACAGGACAATTAACATTAACTCATTATGTAAGTCATGTATTTATCGGTATTGGGACATTAATTCTATTAAATAGAATGGAACATCAATCACTACTATTCGTTTTACTATTTGCTACTGGATTTTTCATTTTCAGTGTTTTATTTAGCGTGTTATGGAGAAAGAAATTTTCTAGAGGCCCCATCGAATGGATTATGAGAAAATTAGCCGGATAATCTCCTAGCATGCAAAAAGGAAGTTGGAATGATTCCAACTTCCTTTTTTCTTTAATTAGCCGCGTTTAATTTAATTCGGACTTTTGTCTCACCTAAAGAAAGTTCATCATCCTCATTCGTTAAGTGACCAAATGTAAATTGCTTGACGAGTAAGTTTTCTTCCAATAAATCTTTATGATTCATTAACGTTTGCTGTAGTTCTTCTTCTGTATCAAGAATTACATCCACTCGTAAATTAACCGGTAAATTCAACTGCTTACGATATTCTTGAACTGCACGAATAAATTCACGTGCTACTCCTTCTTGTAACAATTCCTCAGTTACATTCGTATCTAACATAACTGTATATTGTCCGTTAGTTGTATTAGAGAATCCTGATTTCGCAACTTTCTCTACTAATACATCTTCAGCTGTTACAACTACTTCTTCTCCTGGTGCTACTTCGTAAACTGCTCTTTCTGTAGATACAAAGTGTTGTACTTCTTCTTTTGATAATTGTTTTAGCCAGCCATTTACTGCATTCACACTTTTACCAAACTTCGGCCCAGCCGTTTTAAAATTCAGCTTTAATTGATAGGACGTGTATTTCGTTTCATCGAGTTCAACATGGAACGCTTTTACATTTAGCTCATCCATTACGATATCACGATAAGATTCCCAATCCATATCATTTTCATTATGCGCTAGTAATACAAGTTCTGCTAACGGCTGTTTTACTTTTAAAGAATGCTGATTACGGTTACTTCTTCCAAGTTCAACAACTTGTAAAACAGCATCCATTTCCGCTTCTAATTTCGGCTGAAGTAGTGATTCATTTACAACTGGATAATCCTCTAAATGAACGCTACTTCCAGTTAAATTCAAATGAATATCTTCAGCAACAAACGGTGTAAATGGTGCAATTAATTTACTAATTGTCACAAGTACTTCATGAAGTGTCTCATACGCAGCTGCTTTTTCAGCATTCATACCAGACTCCCAGAAGCGATTACGTGATCGTCTTACGTACCAGTTACTTACTTCATCTACAAGCGCCGCGATTTCACGAGCTGCATTCGTAAATTGATAATCATCAAGTGCTGTTCTCACTTTTTTCGTTGTACTATGCAATCTTGATAATACCCATTCATCCAATTTCGTTCGCTTTACATCATAGGTTTCATTCGGATTATACTCATCTAAATTTGCATATAAAACGTAGAAGCTATACACATTGACTAACGTATCTACAAATTTAGATTTTGCTTCCAGTACTGTTCTTTCAGAAAAACGCTTCGCATTCCACGGAGCACTGTCAACAAGTAGAGCCCATCTTAAAGCATCTGCACCAAACTGATTTACTAAATCAACTGGATCTAGTGCATTCCCTTTACTTTTAGACATTTTCTGTCCTTCCTCGTCTAGAACATGCCCTAGTGATAACACTCGTTTATAAGGTACTTTTCCTGTATATAGTGCTGATACTGCTAATAAACTATAAAACCATCCGCGTGTTTGATCAATGCCTTCTGCAATAACATCTGCTGGAAACTGTTCTTCAAATAACTCTTTATTTTCAAATGGGTAATGATATTGTGCAAACGGCATGGAGCCACTATCAAACCAAACATCAATTACTTCTGGTGTACGATTCATTGTACTTCCGCATTTTTCGCAGCAAACTTGCACTTCATCTACATACGGCTTATGCAATTCTAAATCTTCAGGTGTTTCTTTCATACTATGCTTTCTTAATTCGTCAATGCTTTTCGGTGCGAATTGATGATCGCAGCTTTCACATTCCCATACGTTTAAAGGTGTTCCCCAATATCTATTCCGGCTAATATTCCAGTCCACCATGTTTTCTAAAAACTTACCAAACCGTCCGTGCTTCATATGGTCTGGATACCACGTAACAGAATCATTATTTCTTAAAAATGTTTCTTTAATCTCAGTTGTTCGGATTAACCAGCTTTCTCCTGCATAATAAAGTAATGGTGAATCACAACGCCAGCAATGCGGATAGCTATGTTCATATTTTTCTTTATGATATAGTAACCCTTCTTTCGCTAAATGACGAACGATATCCACGTCACAATCTTTTACAAATTTCCCTTTCAAAAATGGTACTGCTTCTGTATACTCACCTTTCTCATCTACAACATGCAAGAATGACAATCCTTCACTTTGAACGACTCTATAATCGTCCTCCCCATATGCTGGAGCGATATGAACAAGTCCTGTACCACTATCTGCCGTGACAAAATCTGCTGCGATGACTTGGTAACCATTTGTAACTTCTTTCATTGGAAATGGTGCTGTATAAGATGTGTTTACTAATTCTTCGCCTTTATGAACGGATACTACTTCATAGTTTTCTTTTAATACTTCTTGTACACGCTCTTTCGCAACAATGTATACATATCCTTCTTGTTTCGCTTTAACGTACTCCATATTTGGATGTACGGCAAGTGCAACGTTCGCAGGAAGTGTCCACGGCGTTGTCGTCCATCCAAGGAAATATTCATTTTCACTATCTTTTACTTTAAATTTAACCGTTGCGCTTAAATCTTTAACCGTTTTGTACCCTTGTGCAACTTCATGTGAACTAAGCGATGTTTGACAGCTTGGACAGTATGGTGAAACCCTATGTCCTTTATATAACAAACCTTTTTCATGAATCGTCCCTAAAATATGCCACACACTTTCGATATATGGATTCTCTAGAGTAACGTACGGATCATCCATATCTACCCAATAACCGATGCTTTCAGTGAATTCACGCCACTGCTTCTCATATGTGAATACACTCTCTTTACACTTTTGAATAAATGGCTCAATGCCGTACTCTTCGATCTCATGCTTACCTGAAATACCAAGTTGTTTTTCAACACCTAATTCTACAGGTAATCCGTGTGTATCCCAGCCCGCTTTTCTTAACACTTTATATCCAACCATCGTTTTATATCTCGCTACTAAATCTTTAATTGCCCGGCCAAGTGCATGGCCGACGTGTGGTAAACCGTTCGCCGTTGGTGGTCCTTCATAAAACACAAACGATTGTGCGCCTTCTCTATTCTGAATTGATTGTTCAAAAATGCCCTGTTCGTTCCACTGCTTACGAATACGTGTTTCTCTCCCTACAGCTGACTCTTTTACATCTACTTTCTTCATCTACAATCACTCCTTTGAATGTTTTAAAAGCACACAAAAAACCCGTCCCTATGAAGTAGGGACGGGTTTACCCGCGTTACCACCCTAATTCTATTAGCTTTTAACTAATAGCACTTAGCAACGTACTAACATACGCGTTCCTTGTAACGGTAGACATCCGTCCGAGCTTACTTTATTCAGCCACGGCTCCTCGGAGATGATTTTCAAATAACATCTGCACACCGGCTTTCAGCAATAGACCGGCTCTCTGGAGAACAGTTCACTATTTTACTCTTTCTCGTCTTCAGATTTGTATACTTTATTAAAAGTTATTTTATGCCATTGGGCAATTAATTGTCAACTAATTCAAAATATATTTTTATTTATATCCTTTTTTGCTATTTCTATACAATTACTTTTCAAATTCTCGTAATCCCGCTAAATCTTCATCTTCCTCTGCAAGTTCAGCAAAGAATCCTGTGTCATCTTCACGAAGCACAATTTCAAGTTCTTCTTTCGCCTCTTCATTTCTGTTTAATAATGCTAAGTAGCAAGCATGATCGTATCTTGCTAACAAGTGTGTAGCATCAATTTCTAATATATCACTTGTTATTTTTTCTGCTTTGGCAGTTCGCCCAGCTCTATGATACGAAGATGCTAAAGCAATAAAAATTGCCGTTTCATTTGGATGATGTACGGAAGCATCCTCTAATAAATGAATCGCATCCTCAAACCTCTCTTGACCTTGGTATATTTCTGCTAAAGTAAGGAACCCTCTACTTACAAATGATGTTTTCTCCGTTAATTGTAAGCATATTTTTTCTGCTTTTCTTTCTTCCCCAGCTTTCAAGAATACTTGTGCTTGTAAAAGAAGCGTATCATAATCATCCGGTAGCTCTCGAACCATTTGTTTCGTTAATTCCAACGCATCTCGTAACATGCCTTCTTCTTCACACTCAATGAAAAGATTTACAAGTTGCTTCGCTACATCATAATCCCATTTATTTTCTAGCGATGTTTGCAATACTTCTATTGCTTCTTTATTCATTGCCGCATTCTCGTAAAATAGTGCAAATCGCTGCGCTGCCATACTATTTTTCGGATTTAAATTTAACGAGATTTCATATAAATCAATGATTGTAGTAATCGTTGAAATTTCTTTCGCGCGATTTTTCATACGATAAAAAGCTCTCGTAAATATAGATTTTTTCGGCTGTTCATTTTGTTGACGTTCAATCCATCTTTCTGTAACCGCAGCTGCTGCATACATAAATGCCATACTTCTTTCTGCTTTTTTCACCTTTAACGTATGAAGTGCGTCTCGTATTTGAGATATTTTTTTATGTTGTTCTACTGCTTTTACATATACGTCAAATATACGTTCATTATTTAATTCTTTATGCATTACTTTCATTGCAACTTCAATTGCACTCGCATCTCTTTTTTTCACTAATACTTTCGCATAATGATATAAAACTTCTGTGTGTCCCTCATCTAATTGTAGCGCTTCTTCAATTCGTGCCTGTTCTTTATCTATTTCATTCATCGCACCATATACATATGCAATAGCATCTAAACGCCATATTTCGGGTACTTCTCCTGCTAATTGTTCTAATTCAGTCAGCAAATCTTCATGAAGATTCAAATCTACTGAAAGCTGTGCCAAATATTCCATATTAATATGCAAAGGCTCTTCTTTCATCGCCTGGACCATATGACTTTGTTCTTTAGAACGATTTTCTTCTTTTTCGTATATTTCTGCTAGTTGCAAATGTACATCCGGGAAGTTTTCATCCAGCTCTAAACATATTTCATACGCTTGCTTTGCTTCTGCCAATTGTCCTAATGCCATATATGTTTCGCCGATCCGATAATATGGCAAAGCAGTTCTCTGTTGTTCGATTGCCTTATTGTATCTCTTCATTGCCTGATCATACTGTCCAATAGATTCATATAAAATACCAGCATAACAACCGTATTCAATTACTTCCGTTTTTTCTTTTTGTAACGTTCTTAAAAATGCTATGCCTCGTTGCACGAAAGCTGTTCCTTTTATTCTATTTACATACTCTTCTAACACGTTCTCTATATTACTGTATAACTTTCGTATACCGTCCTCTAATTTAGAAAGTGCCGTTTTCAACTCAGCTTCATTCCCGCCTAACGCAATTTCAGCATCCCACAGCACCATACCAGCATTCATAAGGAAATCTTGATTGTCCTCAAATTGCTTATTGATACTAACAATATAATTTTTTGCATCCTCATATTGTTCCTTTGCCATGTATACTTGAATTAAACCAAAATGAGAATATACATCTTCATTATTTTCTTCTAAAGAGCGCTTATAAATAGTTTCCGCTTCTTCAAGTTCATCATTTTGGAAATAAAAATCTCCTAAACGAACATATAAAGATGCCTGATCTTCACAATTTTGAATTCCTTGTAATAAAATTTCCTTCGTACTTTTCTCATCATCCAAATCTGATTCATAGATTTCCGAAAGCTTCGTATATAAATAGGCTGCTGTTTTATCTAATTGAATTGCTACTTTAAGGCCTTTTACCGCCAAATACACTTTCCCCAAATGTTGAGCACATCTTGCACGTTCATACCAAATGTGTGCTTCATACTTATATTCTTTTAATAAATCATTAAAGAATCCATATGCTTCTTCATATCGTTCTAAATCTATTAAGATTAAACCGTGATTTACAAGTGTAAACCTTTCTGGGCTACGTTCTATAGCTGTTAGAGAATACTCTATCCCCTTTTCGGATTGATCCATATACATGTATGATAATGCTAAGAAACTCCACGCGACTGGTTGGTCTGCATCCAGTTGTAATGATGAACGAAAACTAGCAATCGCTTCTGCATAATTATCTTGCTCAAAAGAATACCGCCCATTTATAAAATGATACAACGCTTGATTATTTTTCTTCTCCACACTTTGAAGCATATGTCCTGCTTTTTCCATATCTTGCAGACGAATAAAACACTGTGCACTATGCAATTTCACAAAGTCAGAGCTCGGAAACTTTTCCATTAATTTTTCTATACAAAACTGAATAAACTCTTTATCTACTTCCGCATCTAAATGTTTAATCGTATATAACCAAGTGTTTGGATTTTCACTTGTTTCTTTTAAAAATAGTACTAACTTTTCAATTCCCTCTTTATCTTGCTCAGCTAAATGATCAGTTAGAGAAAAAATTGATTTATAATAATTATGTTCTTCCTCATTTAAAAATGAAAGTTGTTCTATTCTATCTTTTGGTGTAAACGTAATAGCTAAACAATCTGTATAGCGATATTTTTCTTGCAACTTATCATATTCCACAAGAATCGGTTCTAAGAAATTCGGATCTTGAATATAAAAAGCTTGCAGCACGTCGTCATAACCAGAAAGTACTTGTACATGGGAAGCGTGCTCAATATCTATACTTAATAAAACGGGAATACCTTGATCAAGTAATCTCTTATAATTTTCCACATTCCCTTGAAAATAACGATATTCGTAACCTTGCTCCTCTATATATGTAACTGTATCTGAAAACTTAGAACCTGTTACATCAAAAATATGTTGTGCTATTTCATCTTGCGTACGTTTTTCTCCCCATACCCCTAACATCATTTCTAAACTTGTCGGAACGCAATAGTTATCCTTTTGTACAACCGGAACTATTGGTAAACGAACCTTTTTTCCATCAGGATTTTTTTCTATATGATGATATAGAGAATTTTTTAAACTCTTTTCACTTTTCAATAGTGCTTGCAAATCATGAATATTATTTATTTTATAAAATGCTTCTGCACGTAAATGTATAAAATAAGTTGTATATGCATGATGCGGGAGCATGTGATTGATTTTATCTATTACCGCTAACATTTCTTCATAGCGCTCTAAATCTAATAAATATTTTACTTTTTCAAAATAGAAATATGGTACTTGAGGGAACTTTGCAATGGCATCATTTATGAGTTGTAATGCTCGCTGCTGTTCACCTTTATATGCATATAATTGCGCCAATAAGTACGTAGCTAACTCTTCACAATCTTTATGCTGCTGACCGGCTAAAAGTTGTTCCTCCGCCTTTTCCCACTCACCAGTCTGTATATACAAGTAACCCCATTTATCAAAAACTGCACGTGTACTATACTTTTCCGCCTTTTGCATATAGGCATAGGCCTCTTCATTTCGCTTCATATCTAACAAACATCTAACTAACGTAAAATATGCTTTCGTTAAAACGTCCGCATCAGTTTCCTCTTCATTTACCTCTTCCAAAGAATCTTTTAATAATTGTTCAGCATCAAGGATTTTACGCTCATCAATTAACTCATCACAATATAAAGAGAGCGTTCTCATATTTGGGAATTTTTTATACGTATAACGAATTAAAAAGGAGCTATATTGATGCATCAAACCTTCATCAGTAAGGCGAATTAATGTATCAAACTCTGTAAATGATGAAATGTTAGAAAGCCAGTTCTTCACGTATGATAACTTATTCGTTTCTTTTATATGTGCAATTTCATTATTTATCTCATGCAATCCATCTACAAATCTCTTTTCTTTCAAACAAACTTCTAATTGTTTAAAATCTAGCATGTATTCACCTCAAATAATTATTTATACTGCCATTTGCAAGCAGTATTCTAACCTACTTGCTTAGATTTTACACATCATATAGTATGCATTCAACTAAAACCTCATATAATGAACGATATTATTTAATATTATTCAAGTTTTTAACTAAATATCTTAAAAACGATACTTTTTCTCGTTATTTTGTTTAATTTGATGAAATAACATGTATTATTCGAAGATGAGTTTTATCTTCTTTTTTGAGGCTTCATTGAGTGGATGAAATTATATTAACAATTCCCTGAATATATCTCTTGTAACTTACAATAGATCAACGATTTGATAAGATATATCGATTTACCGACAAATCTTGATAATAATGGTAGCCTATCCACATTAGAAATGTAGCAATTCTCCTTCTCCCTTACTTTTCTAATATGATATTTACTTCTTTATTTCACCAAATGTAATTTTCATATTCGGAGCATATACTAAAGATGAATGTATATGAAATGTTTTAAAAAACCGTAGTTCCGCTTCATATTGAGCTAGCGCTTCTTCATATGTTAATCCTCTGGCCATTAAACGTTCTATAAATTGCTGTTTATCACCTGGATTGCCCGCAATTCCCTCTTCTTTTAATGAATGATACAAACTATATTTATCATTATGATGCATATTAGAGTCTAAAAAGTTCACCTTATCACTTACTCTACATTCGATATTTCCCACACCCAATTCACTTAAATACATAGGTATTTTCATACCGATATTTCCATCTTTACCGTTTCTCTGTGTATCCCCTTCGAATAATTTCTGCAAAACACCTAGCTGGATAATTTCCGATTGATTCTCTCCATCTAATACGTATGAAGACATATTTGACATCCAATGTGGTTCAAAACAGATTATTTTACCACCTTGTTTAATTGAATGTATCATCTTCTCTAGCATCGTTTTTGGGGAGCTCATATGTAATAAGAAAGCATGACAGATTGCTATATCGTATTTATTTTTCAATTCAATTTCTATAGCATCTCCTTCAATAAATTCTGATTCATATGGAAGCGAACGAAACAACTCTCTCGCTTCAGCTATTAATGCTTCCCCGCTATCAATACCTGTATACTTTGATCCATTTGGAAGTAACGGCAACAAAACTAAGCCTAAATAGCCATATCCACAACCATAATCAACAATATGTACGGGTTCAGTAATCTTCCAAACTGTACTCACTAAAAAACTTAAATAATCATCGTTATAATATAAATCTCTCGTATTTCTTAAATACGCTAGCTTACTATTCCAATCATATTTTTCCAAAACCCACGCCTCCTTTTATATACAAAACTAAAGTTCTCCATTTAATAGCCACATTCCTACACTTCTAATAAAAAAGCTAGTATACCTTAAACGATACACTAACTTTCTCACTCACATAATTTAACAATTACAATCAGTATAATCAGTACAAGCTAATGTACTGCAATCACAGTTTCTATGTTCGTCATTTCTTTTTAGGTGAAAATAGAGTAACACAATAAATATTGTACAAATAACAAAAGCAATTATTGCTTCTATATTTCTTTCATGAATGAGAAAACTAATCCCGCTCCCTCCTGAAATAAGAATTAGAACTGAGTAAATCCAAAACATGTAAAGTTCTCCTTCCGTTAATATATGCTTTTAGACGTTATCCATATAATGCTAGAGGCAATAAATAGCCCCATACCATTACCGCTTAATAAACCGGTCGTTACTCTTAGTAAATTTGTGCTACTTCTCCACTTCCATTTTTGGGTGAATCCATCAATAAGTAACGGAATTTGAGCGGAAAATGATAGTATTATTGCAAGCAGAAACGAAGGTTTCATATAAAAATAAATTGGAAACATTAAAATACCGATAAGCATGCCTGTACAACGCGCACATAAAGGTATGTATTTTTGTAGTTTAAGGAAACTTCTTTCCGATCTTCTATGACAAGGAATTTGTAAAATAAAAGTTCGAATCAATATGAATCACCCTCTCTAAATAGATTTTAATTGATTTTGCAAAAAAATTATATATCCAATAAAAAAACAAACCAGGTTCATACTAGACCCGATTTGTCAGTTTATTACTAAGTTCATAATAATTCTTTTCATACTACATCTCCTCAGGCGCCTCCACCCCAAGTAAACGTAATCCCTCTTTTAACACAACCGTCACAGCATAAGCTAATGCGAGTCTACTCTCTTTTTCTTCGTTCTCTTCTAAAATACGAACATTACCGTAATATTTATTGAACGCCTGTGCTACATCTAATACGTATTTTGAAATAATAGAGGGCTCATTTTTATTGAAAGCCGCTTCAATTACTTGAGGAAATTTATTGAGTAACTTTACGACGCTCCAGCTGTAATCGTCTTTTAATTCAAAAGTACACGTTTCAAATTCTACACTTTCTTTTCTTAAAATTGAACAAGCACGCGCATGTGTGTATTGTACATACGGTCCTGTTTCCCCTTCAAATTTCAACATATTTTCTAATGAGAATTCAATATTATGCATACGCTCATTTTTTAAATCGTGGAAGATAACTGCTCCAACACCTACTTGTTTTGCCACTTCTTCTTTTTGTTTTAAATTCGGATTTTTCTCTTCAATATTTTGTTCCGCAAGTGCAACGGCTTCTTCTAGCACTTCTTCTAATAAAATAATTCTGCCCTTACGTGTCGACATTTTCTTACCATCTTTTAATATGAACCCGAACGGTACATGTTCCATACCACCCACCCAGTTATAGCCAAGCTTTTTTAATACAGTGAAAAATTGATTGAAATGTAAGCTTTGTTCTGGGCCAACTACATATAGCGCTTTATCAAATTCGTATGTGTTTTGACGATACAATGCCGCTGTTAAATCACGCGTTGCGTAAATAGTTGCACCATCTGATTTTCTAATTAAGCAAGGCGGCATACCTTCTTTGTCTAAATTAACGACTAATGCGCCTTCTGATTCTTCAAGTAAATCGTGCTCTTCTAAAATCCCAATAAAGTCTTCCATTTTATCGTTATAGAAAGCTTCTCCTTGAAAGTTTGTAAATTCCACACCGAGAAGTTCATAAATACGTGAAAATTCTTTTAAAGATTCGTGACGGAACCAGTTCCAAAGCTCGACTGCTTCTTCATCACCTTCTTCTAATTTTTTAAACCAAGCGCGTCCCTCTTCTTCTAGTTCTTCGTCTTCTTTTACTTCTTCATGAAACTGAACATATAACTTAAATAACTCACGTATCGGATCCTCTTTAACTACCTCTTCATTTCCCCATTTTTTATATGCGGTAATTAATTTTCCAAACTGTGTTCCCCAATCGCCAATATAATTAATTCCTACAACTTCATAGCCACATTTTTCGGCGATATGTTTCAACGAATTACCAATCATTGTAGAACGTAAATGCCCCATCGAAAAAGGTTTTGCAATATTTGGAGATGAGTAATCAATAACTACCGTTTTTTCACACCCAAAGTGGTTTTGACCGTACTCTTCTTTCTTAGCTAAAATTGTTTTTAATACTGCATCACTTACAGTTTCACGATTGAAAAATACATTTACATAAGGACCGACGGCCTCTACTTTCGTAAAAAATGGATCACTTAATTTCTCCGCAACTTCCTTTGCGATAATAGCTGGTGATTTTTTATATTGTTTCGCTAGTGAAAAGCAGGGGAACGCTGCATCTCCGAATTCATCTTGTTTTGGAGTTTCGATTAAATCTAAAATTTGACTTTGTGTTAATTCATTCGCAAGAATATTTGATAAACTTTCCGCAAACTGCGTTTTATAATCCATACTACAACCTCCTTATTTTTTAAACACAAAAAACTCGTCTCTAAAAAAGAGACGAGTTTTAACCCGTGGTACCACCCTTGTTGTTCATTACGAACCACTTTCCCGTTTATAACGAGGACAGGGGGCCTCGGCTTACTCTACTATTCATTCAAGAAGCATCTCCGAAGTGCGCTTCATCTTTTTCTTCCGCACCAGGCTCACACCACCCCTAGCTCGCTTTCCTTCTGAAAAAGACTACTCTCTTCATCACTGACAGTATATTTAATTAATTATTGCTTATTATACATCTTTTCACACAATTAGCAAGGGTCAATTACACCAAAATGAAACTTAGCACTTTTTCTTTTGTATACGTGAAAATTATGTTTTTCAAATCTAGAACTACGGAAATGATCTTTCAAAACGACACGCTTTCTTGCCACACGCTTCGCTTCCGCAATTGTTTCGTCAGTAATATCATGATACAAAGCAAAGTGTTTTAATCCTTTTATTCCATCTGATTCTATAACAGTTTCTTCAAACATTGGATCAAGGTAAACAACATCGTAACTATTGTCTTCACATTGCGTTAAAAATGCGAAATGCTCTGTTTGCTTTACATGAATTCTTTGCATTGCCTCATCAATTTCTGCAACGGACGAAGACCAAGTTTGTAAGCCTTTTTCCATGATATAAGCCATATATTCATTTCCTTCAAGTCCTGTTACTCTTCCGTCTTCACCAACAATATAACTAGCTACAATACTATCTGATGCCATACCGAGCGTACAATCTAACACTGTCATTCCGCTCTCTAATTGCGTAGCTTGTACAAACGGATCATGTTCTCCGCGCATTAACCTTTTCACACGAAACATCGCTGAGTTTGGATGAAAGAAAAACGACTCTTCCGTTCCTTTCGGATAAATAGCTAATCGGTTTTTCCCTACAACAAGTACATCTTGTTCATACTGCTCATGTAGTTTATGTACTGGTATGTCATTACGTTTAACGAAAGAAACATTTAATTCTGCTGCTACCTTATTTGCGTAATCTGTCATTTCTTTGTTCGTTCTTCCTGCAGTTGTTACGATCATTTTTTCACCTCTATATAAAGAAAAGAGGGAGATTTACTCTCCCCCTTCTTTAGCAATTCTTTTCGAAAGCTTGTTCTAAGTTCGTAATAATTTCGTCCATAGTTGCACCTTCAATTTCATGACGATGAATGAAGTGAACAACTTCTTTTCCTTTTAATAATGCCATTGATGGTGAAGATGGAGGAATTTCTCCGAAGTATTCACGCATTTTTGCAGTAGCATCTTTATCTTGGCCTGCGAATACAGTTACAAGATGATCAGGTTGTTTTTCAGCACGAACAACTGCTTGACCTGCTGATGGGCGTGCTAAACCAGCTGCACAGCCACAAACAGAGTTTACAACTACTAAAGTTGTACCTGCCGTGTTTTCCATAAATTCTGTTACAGCTTCTTCTGTAGTTAACTCTTCAAATCCAGAACGCACTAATTCTTGGCGCATTGGAATTACCATTTGACGCATGTATTCTTCATAAGCATTTGACATCTTGTATCTCTCCTTCAACTTTCATTCCAAATTCATCATATCACGCTCTATTAATAGGTGCAAAAGAAAGATAACGATGATTTCATTTTTTTGTAGGGATTTCACAAACCCCTTCACGGCAGTGTCCAACTGGGACAAGTTTTCTATTGTTAGCGATATAATCGTATACTTTACTTCCAAATCCAAGTACGATAGATAGCTTTATAAAAGGCACTGCAAACCAATAAGATGGAACGGACTTTGCTAATACATGTATGCTATGAATCCCGTCATACCACTTATTATTTTTTAAAATATACAATCTTTGTTCCATCTTGCTTTGTAGTTCTTGAGAGAGTTCATACTTCTCAACTACATCTTCATCTCGAAATGAAACAAATTTCATCTTACCCTTTTTATCTAATTTTTTCGTACGTTCTGCAACCGCCGTACACATCGGGCACCAACTATCATAGAAAACAATCATACATTATTCCCCTTTACGAGACTCCGTCATTTGCTTCCATACTGATCCTTTTGCTTCTTCGCCGCCTTCAATACGTTCTAAAGCTAAACGCGCTTGCATCGCCACTTCAAACTCTGGATCATCTTCTGCTGCTTTTAGTGCCGGAATTGCACTTTCATCACCAAGTTCAAATAAGAACATTGCTGCACGCCAGCGTACTAATTTACTTGAATCTTTCAGAGATTTAATCATAACGAACATCGCTGCTGGGTCACCTACGTCTGATAAGCAATCGCCTGCTGTACGACGAACACTTACTGAACGATCTAATAACGCTTTATATAATAACGGCAATACGCCATCACCTTTTACCATACCTAAATAAGCTGTTGCTATGCGGCGGATAGATACTTTCTCATCATCTAATGCCATTTTCAATACCGGCATATCTTCTTCAGTAGGATCCATTTGTTCTAAAGCTGCAAAACGTTTTTTCCAGTCAGAATCCTTCATCATCTCTTCTGTTACTTTATATGGCTCACGCTTTTGAATCGTTACTTCAACAGCACCTGCTTGATCTAATAATTCTTTAACCGTTTCATTTACACGTTCTTCTGAATAAGCAGCAACAATCTCTTCTACTACTTCTTTCCCGATTTCTTCAAAATTACCGTAACGTGTACTTTGTTCTACCCATTTGCGCTCTTTTACAACGTTTGGTGCAGACATTTGTACTTTCATAATTGATTCTTTAAAACGATCTGGTAAACCAACACGTTCTTCTGTTGTTCCATCTGTTAACTTTACTTGCATTGGAATTGTAAAGAACATTTGAACAAACACTTTCACTTCCCCAAAATGAGCAAGTTGTTGTTCTTCACTTTCTTCTACTACCTCTTCACCGAAAACAGCACGAACTTGTTGTAATAAAACTTTCCAGTCATACTTCGCATTTCGCTCCACTGCTAAAAAGTCGGCTACATGATATACACCTTTAATGCCTTCAATTTTCAAAATTTCTTGCACTTGCATTGGTGCTTGTTCTTTATTTTCATTTGTATAATTATTACGCGCTCCTGATGGTAATACTTCATTCAAAATAACTTTCATTGTATTCGGACTTGGCGTTGGTTCAATTGCTTTAATTTTCACGTAAAAATACTCTCCTTTATTGCGTGTTCTTAGCTGTATTGTAACATGTTATCCCTCTATACTCCTACTCGGATGCTTAACTTTACTAATTCCTTTTCTACATTTCATATAAGTTTAACTATTTCTATTTTCACCTAATCATTCCGAAACTACAGTTAAAAGTCTAATTGACAATAACAAAAAAAGGTATTAATCTTAACTCATAAAATGACCATGGTCATTTTATGATCGAAGTCATTTGAAAGTGGAGGGATAACAAATGAATAATGTTATGATCATTGGTGGTGGTATTGCTGGTCTTTGCGCAGCAATTTCCTTACAAAAAATAGGATTAGATGTAAAAGTATATGACAAAAATACTGAACCTACTGTTGCTGGTGCAGGTATTATCATTGCCCCAAATGCGATGCAAGCACTTGAACCATACGGAATTTCTGAGCAAATAAAAAAATTTGGCAACGAAAGTGACGGTTTTAACCTTGTATCCGAAAATGGAACTATATTTAGTAAATTGACCATTCCAGTTTGTTATCCAAAAATGTACTCCATTCATAGAAAAGATTTACATCAATTGCTACTTTCCGAACTACAAGAAGGTACTGTCGAATGGGGAAAAGAGTGCGTAAAAATAGAACAAAATGAAGAAAACGACTTAAAAATATTATTTCAAGATGGTAGTGAAGCACTCGGCAATATACTCATTGCTGCAGATGGCATTCATTCTGTCGTTCGAAAACAAGTAACACAAAGTGATGGTTATCGTTATGCCGGATATACGTGTTGGCGCGGCGTAACTCCAGCTCATAGTCTATCTTTAACAAACGATTTTATTGAAACATGGGGAACAAACGGTAGATTTGGTATCGTCCCTCTTCCTAACAACGAAGTATACTGGTATGCGCTCATAAACGCTAAAGCTAGAGATCCAAAATACACAACTTACACAACAGCAGATTTGTATAATCATTTCAAAAGTTTCCATAATCCCATCCCAGCTATTTTAAAAAACGCATCGGACGTCAATATGATTCATCGTGATATTGTAGACATCACTCCAATGAAACAGTTTTTTGACAAACGCATCGTCTTTATTGGGGATGCTGCCCATGCACTTACACCTAATTTAGGTCAAGGAGCTTGTCAGGCAATTGAAGATGCTATCATCCTTGCTGAATGTATCCAAAAAAATGCCCACTATCGTCAAGCATTTACAGAATACGAACAAAAAAGACGAGATAGAATTGAAAAAATCTCAAACACTGCATGGAAAGTTGGGAAAATGGCGCAAATAGAGAGTAAATCCTTAACTATACTAAGAAACCAAATAATGAAACATGTTCCGAAATGGGTTTCTGAAAAGCAAGCACATGAACTATACAATTTTTATTTATAACAAACTACAACGAAAAGTGGCGGAAAGTATGAACAGAATTCTCTCTATCTTATTTTCAACTATATTACTTATTAATTTACTTGGATGCTCTGCTTACACCTCAAATAAAGTAGACTCAAAACTAGCATTAAAAACAGATGATGTAACGAATGTAAAGTTACTAAATATGAAGGGAAATATTACAGTAAAAGCAGAAACAAATAATAATGGATTTATTGTACAAATGCTCAAATCTATTCAAGCAGGTACACCTAAAGAAATCTCCTTAGCAAAACAAACTATGGAATCTGTATCGAGTAAAATGGAAATTGTATATGAAGATCATTCAATCAAAACTTTATTAATTTGGGTGAATGATGATGAGACAATTACATTAGCCGAAGACTCTAATGATACAACTATTAAAGGCGTTCAAGTACAACACGACCTAAAAACCCCCATGATTGTATTAAATTTTATTAAACAGTAAATTTGTGCATAAAATAAAATTTCGTTTGAGATTATCTAAGAAATAGATATAATTGTTTTTGTTAGGAGTAGATTATATGCTTAGAGAAACGAGAAAAAAAGAATTAAAAGAACTTATATTCCTAAAAGCAGTACAGCTCTTCCAAGAACGCGGGTACGAAAATGTAACGGTTCAAGATATTACTACTGCATGCGGGATTGCAAAAGGAACTTTCTTCAACTACTTTCCGAAAAAAGAAAACATATTATTATTTTTAGGTTATTCTCAAATTGAACTGTGGAATGAAAGTTTAAAAACATATGAAAATGTGGAACACCCGAAAGAGCGAATCAAACTTGTTCTAGGAGACCTGCTGGATCGCTTTACTGGACACGGTGAATTAATGAAGCATGCTGTCTTTGAAATTATAAAATCTAACTACTTAGTAGAAAATGAATTAAAAAGTATACAACAGCTACAAGAAGGTTTGTCTTCAATTATTAAAGAAGCGAAAGAGACAGGAAAATTAAACAGTCAATGGGATATAAATATTATCACTTCTACTATTATGAGTACTTATTTTTATACACTCATGTCCCATTCACTATTACATGCGAATGAAACAAATGCGAAAAATATACTCAATCAACAATTGGATGTTGTTTGGGAAGGTATCAATCAAAAATAATAGAGGGCTATGCTACAAAGCCCTCTTAACTTTTAATACTCTTTACATTTTATTGCGATGCACTCTCCCGCCTTCTCTCCAAAAATGTAATGCTCTCAATCACAACTTCAGTTCTATATATTCTCTTTCCTTGTTCATCATCATAATTACTCGTATGAATACGCCCTGTAATCCCAACAAGTGAGCCCTTCGTACAATATTCTGCTACATTTTCAGCCGACCTTCTCCAAACAACACAATTAATAAAATCTACTTGTTGTTCACCTAAACTATTTCGAAAACCTCTATTCACCGCAACACATATCCGTGCATAAGCGACACCTTGTTTTGTGTAGTATAATTCTGGCTCCTTTGTCAATCTACCGATTAATACAACTCGATTCATCATAAGTTATACCACCTCACATATTTTTCTTCATTGTAAAGAAAAATGTTGGAAGGGTAAAAAGCGAAAAATGATATGTTTGTAAGCAAAAATTATTACTTTATATCTTACAAATCAAAAAAAGAAACCCTACATAGTTTAAACATGTAAGGTTTCCAAAAAGATTATACTTCACTGCAAGATATGTAATATCCTCCACGAGCCATCTTTATTTCAGCGCTAAACAATACATCTTCTAAGTAGAAAGTAATCGGTTTAACTTTACTCTCAAATTTTAATTGTTCATTACATTTAGCCACATAGCTTTCAATAGCTGAACAAATAGTTTCTACTGACGGATATGTTAAAGCATCATCTAGTTCTATGAAAAAACTTTTAGAAAATAGTTTTTTCATAATCCCTTTCTTCTCTTTCATCATATTCCATCCCCTTCTATTCAAACTTTTAACATCCATATTATACCACTCATTCAATTTATCTTTGAAAATAAAAAAATCCTGCACATTTCATGCAGGATTTTTTCATTAGTCATTTTTCGTAAAGTAAGAAACGAAACGAAGAATTTCTAAGTATAACCATACTAGAGTCATCATTAGACCCATTGCACTGTACCATTCCATATATTTTGGAGCTTGGCTACGTGCACCGCTTTCGATTAAATCGAAATCTAGTAATAAATTTAATGCAGCAACTACAATAACAACCGCACTAATGATGATACCGATTGTTCCGCCTTGATGGATATATGGTACAGTTACACCGAACATATTTAATAAGAATACGATTAAATACATAACCATAATCCCCATTGTAGCCGCAATTACACCCGTACGGAATTTATCAGTTACTTTTACAATACGTGTTGCATATAAAACTAACATTGCAAATAGAATTGAAATTGTAAGTAATACAGCGTTTAAAACGATAGAATCGCCAAATTTCATTGTATAAACTGCTGAAATACTTCCTAATACAACTCCCTCTACCGCTGCATAAATTGGCGCCCCAATTGGTGCCATTCGCGGGAAGAAGATAGATGCAAATGCGATGATTGCCGCAATTACTAATGCACCAATTAACACTGGCATTTTCATCGTACCCTGCATCATCTGTATGTATGAATAGACAGACGTTGCAAGTAGCAAGATAAGCATTATAAACGTTTTGCCTACTGTTCCGCCAACAGTCATCGCAGAAGCGCTTGCTCCCTCTTTACGAAATGCCTCTTTTTTCAACATTGGATTAGATGTTCTCATTTTTTCCCTCCTAAAATAGGTTCTACCAATAGTGTAAAGTTTTTCTCTTTACTTTTCAATATATGCAGCTTGTTTTTATTTTAATCCTTCAACGATGTCTGATAGTTCACTCCATCTTTCCATCGTTTTTTCTAGCTCTTCTTCTGTTTTTTGCTGTGCTTCAGATAATTCTTGTGCCTTTGTGAAGTCAGATCCAACTTTCGAAAGTTCTTCTCCAATTGACTCAATTTTCTCTTCTAGTTCGGCAATTGTATCTTCAATCGTTTCCCATTCACGCTGTTCATTGTATGAAAGTTTACGTTTACGTTGTTGTTTTGGAGCTTCTTCTACTACTTTTTTCTCTTTTTGAACTTCCGCTTTCTCAATAAGTTCTTTCGTTTTTTCCATTTCTAAATAATCTGTATAACTACCTAAGAACTCACGCACTTCGCCTCCGCCAGTAAAGATGAACAGTTCATCTACTACTTTATCTAAGAAATAACGGTCATGCGATACAGTTAAAACGACACCTGGGAAATCTTCTAAATAATCTTCTAGTACTGTTAATGTTTGTGTATCTAGATCATTCGTAGGTTCATCAAGTAATAGTACGTTTGGTTCTCCCATTAAAATACGTAATAAATATAAACGTCTTCTTTCACCACCAGATAGTTTACCAAGCGGTGTACCATGTGAATGCGTCGGGAATAAGAAACGTTCTAACATTTGAGATGCACCAATGACTTTTCCATCTGTTGTATGAATAACTTCTGCAATCTCTTTAATGTATTCAATCATACGCTGATTTAAATTCATCTCTTCATTTTCTTGCGTATAATAAGCAACTTTTACAGTTTGTCCTACTTCAACTTCACCACTATCAGGAGATAACTTGCCTGCAAGCATATTTAATAGAGAAGATTTCCCGCTTCCATTCGCTCCAATAATTCCGATACGATCGCCTGGTTTCACAATATGATTAAAATTATGTAATACCGTCTTATCACCAAATTTTTTCGTTACATCTTTTAACTCAAGTACTTTCTTTCCTAGACGACTTCCACTTAGTGCAATATCAACTGACTGTTTTGCAGCTGGTCCTTCTTGTCCCTTTAGCTCATCAAAACGCTGAATACGTGCCTTTTGTTTCGTAGAACGGGCTTTTGCACCACGACGAATCCATGCTAATTCACGGCGATATAGATTTTGGCGTTTTGATTCTTGTGCCGATTCTTGCTCTTCACGAAGTGCTTTCGCTTCTAAAAATGTACTATAGTTTCCTTCGTAGCTATATAGTTTACCGTTATCTAATTCAAAAATACGGTTTGTCACACGATCTAAGAAATAACGATCATGGGTTACAAGTAATACCGCACCTGTATATCTTGCTAAATATTCTTCTAACCATTCAACTGTCTCATGGTCAAGATGGTTCGTAGGCTCGTCTAAAATTAATAGATCAGGTGTTTCAATAAAACATTGTGCCATTGCGATACGTTTTTTCTGTCCACCAGATAAATTTCCAACAGTTGCTGTAAAATCAGTAATTCCTAATTTCGTTAATAACGATTTTGCATTCGCATTTGCTTCCCATGCACTCATCGCATCCATACGTTGCTGCACTGCAAATAATTGTTCCTGTACTTTTTCATTACTTGGATCTTTTTCGATATTTAATAGTGCTTTTTCATAATCACGAAGAAGACGAATTAAAGGTGTATCATCATGGAACACTTGCTCTAATACTGTTAGTTTTTCATCAAACTCTGGTTGCTGTGATAAATAACTAATTGTATACCCACGTGAATGCGTCATATCACCTGTATCAGGAGTTTCTAACCCTGCAATAATTTTTAATAATGTCGATTTACCAGTACCGTTTACACCAATAATTCCGACACGTTGTCCTTCTGTAATACTACATGATAATCCATCAAATAACGGTTTTTCTCCGTATGATTTCGATAAGTTCTCCACAGTTAACATTTTCATATTTGTGCATTCCACTCTTTCATAAATTGTTCAATAAACTGTTCCATATAACGATGACGAACTTCAGCCTCTTGTTTTGCCGCGTTCGTATTCATTAAGTCTTTTAGTTTTAAAAGTTTTTCATAAAAATGATTTAAAGATGGATCGTTATTTTTTCTATATTCATCTTTCGTCATCACTTCACGCGGAGGAATAGTTGGATCATACATTAATCTCCCTTTCGCTCCTCCGTATGCAAATGTACGAGCTATTCCAATTGCACCAAGAGCATCTAAGCGATCCGCATCTTGAACAATTTTCCCTTCAAGTGACTCAACTGTGCCACCGTGACCACCCTTATAAGACATATTGGCAATGATATGAAGAACATGTTTACTTTCCTCTTCTTCCACATGTAATTCTTCTAACCAATCAGAAACTTTTTTCATTCCTGCTTCTTCACTTTCATTTAACTTCTCATCTGCCACATCGTGAAGTAATGCTGCCATTTCAATTATAAAACGATTTCCCCCTTCTTGCTCGGATAAAGAAATCGCCAGTTTATGTACACGCTCAATATGATACCAATCATGCCCACTCGCATCTTTTTCTAAAATATGTTTTACAAAAGTAATTGTTTTTTGAATCTTTTCTTGTTTTGTCATTTTATCTTCACCCAGTTACTTATTGTAACACGCCCGCATTTTTTCATCACATATTTTCTTGTCCGCCCATACACTGGGTGGTAAGCATCATCATGAAGGAGGAATAAATATGTTCTATAATAATCAACCGCCTTATCCACAACAACCATTTTACCCTCAGCAACAGGACCAAAGATATGATGAACAATATGAGGAGCAAGAAGCACAACATGAAGAGCCCCAATACGAACAAAATCCATACGCAACACCGCAAAATCAAGGAGCTGAATATCCTCAAAACCCTTATGACACACGTCCAAATTATGTATATCCTCAAAATCCATACGTAGCACAGCCTCACCAAGAACCTCAGTTTCATGGTAATCCATATGGGGCGCAACAACAGTATCAACAAAATCCATACCAACAACAAACATATCAACCAAACTATGACCCACGCGTCTCACCTCCAGCACCACCAACTATTGATCCTACGCAACCTCAAATTTTACCACCTGGACCTACATTCGATATTACGCAGCCTCAAATTTTGCCACCTGGACCTACACTCGATATTACGCAGCCTCAAATTTTACCACCTGGACCTATTACAGAACCAACGCAACAACAAATCCAACAAGTTGTCGGCACACAGTTTTTACCTTTAAAGAAACCTGTACTAGATTTCGTAAAACCTTGGGTAGATTACGGTTTAAATGAAGCAAAACATACATCACACAAACATGCTTTAACAGAAGTTGCTGCGATTATGTTCTTAGTTGGTAAAGGATTTAATCCGACGATTGCACATTATATTGTGGAATCTTGGGAGAAGAATGAGCAATTTTAGGGTTGTTCATTTTATTTTAAATGAAACTATAAAAGTGCCACAAACGCTTGTTATACAAGCATTTGTGGCACTTTTCATTTGTTATAGTATATTCTATTTCAAAAAGGTATTTCATATTTTTTCACGTGTTTTTATATTATTTGTGAACAAAATGTGAGCAAATAATAGCCTTTTAATTAAACTTTATTAGATCGATTTTTATTTTAAAAACCATTCATTTAACATAAATTCTACAATAAATCTTGTATTACAATCACCTTGATAAATAGGTATTACCGTTCCCATTGTTGAACTTGTGCGCGGAACATATACCTTCGTTACCCTGCCAAGAAGGGTATTATTGAAACCTAGATTATTAACCTTAGCAACAACACGCTTACCTACAAAGGGACTCACAGTAATTTCTCCTATTATATATAAATCATGCTTAGTTAAATTGTTTTGATTTTATAAGGAGTCAAAAACCTCTAAATGTTTATTTTATAATGACATAAATAATCCTAATATCCTTAAAATCTCATATAATGATACGGTTATTTATAGCAATTAGGGGGACATACAGTATGAACTATACAAATATGCCAAAAGGAATAGGAATGGTTAAGCGGACTCCATTCGCTTCGATACCGAAGAAAGTCATCGGTATTGGTAAGATTTTTAAAAAGCAAACAAAAGTGGAGCGCCCTACATTAACCCAAGACAAACAAGAACTTATTGAAAACGCGTTATTATGTTCATTTCTTTCTGAAGAGAAGATATTGATTACTTATTATAGAGATGATCATTTGCTTACTAGAAATATGACTGTAACCGACATAAATCCGATACAGAATTTAATAACTTGTACTGATGTATCTTATGGAAGAATTTCCCTTAAGTTTATAGATATAATTGATGTGAGGTAAAAAACATACTGTTTTTCAAATATAGCTGATAATAAAAATGATATAATCTTGTATTTTAGGTTAAATACAGAAGGAAAAAGAAGTTAGAAGGATATCTGATTTGCAATAAAAAATACCCCTCGTTTTTATAACGAAGAGCAACAAAGGGTGGAGAAATCTTATCAAATGGACTAAATATCATGTTTGGACTCACGTTCCACTAATAACATCCCATAAATTCCACATACGAAAAGATAAAAAATTTCTGTTACTAACGGAAAAATATCGTAGATAAATCCCGCTATTAATATATGTAATTATAATTAATTCCAAAACTTTCATGTACATTACTTAGTTTGGAATACACACTCATTAAAGGCTCCGATATTCTCTATGAGAATCGGGGCTTTTTCTTTATAAAATAAGATTCATTACCTTACTTCTACATAATATGAACTCGCTGTAATGTAGAATAATGAGAGCTTTTTGCTTCATACTGTGGGGAAACATCCACAAACAAGAGCCAAATTCATGAAGAGTGTGGGTTCTATATTTAATAAGAAGCCCATTAGAAATACACTATTTTTTTTACAAATAACACCAACATATCTAAAGTTTGATATAATGTAACAGTTATTATAATTTAGGGGGAACTATTATGAAAAAAATAATTGTAGCAGGACTATCTCTAGGACTTTTAGCTGGTTGTAGTTCTACAGAAGAGAAAACTGAGGCAAAAGATAAGTCCGTACAAAAACATGAAGTCAAAAAAGAAACTTCTAAAGAAGGGCAAAATCAACAAAAAAACGCAGTGACTGAGGAAGAATTTAGTGCTTATGCGAAGTCTATCAAAGGCGGTGGCTTCATTAAAGAAATGAAAGTTAACAACAACAATGCTGAAATTACATATTATGACTCGTTCGCAGCTTATAAATCTGCACACCCTGATAGTACTACTACGGAGGAACAATACAAACAATACTTTTCAACTGGAGATGCTATCGAAAAACTATTCGTTGGTGAACCTGCAAGACTACTAAGACATTTCCATGCTTTAAATTCAGTAAAAATGACTCTTCCATTTGAAGGAAAAACGTATAATATCAACCTAGATAGAAATTCTTTAAATACATACCTCGGATTTAAAATTGAATCTTTAAAAGTTGACGATAAATCTTGGACTAATAAATTTGATAATCCATATGTATATACTAAAGCTAAACGAACAGAATTCTTCAAAAAATTCGTCACTGTTAAATAATCACAAATAAAAAAGCCGTCGTATGACGGCTCTTATTTTTACTTCACATATACATAGGCTTCATTTACTGTCACATAGTATGTTTTACCTTTGCTATTGTGTACTTTATATTGCGGTGAACCATTCACACTTACTTTCGCATCAATAGTGAACCCTAAGCCTGCATCTACAGAACCAGCTCCATCTTTATCCTGCCAAGATGGAGCATCATAGAAACGTAGGCTATTAACTTTTGAAATAACACGCTTACCAACAATAGAGGAATCCACTATGCTTTTTTTATTAAACTTCACATAAGATGGAGCATTTTTAATCCATTGCTCACCGCCGAGATTTAACCAACCATCCTTTTCAGCCCACACAACATAAGATTCTGGTTTGTTTAGCTGACGAATCTTAGAATAACTTGTATCAGGTCCTTTTCGTAAGTTAACGTTGTAACCTTCAATATAAGCGATACCGTCTGTTACAGCTGTTGGTACCTCTGCTGGTTTAGACGGCTTTTCTGAAACAGAAACATCCACACTAGAATTGTTATATGCACGTTGTACATCTGCTCTAAATTGCGCTTCAGATACACCGTGTGATTTTAAGTAATCAAGTGGATCTTCATGGTCTGTGCCACCAAGATATTTTGTAACATCGTAGTGAGTCCATAATCCTTTTTCTACAGATATTCCGCGGTCACGTAAGATTTTTGCTAGTAACTTCACATATTTATCATAGCTGCGTTTGAATTTCTTGTAATCTCTTGTTTCACATAATTCAACATGAACAAAGCGTTTATTCGCTCCTGATCCGGCTCCATAAGCAATGTATTTCGTGTCAGCAATTTGAATTGTTTCGTCCCAATCTACCGCATAATGAACGAATGCTGAACGCCATGTACGAGACTCATACTTTTGGATATTAATAGCTGGAGCTTCAGGAGTCGCAGTACTATGAGCCACAACGCCCTCATAAACACCTACGCCGTTACGATATGGTTGTTTTGGTAAATCAGGAATAATAAGTGTTCTATCAGCAAAAGCCCCTGTAGCAAAACTTAACAGAAGCAATAGAGTCATAAATACAGATGAAACTAATTTAATTGATTTTTTCATATTATATCTCACCTTTCGTACCAAGAATTTGTTTGATTTCTGATACATCTTTAGATAGAGAACCGAACGATTTAGCTTGTTCTTCGATGACTTCTTGGTTCTTTTCAATGACTTGTTGATACTTATCCTCACGTTCTTTATTCTCTTGGCGTGTCGATTCTAATAGCTCTTTACTCTTTTTCCTTGTCGAGAATAAAAGCCAAACAAAAAGAGCGCCGAAAGCGCCCTGTGATAGCATTACATTAAAAACCTGTTCTTCCATCGTTTTCATCTCCTTTATGCAAAATAAAAAGAGCAGCCGAAGCCACTCTTTTGTTATCAATGCTATATTTTTCCAAAGTACTTATATACAAATCACAGTTGCAATAAACTAATTAACCGCTCTTTACAATAGTGAAAGTGTGGAATTAAAATCTTCATCCATCCCAAAAATGAAATCCATAAAACTATAGAAAATAAGCATCCACATAATAACCCTCTAAAACATTTAACGTCTTTTCCCATACTATCTATCCTCTTATTTCTACAAATAATTTACCTCGATACATTATAATATCACATTATTTCATAAAATTGATTTATAACTTACGAAATTTATGAAGAGTTTTTAAATACAATTCTTTCAAAATAAAAAGAGAGACGATGTTCGCCGCCCCTCTTTGTTATAAAAGCCATATTTTATTAAAAATTACTACTATAGAACTTACAGTTGCCAAAAACTAACTAACCAATCTTTACAATAGTGAAAATTTGTTGTTACAATCTTCATCCACCCCGCAAATGAAATCCATAAAATTAGAGAAAATAAGCCACCCCATAACAACCCTACAAAGAAATTAACGTCTTTTTCCATAATATCTATCCTCTTATTTCTATAAGTAATTTACCGTAGAATATCTTATTAATGTGTACTCACGGTGTATTACTTGTGAAATTTTTTAAAAATAAATAGTGTATATTTATCGAAAAATAAAAAAAGAGTAGATTATAACCACTCTTTTTGTTCTGAAAATCCGTATTTTGTTGAAAATAAATAAAGAGAGACTCTTGTCTCTCTTTATTTCAAACTATATTATATTTGGATTTCGTGTTCTTGATTTGTCCATACATCTTGGAAAATATTCTTGCAACTCACAGGTAATTTGTCATCATCCCAAACCATACTTCCTGCTTTCAGTGTTGCCTTCACTTTAGGGTTATTTCGATACTGGAATACATCTCCTTCTTTAAATTGTCCGTTTTTGTATCCCTCTAAAACTTCATGTAGCATCATATAAAATTCCCCCTTTTCTAATTCTTGCTTTTATTATATATCAATGCGCTATTTATTTCAATATTCAGTAAATTTTCTCAACCTATATACCAAAACATTTCTTATATAATTATCACCTCCTTTAAAACATTAAAAAGAGAAGCGAAATCGCTCCCCTTGATCTATGAATTGACTTACCCAAAACCTAAATTTAATAAAACAATAATCCTTATTCTCCTACATCAGTTCTTTTAACATAACCAGGATCTACATTTAATAAAGGCTCAATTAGTGCATCAAGATGTGTATTAGGATTATACCTTTTGGAATCGTACCGTTTCCTCGAAGGGTATATCTGGCATAACTGGCTGTTGCCAAATTGCATCGTTCGACGGATGCAATTCTACATTCTCCACTCTTTGTTCATTGCTCATGTTTAAGTTTAGTTCTGCTTTCATCATAATTATTGTCTCCAATTCATTAAATTAGTTTTTGGTATCAATAAAAAATCCGACTCATAAGAGCCGGTCTTTAGTTTTATTTCTTAACTACATACCACCAATTTCTTTCATCTAACCAAGCTTTGAATTTCTGTAGTTCTTGTATACTTAAAATACCTGTTTCTAGAGTAGGGTTCGTCCCATCATGAACTGAACCCAAAAAGTTAGACAAAGAATTTAAGCGGCCGATGGGATGTGAGTCCGGTATTGCACTGGACTCATTCCATTTAATTTTTCTTTAATTCTTTTGTGATTGTAATAATGAATATAATT
>Ga0213824_1000127_pt1 | contig 63415 bp, 51 predicted proteins | sample MC6MC0906MG_FD_179892 | JGI IMG/M metagenome (GOLD analysis project Ga0213824, IMG submission 179892) | Enriched soil aggregate microbial communities from Iowa State University, Ames, United States - MC6-MC0906-MG | ecosystem: Environmental > Terrestrial > Soil > Unclassified | place: USA: Iowa...
GTTGGCGACGGTGGTGCTGGACGAGTTGCCGGCCAGGCGGCCCAGGTACCACTGCACGCCGAGGTCGAGGTCGCCGGTGAGCTTCACTTCAAGAATGCGCGTCTCGATCTGTACTTGCAGCGGCGGGTTGTCCAGGCGCTTGATCGCTGACTCGACCTCTTTCCATTGGGCCGGACGAGTCCTTACCAGCAGCTGGTTGCTGCTTTTCTGCGCGGTGATGCGTACCGATTCCTCAAGGCTCTTGGCCGAGGCGTCGCCGGGCTCGACGCTGCTGGTGTCGGTTTGTTCAGCGTCGTCGTACTCGTCGCCCGAGGTGTCTTCGCTGTTGTTCTCCTGGGTGCCCATGCCGCCCAGGCCTTGCGAGGACTGGCCTGCGGTACCGTTGAGCGAAGTCAGGCTAGTGGTTTTCAGCCCTGGCGCGACCTTCGCTGCCTTGTCATCGGCTATCTGCCCCGAGCCGTAGATCTGGCGCAGGTAACGCGCCAGGTCGGCGGCTTTCATGTTGCGCACGTCGTACACGAACAGCTGCGGTTCGTTGCCGCCACCTTCGTCGATGGTCCTGATCCAGTCGCCGACCTCCTGCAGGTATTCCGGTTGTGCGGAGATGGCGACGATCGAGTTGGTGCGCTCGTTGGGCATGAACCTGACCATGTCCGATAACGGCATGCCGCTGTCGGGGCCGAACAGCTTCTGCAGCTGCGGCATGAGTTCCGCTACCGAGGCGCGTTGCAAGCCATAAACGCCGATCGACATGCCTTTGAGCCAGTCGACGTCGAAGGTGTCGATGGTGTCCTGATAGTTCGCCAGTTCATCCGGGGTGCCTGCCAGGCTGATCACGTTGCGTGCAGGGTCCACCAGCAGGAAGGCGTTCTCGCGCACGAACGGTTTGAGCAGTTTCTGCATTTCGCTGGCGCCGATGTAGCGCAGCGGGTAGAGCCTGGCCGCCAAACCGCTGGCCGGCTGGGCGACCGTGGTTTCGGGCACCAGCTTGCCGGCGACGGCCTTGTCTGCAGGCAGGATCACGTAGCGGTCACCCTGGCGGATCATGGCGTTGTCGGTCCACGACAGCAGCGTTTCCAGGATCGACAGCGCCTGCTGTTTGGTCACCGGCTTGGAGGTAGAGAAGCTCACGCTGCCTTTGACGCCTTGGCTGATGCTGTAGTTTTCGTGCAGCAGGTCGCCCATGACGCTGTTGATCACCGCCTCGATGGGTTGGTCGGTGAAGTTGAAAACGATGTCGCCTTGTTCGGCCTGGGCCTTTGATGCTGCGGGGGAGGCGGGGCGGATGAACCGCTGGTTGCCCTTGATGATCTGCCGCCCAGGCGCCGTGCGTGGGGTGGCGGCGGCAGGTGCGTCGGGCATTTCGGCGCTGGCAGCGGGGGCTGGGTCGCCGGCGCCGTTCAAGGCTTGCTGCATCAGCGCCGGGTCGGTTTGCATGTCGCGCTGCGAGGTGGCGCATCCGGCCAAGGCAACGGCGACGCTCAGGCCGAGCAACGGGGTGAGCAGAGGGTTACGAGAAGCAAGTGGCATGGTCATGGGGTTTCAATACGCGGAAGGGTAATGGCGGAGGCCTTGGACGGCGGCGGCAGGCGCAGCACGGGCATGCTCAGGGTCTGGTTTTGCCCGGCACGGGTGAAGGTGGCGGTCAGCGGGGTCAGCTGGGTGAGGGCCCAGCCGCTGGCCAGCGTTGTGCCCAGTGTGACCTTGCTGGCGGGCTTGTTGCCTTCGCGCAGGAAGGCCCAGCGGGCCTGCCCGTCGAGCACCACACCGGTCAGGGTCAGGTTGGCCAGCGCAACGCTGTGCTGGCCTGGCTTGTGGGGGTCGGGCTGGCGGTCGACACTGAAGATGGGCTGGGCCCACGTTGTGGCGCGCACCGGCTGCGCCAGTTCAGCCAGCGCTGCCGGCGGCAGCCGGGCAGGCAGGGGTGCAGGCGGGTGCGCGGGTAGCCACTGGGGAGGGTTGGGGGCAAGCAGCAGCCAGGCACTGGCCAGCAGTGCACCCAGGTTGATGGTCAGCAGCACCAGGGTTGATCTGCGCAGCTTCATAAGGCGCTGCCTTCTGCCGATTGGGTGCGCAGGTAACCGCGTATCAGCAGGTGCACCTCCAGGCGCCCAGCGGGCCCTTTGGCCGGCGCCGCGGAGCTGCGACGGATGCTCAGTTGGTCGATGAACAGGCTCGGCTGCCCGTACTCCAGCGCATGCAGCAGGGCGGCCAGTGGCTCGATGGCGCAGGTCAGCGTCAGGCTCACTTTTACCGGGCGATAAGGCTCGGCTTGTTCCTGCTCGGCCGGGGCGATGGGCATGCGCTGGGTGATGTCGCAACCCGGCCCAAGTTGCGCCTGGGCCTTGACCTGGTCGACGGCGTGCTGCATCAGGTCGGCGGCGACGGCGTTGGGGTCGTCGCCCGGCAGCAGGCTGTTGTGCTGGGCGGGGTCATTCTGGCTGCGCTTGAGTTGCGCCTGCAGGCCAGGCTGCTCGAGCATCAGGCTGGCATAGCGGCGTTGCTGTTCGCGCAGGGCCTGGGCTTGTGCATCAAGGCTGCGCAATGGGCCGAGCCACAGGCATTCGAATAGTACGTACCACGATACCCACACCAGCAGGCCAAGCAGGCCGAGGGCAGCAATTTTGCGTTCACGATTAGTGAGCGGGCGCATTCGCCACCTCCTGTCTGAGCTGCGCGGTGATGGAAAAGCGCTCGCGGCCGGTGGCCTTGTCCGCCTGGATGACGCCCTGGAACTGCGCATGCTCAAGCGTTGTGCAAGCCTTTACCTGGGCCAGCAAGGCGCTGGCGTGTGCGCTCTGGCCGGTGAACGTGACATGCGTACCATCGCGTACTTCCAGTTGCTCCACCCAGGTGTCACTGCCCAGGCAGGCAGTCAGGTCGGCCAGCAGCGCGGTGAGCGTTGGGCGTTGCGCCTTGAGGCTGGTCAGGTAGGTTGAGGCGCCCAGGGTGCTGTCGAGGGTTTGGCGCAACTGCTGCACCTGCTGGGTGGCCTGCCGCTGTACGGCAACCTCGCGCTGCATGGCCTCGACTTCGCCCTGGCGGCGGTCGAGCCATGCCGCTGCCAACAAGACCGTGCAGGCGCAGCAGCCGAGCCAGAGCCAGCGATTGAGCCTGCCGCGGCGGGCGAGCGCGCCGGCACTGCCGGTGGGCAGCAGGTCGATTGACAGGCGTTCGCCATGCGGGCCGAGGGCATCGATGCCGGTCAGTTGCACGCCCTGTTCGCCACAGGCCGCGAGCATGTCATCCAAGGCACTGCGGGCGATGGCCACCAGCTCGACCTGGGCCAGTGGTGCCCGGCGATGCACCACGCGGGCGACAAAATGCACCTGTTCGGCGGTGTATGGGGTGTACCGATCAATCTCGTAGGCCAGTACCTGCAGGAGGTTGCCGGTGGCCGCCAGCGGCAAGTCGATGCGCTGCGCCAGCACCTGCGACGTATCCAGCAGCAGCACCGCAGGGCCCTGTTCGCAGTGTGCGGGCAACGGCCACGGCAGTACTCGGGGCGTATTGCCAGTGGCCAGGCGTGAGGCCAGCGCAGGCGGCAGCATGCCCTGCAACTCGGCCAGCCAGGCAGCCAGCCAGCGCGAGGCAAGGCTGGCTTGCCAGCGTGCCTGGTACACCTGCCACTGGCTGCGCCACTGCGCCGCACAACGGGCGGCTACGCGGATCAATCCTGCCACCGCAACACCCGGTACGGCTTGCCGCCGGCATAGCCGGGCAGCAGCACGAAGGTGGCCTTGAGGCGTGAAGCAAAGCCGCTGGGCAGGGTGGCGGTGCTGGTGACGGTAAGAATCTGCCCGGCATCCAGCGCTGGCCCACGGTAGCGCGGCAGGCCGAGTGCTTTTGCCAGTGCCGGTGCGGCCAGGCTCGGGTCGGGTTGGGCAGTGCCCGACCAGACGGTGATGAAGGGCAGGGCGCGGTCATAGAGGGCATAGGACATGCCGGGCAGTTCGCGAAATTCTTCAAGCATTCGCAGGGGTACCTTGTTGCGCCTCTTCCTTAAAGCCTGAGTGATGGTTCTGGAGCGTTCGTCGCTGGCACCACTGGCGCGCAGCAATTGTTCCACTGAGGGGGCCGGTGCTGCGTTGAGGTCCAGCTTGCCGCGCTCGCTGACCACGCTGAGGTGCAGCGTGCTGTCAGCGAACCGCAGGGCGTGGTCGCTACCGTCGGCGAGCCAGCGCGCAGGGCCATCGGCGAGCAGGTTGGCCACGGCCAGGTTGAAACCTGCCTGGGCGGCGAACGCGGCCTGGGTCTGGTTGCCTTGCCAGCGCGCCTGGCGCTGCTGCAACTGCACCGAAACCGCCAGCCCGCCCAGCAGCACGCTCAGCAAACCGACCACCCAGAGCACCAGCAGCAGGGCCGCGCCGCGCTGTCGGCTCATGGCCGGCCACCGTCGCCGGACAGGTCGAGCAGCAGGTTGACCTGCAGCAGCGGCCACGCCTGGCTGCCCTGCAGCTGCACCGCCACGCGTACGGCCTGGGGCAAGCGCTCTGGCCAGGGCCACTGCGGTTGCCAGCCGGTGAGCTTGCCCAGCGGCGAGTAGCCGCGGTAGCTCAGCTGCAGCCCCTTGACGCCATCGAGCAAGCGTTGCGGTTCGCCCCAGGCCTGTAGCCGTTGGCCCTGAAGCCTGGCCAGCTGGACCTCCAGGCGCCCGTCACGCAGCCCTAGGCGCTGGCGGTAGATGCCGCCGCCCACCGAGCTGGGCAGGGTGGCAAAAAACACCACGCTGTCGGCCCTGCCCTCGAACGTCGTGGTGTGGGCGCCGTTGCCGGTGGCTGCAGCCAATGGCAGTACCTGGCTCAGCGACTGGCGCATAAAGCGTTGCGTGGCGCGCAGTTCGTCGAGCCTGGCGCTGGCGCTCTCGGCCTTGGCCACGGCGCGGTTTGCCGCCACCAGTGCGCCGCCGACCAGCCCGAGCAGCAACCCCAGCAGGCTGATCACCACCAGCACTTCAAGCAGGGTAAAACCGGCCTGGCGCTTCATTTATGGGCCCCGGCTACGCGAGCGCGCAGGGTGCTGTAGTGCGACGTGCGCCCGTTATCGCTCAGGGTGAGGTCCAGTTGGTAGAGCGCCAGGCGCGATGTGGCTGCCGGTACCTGGTTAACGTCGAGCACCCATTCGATGCCCTGCCAGCTGCCGCGTTGCTGGCCCACCGCGAGCTCACCGAGGTCGAAGTCGTCCATCAGCGAACGCGCCGCCGCGTTGTGTCGATCGCTGTTCTGCACCTGCACCAGCGCGCGGCTGCTTTGGGCAAATGCACCCAACAGGATGGACGACGCCACCACCAGCAGGGTGATGGCCGCCAGCATTTCCAGCAGGGTGAAACCGCGTTGACGTGTCATGGCAGTGCCCGCAACTGCACGCTGCCGGTCAGCCAGCTCACATCGATCCGCCAACGCGCCTGGCCACGGCTAACCAGAATGTTGCCGCCACTGGCTGCCCCGTCGGGGTAAAAATCGAACGCCGCGCCCAGGCCGCGAGCGGTCTGCAGGCGCACCGTAAAGTCTTCAGGCCAGCCCTCAGGCTTGCGACCGGGTGCCTGCACCTGCCGGCGCTGCAGGTCGAACCGCGCCCGTACCGGGTGCCCGCTGGCAATGGCTTGCACGCGGGCGCTGCGCAGGGCTGAAACCATGTGCGCCAGCGCGCTGCGCTCGCTGGCCGCGTGCATGCCCCGGCCAATGCCCAGCGCCAGGACCGACGTGGCAACGCCGACCAGCACGATCACGACAAGCACTTCGAACAAGGTAAACCCGTGTTCGCGGGGCGGGCGCGCTGTCACGGTTACTCCCAGTTGCCCAGGTCGGCCTTGTAGCCTTCACCACCCGATGCGCCATCCTGGCCCAGGAAGATCAGGTCGAAACTGCCGTGGCTGCCGGGGTAGTGGTAGGCGAATGGGTGGCCGAACGGGTCGAGCAGGTCCGAAGGCTTGGCATACGGCCCAGCCCAGCGGCTGGCGGTGGCTGGCTTGCTCAGCAACTGTTCGAGGCTGGCCGGTGGCGCGCCGACATCCAGGGCATAGCTTTCGATCTTCATGCTCAGGCTGGCCAGTTGCGCTTTGCCGGCGCCGTACTTGCCCTTGTCGACGTTGCCGCCGACCTGGCGCACGACGATGGTCGCGACGATACCCAGCAGTACGATCACGGCGAGCATTTCGAGCAGGGTGAAGCCCGCTTGACGGGCGTTGGGGCGTTGCTTGGTGCGCATGGGCAGGTTCCTAGATATTGCTGGTCAGGCTCATCAGCGGCAGCATGATGGCGAGCATGATTGCCGCCACCATCACCGCCATGACGATGGTCAGGGTCGGCACCAGCGCCGCCAGCAGGCGGTCGATGGTGCGTTTGGCTTCAAGGTCGTAGACATCGGCGACTTTGAGCAGCATGGCGCCGAGGGTGCCGGACTGTTCGCCGACTTCGATCATCTGCAGGGCAAGTTCCGGCAGCAGGGCGTCCGCCGTCAGCGCCAGGGTCAGGCTGCTGCCCTGCCTGACCTGCTCGGTGGTTACGGCAACGTGCTCACGCAGGGCATGGTTGGCGCTGACCTCGCGGCCGATGGCCAGTGCGCCGAGCAGGCTGACGCTGTTGCTCAGCAGCGTGCCCAGGGTGCGCGCCAGGCGCGCGGTTTCGAGGCGCTGCAGCAGCGGGCCCACCACGCGGTTGCGCCACAGGCGCCGGTCCTGCGTGATGCGCCGCCGCGGGTCGCGGCGTGCGGCCAGGCCAAGCCATGTGGCGCCGAGCAGCGTCAGCAGGCTGGCCAGGCCCCAGGCATTGACGAATTCGCCCAGCGCCAGCACGGCTCGGGTAACCCATGGGATGGGCACGCCCAGGTCCTGGAAGATGGGGACGAACTGCGGCACCACATAGGCCAGCAGCAGCGCCAGCGAACCGACCACCCCGATGACCAGAAATGCCGGGTAGATCAGCGCGTTGATCACTTCGCCGCGCAGCTTGTGGCTTTGCTCCAGGTAGCCATTTAGCTGCCCGAGGGTCACGTCCAGCACGCCGCCGGCCTCACCGGCACGCACCAGGCTGGTATAGAACGGCGAGAAACTGCCGGGGTGTTCTTCGAGGGCCGCGGACAGCGGCACGCCTGCTTTTACCTGGTCGCGCACCCGTTCCAGCACCGCCCGCGCAGCGGGCCTGCGGACGTTCTTGACGACGGTGCCGAGCGCTTTGTCCAGCGGCTGGCCCGCGCTGATCAAGGTGGTGAGTTGTTGCGTGAGGGTGATCAGTTCGACCGGTTTGAACACGCTGCGCGCCTTGCCCGGGCGCAGCAGGCGGCTGCCTGGCTTGAGGCTCAGAATCAGCAGGCCGCGGCGCTGCAACTGCTGCGCGGCACTGGCGCGGTCGCCGGCATCCACCTCGCCATGCTGCTTGCGGCCTTCGCTGTCGAGTGCGCTGTAGGAAAAAATCGGCACCTCAATCACCCCCCGTGACGCGCAGCACTTCTTCGAGCGAGGTGATGCCCGCCAGGGCTTGGCGCAGGCCATCCTGGTAAAGCGTTACCAAGCCGTTCTGGCGCGCATGGGCCTCCAGGGTGGCGGCATCGGTCTGGCGCATGAGCATGCCGCGCAGGCGTTCGTCCATGACCAGCAGCTCGGTGATCGCACTGCGGCCGTGGTAGCCACCGCCGGGTGCCTGTTCGTCGGGGCGGTACAGCATGATCGGCCGCTGCTGCGTATAGCGCGCCAATTGATGGCGCTCGATCAGCTCGGCCGGGGCCTCGAAGGCAATGCGCGTGGCCGGGTCGAGCCGGCGCACCAGGCGCTGGGCCAGAATACCCTGCAGGGTGGAGGCGAGCAGGTAGCCTTCGACGCCCATGTCCAGCAAGCGGGTAATGCTGGCCGCGGCGCTGTTGGTGTGCAGCGTCGACAGCACCAGGTGGCCGGTCAGCGATGACTGGATGGCGATGCGGCAGGTTTCGAGATCGCGCATTTCGCCGATCATGATCACGTCCGGGTCCTGGCGCACGATCGACCGCAGCGCTGTGGCGAAGCCCAGGCCGATGGCGGGTTTGACCTGGATCTGGTTGATGCCGGTGAGCTGGTATTCGACCGGGTCTTCGACTGTGATGATCTTGCGCTCGGCCGTGTTCAGGCCTGCCAGCGCGGTATACAGGGTGGTGGTCTTGCCCGAACCGGTCGGGCCGGTGACCAGGAAGATGCCATGCGGGCGGGCCAGCAGTTGCTCGACCCGGTGCAGCGTTGGCCCATGGATGCCCAGGCTTGCGAAGTCGAAGCTGACGGTTTGCCGGTCCAGCAAACGCATCACCACCGACTCGCCAAAACTGGTCGGTACCGTCGAAACCCGCAAGTCCAGCTCGCGGCCCTGGATGCGCAGCATGATCCGCCCATCCTGTGGCAGCCGGCGCTCGGCGATATCCAGCCGGGCCATGATCTTCAACCGCGAGATGACCGCCGCCGCGTAGCCGGCGGGCGGGGCTTCGCCTTCGACCAGTACGCCGTCGATGCGGTAACGCACTTTCAGCTGTGTCTCGAACGGTTCCACGTGGATGTCCGAGGCGCGGCGGTCCACCGCGTGCTGCAGCATCAGGTTGACCAGGCGGATGACCGGCGCCTCGGAGGCCATGTCCTTGAGTTGCTCGATATCGCCTTCGTCGATGCTGTCGTCGTCCAGCGTCTGGATCAGCGCGCCCATCGCCGAGCGACCTTCGCCATAGGCCTGTTCGATCAGTGCCGTGACCTCATCAAGGGTGGCGACCACCAGCTCGATGGGCTTTGCGGCCTGATAACCGAGTGCGTGCAGGGCGTACGCCGAAAGTGGCACCGCCGCAGCGACCCGCAGGTGGCCGCCGCTTTCGCCCAGGGCAATCACACCATGGTGGCGGGCGAAGCGCTCGGTGGCCAAGGGTGGAGCTTCGACGCTTTCGCCGTTAAGCCGTGGGGCGCTCAGTAACTCGGCATAGGCGGTGGCCATTTGCTGTTCTTTTACTGCCCCCAGGCGCAGCAACGTGCGCAACTTGTCATGTTCGCCAATACCCTGAGCTGCGCCCAGCCGAGTGACCCGGTGCATATCGGCAGGTTGCAATGCGCCAGCATCGAGCAGCCACTCACATATGGCGTCAGCAGTAGGGATAATTGATTTCATAATGATGGCTTAGTTCAAGTGCTGGCTATATGGCGGCACTTTACTAGTGTCAGGACTGGAGGTGGCCGGGAGAATACTGCGGAAATTTATCCCGTGCAACAGAGTAAAATTTGGCAAATTCCTTATAGGGCAAATGGCTATTCGCACGGGCTTCGATAGCTTATCAGCTTCGTAAACCTAATAGCAACTAGGTTTAGTGGAGGGTGAACTTTTGCTGTAATAGTTGTAAAAAAGCAATAAAAAATAAGTTTCATTGGTTATTGCTTGATGACAATTGCGCAAAGTGGCGCTTGTTGTGTTGGTGTTGTGCTGTTGAATATTGTTTTTAACACCCGATATCCACGTTTTTTCCATTAATTTCTTCACGCTGGCCAGCCTGTTTTCATCACGGCTTGAACTTTTTATTGAAGTGCCCAGACTTACGCGCCGGCTCACCCTGTTCGGTCCGCCAATTCCTGTATTCCTTTTCGAGAACTATTCGATGAATAGACTATTGCTGTCATTCGCGTGTTCGGCACTGCTCGCCTCGCCGCTGTCTGCACTTGCAGATTCAACGGCCACCTCGACCGACTCAGCGGCTTATCAAGCACGCGAACAACTGGAAAGCCAGCGTGAACAACTTTCAGGTGTCGGCGGTGTTGCCCAGCGCAGCCCTGAGGCCAATGCGTTCGTCGATGCGCCGGTAGACACCGACGATGCGCCGGCGCTGGTCAGCCAGCCCTGATCCGATCGCAACCCAGTTCCCATTCCGTTCTCAAGGTCCCTATCCGTGAAACATTTCAAACAGGCCCTGAGCCTGATGGCGCTTGGCGTCATGCAGGCATCGGGTGTACTCGCTGGCGCGCCAGCCACTGGCAACGAGGTGGAAGCCCGCGTCAGCTCCATCCTCGACAACATGAACCAGGCTGAGAAGATCAACTTCACCCGGGTAAACGACGGCCACATGATCCCGTCGTTGCTCAAGTGGGGCATCAAGGGCACGGTGGCCTACGATTCGTCCATGGGCGTGCACGTCAACAACGCCACGTTCGGCGCCCAATACCCCTCGCAGTCGGCACTGGCAGCCACCTGGAGCATCAACCGCGCCAAAGAGTTCGGCCTGGCCATTGCCTATGAAACACGTATTTCAGGCGGGCAGCAGATGCTCTCGCCGGGGGTCAACCTGTACCGCACCCCTTACAACGGGCGTTCGGCCGAGTACGTCAGTGGCGAGGATCCGTTCCTCGGCGCCGTGTTGGCGCCGGCCATCGTCAACGGCATCCAGGCCCAGGGTATTCAGGCCAGTGGCAAGCATTACCTGGCCAATGAACAGGAAGCCAACCGCCAGGCGGTCAACGTGGTGGCCGATGAGCGCACCCTGCGTGAGCTGTACCTGCCGGGCTTCGAGTCGATGGTCAAGAACGCCAATGTGGCCTCGATCATGTGCGGGTTCAACAAGGTCAATGGCGACTACGCCTGCGAAAACCACCACCTGATCACCGAGGTGCTCAAAGGCGAGTGGGGCTACCAAGGCACCGTGATCAGCGACTTCAATGCCATTCACGACGCGTTCAAGGGCGCGTGGGCCGGTACCGACCTGGACATGCCGTCCGGCCTGCAGTTCACCGAGGCCAACCTGCTGCCCTACCTGTGGAGCGGCCAGCTGACCCAGAACGTCATCGACGACAAGGTCAAGCGCAACCTGCGGGCGGTGGTCAGCTACGACTTCCAGGAACACCTCAACACCGCGCAGACGCTTGAGCACACCGAGTACGGCCAGCGCGCCTCGCTGAACGCCGCGCGTGAAGGCATCGTGCTGTTGCGCAACGCCGACACGGCGGCCGGCAAACCGTTGCTGCCACTGGCGCGCACGGCCAAGGTCGCGGTGATCGGCGACTGGGCCAACCAGGCACCTGCCTCGCCGTTCGGTACCGCCAACTCGCCACCTGACAGCTACGTAACCGAGCTGAGCGGGCTGCAGCAACTGGCCTCCAACAGTGCCAACGTCACCTACCTGTCGGCACTGAGCCTGAACCCGAAGGCCGCAGTCTGGTACCAGCCTGGCTCGGACAAGGGCAGCGTGAGCAATGCCGGGGTCAAAGCCGAGTACTTCAGCAACACCAGCCTCAGCGGCGACCCTGTGCTGACCCGGGTTGAACCTGGCGTGAACCTGAACTGGACCACCAGCACCAACGAGACCAACACCGGTACCACCGCCGTGTCCGGTTTCAGCCCGACTGCCGGCGCGTTCTCGGCGCGTTTCACGGCCACCATCAAACCGACCGTTTCCGGTGCCCATGTATTCAAGGTGCGTGCCGACGGCCCTTACAAACTCTGGGTCGATGGCAAGCTGGTGGTTGAAAGCGACGGCGTGCCGTACTCCTCGGACGTGGTCAACGCGTTGACGACCTCGGGCAAGAGCGCTGCGCTGGTGGCAGGCAAGTCCTACACCGTCAAGCTGGAGTACCGCCGCGTACAGGGTAACTTCACCCCGGCACTGGGCGGCCTGGCTGGCGTGCAGATGAGCTGGGCTTCGCTGCGGCCACCGAAGGACATCGCCAACTACGATGCCGTGGTGATCGCTGCAGGCACCAATTATGAAAACGAAGGCGAGGGCTCCGACCACGGTTATGCGCTGCCGGATCAGCAGGCAGAGCTGATCAGCTTCGTCACCAAGGCCAACCCCAACACCATCGTCGTCACCCATGGCGGTGGCGTGGCCGATATGCAGCCGTGGGCCAAGAAGGTCGGCGCCGCGTTGCACGCGTGGTTCCCAGGGCAGCAGGGTGGCCAGGCACTGGCCGAGATCCTTTATGGCAAGGTCAACCCGTCGGGCAAGCTGCCGGTGACCATCGACAAGAAGATCGAAGACAACCCAAGCTACGCCTCCTATCCGGACCCTGCGGCCTACCGGGGTGACAACGCACTGACCGAGATCAACTACAGCGAAGGGCTGTACATGGGCTACCGTGGCTACGACAAGCGCCACGCCAAACCGCTGTACCCGTTTGGCTTCGGCTTGTCGTACACCACCTTCGGCTACTCGGACCTCAAGCTCTCGACCAACGTCATGACTCCAGGCAACACCGTCGACGTCACGTTCACCTTGACCAACACCGGGGACAAGGCGGGCTTCGAGGTCGCTCAGCTGTACATTCAGCCGATCGACCCACAAGTCGACCGCCCGAAGAAAGAGCTCAAGGGCTTTACCAAGGTGTACCTGGAGCCCGGCCAGAGCAAGACCGTGAGCCTGCCGATCGACTCGCGTTCGCTGGCGTACTTCGTGCAAAACACTGACAGCTGGGACGTCGATGCTGGCAAGTTCAAGGTCTGGGTCGGCCCGGATTCGGAAAACCTGACGTTGCAGCGCACCCTGGTAACCCTGATGCCGCAACACCTGACCACCCGTGACAGCAACCCGCTACCGGCACCGCTGCAAACGGCCGTGCAGGTCAGCGCCAGCCAGGCTTACTGACGGGCGCTCTACGCCTTGATGCAACAGGCAAGGCGTGACAGGTAGGCGTCGAACACCGCTTCGACGTCTACCTGGTCCGGGGCGCGTAGCCACTGGATCTGCAGGCCGTCCATGACGGCGAAGATTTCTGTCGCCAACAGCTTCACATCAATGTCCCCACGAATCTCACCCTGTTCGGCCAGCGCCGACAGGTGCGCCTGTGCGTGCGCATGGGTGAGGGCGAATTTCTCCTTGTACCACGGCCACGCCGGGTGCTGATCGGACAGGCTTTCGACGCTGATCATCATCGACGCCTGGCATTCGAGCAGGTTCTGCACACTCAGATGCATGCTCAAGCGCACGAACGACAGGAAGTTATCCAGCGTGGGCGCCATCTCCAGTTCAGCGAACTTCTCGGTGACCCGGCGATCACGGCGGTCGAGCAAGGCCTGCAGCAACGCTACCTTGTTGGGGAAGTGATGCAACAGCCCGACCGTGGTAATGCCGGCGATCTCGGCAACATCGCGCATCGACGCCGCCGCATACCCGTCCTTGGCGAATACCACCGTGGCCGCATCCAGCAGGGCAGCGCGGCGCATCTCGCCCTTGGGCGCGCGACGACGCTTGGTGGTAGGTGTGCTGGACGCTTCGGTATCGTGATCCTGACCTGACATAAACCAACTTCGAGCTGTGGTGAGTGGCATGCCGGCTACGTTGAGCCGGCGAGACGGTGATTATGGCAAAACTCGCAGCATTGGTGCGCGCTGCCTGTTGACCCACAGGGCCGTGGCGATCGAGGCCAGGGCCACCAAGGCATTGCCAACCCACAGGCCGAGCATGACCCCGCTGGCCCCCTGCAGCGCTGCCCCTGCAGCCACGAAGGGCAGCGTACCGAGGGTTGCGCGCAGCCAGGCGTAAAAGGCGACCCAGCCGACCTGGCCACGGCAGATGAACACCGAGATGGCGATGAAGTCCAGGCCCAGGATGACCCACAGCCCCGGGCCGTAGCGGCACAGGTCGTGGATCAGCGCCTGGCCAGGCCCTGACAAGCCGAAAGCATGGCTTAACCACGGGCTGGCAATCAACAGCACTGCCCAGGCCGCCAGGCCATACATCACCACCAGCTTGGCGGCACTGTAAAGCGCGGCCCGGGAACGGGCGCTGCGGTGCGCCCCCAGGTTTTGCGCAAGGATCGGCACCAGGGCGCCGGGCAAGGCGAAGTACACGCAGTAAGTGATCTGCAGCACCCGGTCCATCACCGCCATGCCAGCCATCGCCGACACCCCGAACAGCGCCAGCTGCGCCATGGTGTAGGTCAAGGCAACCGGCATCGCCAGGTTGGCGACGGTAAACGGCAAGGCGATGCGCGCCATGCGTGCGCCGTGCAACCACAACAGCCGCAAGCGCACGCGCGCCATAAGGCCCACGTGGCGCTTGACCTGGTGCAGGCCCAGCAAACAGCCGAGCATGCCCGCCACCAGGCACGACACCCCGGCGCCAAACAGCTTGAGGTCGAAGCCAAAGATCAACACCGGGTCGACGATTGCCAGGCACGCTGCGCTGCTGAGCACCACCGCCATGGCACGCCCGCTGTAGCCATGTGCCCTCAGTGCCTGCGCGGCAGCCTGGGTCAGCACCATCAGCACCGAAGCGACCAGCGTCATGGCGATGAATTGCCTGGCAAGCGGGGAGGAGGGTGCATGGGCGCCCAGCAGGTTGGCAAAAAAGCCCAGGCAGTACCACTGCAGTGCTGACACGCAGGCCGAGAGCAGCCCGGCGAGGACCAGCATGTGCGTGGCCAGGGCAGGCAGCGCGGCGCGTGAACCCTGGCCGACCCTGCGTGAAATCAGCGTGCCTGCCGCGACGACGACGCCCGCGACCAGGCTTGAATTGAAGAAGGCCAGTGTCTTGGCAATGCCGACGGCGGCAACCAGGGTTTCGTCATGCAGCATCGCGACGTAGCTGAGCGTCAGGATGTCGGTGAGAAAAAGGGCGAGCAGGCTGAGCCCGCTGGTGAATGCCATCACCCGGACGTGATGGTCCAGGGACCCCTGGGTGAAGGTGGCTGCAGGCTTGATCATCGGTTTACCGCGGGTGGTCTTTGCGTGGGCGCGGTGCCGAGAGGGCGAGGGCGCAGCGTAGTTTAAAGGAAAACTGCGGCGGGTTCATGGCCGCACAGCGGCTCGTGCCGGTGGTAAGTCGGCCGCTATCGCCTTGCCATCCATCCACCCGCCGCATGCGCGTGTGAACTTTGCCGGTGCCCAGGCTTCCTCTGCTAGAGCGGCCGGTTCATCGGGCCGATATCGGCTGACCACGCAAAGGGCTTGGAGAAATCATGAAACCAGAAGACAAAGTGCCATCGAACACGGGTGAACAAGAGCGTGACAACGATGCGCATCGGCCGGACGGTTCGGCCGGCACGTCGCACGACTCCACTGCGCAGAAAACCGCACGCGGCAAGGGGCCGCATTCGTCTGAACATGCGAGCACCGCAGATGACCCGGGGTTCGACCCGGATTCGCCCGACCTGGACGACCCGCAGGTCGACCCACAGGGGCCGGCCAAGGCGCCTAGGGATTGAAAAGCCTTCATGAGAAGGTAATGCAGTTCACTTAAGAGTGCCGGGGCCGCGCTACGGCCCGTTCCGACCGGTCCGGCGCCCCGGCTGCTGTGTAGGAGCTGGCTTGCCTGCGATCGGCTGCGCAGCAGTCGTAAATGCTGTATCCGCATTCTGTCTGGCACTGCGCAGATACCGATTTTACGACTGCTGCGCAGCCGATCGCAGGCAAGCCAGCTCCTACAGGAGCCGGGGCGCCGGACCGGTCGCGATGGGCCGCAGAGCGGCCCCAATAGAGGCGATGCATAACTCGAAAGAACATCATGAAAGGGTGGCTGTAGCCCTGAGGTGACGAGTCACTCCATCGCCTCGGCCACCCCTTGATCTTCACCCAGGAACCCACCGCTCTGGTGCTGCCACAGCCTGGCATAGGTGCCGTTCCTGGCGAGCAATTCGCTATGCGTACCTTGCTCGACAATGCGCCCCTCATCCATGACGATCAACCGGTCCATCGCTGCGATCGTCGACAGCCGGTGGGCGATGGCGATCACGGTCTTGCCTTGCATCATTTCATTCAGGCTTTCCTGAATGGCGACTTCGACCTCAGAGTCCAGCGCGCTGGTGGCTTCGTCCAGCAGCAGGATGGGGGCGTTCTTGAGCATCACCCGGGCAATGGCAATGCGTTGCCGTTGGCCCCCGGACAGCTTGATGCCGCGTTCACCCACCAGGGTGTCATAGCCGCTGTGGCCTTGGCGGTCGCTGAGCTGGTTGATGAACCCGTCGGCCTGGGCATTGGCCGCAGCGCGGTGGATTTGCGCCTCGGTGGCATCCGGGCGGCCGTAGGCGATGTTGTCGCGGATGGAGCGGTGCAGCAGCGACGTATCCTGGGTGACCATGCCGATGGCGCTGCGCAGGCTGTCCTGGGTGACGTTGGCGATGTTCTGGCCATCGATGCGAATTTCGCCGCTGTCGACATCGTAAAAGCGCAGCAGCAAGTTGATCAGCGTCGATTTACCAGCACCCGAACGGCCCACCAGGCCGACCTTTTCGCCGGCACGGATGTTCAGGGTCAGGCCATCGAGCACCTGGCGTTCGCCGTTGTAGTTGAAGCTGACATTGTCGAAGGCCACTGCGCCGCCGCGAGTTTCCAGCACGCCGGCGTTCGGTGCATCCTGCACCTTGGGGCCACGGGTCAGGGTGTCCATGCCGTCCTGCAGGGTGCCGATGTTTTCGAACAGCGACGTCATCTGCCACATGATCCAGTGCGACATGCCGTTGATACGCAGGGCCATGGCGGTGATCGCCGCCACCGCACCGGTACCGACTTCGCCCTGGTGCCACAGCCACAGGGCATAGCCGCCTGCGCCCATGATCAAGCCGACCACCAGCGCCTGGTTGACGATCTCGAACTGGCTCACCAAACGCATCTGGCGAAAGCCGGTCTGCTTGAAATCCTCCATGGCCGCGCGGGCGAAGTGTGCTTCGCGCTTGGAGTGGGAGAACAGCTTGACCGTGGTGATGTTGGTGTAGGCGTCCGAAACCCGGCCGGTCATCGACGAGCGCGCATGGGCCTGCTCCTGGCCGACCTTGCCCAGGCGCGGCACGAAGTACAGCATGGCCAGCCCGAACAAGGCGACCCAGGCAATGAATGGCAGCATCAGCTTCAGGTCGAAACCGCCAGCCAGGGCGATGATCGCAATGAAATACACGCCAATGCCCGGTGCGATCTCGATGACGGTGAACAGCACCTCGCGTACCGCCAGCGCGGTTTGCATCACCTTGGTGGTGACCCGGCCGGAAAATTCGTCAGAAAAGAACGACAGGCTTTGCCGCAGCATCAGGCGGTGGAAGTCCCAGCGCAGGCGCAGCGGCAGGTTGATCGCCAGTACCTGGTGCTGGACCATCGTGCGCAGTGCCACCAGCCCGATGCTGGTCAGCAGCACGATGCCGATGCCCCACAACACCCGGCTTTCCTGGCCATCGGCAGCGCCGCCGGCTTGCCAGGCAGAGAGCAGGTCGACCACCTGGCCCAGGAACGAAAACAGCCAGGCTTCGTAGATCGACACGCCGGCGCTGAGCAGCGCAAGCGCCAGGATGTAGCCGCGGGCGCCCCGGGTGCAGGCCCACAGGAAGCGCAGCAGGCCGACGGGGGGTGGGGGCGCCTCATCGGGCGGGAAAGGGTCGAGCCGTTGTTCAAAGGCGCGAAGCATGCTGGTCTCCGAATGCAAGGGTGAGGTCGGCCCAGCTGGCCGACCGTACTGATTCACCTGGGGTTAGGCCACGGCAGGAGGATAGCCGTTCCATCCCGCGTCAGGTGAGCATTCAAAGCGCCAAGCATGCAGCCACGGCTCAAACCAGATAATCACTCACCAGCTTGACCCAGCAATCCGCCCCCAGACCAATCAGGTCGTCATTGAAATCATAATGAGGGTTGTGCACCGAGCACCCATGAAACTCACCCTCGCCGTTACCCAGCATGAAATAGCACCCCGGCACCTCGGCCAGCATCCAGGCAAAATCTTCCGTGCCCATGACCTTCGGGCCGCGGCTGTGCAGGTGCCCGGCCGCGAACAATGGCGCCAGGCTTTGGCGCACCTGCTCTGTCTCTGCGCGATGGTTGATCAGGGCAGGGGCCAGTTGGGTGATGCTCAAGGCGATGCTCACACCGAACGCTTGCTCATGGCCGCTGACGATCTCGGCCAGCCGCTGGTTGATCTTCTGTTGGGTCTGCGGGGTGTCGGTGCGCACGCTGATCAGCATGCTGGCTTCATCCGGGATGATGTTGTACACGCTGCCGGCCTGCAGCATGCCGATGCTGACCACGGCGTATTCTTCAGGGCCAAGGTTGCGCGATTTGATGGTCTGGATGGCATTTATCAGGCTGGCCACCACCGGCAGCGGGTCCACCGCCAGTTCCGGCATGGCGCCATGGCCACCCTTGCCGGTGATGTGCAGCTGCACCCGTTCGGAGGAGGCCATGGTGGGCCCGGCTTGCACCACCGCAGTGCCCAAGGGCGCGCCAGGCATGTTGTGCAAGGCAAAGATCGCATCGCACGGGAAGCGCTGGAACAGGCCGTCGTCGATCATCGCCTTGGCCCCGCACAGGCCTTCTTCGTCCGGTTGGAAGATCAGGTTCAGGGTGCCGTTGAACGCGCACGTCGCCAAGCGAGACGCCGCTGCAAGCAAGATCGCCGTGTGGCCATCGTGGCCGCAGGCATGCATGCGGCCGGGTATCTGGCTGGCATGGGCGAAGGCGTTTTTTTCTTGCATGGGCAGTGCGTCCATGTCGGCGCGCAGGCCGATACGACGCACGCCGTGGCCCTTCTGCAACACGCCGACCAGGCCATGGCCGCCCACCCCGCGGTGCACCTGATAGCCCCATTGCTGCAGCTTGGCAGCCACCAGTTCAGCGGTGTTCGGGGTGTCGCCGCCAAGCTCCGGTGCCGCATGAATCTGGCGGCGCAGGGCCCTGAACGCAAGCAGTTCGGTGTCGCTCAAGGCATTGTGGTGTTGTCGAGTGTCCATGGTTCAGGCCCTTCCAGTGTTTTCAGGGAACAGTTTCAGGCAGACCAGGCTGATCGCCCCGCCGGCCAGCAGGTAAAAGGCGGGTGCCAGTGGGTCGTCGAGTGCCGACGTCAGCCAGGTGGCGATCAGCGGCGAGAAGCCTCCGAACAGGGTGACGCCGAAGCTGTAGCTGACCGACGTACCCAGCGCGCGCTGTGGCTTGGCGAACCCCTCCATGATCATGGCGAAGAACGCCCCCGAGCCCACACACCCTGGCAGTACCAGCAGCGCCACGATGAGCATGGCGGCGTACAGGTCTGTGGTCTGCGACAGCAGCCAGAATGCTGGCCATGCACTGATGACAGGCAACGCAACGGTCCACACCAGCAGTTTTTTGCGCAGGCGATGGCGGTCGGCGTAGCGCCCGGCAATCGGGCTGATGACCGCCAGGCACGCGGCTGCGACACAGGCGATGGCCATCGCGCTGCGCTGTGGGTAGTGCAGCGTGGTGATCAGGTACGAGGGCATGTAGAAGATGAACAGGTACATGCCGATGGTGGCGCTGGCCATCAACCCGGTGGCCAGCAGGGTGTTGCGCAGGTCGATCACAGCGCGCCAGTCAGGCTTGGCAAGGGCAGGGCCAGGCTTGCGCGGGGCTGGCTGTTCGAGGGTTTCGGGCATGCAGCGGCGGATGTACAAGCCCACCGGGCCGATCAGCAGGCCGATGAGAAACGGCACGCGCCAGCCCCAATCCTCGAGGTCCGGGGTGCTCAGGATGCTGCTCAGCAACAGGCCGATGCCAGCCCCTACCAGGGCCGCGTAGCCCTGGCTGGCGGCTTGCCAGCTGACGCTCGCGCAGCGGCTGCGTGGGGTGGTGGATTCCATCAGCAGTACCGATGCCGTGCCGATTTCACCGCCGGCGGAAAACCCTTGGGTGAGGCGCCCGATCACCAGCATCACGGTGCCGTAGACGCCGGCTTGCTGGTAGGTGGGTGCAAAGGCGATCAGCGCAGTGCCCAGGGTCATGAGCAGGATGGTCAGGGTCAGGGCCGCCTTGCGGCCTTTTCGATCGGCCAGCCGGCCTATCAACATGGCCCCCACCGGGCGCATCAGGAAGCCCACACCGAACGCGGTCAGCGACATCAACAACGAGGCGACCGGCGATTGCGCCGGGAAGAAGTTCTTCGCGATCACCACGGCAAAAAAACTGTAGATGGTGAAATCGTACATCTCGAGGGCGTTGCCTAACGCGCACGCCACGGTGGCGCGCCGGGAGCCGACGGCAGGTTGCTCGACGGCTATCGCGTCGTTCGCCAGTCGGGTGTCCGAGTGCAGGGTAGTCATGGGCTCTCTCCGAGTCATTCGTGTTGTGAACGAACTATCGGGTAACCCGGGCCGTGAATCACTTGCGCTTTTTGCAAGCACATTACCGTTGGTTAATAAGGTCCCCGTTTGCAGGCCGCTAGCGCACCAAGCGCGTGCGCCAACGGTGCATCTGCTTGGTCAATGCACACATTGCTGGCCCTTGGTGGACGGCAAGTTGGGCAACACACCGTGCGCGGGCGCTTGTTTGCGTCGCATTTAGCAGGCGCCTGATGTGTTTTTCCCCGATTCACGAGCAGCCAATTAACAAAAAGGCATAGCCCTATCAAATTGGCGATTTCCGGGCGTTTTTATTTTCGTGGAGGCTGCGAACCCGTACCCACTTCCACGGAGAGTCTGCAATGGGGGCGTTCGCTGCGCGTACTGGATCACTGGCCGCCATGCTCGTCGGGCTCGGGCTGCCGCTGGCAAGCGAGGCTGAGGGCTTCCCCGCGATTGGGCGGGTGGCATCAGGCTTTGGTTACTACAACGTGGACAAGGGTTACGACGACACATTCAAGCTGTATGGCACGCTCGATGCCTTCGTGAACTACCAGGATTCTGGCCATTACTCGGGCTACAAGCTTGCCGGTGGCGGTGCCTGGACCAACAAGCTGGGGCTGTACATGCGCAAGGCACTCGGCGCGGACACGGTGCTCGAAGTGGACGTGGAGGAGGGCTTCAACGTCAACGGCCAAGCGTTTTCGCAGCACTGGAAACAGATCGGCGGGTTGCGCCTGGCAGTGGTCGCACTGCGTTCGCGCGACTACGGCAAGCTGGAGTTCGGCAAGACCTACGGCATGGGGACGCCCACTTACGCCGACCCGTTCCTGGCCACCTACGGTTCGCCCTACACCTACCTGACGAGCCCACCCGCGGGCAATGGCGCGTTTTACCTGGACATGCGGCCCAAACATACCCTGGCCTACACCACCCCCAAGTTTGCAGGTTTCAGCCTGGGCAGCGTGGTGAGCTTCGGCTTCAACGACACCGCCAGCTCAGGCAAGACGGTGCGTGGCAAGGGTGTGAGCGTGCAATACGGCAATGCCCGGTGGATTCTGCTGGGGTCGTTCAATGATTACCTCAGCGACCCTTGGGGCGCTGACAATCGCCAGACCCACAACTACTTCAAGAGCGCTTCGGTGTTCCATGACTTCGGCCCGGTGGCGGGCAGCCTGACCTGGCAGCGCCAGGACGTGGACAACCGCGCCACCCCCAGCATGCAAGCATGGACCGTGGGCTTGAGTGCGCCGGTGGGCAAGGCCGATGTTGCACGGCTGGCGCTGGTCAAGCGCGATATCGAGTTCGGCGACAAGGACGCCTACGGGATGATGCTCGGCTATGACCACTTTCTGCGCCCGCAGTGGGCGATCTACGGGCGGCTGGCACTGATCGCCAACCGCCCCGGCTCCGCCATCAGCTATGCCGGCATCCCGCTCGAACAGGTGGGCGACGACCCGCAGAACGTCGCCATCGGCATGTATTACCACTTCTAGCGCTGCAGCCGGGTTCGCAGGCTGTGGAACAGTTCTTTGGCCGGCGAGGTCAGTGCGTGCCGATCGACACAGACCAGGTAGATGGGGTATTCGGGGATGATTTCCTCGACGGCGACCCGGGTCAGCTTCGCAGCCTGCCCCGCAGTGAGGGTATTGGCTGCGGCAAAATCACTGAGGGTCATGAACGCATTGGCGTTTTCCATCAAGCCCAATGCCAGCAGCAAGGATGAGCATTCGATGACGTTCTGCGGTGGGTTGACATCATTGACCTCGAACATCTGATAAAACTGCGAGGAACGGTCGGCGACCGCATCCAGGCTGATCCAGTTGGCGTACTGCAACTGGCGCAACGAGCGTGAGTGGCGCAGCGGGTGGGTGGGGCTGCAGAACACATTGCCCTCGATACGCTGCACGGCCTCCCAGTCCAGGTTCAGCCGTTGGGTGTTCTGTTGTGACGTCAGGGCAAAGTCCAGCGAGCCATCGCGCAGCCGTTGCACGATCTGGCTTGGGCGCTGCTCGGTGAGCTTTAGTTGCCCGCGCGGGTTTTTCGCCTGGAAATCACTGACGCACTGCCCAAAGCCTGGCAGCACCGCCGTCAGCGAGGTGACGCCGACGGCCACTTCACCGACAGCGGTGTCATGGATGTTGTCGGCCTCGATTTGCAGGCGGCGCATGCTTTCGACCGCCATCTGCGCGTGGCGCAGGATGCGCCGGCCTTCATCGGTCAGCGACATGCCCTTGTAGGTGCGCTGCATCAGCGTCAGCCCCAGTTCACGCTCAAGCTCCTTGATCGAGCGGCTCAGCGCCGGTTGAGTGACATGCAGCCGCTGCGACGCTTCATTGATGCTGCCACATTGATCGACCGCTACCAGCGCTTTGATTTGATGAAATTTCACGCGACCCGACTCGTTATTGTTGGTTGACCAGGGCCTGCAAGATACCCGCCAGCGAGCGGGCTGTGCCATACGCGCTAAATCAGGATGTAGTCACTGCGTTGCACGATACCCTGATGGTCGCCTTCGACCAGCGATGCTTCCGGCAGAGCGGCGTCTTCAGAATGGCCACATTTGAGTTAGCTTGAACGCATGCGAGGAAAGGGAAGTGTCATGGGAATGACCAGACGCAAGTTTTTGATTGGTGGCGGCGTTCAGTGCGAGCGGCTGCGTAGCAATCGTAAATCTGTACTCGCACCCTGTCTGGCACTGCGCAGGTACTGATTTTACGACTGCTTCGCAGCCGATCGCAGGCAAACCACCTCCTACAGTGCCCGCCATATCCAGTTTTTTTCGTTGAGAGTCTGATGCTCCCCTTAAAATTTAAAACAGCTAGCCACCCGGAGTGACGGTAGTCATTTGGTAATTGTAACCGACGTCATGGAAGACGAGTGTGCCGCGCTCGTAAGTTGGAGAGCGATAGTAACCAGGCATATCAAGCTTTGGCACATGGAGCTTGTGTCTTGGTAGCGCGAGACTGCTGTTGAAAAAGTCGCTGAAAGTACCTTCGAGTCCGCGAAGCACTTGTTTGCTTCGGAATTCTTTTAAAAGGGTATGACTGTCAGAGATAGTCGCCAAGAGTCGATGCGTTGACCCTTTGATAGGGATGCCCGCAAGCTGGCTGAGTTGCTGGGTATACGAGGTGCCTCCAACTTCAAGGGCCAAGTTGCATGAAAGAAGACGAATGCTCGCGTATTTCTTCTTGAAGAGTTCTTGCCACTCGCGCTTGGTGATGGATTGGTAGGATGTTTTTGTGAGCTTCTTCAATTCGTGTGGGCTATTTTTCATGTTGCTCTTGAAGTCTTCAATTAACATGCCATAGAATTTTTCTGGGTCCGTTCTAAATTTCGTTAGTTTGCCGTCTTTGAGCTCATATCTCACTACTTGGGAGATTTCTGAGCTGTCATGGTTGGTGTATCCATGACTAATAACATTAAGCCGCGATTTTGGAGCAATGTGCTGAGGAATATCGGCGGGGATAAAGGACTTGCCCTTGGGGGAGGAGGCCAAGTGGCTCCGATAACTGGCATGCGTTTGATTTAACGTTGCCAGTGTTTTATCTTTGTGGAGTTTGAAGTTTTTGCTGAAGTTTGACTGAAGTTTTTTGATATGTTCCAGCGCCGCGTTGTGGGCGGTTTCGAGTTTAGCATGGCGGGTCTTTAGACTTGATCTCAGTGTCGTTGCGTAGCGTTTCCAGTCCGAGGCACTTAAACTATTCGCGAGGTTAACTCCGGCTTTTTTTTGTGCGGCTTCGATAATGCTTGTTACTCCGCTAAAATGATGGTCTGAGTACTTGTATTCGAAATCAAGAAATTCGGCGGCAAAGTCGTCGGTGTTAGCGGCTTTGATTCTGTCGAGCGAAATGCCCTTGTTGTTTTTTCCACTCAAAAGGTCATCCATTTCGTCAGTAGCAGATTTTACAGAGCGGTACTCTTTTTCGGTCGCTTTGAACTTGTCTTTTGCGGCTGTCAAGTTAGTGCTTTCGGTGGTCAGTTTTTTCAAGCCGAGGCGGGTCTCGTCCAAGGACCGTTCGTAAGCAATTGCTGAACGGCTGTTCAGCTGTGCCTTACGGGCGGAACGCAATTGAGCCAGCTCACGGTCAAGGAAAGCACCCATCAGTCGATTGTTTTCGGTGATGGCGTGTTTAAAGCCTACTTGGTCGTCAAATAAGTGAATGCCTGGTAGGTCGACCCGTGTTTGCATCACGCGCCCATTACTTCTGACACCGCCAAGCTCAACATCTCTCCAACGGGTTTTAGCCTGCGCAGTGCCGGTTTGTAGGCGGGTGTCTAGCAGATAGCGACTTCGCCTCCCCGTGCGCTGCAGCGATGAAATTACATGCAACTTCACCTTATTGCGAAGTGCGCGTAGTGCCGTCAACGCTTTTTGACCGACTCTGAACATCGAGCGTGCAAATTTCATCATCCCGGCGAAGGCGAGATCCATCAGGCTGGCCGCCATCGCGGCCCAGCCAAGTTTCTCAGCCAGTTCAGGGTTACTTCTCTGCACTGATACCCGGGCAATCTCCAACCCTGCGTATGCCAGCGTCCAACCGTACGTCACCCACTTCGCCACGCCGGCCATCCGGCTCCCAATCGCCGGGACGCTGGCCAACGCCATCACTACTTGGCCAACCGGCTCCAGGGTCGCGGATAGCGCTGGGTCTTTCTGCCTCAACGCCATGCCCGTGGCCGTGATTGCGGCGCCCCCCACGTAAGCGGCCATGAGCAGGCCTGCCACCAGAGGGCCAAGGGTGCCAGCCGATGCGACGATCGCAATGGCGCCAACGATGGTCATGACACCAAAAAATACCCACTCGCCTGGAGTAGCGGCCTCGGGAGGTGCCTTGCCGTTGGAGGTAAGTGTCTTGAGGAAATCATCCATCCTTGCCAGGTTGTCTGCTTGGGCATGGCGGCTGAGCATGATGTGCCCGCTGGGGTCGTGATAGTTGACCGGATCGCCACTGGCGCAATAGGCACGGTCATTCAGGCCACCAGCGCCCAGTGGACTCCAGTCGTCGGCCTGGTAGAACACTTTGTGCGCGGGGTCGTAGAGCCGGTAGCCGTTCCCCAGGTGATAACCGCCGGTTACCGGGTCGACCCGCTGGCCGTTGTAGCCAACGCCGACGTGTTGAGCTTTCAGGCTGGGCAGGTGGGTTTCGCCCCAAGGTGTGAAGGCAATCGATCGACGCTGCCAATTACCGTCCTTGAATTGGTATTCGTCCCCACCACCGTTTTGTGGGTCGCCAAGCACGAAGATCCATTGATCGTCCAGTGCCACGACGAGGCCTGCCTCAGCATCCAACACCTGGCGCTTGAGCACATTGCCTGCATTGTCCTGCCAGGTTTCGCCGCTCTGATCGTTACCCGCATAGTTGAGAATACGCCGCTTATTACTGGCTGCGTCCCATTGAGCGATCAGCCGGTCATGTTCGTCATATTCGTAGTAGGTCAGGGGCGTCGCCGCACCTTTGGCCGTCACGGATCGCAGTCGACCGCTGTCGGTATAGGCCAGGGTCTGTTCGCGCTCATTGGTCAGGAGGTTGCCGTTGCGATCGTAGCTAAGCGTCACTGCAGAGGTTTTGTTCGACCAGGTGATTTTGGTGCGCCGCGTCGGGTGCTTTTGGTCGCCGTATTCGTAGGTGCGGACAAGCGTTTCCAACGTTCCGTTATTCTTGCGCTGGGTGGCGCACTTGGTCAGGTTGCCCAGCACGTCATACTCGTAACTCTGCTCCTCGATGGCACAGCCTTCTTCGTCTTTTACTTCCTCGCCGGACTCGGCCATTACCGTCCATTTTTGCAGCTCGTCGCTGGTGCCTTTGACGCTGGTGTTGTAGGTGAACGTTTCACCCCTTACTTGCCTGCCATCACGGAACAGAGTTTTAGTCAATAACTGGTTGGCGGCTGACCAAGTCTGCGCGTAGCACACTTTGGCCTGCCTGTTCAGATGATAGCTACGCTCGGTCTCGCGCCCGAAACCATCGTAGCTATAGTCCACACGCAGGTGCTGGCCGCTACGCATGTCCTCAACCGTTATCACGGTTACTTGACCCAGCGCGGAGTACTCGTAGTGGTACTCGAGCGACCCTCTGCGCAAGCGGCTGCGATAACCTTGGGTGTTCGCCCAGGCCTGCACGGGCAACCCGTTGCTGTGCCATTCGCCCGAGGGCATGCCGCGCAGAGAGGCCAAGCCTTCTTCACGCTGCTCTTGCCCATGCACGGTACGGTTGAACCGCCAGTTGCCCAGCAAGAGAGGCTGCAGGGTTTCACTGGTGACCAGGCTCTGGTAGCTTCCCTGCACGGGCCGCTCGGCCTGCAGGGCTCGCGTCACCGCGGACAGTTTGAATGTCACCAACGGTGTGGCGGTACCTGAGCTGTTTTTTGCATACCAGGACACGCTCCCGTCAGTGTTCTGCTCCTGGTAGAGTGCTGTACCGTCCGGTTTCTCCCAACCGCCTTGTCGCGCCTTGAACGTTTGGTCAGGGTCGCTTCCCCTGACCACAGTAGTGACCGCATCATTGTCAAGGGTTCGGCTGGCCAGCACCTTTGCCTTCGCAGTTGCCGAAGCCTTCACGCTGACGCTGATAGGAACTTCGCTCAAGCCTTGGTACGCCCATGTCACGATGGACTTGTCAGGTTTGGTGACGCTGACCTGGCGTCCCAGTTCGTCGTAGGCGATATCCCATTGCCGGTCTTGCTTGGCATAGCCTGGAATCCGTTCGGCGAGGCGTTCGCGTTGGCCTTTCTTGTTGATGGTTTCCGTGGTGCTGATAGCGGGATCCACTGCTGGTTGGTCCGCACCTTCCCATACATCCTGGGTCAGCGTTACAGAACCATCGGCGTTGTTGCGTTGAGTGGACCGTTGGCTGGTCAATTCACCTTTCGAGAACAGGCCAAGCCTTGAACTGGTAGTGAGTGACTCATTCTTCTGCGCATCGGTAATCACCGCCTCATGCCCATCCCCTTTCCCCTGCCAGAACCAGCCCTTGCTTTGTTGTGGCAGTGCCTTTATGTGATCGATGCGCAGGCCACCGGGCAGGTAGTCGTATGCCACCTGGCCATCGGCACCCGAGTGGGTCTCCTCGATCACGCAGTAATTGACGGGCCTGTGGTCGTTGCCGGGCTGACGTTGCAGTTCACGACGCACGATACGTTGCAAACCGTCGTAATAGCATTGCTGATGGCGGCCCTCGGCGTCACAGTCTCTGACCAGTTTGCCTCTGTCATCCTCTGTGTAATGCATGGTTTGCGTCTGGGTCGGTTCCAGTCGCGAGACGTCGCCACTGGTGAAGGCATTTTCGTCGAAAGGGTAGGTGCTGCTCTGCAGGCCCCGGCCAAGACTATCGTACTGGTGGCAGATGAAGGCAATCGCTGTGCCATCGCCATCTTGCTGGGTCTCGCGCAGCAGGCGACCGGTGCGCGCGGACAGTATCTGACGTTGCAAGATGGCGGTTCCGGTGGCGTAGGGCGATGTGCGCAGCAGTTCGTGGGTGGCGACCTGTTGGCCCACAGTCACGACCTCTGTCACTGTCTGCGTGTTACGTGCGCTGTCGTCCTTGTACCACTGCGTGGCAATGCGCTCAGTACTGCGGATTGCGTCGGCCTGGTGGCCATAGTTGGCTTGTACCAGGGATACCGACAGCCCCAGGGGTTTGGCTAGTTTCACGTCTTTCAACGCCAGTGTGTCGCTGTCGGCAAAAGCCGCGAAACCCTCGAAGGTCAGGACGGTATTGGGCAATAGTGTGCCGTGTTCGTCGCGTTGGTCGCGGGCATAACCGAACAGCGTCAGTACCGGGGCTTGGAGTGTGCCGTCGGGGAGCAGCAGGTATTGGTACTGTGCGCACAGTGGCAACAGGCCTTCGCCGGCTGCTGGCCGCCGGGTGCAGGTGAGTTGGACAGCATCGGCCAGCGTCCGGCCAGCGTCGCCTGTGGTGGCGTTGGTGCCGGTGGCTACCTTGGTCAGTGTCAGCCCCTCGACCAGCATGCTGATGTCCAGGGGGTGATTATCGGTTTCGTAATACCAGAGGCGGGTGTGCAGGCCATCATCGGTGATGAAATGGACGGGTTCCAGTCCGCCTGAACGGTAGCGGGTACGCGTGGTTTCTGTGATGGAGGCCGCAGGTGCAGTGGCCTGGGTAAAGGACGCGTTCTGTTCGGTGCTGGTCATGGCTGCTGCTCCTCGGTTGGCGGGGTGACACGCAGATCTTCGAGGGTGACGTGCTGCTCAGTCTGCTGAGGACTACGCAGGTTTTCGGGCACGCTGCTGTCGGTCTGATAGACATGGTGGTGGGTACGCCGCTGTTCACCGGGAACTTCATCGATCTGGCGATCGAGTTGTGGGCGTCCAGCGTCGTATGACCACTCCCATCGGGTGAATGGGACCTGTGTCAAGTCGCTGCCTACGGGGGCGTGCTCGTAGCGGATGGCTGCACTAATGGCAGTGTCGCCCTCCCATCGCCAGGCATGGTGGAGGTGAGGTCGCTGGCCGCCGGGGACGATAGTGTGCAGGGCTACGCGGGGTAATGAGCTGTCGGTCTCATAGCTATAATTGACGGCTTCTAATGAGCCATCATCTTTTGCTAGGCTGCTTAACACGAAGTCCAACTCCGGTGTGGCGGCATAGTCGAAGTGGTAACGCTTGTCGAAGCGATGTTCAGGGCGGATGCTCGTCAGCGTTCTGAGCAAACATTTTTCGATATTTAGTTTAACTGTGTACTCTTCCTCGGTATTCGGCCAGAGGGTGAGTTCAGTCGTCACGCTACCTTGCAGAACTGGGTCTGTGTCCGAGGTGACCGTTAGCAAACAGGCTTCGCCATCGCGTATGGTTTCCAGATGCACGTGGCCGTTCTTGGCTTTCCAACCTAAACTGAGTGTTTCACATGGGGCGGGCGTTTTCGAATCGCGTGTTTCGCGTAGCGGGGATACGATGGAAAGGGGAACGAGAATCAAAGCGTCGTGTTCAATTTGCTTTGAATATAAAACCAAATCGCTTTTTATCGCGTTAAGTTCTGCTCTTTGCAGCTCTCTCGTATTCTCATTTATAAGTTTGTTCCCCAGTACGCGTAAGAAATTCAATGGAAGAGTAAAGGCTTCCAAAACCATGTCTGCTGAAAAAATATTGCTGGTTGATTTTTGCATTTTTTCAGATAGCGCCTCAATGGTTTTGTCGATCTTCTCTTTCAGAGCCGCTTTGTAGGTGGCTGCGCTCTCAAGCTTGTCATGCTGCTGTGGAAGGCCTAACACTTCCTCCTGTCCGTTAGCGTATTCGACGGTTAAGGAGGTCAATTCGCAGTGAAATTGTTTATGTCCATGGTCTTCAAAGGTCACGTTACTGCCGTTCGCATTTTTGAGGAGGTAGCCGTTACGCGCGACGCTACCTCTATTATTGTCACACAGTGCCTCGAGATCATCGTCGGCCAGCCGGTCTACTGTACCGTTACTTAGCGTCAGGACTTTCTCGCGATTGTCGTAATAAGAGAAGGTGAAGGCCCAGCCGTCACCCAGCCCGCCTTCATTGGCGCGCAGAGGGGAGTAGCTGAGTGCAAGATCGATAGAGGGGCCTCTACCTGAGAGACTCGACAGCTTTGCAATAGGAAGGTGCGCGTGGAACAGCCCCGTTTGTGGCGAGACGCCGCTCAGTTGTGAGGGAGTTGTAGCAAACAGAGAAGAACCCTGGGTGACAGCCATGTCGACACACAAGGTGTCAGCGCTGGCTTGGATTGTTTGATTATATTTATGGGCTTTGGAAGCCTGAATCTTCTTCCAAAGATAAGCCGCAGAAGATATTCCAATCAGGATTTCAGCTGTTGTAAAATGCTCCTTCGGCTTGAAAGGGGTGTGCAGATCTAACAGCAAACTGCCCTCGTCTGGCTGGCACGAAATAAAACTGAAGCCTTGACTGACCGTATTTGCGCTGAGTGAGAGAACCAGGGCTTGGGGAGTCGGACTGCTGTGATTGAGGTGGATTGTGATTGAACTGGATTTGACATCTGCATGGGGCGATAGGTGGGCTTGTATGAATGCCTTATTGTTCAGGTTTTTTTGAAGCAAAGACCTGAAATTTGACTCTTCGGTATTGCCCCTTTCCGGATAGCGGCTATCAGGGGTTAGGACGGGTTGGCAAGCAGATGGCGCTTTCAAATCAACTTTTATAAGCTCATGCATAAGTGCTGTGGGGGGGTCAACGGAGTCCTCATTCGAAATCCAGTTGGTGGAAAAGAGCTGGGATGCTAGCTTCTCAAAGAGTCCAATTTCTTTCATGAAATCGGCTAGGGGCAGGCTGTGCTTCTGGTGCCAGAAAGTAAGGTCCCATTGTGCAAGTTCTACCAGTTCGATTCTTTCGTCTTGCGTGGTGTAGTCGATTAGCTTCAACAGATTAGATGATGATGTACTTAATTTTTGGTGTTGGTCTGTGCGTTTTTTACCAAGCGAGTCGAGCAGCTCTTGCATTTGCGGTGAACATTCGAGCGAATAATAACTGGTGTCGATCGTGCCCACGGAACACTGCTCGACTAAGTGGTACTTCAAAAATGTGTTTGCCCTTACATTTAGAAGGTTTTCTGCGGTTTCAAACAAGACAGCTTCGTGTTCGTGGGGGAATGTTGATTTTATTGTTAGCGCTGTATCGAGCTGCATCGTTGCGAAGTGCGACTTATTGTTTTCCGGCGTCGTTGAATTGGTCTGTGCAATGCTATCATCAGGTGCGCGCCAGAATATTTTATTCACTTCCATGTGTTGGGCAATGCAGCGTTTAAGCTCTGCCAATTTTTCAGTTTCGGTCATCTGAGTATTCAGAGGAGGTAAAACCATTGACGACTGATGGCAGAGCAGCCCGGTCCGGACGTCACGACTTTCAATGACCAGTTCTGCATTTTCGCTGACAAGAAACTGGTTCAACACCTCGTCGTCATCCACGCCCACGGTGCCCGGCCAATCCTGCGTGGAAAACGGTCTGCTCATCCAGATTCGCACAGGGACGCCTGCGCGCCACCAAGCCCATTTCCCGGTTGCCGCAGTACCGCTGGCAGTCAACTTCTCAAATTTTAGATACGCTGCCAGCTCACTCGCGGCGAGCTGTCTTGCCAATGCTTCCGGCCATTTATCCGAGGCCTGGGCATCGGCAGCAGGAGTAAAGGTGAAAGGCGAGCCTGGCAACGGTGCACCTGTCACGTCATCGTGCACGGCAATTAGCACCTGCGTGGTCAGGTTGGAACTTGCGGTGAAGTCATCGTGCTTGACCCAGCCGATGGACTCCACATGAACCGACAACTCGGATAACTGAGGTATCCACAGCGCGTTATGAGTGTCGGCCGGTCTGATGGTGATGCCATCGTCCTGTCGCTGACCGGCGCGCAGCATCGAACTGTTCTGGTTCAGGAAGTCGCACAGCGGTTTGCTCCACGTATCCCTGTCAGCTGGCAGCGGGGTGAAGACATGGCTTTCATACAACCACTGGCTGGTGCGATGCCTTACTTGAATACAGACGCGATCGTCGATGGCGGGCGCCGCCAGGGGTAGCTGGAGAGCAAGCACCTGATTGGCCTTGAATGGCAAATTGCTGAATACCCGGCAGTGCGAATCGAATGCCCATAGCCGGTCGACCATGGCCCTTTCAGGGCTTCCCTCGGCAAAGTTGACAAAGCCAGAAGATGTGGGCGGCTCCGTGCAGACGGCCAGCTCTGCCTCAGGGGAGATATGGCCCGCCTGCAAGAGGACGGAGCCATCGATAAACGTTGTATCTGCCTGGACCGCAGCCACCAGAGCCGCTGGCCAAGCGTTGCGAGACAGGTTTTCCTGAGTGGGTTGAAGTGAGACCGTTTTTAACAAACGCCCATTAATGGGATCGACTGCCCATATGTCGACTTGCTCGTCTGGCTGCAGATCTCGATCTGCCAGAACATAGCACGGGCTTGTCCATAGGCAGGGACCTTCGCCTAGAACGGCTGGATTGAATCCTGTCATCTCTGGCAGGATGTAACTATCCATTGAAGCTGCGCTGCCGTCGCACTTATCAGATGGATAGTTGCCGGGGTCTTGAGGGGCAGTGCCTTGATCCCGTCTGGAGACCTCCTCAATGGCTGCTTCAACCAGTGCGTGCAAGCTGGGTTTTTGAAACCCATAGTGATCTACTGGGAATGGCACCGCTTGGCTGACTTGCCTTATCAGGTCTTGCTCCTGCAAAGATGACCTGCGCGCCACCAAGATCACCGAAAGCCCGGGTTCTGTAGTGGATGATTTCCAATACTGTTTACGCCCTAAAAGCCTTGTTAATAGCTTATATTTCGACTTAAACTCATCACGCGATTTAACCAACTCATTCAGCCCGAAGAGGATTACGCCAGTTTCTTCACTGAGCTCATTTGAAGTAAGTCCGTGACCGAGTTCACATTGAACCGCCCCTAACTGCACATCGCTATGATCCGTAAGTGATTGAGTAACGTGCCAAGCCACAAACCCTGCAGGTAACCTAGACAAATACTTTCGGGCAGCGGAGTGCGACAAAACGGTGGGGTATTTCATGCCCCGATAGAAATCCTCAGCGAAATCTGAAATACCGTGCAGCGACACCTGGTCAGCAATAAGCTCACACTTCTGCAGTAGCGCTCTGACTTGCTTCTGGTCGGGCGAACTGGTGAACATAAGCTTGTGAATGCTCTGTTTATCAACATGCGTGCACGCCAAAACCTGATTGATCTCGGATTCGGTTCCCCACAGATAGGTAGGGGGGCCGTCATCAATTGTGTAACGGACCGCCACTCGGACAGCATCTTCTTTGCCAAACAGTATGTCCTCACCGTACGAAAGTATCTTGGGAAGGTCAGCTGCAAGCTTCTGACGTCTCGCTGCTAACTTAGCATCAGCCTCACGAATGGTGAATTTTGAGTAAAACCATATATTCTTCCAATACGTCGTTGCGACATTGTTATTTTTTTTATTTTCACTCGACAGAACTCGGATATAATCTTTTTCGATGCCTTGGACATAGCAGTCGTAGCCTGTCTTGTCGCTGGATAAGGCTGAGTCCAATATGACTATATGGCTGTCCTTAACTATCCCAAGTACTTCCAGCATTTCTTTGGTGTACATGCGCATCTCCCTTGACTCAGCGTTACACCAAGCGACGCTGTAGGCGGCTTGGAGGTTTATCGAGTACTGAAGATTTTTACGGCAGGGTCTAAGGATGGGCAACTAGTAAAATTATCAGTTGACAGAAGTAGGCCGAAGGTAACCCCCATTGAAGCCAACAAACGTTAAAAACATCATCAAGTTCAAGGTGTCGGCACTTCAGATCAGGACATAGTCACTGCGTTGCACGATACCCCGATGGTCACCTTCGACCAGTTGCACGTAGCGCCCGGCCACGAGGTCGATTGGCAGGCAATCGTCGACATCCAGCACCGCGTCGGTATGCGGTTTCAACCAGCCCGCGGCCATTCGCTGCTTGCCCAGTTGTTTGGCAGCGGCCTTGTCGGTGGCAGCCACCAGCAGGTAGCGGTGGGCCTCGCCGAAGACCTGGCGCTCGTACCCACCCAGGTTCAGGAAGAACAAGCGCATGGCCCCGGGTTGCGGCGCGGCCTGGGTGAATTCGATGCGATAACCGTCCACCCCATGCACCTCCAGCCAGGAGTCGATGTGCAGCCCGCTCGTGCTGCCGAACCAGGCGTTGCGCAATTGCGCATAGGTGTGTTCCAGCGCGTCGGCCTGGGCGAATACCACATCGTGGACCTCGATGCTGGCGCGGGGGGGGCGCCCGCCAAGCATGACAACGTAGAGCATGGGTAATCCTTGGGTTGGGTGGGGCTACCGGGAGCCTGGCTTGGTTCTCGCGGTGATGCATAAACCGAGCGCCGCGCGGGCGGCGCTTAGCTAAGCGCCTGCCTTGGGATTTCTAGGGCCCTCTAGATCGAGCGCCGCCCGCGCGGCACATCGCGGGCAAGTCGGATCGCCGCACCGCCGCTCCTACATTTGTTGCAACGTGCCATTCCAGTCAGGCCATGGTTGTCCGCCTTGGCGCATGACTGACGACAGGTGCAGCGCCGGCAGCACCAGCCGAAAAATATCGTCGAGCCACCAAGGCTAACAACTATGGCCTATCAGGCCATGGCACGTTGCAACAAATGTAGGAGCGGGCTTGCCCGCGATGCGCCGCGCGGGCGGCGCTCGATCTCAAGGGCGCTGAAGATCCCAAGGCAAGCGCCGCGCGGGCGGCGCTCGATCTCATAGGCGCTGAACATACCGTGGCGAGCCCCTGTGTGAAAGTTACGAAATGCCTGAACTAAGTATTTGCCCCCAGCGATTCTTTCCACCAAGGCCCGTCACCAGAATGGCCGCCTTTGAATCAGCTACAACGCATGCAAGGAAAGGGAAGTGTCATGGGAATGACCAGGCGGAAGTTTTTGATTGGTGGCGGCGTGGTGGCTGCTGCAGGGGCCGCGGGGGTACTGACACCGTTGCTGACGCGCGAGGGCAGGCTGATACCGGGCACACCCAGGTTTGGTTTTGTGCAAGGCACCGAAGGCGCGCTGCCCAAGCAGGCAGACGTCGTCGTTGTTGGCGCAGGTATCCTGGGGCTGATGACAGCGATCAACTTGGTCGAGCGTGGCCTCTCGGTCGTTGTTGTTGAAAAAGGTGAAATTGCCGGCGAACAGTCCTGCAGGTTCTATGGCCAGGTCATGACCTACAAGATGCCGGATGCGACTTTCCAGTTGCACCACCTTGCCAAGCAACGGTGGCGCGAAATGAATGCCAGAGTGGGCGCCGATACCAGTTACCGCACGCAAGGGCGGGTGGAAGTGCCCTTTGACGAAGAGGACCTGGAAGGCGTCAGAAAGTGGATCGACCTGAAAACCCGTGAAGTGGGTGCGGATATTCCCTTCAAGACGCGCATCATCCAGGGCAGTGAACTTCAGCAGCGTCTGCGCGGCGCTTCATCCAGCTGGAGCGTTGCCGGCTTCGAGGAAGACTCCGGTAGCCTGGATGCCGAGCGCGCCTCCTATGTAATGGCCGACTATGCCAAGAAGATGGGCGTGCGGATCTACACCCACTGCGCCGCAAGGGGCCTGGAAACCCAGGCAGGCGCGATCTCCGATGTGGTGACCGAGAAAGGCGCCATCCGCACGGCGCGTGTGGTCGTGGCCGGCGGTGCGTGGTCCAGGTTGTTCATGCAGAACCTGGGCGTGGATGTGCCTACCTTGCCCGCTTACCAGTCCCAGCAAATCATCAGCGCGGCGCCCCATGCACCGGGCGGCAACGTTGCGCTGCCGGGCAACATCTACTTCCGCGAACAGGCCGACGGCACCTACGCCACCTCGCCACGTGTGGTGGTTGCCCCGGTGGTCAAAGAGTCCTTGATGTATGGCTACAAGTACCTGCCGCTGTTGGCGATTCCCGACTTCCCGGTGCACATCGCGCTGAACAGGCAACTGATCGACTCGTTCATGCAGCCCACACACTGGAAGCTGGATGAAGTCTCGCCCTTCGAGAAAAACCGGCTGATGACGGCGGCCCCGGATATTCCGGAGCTGGATGCCTCCCTGGCAAAACTCAAGGTCGAGTTCCCTGCCTTCGGCGAGGCCAAGTTGCTCGACCAATGGAGCGGTGCCATGGCTATCGCCCCCGATGAGAACCCGATCATTTCGCGGGTCGACGAGTACCCGGGCCTGGTCCTCAATACCGCTACCGGTTGGGGCATGACAGAAAGCCCGGTGTCGTCCGAACTGACGGCAGACCTGCTGCTGGGCAGTGCGCCGGTGCTGGACCCGAAGCCTTTCAGCCTGTATCGCTTCTAAGCCCACTTAACAATGGAATGACCCTGTGCACGCCTCGAAGAGGCGTGCACACCCCCTAGGCAGTTTTCAGGAGAAACGTATGAAAGTCGCAGTTGAGACCGTCGCCGCATTGGCCCTGACCCTGGCTGGCGCCGGTGCCGTCCACGCACAGGACGTCGTGCGCCACGGTGCAGGCAGCTTCCCGATTTCCTCGGCGGTGGAAGTGCCCGCCGGTAAAACGATGGTCTACCTCAGCGGTTCGGTGCCGTCGGCCATTCACCCTGATGCACCCAAGGATTCGCTGGAATCCTTTGGCGATACCAAGGCCCAAACCATCAATGTGCTTGAAAACATCCAGCAACAGCTGAAGGACCTTGGCCTGGGGCTCAAGGATGTGGTGAAGATGCAAGTCTTCCTGGTCGGCGGCCCGGAGAACGGCGGCAAGATGGACTTCGACGGCTTCATGGCGGGCTATACGCAGTTCTTCGGGCCTGCCGCCAAGCAGCCGATCCTGCCTGCGCGTTCCGCGTTCCAGATCGCCGGCCTGGCGCACCCAGCCTGGCGAGTCGAGATCGAAGTGACCGCCGTGCGTCCCTGAGTGGGCGTCGCTGTTGGGTGCTGACAGCTTGCCGGGCTAGGCCCCGACAAGGATGTCCTCGAAAAACGCCCCGACCGGTTCTGTGGGGTGGCACAGCTGAACCTCCAGCACCCAGACCATTTCGCTCGGTACGATTTCCAGTTCGGCCAGTTTCTCCTGGCCGAACAGGGCGTGCGGAAAGTCGGTGACGCGATGCCCGGCCAGGTTGCGCTCGAGCTGCCAGCCTTTGCCCAGGGCGCTGCGCTCGGCTACATCGTACAGCTGGCGGCCGGTCAACCCGGTGCGCCAGGCTTGGCGCGTTTCTTCGAACACTTCGTGCAGCGCCTTGACGCAGGCGTGATGCAGGGGGTGCTCGCCGAAGACGAAGGTATCGCCGTAATCGCCTTCATAGCCATCCCATACCGGGCCGAGGTCGACCACCGCGATATCGCTGGGGCGCAGCCTGCGCTGCGGGTCGATGCCTTGGCGCGGTGTGCGCACGGTGTCGTCACCGAAGCGGATGTAGGTCGGGTGCCAGGTGTGCGACGCCCCCATTGCCTTTAACGTCTTATCGGCCATCTTCAGGGCCTGGGCGGTGGTCATGCCGACTTTCAACTGGCTGGCGATTGCGGCCAGGGCCCGTACCGTCTGTTCGCGGGCTGCGAGCATGCCGTCCAGTGAATAGCGCGGGCCGACTTTTTCCAGCACGGGGTCGAAGGCGTTGGCCACCGCAGTGGCCGGCGCCACTGCGCCGCTGGGCACGAAGGCCTCGGCGACAAAACGATGCGCCGGCACACCGGCTGCCAGGCACTGCTCGCGAGCCTGGCTGATCATCGCAGCATTACCGCAGGCATAGACCTGGCTGGCGGCCCAGTCGTGGGCATGGGCCAGTGCTTGCTGCTGCACGCGAGCGTGCGCCGACAATACCCGGTGCCAGCGAAAGCGCGGGTAGCGCAGGCTGGCCTGGTCAAGAAACTCACTGTCGTAGAGGTCGCTCAGCGATGCGCCGCCCCAATACAGGGTGACCTCGGCCTGGCGCGCCAAGGCCGTCAGCAGCAACGGCTTGATGCCGGCATAGCCGGTGCCGGTGGCGAACAGCACCACGGGGCGCTGATCGTCGTGCTGCCAGGTGCAGGCACCCACGGGCCCTTCAAGCATCAGCGCATCGCCCGCTTGCAGCGCCGGCAGGATGCCTTCGGAAAACAGCCCACCGCTGACCGTGCGAATGTGAAATACCAGCCGCCCCTGGTCCTGCGCGGGCAGGTTGGCGATGGAGAAACAGCGGCTGTCGCCATTGCCGAGGCGCAACCTCACGTATTGGCCGGGCCGTACATCGACGGGCTGCGCGGGTTGCAGCACCAGTTCGACGATATCCGTACTCAGGTCGCGTTTGCTCGCCACCGTCGCCTTGATTTCAAGCGTCGGTGTATCCACTGACCAGCCGGGGATCGCCAGGCGCATGTCACTGCAGGCATGGCTCTGGCACAGCAGCATCTCGTTGCTGGCAAGCGGGTAGGAGGGCGCCGGAGTATCGCCTGAGCACTGCTTGGCGCGGTATTCGCCCGAAACCACTGTGACCTTGCACGAGCCGCAGGCGCCGCGGCGGCACGAGAAGGGCACCGACAGGCCGCTGGCGAGCATGGCGTCGAGCAGCAGTTCATCGGCGGCTTCGAACGACTTGTCTGAGGGCGACAACTGGATGACGTGGCGATTGGGCATACACACCTCGGGCTGAAATCGGGGGCAGGAGAGGTGTGATTGTTGCGATAGACTAGGACCATAAGAACCTCCAGTTCTGGATAATTCACATGGTCCAGCTTCGCAAGTGGCGGCCGCTGCTCAAACTCGATGGGGCACAGCCACAGGCTTCCTACAGAAAGATCGTCGAAGGCCTGGTAAGCGCCATCACCGAAGGGCGCCTGCGCCCCGGCACGATGCTGCCCGGCACGCGGGAAATGGCCCAGTTGCTCAACGTCAACCGCAAGACAGTGATACTCGCCTACGAAGAGGCCGTCACCAAAGGCTGGCTGGAGAGCGTGCAGCGCCGGGGCACATTCGTCAGCCATCAGCTTGCGACCGGGGCGGTGCCGGCCCGTGGTGCGCCGCCGGCGTTTGCCTTGCCGCTGCGCGAGGCGCCGGCCGTGGCCTATTTCACGCAGGGCGAACAGGCCACCGCGCTGCAGCACCAGCCGGGTGCGCTGTTTTTCGACAACGGTGCCTGTGACCATCGCCTGCTGCCACAGGCCGTGCTTCATCGCTACTACCGCAAGGCCTTGCGCCAGAGTTTTACCACCAACACCGTGCGCCACGGCTGCGAGAGCAGCAGCCAGTACCTGCGCAGCGCGCTGGCGGACATGTTGCGCCATAACCGCAGCCTCAACGTTGGGGCCGAGCACATATGCCTCACCCAAGGGGTGCAGATGTCGCTGTACCTGGCCGCCAGCGCGTTGCTCAAGCCCGGTGATGTGGTGCTGGTGGAGCGCCTGAGCTATCCGCCGGCGTGGGAGATTTTCCGCAAGCTCGGCGCGCGGCTGGTGAACGTCGAGCTGGACGAGGAGGGCTGCCGGGTCGACCAGATCGATGCACTGTGCCAGCTGCACGACGTGCGCATGATGTACCTCACCCCCCACCACCAGTTCCCGACCACGGTCAGCCTGCATGCTGCACGCAGGCAGCAGTTGCTGGAGCTGGCGCGGCTGCACGACTTTTGCGTGATCGAGGAAGACTACGACCATGAATATCACTTTGCCGGCCGGCCGTATCTGCCCCTGGCCAGTGACCGGTTGCAGCGCCATGTGATCTACATCGGTTCGCTGTCCAAGTCGCTGGGCAGTACCTTCCGCTGCAGCTTCATCGTTGCACCGCCGAATGTGATCGAGGTGCTGGAGCGTACCGCGGTGCTGACCCTGGGGCAGGGCGATGCAGTGATGCAGCGGATGCTCGCGGACCTGATCAATGACGGCGAGCTGAAAAAGCACCTGCGCCGGGTGTCTGGCGAGTATCGTCGCCGTCGGCAAACCCTGCTGAGCTGCCTGCACGAGGCCTTTGGCGATCAGATATCGGTGCAGGAGCCGGAAGGCGGGCTGGCGCTGTGGGTGAAGTTTGCCGCGTCTATCGACGTCGAGCAGTTGGCCGCCAACGCACTGGCGCTTGGCCTGGTGGTGCGGGGCGGCCGGCAGTTCTCACCCGATGGGCACCCGGAGAATGCCTTGCGCCTGGGCTTCGCCTCGCTGGATACCGGCGAAATTCGCCATGCCATCCAGCGCCTGGCCCAGGCGGCCACAGGCCTGTCAGCCGGGTTGGGCTGCCAGGCTGTTGCTGACGTTACGCCCCAGCACCAGCACGGTGACAAAGCCGCAGCCCACCAGGGCGGTGGCCAGGCTCAACAGCACCGGGCTGCCCAGCTGGTCGACGATCTGCCCGCCGAAGAACGAGCCTAAGGCAATGATCACCTGGAACATGGCGACGAATAGCGGCATACCGCGCTCGACGTCCCTGGGCGCCACCACGAACATCCAGATGCTGGCGCACGCCGGGAAGGCACCGAAGGCAAAGCCCCACAGCGCGATCAACATCACAGCGCCGGTCATGCCCGTGGCGAAGTAGGGGAACAGGGCAGTGCTGGTGGCGATCAGCAGTGCCACCAGCAACAGGGTGTGACGCACACTTTTGTTGGCGGCGAAACCGGCGAACACATTACCCATGACCCCGGCCACGCCATAGAGCAGCAGCAGCGAACTGATGGTCTGCCCATCGAAGCCGGCGTTCTGTTTGAAGAAGGGGGCGACGTAGGTATACGCGGCAAAGTGCGCCAGGCCGATCAGCAACACGGCGATCAAGCCAACCCGGGCTTGCGGGTTGATGAACAGCGCCGGCAGGTCACTGATGCGAATGGCCTTGTCGGGGTTGAGCCGCGGCAGCAGCAGAACCTGCGCCAGCAATACCGGTACGCCCAGCAGCGCGGTAGCCAGGAAGGTCATGCGCCAGCCCATCAGGCCACTCAACCACGTGCCCACAGGCACGCCCAGCACGGTGGCCAGGGTCACCCCGACCATGATGATCGAGGTAGCCTGCGCAACGCCCACACCTTTGGGCGCCAAACGGCCGCTGAGGGCGATCGCAGTAGCCCAGAAGCCGCCGATGCTGATGCCCAGCAGCACGCGCCCGAACAGCAGCAGGTTGAAATCGCTGGCGTAGGCCACCACCGCGTTGGCGATGATCATGATCAGCGTCAGGCTGATCAGCAGGTAGCGACGGTCCAGGGCGCCGATGCCCACCGACAGCAATGGGGCGGCGAGGGCCGCCATGATGCCGGGCAGGGTGACCATCAGGCCAGCGTGGCCGGCGCTGATGCCCAGGTCGCTGGCGACATCGTTAAGCACGCCCACCGGGAGAAACTCACTGGTCACCAGGGCGAAGGCGCCCACCGCGACCGAAAGAATTGCCAGCCACTGCTGCTTGACGCTTTGTTGATTGTGTTCGGGTGGGCCGTCATGGGCCTGGTTGGGGCTTGGCATGGGATTGGGTTCCAAGGGGAATGGCGCCTGCGGTAGGCGGGGGAAGGGAGAAAATTGAAGGGGATTATACGAGGAGGAATTGGCGGGCAAACAAGCAGGACGCTTGATAGTAATCATCAGCGGGATCGATGAAACGTGCTGGGTAGAGCCTTGGCCAGGGATCGGCTGGGCATTTCATCGTGATCGAGACCGAGCGCCGCTCGCGGGGCGCTTGCCACGGCATCTTCAGCGCCCTTGAGATCGAGCGCCGCCCGCGCGGCGCATCGCGGGCAAGCCCGCTCCTACATTTGTTGCAACGTGCCGTTCCAGTCAGGCCATGGTTGTTCGCCTTGGCGCATGGCTGAAGACAGGTGAGGCGCCGGCAGCGCCAGCCGAAAAATCTCGTCGAGCCACCAAGGCTGACAACTATGGCCTATCAGGCCATGGCACGTTGCAACAAATGTGGGAGCGGGCTTGCCCCGCGAAGCGCCGCGCGGGCGGCGCTCGATCTCAAGGGCGCTGAAGATTCCAAGGCAAGCGCTTCGCGATGCGCCGCGCGGGCGGCGCTCGATCGCAAAGGCGCTGAAGATGCCGTGGCAAGCCCAGCGCCCTTGATTCAAGCTGCCCGCTGCTCGCCCTTGAGCAGTTTTTTCTGAGCTTCCATGGCGACGCCCAGCTCTTCCAACTGATCTTTACCGAGCAGCTTCTTCGCAGTAGGGAAGAGCTCGCCTTCCTCTTCCTCGATGTGATGCTCAAGCAGCTCTTTCATGACTTTCACTCGACCGGCGAATTCTAGGGTGCCGGTCTCGGTATGCAGCAGGTCAGGGAGCACCAGCGAGTCGACCGTGCGGTGTTCTTCCTTGGCCTCGTAATACATCTTGGCTTCCTCTTTACCCCCGGCTTGCTTGATCGCCGGGTAGAGAATGTCCTCCTCCAAAGCCGTATGGACCTGCAGTTCCTGCTCAATGCGGTGCAGCAGTTCAGCGCGTTTTTTTACGGCACGTTCGGTGGTCGAGGAAAGTTCTTCCAGCAGTTTCTTGACCAGCTTATGGTCTTGAATCAGCAGATCGATCGCGTTCATGGAGGCACCTCTTCACGGTGGATAAATTCTGGCTTCCCAGGCGCTGTACGAAGTATTGGGTGTAGGAGCTGGCTTGCCGGCGATCGGCTGCGAAGCAGTCGTAAATTCTGTATCCGCGTCCTGTCTGGCAGTGCGCGGATATCGGTTTTGCGACTGCTTCGCAGCCGATCGCCGGCAAGCCAGCTCCTACAAGGTTTCGTACAAAGCTTATGAAGTGGAGTGGACGGCAACGTCAGGGTTCAACGAGCGTGATGATTGGTCTACGGCCAGTGTTCGTCGGCCAGCAACTGGCTAAGAACAGCCATCAAAGAATGGGTTTGCCACCCGTGACGCCGTAGCGTGACCCCGAGATGTAGCTGGCCTCATCAGACCCCAACAAGACATAAATCGGAGCGACCTCCACCGGTTGCCCTGGGCGCCCCATCGGGTAGCTCGAACCAAAGTTCCTAACGGCATCATCGGGCATGGTGGCGGGTATCAGCGGTGTCCAGATCGGGCCGGGGGCCACGCTGTTGACCCTGATGCCTTGCTTGCCCAGCAGCTGGGCGAGGCCGGCGGTGAAATTGGCAATGGCGCCTTTGGTGGCGGCATACGCCAACAGGCTGGGTGAAGGGTCGTCGGAGTTGACCGAGCTGGTGTTGATGATCGACCCGCCTTTGGGCATCGACGGCAACGCGCGCTGGCAGATCCGGAAAATAGCGGTGATGTTGGTATCGAAGGTCTTCACCCATTCATCATCGTCAATCTCGTCCAGGCCCTCATGAGCCATCTGGAACGCGGCGTTGTTGACCAGAATATCGATACGACCGAACTGCGCCACAGTCTTGTCGACGATGTCGTAGCAGTGCTGCTTTTGCGCCAGGTCACCCGGTAGCAGCAGGCACTGCCGGCCAGCAGCTTCCACCCAACGCGCCGTTTCCTGCGCATCTTCGTGCTCACTGAGGTAGGAAATCGCAACGTCGGCGCCCTCGCGGGCGTAGGCAATGGCCACCGCGCGCCCGATGCCGCTGTCGGCGCCGGTGATCAGGGCGATTTTGCCTTCGAGCCGATTGTTGCCGCTATAGGTCTGCTCACCGCAGTCTGGATACGGCTCCATCTTGCGTTGCGAGCCTGGAACGCTTTGCGGTTGAGAGGGGAATGGGGGAGTGGGGTAGTCGCTCATGGGGGCAGCTCCTGCAGTTGATAACGCTCATTACCGTTCGAACGGTGCAACAGGCCGGTGTTGGGATGAGTTCAGGGTTCGCGCGACGGGCGGTCGGTCTTGGATTTCCATTGAATTCTCAAGCGTGGGATAGCTCTACCGCTCACGCGTCTCGCGCTTTGCGTGCAAGGCTCGACCCTCAAACTGGAGCATAGAAGTGCCTAGAATCATCACCCCTACCACCCCCGAACATGAGATCGATCAGCAGAATGCAAGGATGTTCGGTACCCCGAAGGAGCGGCTGGATTTCTATCGACGCGAAATCCAGTACGAAACCACCATCCTGGCCAACCGGACCGATGCCTACCTTGCAGCTCAGTCATTCCTGGTCATCGCGTTCGTGTCGTCGATGAGCAACTTGAACGACGGCTGGGGCGAAATGTTCACGTTGATAGTGCCGGCGTTCCTCGCACTGCTCGGTGTGCTCAGTTCGCTGAACGCCTGGCCAGGCATCCGCGCGGCCTTTCGAATCATCGAGCACTGGCAGCTCAAGCAAAGCCACTTGCTGCGCAGTGAGCCGATGATGGGCTTGGCGTATGACGAATCGCCGTTGTTCTGCGAGGCGGAAACCTCTCAGGCTGGGCACCGCAAATCGTTGCTGTTTTCCCTGCGCACACCGTGGATTTTTCTCGGCTTCTGGGTCTTGCTGGGCACCTATTCGGTTTACATCCAGCTGGCGTGACCCGCGCCCTACAGCCGCGCTGAAGCACAACGGAGGGCGCGGCGCAGATCGCTGAGCTCAGCCTGCCAGCGCCTTGATCAATTGCTCATTGAAGGCCGGAATATCGTCTGGTTGGCGGCTGGTGATCAGGTTGCCGTCCACCACCACCTGCTCATCCACCCACTGGCCACCCGCATTGCGTATGTCGTCCTGCAACGTCTTGTAGCTGGTCATCCGCTTGCCCTTGACCAGACCACTGGACACCAGCAGCCAGGCACCGTGGCAGATGACGGCCAACGGCTTGCCGGCCGCAGCATGGCTTTTCACCAGCTTTTGCGCGCCTGGGATGATGCGGATCGTATCGGAGTTCTGCACGCCGCCAGGCAGTACCAAGGCGTCGTAAAGGTCGAGGTCGGCACTGTCGAACGTTGCATCCACGTTGAACGCGTCGGCGGGTTTGTCATGGTTCCAGCCGCGTACCTTGCCATCCTTCTCGCCCAGAATATCGACCACCGCACCGCTGTTTTCCAGCGCTTCACGCGGGCCGGTCAGTTCCACCTGCTCGAAGCCATCTGTGACCAGAAAAGCCACGCGCTTGCCGTTAAGTTGTGCACTCATCAGTTATCTCCTCGTACTGTAGGCCCTCAGATAGGGCCGGGCACCGGCAGGCAAAGTTCCTGCGCGATGCTCAGCGGTTCATATCAACGGCGCCTGCGTTGCGAGCGGGTGATGACCAGCCCCGCAATGATGCCGAGGACTGCCGCGCCCACCAGTAACGGTGTATGGCCTTTGCGGTTTCGCCAGCCGCCGTCCACGCTGCGCCGGCCACTGGGTGGTTCGAAAAGGTTGCCCGAGGAAACCCCTGCAACAGGACTGCGGTGCAAGCCCCAGCGTGTCAGCCATCCCGATATCAGCGGGAGTGCTGGCACCAGGAAGCTGGCCAGGTGGGCGAGGCGCGCGGTTGCGCCGACCGTGGTGTGCGCACGAGGGGAGATGGCGCATGCCACCATGGCCTTGGCCACCAACTCCGGATCGTATACTGGCCCGGGCGGGGTGAGCGCGTGGCCGGTGTAGTTGCCGCCATCCCTGAAGCCCGGCGTGTCCATGACCGCTGGGTAGATGTCGCAGACATGGATGTCGGGGAACTCCGTCAGCTCCCCGCGCAACGCGTCGGTCAGGCCTCGCAGGCCGAACTTGCTTGCCGAGTACGCCGCGGCATAGGGCTGGGCAACCCAGCTGCCCAGTGACAGCGTGTTGATCAGCGTGCCGCTGCGCTGCGCCTTGAAGTAGGGCAGGGCCACATGGGCGCCACGCAGGTAACCGATCAGGTCGGTTTGAATGACCTGTTCATGGGCCTCCAGTGGCGTGTCTTCGAAATTGCCGACCGCGCCGACGCCGGCGTTGTTGACCCAGATATCGATCCGGCCGTGGCCAAATTCGGCAGCCTGCGCGGCCAGCGCTTGCACTTGGTCGCTGCGGCTGACGTCGGTGGTGATTGCCACGGCGTCCGTGCCGCAATCGGTGCACTCATCCAAGACGTCGAACAACGCTTCTTCATCGCGTGCAGCCAGCACCAGGCGCGCACCTTTGCAGGCAAAGGCATGTGCGGCGGCACGGCCTATGCCACTTGAAGCGCCGGTGATGACCACCACTTTGCCCCGCAGCGGGCCTTTTATCGGTGCTGGGCGTGGCGGTTCGGCTGGCTGTGGCGCTTGCTCGACAGCGTCCGCCGCAGGCGCGAGGAGGGCGCTGGGGTCGAGCCTCGAAAGCTCAAGGGCGGTGCCATCCACCAGCATCAACCTCAGCCCCTCGAGGGTGCCTGCCACCCGATCGGGGAACACCGGCTCACCTTGCGCGTCCAGGCTGTCATAGATGAATGTGGTGCCCTCCAGCCAGCCGACAGCGGTCAGCAGTTCGGGCCCGAGGTAATACTTGCCGTCCAGGAAGAAACCGGGAAATTGATGGGCGCGCTCGATGTTCTCCACGCGGTATCGTTCGCCTGGTTTCATGCCTGTCGCTTGATCGATCATGGTCAAACTCCTTTGGATGCATGCCGGGAACTGCTAGCCCCCTGTGCTTACCCGTGATTGGAGCCCAGGGTTCCGGACGCAGCCCCGGGAACCAGGATGACCTTGCGGCAGTTGTCCTGTTTCTGGTCGAACATCTTGTAGCCCATGGCCGCTTCTTCCAGGGCAAGGCGGTGGGTAACGATCATTTCGGGTTGCAGCCGGCCGGCCTCGATATGCTCGAGCAGCTCTGGCAGGTATTTCTGTACGTGGGTCTGGCCCATTTTGAAGGTGAGGCCTTTGTCGAACGCGTCGCCGAACATGAAGGCGTGGACGAAGCCGGCGTACACCCCCGGAACACTGACAACACCGCCCCGGCGCACAGCCGCAATGCTCTGGCGCAAGGCCTTGCCACTGCTGCCCTCGATCTTCAGCGCCGTCAACACCGTTTCGGCAGTGCTGCCCTTGGCCTCGAACCCCACGGCATCGATGACCGCATCGACGCCGCGCCTGCCTGGCGTGTGGCGGATGATGCTGTCGGCAGGGTCGTCATCCTGCTCGAAGTTGATCGGGATCACCCCGTAGGCGTCCTGGGCATAGGCCAGGCGGTAGTCCTTGTCATCGACCATGAAGATGGTCTCGGCCCCAAGCATTTGCGCGCACGCGGCACTCAGCAAGCCCACTGGCCCGGCGCCATAAATGGCCACGGATGAACCCTGGCCGATTTCGGCGTTGAGAACTGCCTGCCAGGCGGTCGGGAGGATGTCGGAGAGGAACAGCACCTTGTCATCGGCCAGAGCGGTGGGCACCTTGAACGGGCCGACATTGGCTTTCGGCACCCGTACGTAATCGGCTTGCCCGCCAGGGATGCCGCCATACAAGTGGCTGTACCCGAACAACGCAGCGCCTGGCGGAATGCCTTTCTTGTTGATGAGCGACCCGCGACCGGTGTTGGTGGTTTCGCAGGCGGCAAACAGGTCGTGCTGGCAGAAGAAACAACTGCCGCAGGCAATGACGAAAGGGATCACCACACGGTCGCCGACCTGCAAACCGGTGACGTCACTGCCCGTGTCCTCGACGATGCCCATGAACTCATGGCCAAAAATATCGCCCGCCTCGGTCTGTGGAATCTTGCCCCGGTAAAGGTGCAGATCCGAGCCGCAAATGGCGGTCGCGGTCACCCTCAGAATGATGTCGTCCGGCGCTTGGATGATGGGGTCTGGGACGGTATCGACCCGGACATCGTTTGCGCCGTGGTAGGTCAATGCTCTCATCGAATCAGCTCCTGCAGCCGTGTGTTTGCATTTGCATTATAGGTATGCAGGGGAATCCATGAGGGACGGCAAAGTTCAGACGAGAAGCTCGATGGTAATTACAAAGAAAATGAACTTCGAATTACTCGTGCCATTCCTACAGGACTAATGCTAAAGAACTGTCTCTTGGGGGGGCCATGCTGAAGCGCTTTGTGGTGGTTCCTGCTGTCCCTGCTGCAAAAGAATATCTTCCCAGGCGCTTAGGCTTTGCGTGTGCAGTGGAGGCGGGGTTCGATCTTTACGATACCCAGGAGAAAACACGCCTGATTCTTCGGCTGCCTACGCGTGCCGAAGCTGAGTGTGAATGTATGAGTCGCAATAATGATGTTGCCGGGAATTCATGAGATCGCCTGGCAGCGCTTCGATGAGCTTACGTGGGTAAACCGTCTATCAACGCTGAATGCTGGTACGGCTGAAACTCACACAGAATGACGTTCCCCTTTCGTTCGTGGAACTGACGACCACATCGCCGCCATGGGCCTTGGCGATTTCCCGAACGATGAAAAGGCCGAGCCCTACGCTTCTCAGGTCAGTGTCCAACTCGCTCACTCGTGTCATCGGCTCAAACAGGTTACTCAGCGAAGATTCGGGTATGGCTGGACCCTCGTTATGAACCGTTAGCAAGGCCATCTCTCCCTCTAGGGAGGAAGTGACCGTTATGGGCTGGCCAAGGTCCCCATAGGCCACACTGTTAGCTACCAGATTCCCAACGAGCTGATGCATCCTGTCAGCGTCGACCTCTGCCAGCCCGGCGCTCACCTGTTCATGGACCAGCCTTGCCTGGGGGAAGGCGACACGCAGCTCGTTTACGCTTCGCTCAATGACCTGGTGCAGGTCAACTGCCCTCGGTGTGATGCCGATGCCACGACCTACCCTGGCCAATGCGAGGTCCAGAAGGTCTGCGATCATCCGTTGAGCGCGCTCGGAGGACTGACGGATGTGGCCGAGCAATTCTGTATCTCGCGATGAGCGTTCGCCTCGTGCCAGCAGGTCTGTCGCCATCTTGATCGCGGTCAGCGGATTCTTCAGGTCATGGCTTGCGATTGCGACCATTTGCTCCGCAAAAAACGCCCGCTGTTGGGATTTTTCATAGGCGAGATCGAGTTCCACTTTTGCCTGCTGTAAAGCGGCCTCGGCGCTCGTCTTCTCCCATAACAACTGTTCGGCCCGTTGACGAGCCTCCACAATCTCGCGCTCATACTTGTCCCGATCAGTCATCCCGAACAGCGCCAGTTCGTAATAAACGCCATCGGCATGCTCGCGCCTCACGCCATTGAGCAGCAGCGTGACTGGCTGCTCACTGGCGTTTTTGAGGTCAAGTTTCACCTCCGCAACGGAGCCCTGCATGCGCATGAGGGGCGCCCAGTGGGTCTGATGGAAGATTTTACCGCCCATTGTCAGGAGGTCCTGAAACCGAAGCTGGCCAAGCGCTTCCTGGCTGATGCCCATCCAGATGCTGAAAATGCGATTGCTGCGCAGGATGGTGCCGTCTTCGTCGGTGACGACCAGGCCGCAGGGGGCACCGTCGAAAAGGTCTTCGAACGCGGGAAGTAGCGGCTGATCAATCGACATCTGCGCCTACCCACGGCTGAAGGAAGGCGTCCATTGCTTTGGCACACGCGCCTGGAGCGCTCATGTGCGGGCAATGCCCCACGTTATCTACGAGGTGAAAAACACTATTGGGTAAAGTCGCATGCATGTAATGGCCCACGCCCACCGGCGCGATCAGGTCATCGGAAGATTGCAGGATAAGCGTCGGGGTAGCCAACCCGGCGATGTCTTCGCGGTTATCGGACAGGAAGGTCACGCGTGCAAATTGTTTCGCGATCTGCGGATCTGTGCGGCAAAAGCTATTGGTAAGTTCGTCACCCAGGGCCGGCTGCCCGGGTGAGCCCATGATGGTAGGGGCCATCGCGCTCGACCACCCCAAGTAGTTGCTGTCCAACGTGTGAAGGAGCGAGTGAATGTCTTCGAGCTTGAACCCGCCCACATACCCATCGGAGTCGATATAGCACGGCGAAGGCCCAACCATGACATGAGCGGCTATGCGATTCGGGGAAAGGCGGTCGGCCAGTGCGGCGATCATTGCACTCACCGAGTGGCCGACAACGATCACCGGGCCGCTTGCAAACTCATCGATGACGTCGTTCAGGTCGCGGGCGTAACCGGCCAGTGAACCGTATTTTTCGCTTTCATAGGCAGCCAGGTCAGATCTGCCTGCGCCGACCAAGTCATACAACACCACACGGAAGCGGTTGGTGAAGTGCTGGAAGAGGTAATGCCACATGGTCTGATCGCAGCCGAAGCCGTGGGAAAAGACCAGCGTCGAAGTGCCTGCGCCATGGACGGTGACGTTGTTCCTGCGTTGAATGTCCATGCATCACTTCTCCGTTCAGCCGAGCGGGTTTGGCTTTAGGGAAGAATAGTGCCGATGAGGGGATCGAAGGGCAAGGTCTGGCATGTGCCGGTGCTCGCCACGGCACATCAGCGCCAGTGAGATCTAGCGCCGCCCGCGCGGCGCATCGCGAAGCGCTTGCCTTGAGATCTTCAGCGCCCATGAGATCGAGCGCCGCCCGCGCGGCGCATCGCGGGCAAGCCCGCTCCTACATTTGTTGCAACGCGCCGTTCCAGTCAGGCCATGGTTGTCCGCCTTGGCGCATGACTGAAGACAGGTGGGGCGCCGGCAGCACCAGCCGAAAAATCTGGTCGAGCCACCAAGGCTAACAACTATGGCCTATCAGGCCATGGCACGTTGCAACAAATGTAGGAGCGGGCTTGCCCGCGATGCGCCGCGCGGGCGGCGCTCGATCTCAAGGGCGCTGAAGATCCCAAGGCAAGCGCTTTGCGATGCGCCGCGCGGGCGGCGCTCGGTTTATGCATCACCGCAAAATCGGCAATTGGGGGCGGAATCTAGTCCAGGCCCTAACATTTCTGCGAGTACCCATTACGAATGGTTGAACTTAATCTTTAGTGAGCCCCAACCAACAGGAAACTCAAGAGATGAATAATATAGTGCCCCCAACTGCTGCAGTAGATTCGCCAAGCAATGAAACAAGCAATGTGTGTCGTAAGAAAGCTTTTGGCTTGACGAAGCTGGGAGATATCTTTACCTATAAGGAAATCTCAACTTTTACCGGCAGTATCATCCGTAAATATTGGCTCCCCTCGCCCGACGGAGCTTTGTTTTCAGTGGTGATTACAGTGCGTGCTGGTTGGATCTTGACCCTCCCTACTGACTATGCCTTCACGCTGGCTGAGATGGCTGAATATATTCAAGTGGGTGACGATTATATTGTGCGTTTGGAAGACGGATCTTGGAGCAAGCACATTGTGACCGAGAAACGATGGGAACAGACTCCCCAAGGATACATGCCGTCATTTTCTCACGCCGTCAAACCCCCTCTTGAAACTCTCGATTACCTTGAGTTTCTAGACGCTTAACGTCAAGCGTGGCTGGATTCCTTTATGAGAAAATCCAGCCACGCAATAAACTCAAACCCCGCTGAACAGTTATGCGGATCGATTACAAATTCTCGGCACCCCGCTATCTAACTCGCCATGACCGTCCAACGCCTGACCCAGGCTGATCGGCTGCACATCCACCACACGGCAATGTTGATGCGGTCCCACCTGATCGCCTGCATAAGCAGGCGCTCCAGATGCCCCTAAAGACGCTCAAGATCCCCGAAGAACGTCTGACTCCGCGATCGCAACCACCGCTGCGCCGGGTCATTGTCATGCGAGTCCATACGTAGCAGCGGCTCTAGCCGCGATGCCCCGCGCGGGCGGCGCTCGGTTTATGTATCACAATACCCAAGCCAGCCCCTTGTGGCCCCACCCAATCTTCCGACAGACCTATGCAATGGTCGGAACTGCGCTTCAATCCGTCAGTCAGGTTTAGTAGCCCCGTAAACCTTGAGGTGCCCATGGCCACGTACAACATTCACTACCGCTTGGCCGAAGAGCCGAAAAGCTACCAGCTGACATTGGAGCAGCACCCACTCAGTCGTCACGAGGCCGCCATGCACCTGATCGTGTTGCACTTTGGTGACAGTGAAAACGGCCTCGTTCTCCCTGCGGCCGACTCATCGCCGAGCGAGATCATGGCTCAAGCCGATTTGCTGGGATTGTCCGAGATAGAGGTTTCCACGGAACCCTCAGAATGATTCATCTTGGTTGCGCGGGCTGGAGCGTGCCACGCCTTCATGCCGAGCACTTTCCCCAGCAAGGGACACAACTGCAGCGCTACGCGACCCGATTGAACGCAGTCGAAATCAACTCTTCGTTCTATCGCGCTCACCAGCCAAAAACCTATGCCCGATGGGCTGCCTCAGTCCCTGAGCATTTTCGGTTCTCCGTCAAGTTGCCCAAAGCCATCACGCATGAGAAGCGCCTGGTTGGCTGTACCGGCTTGCTTGAGCAATTTCTTCATGAATGCGGGCATCTGGGCGATCGCCTCGGTTGCCTGTTGGTGCAATTGCCGCCGTCACTGGCGTTTGACGTCGACGTTGCCGATCGATTCTTCACCCGGCTGCGTAAACACTATGATGGATGGCTGGCAGTAGAACCACGGCATCCTACCTGGGCGACAGCGCAGTCATTGCTCGTGGACTTGCAAGTGGCTCAAGTGGCGGCCAGCCCTTCGCGGTTTGGCGTGGATGCTCAACCGGGTGGCTGGCAGGGGCTGGTTTACTGGCGCTTGCATGGGGAGCCGCAGATCTATCGCAGCGCCTACGCGCGCGATTACCTGCAGCGCCTGGCTGCTCGGTTGCAGCAGCGCGAGGACGCACAACAACCTGCCTGGTGCATATTCGACAACACCGCAAGCGGTGCGGCCTTGGGCGACGCCCTGGCTACCGATGCCTGGTTGCACGGGCGCGCCGCTGTTTATCCCGCTTGAACTATGAGCGATGGCCGGCTCGTCGGGTCGCCCGTCACTTCTTGCCTGGCAGCACCGAGCTGAGTACCTGCTTGGCGGTCTGCACGATGACACCCGCCTGATCCGGGTCGCCCTTGAGCAAGGTGCCGGCAAATTTCTTCGCCTGCTCCAGCTTGATATGAGGTGGCAAAGGCGGCACGTTGGGGTCGGTCTTGAATTCGATCAGTACCGGCCGGTCGGCGCTCAGGGCTCGTTCCCAGGCTGCTGCAACGTCTTCTTCACGGTCTACATAAATGCCCTGCAGGCCGATGGAGATGGCAAACAGGTGATAGGGGACGTCAGGGATCGTCTGGGATGCCTCGAATTTGGGGTCGCCCTCCATCACACGCTGCTCCCAGGTCACCTGGTTGAGGTCCTCGTTGTTGAACACCGCGCAGATCCACTGCGGGTTTTCCCATTGCTGCCAGTACTTGGCCACGGTGATCAGTTCGGCCAGGTTACTCATCTGCATCGCCCCATCACCCACCAGTGCGATCACCGGGCGCTGCGGATGGGCGAACTTGGCGGCAATCGCGTACGGCACGGCGGCGCCCATGCAGGCCAGGCCGCCGGACAACGAGCACTGCATGCCCTGGCGAATGTGCAGGTCGCGGGCATACCAGTTGGCGCAGGACCCGGAGTCGCTGGTCACCAGGGCGTTGTCGGGCAGGCGAGGGGACAGCTCGTACACCACGCGCTGCGGGTTGATCGGGTCGGCTTTGACCATGGCGCGTTTGGCCAGGGTCTTGTCCCAGCGTGCCCGCCATCCTTCGACCTTCTTGCGCCAGCGCCGGTCGGTTTTGGGCTCGAGCAGTGGCAGCAATGCGCGCAAGGTCTCCCCGGCATCCCCCACCAGGTTTACCTCCATCGGGTAGCGCAGGCTGAGCATGTCCGGCTGCAAGTCGATCTGCACGCCGCGCGCCTGGCCTTCCTTGGGCATGAACTCGGCGTAGGGGAACCCTGAGCCGATCATCAGCAGGGTGTCGCACTCCGCCATCAACTGGTAGCTCGGTTCGGTGCCGAGCAAGCCGATGGCGCCGGTCACCCATGGCAGGTCATCGGGCAGGGCGGCTTTGCCGAGCAACGCCTTGGCCACCCCTGCGCCCAGTGTTTCGGCAATTTCGATAAGCTGCTCGGTGGCCTGCAAAGCACCAGCGCCTACTAGAATGGCCACTTTGCGCCCGGCGTTGAGCACATCGGCCGCGCGTTGCAAGTCGCGCTCGTAGGGCACCACCTTGGGCTTGCTGTAGCCAATGCCGGAATGCACGGTGCCGTGCTCGCGGGCCGGTTCCTGGTAGGGCAGGTCCTGCAGGTCATTGGGCAGGATCACCGCCGTCACCCGCCGCTCGCCGACGGCAGTGCGCACGGCCCGGTCAAGCAAGTGGCGGACCTGCGAGGGGGTGGAGGCCTGTTGCACGAAGGCACCGGCCACATCCTTGAACATCGACAGCAAATCCAGTTCCTGCTGATAGTGGCCGCCCAACGCCGCCCGGGCTTGTTGGCCGACGATGGCCAGCACTGGCATGTGGTCCATGCGGGCATCATACAAACCGGTAAGCAGGTGCGAGGCCCCAGGCCCGGAGGTGGCGATGCACACACCCAGTTCCCCAGTGAACTTGGCGTGGGCGCAGGCCATGAATGCTGCCATTTCCTCGTGGCGGGCCTGGATGAATTCGATCTTGCCGTTGGCGCGGGCCAGTGCGCCAAAAACACCGTTGATGCCGTCGCCGGGGTAGCCAAAGATGCGCCGCACCCCCCATTGATACAAGCGCTCCACCAGAAAGTCGCCTACCGTGCCTGTCATTGCCTGCTCCCGTTCATTGATCGATAGGGGTCTGGACTTGGCGCGGTTTGCGAAAGTTTCAACGGATACGCTTGCTCCGGCGCATCAGCCGCCGTCCCAAGCAGTACCGTGGTGCGAGCGAATTGACTAGCCGGCCAGCGAGACAACCAAGTCAAACGCTGTAATGGGGACGTATGCCAAGGCGATAAGTGCATAGCGCTCGCGGGCCTTGGCGATGAACGCGCCCAGCGCAAGGGCAATCATGACCACGTCGAGTACGCCCCATAGCGCTATCGGAGATGCTTTGAAGAAGCTCACGTTCACGACCAGCCCCAGGGACAGATAAGCGGAGAGGAACAACAGCGCATAACGGCCATCCTGTTCAAAGTAGACCTGAAGGCCATTCTGCTCATCCTCACTGCGACTGGGGAGCAACAGCGCCGAAGAGACAAAAAGCGACAGCGCCAACAGCACGAGCAGGAGAAACTCCAGGAATGTGAACGTCACTTTTATCGCCGGCAGTGCGTTTACAGCCCACCAGAAGTCGAGCTGCGTCGTGAACAGGATCCCCGCCCAGGCTAGCGGCACCCAGTCGGGCTTTGCTACGCGGCGGATGCGGAATACCGTCAATACGCCCAGCAGCAGCCGAGTGACCGAGAGCCCCAGTATCATCGAGAGTATCGTGGCAACGATCGGAAAGTTGCTCATGGGAGGCCCAGGCGTTGGATATGCTGGTTTTAGCACACCTTCCGCCAGCAGGCCTGTTACACCGCGCCCTTTTCTCCTGCAGTTTGCCTTTCAGCTCCTGTTGCGTGTTGCCTGTGGCGTTGCCCACGGCCTGCTTTACTTCGGCCACAGCCTCGTTAGCCATGCCTTCACAGGTATTCGTCGTGCTGGAAAAGACGGGCCGTATCGGCCTGCGCGGCATCGCTGTTCTTGGGGTGGCTAGTACAGCGTGCGCCGAGAAAGCGTAGAAGTCTTGTTCCGCGTCAAAACCGCGGCGAGATGCCGTCGCCGTTGGTCACACCGTTTGATAGTTGCCAATTGCCGGGCTGATAGACCAATGCCACTACTGGGTTTTCCAATACTTCTGCATTTCCAGAAACAGAAACGAGGCCGTCCAGGTGATCATCACCAGACCTGTCAGCGCCTGCAGGCCTGTGAGGTATTTGAGGTCACCACTGGGCGCGATATCGCCAAATCCGATGGTGGTGTAGGTGGTGAATGAGAAGTACACGCAGTCCATGAATGTGCCGTCGAAGTTGCCGCTCAGCGTGCCCCAGCCTGTGGCATTGGCCATCAGGTAGTAAGCCAGGGCAAAGCACCAGACTTCCAGTGCGTGGGCCACCAAAGCGCCGAACACCCCAATGACGATGCGAAACCGGCTCCACAGCTTGAGCCGCGGTAGCCAGTCGTTCAGGCGCAGCAGGCATTCGTAATGGATCACCACCACCAGCATCACGACCAGTGCGTTGATCAGCGTGACGGTAAACATCGACGGCTCCCCTGAGGCCCTGATAGAAGTTTGGCCGATAAATGCCAGCGTGTCGGTTTTTGGCTTGAACAGCACTGGGCCTTCAGATTCCCTTCAGATTGACCACTGATACTCACCCCATCACGCCCAAGCGGGGGGAGTTTCATGACCCAGTCTCAGTGGAGCAGCCTGCTCCCATTGGCTATCGGCAGCCACGTCGACCATCACGCCCACTTGTCGCTGCATCTGCACAAGGACCCTGGGCGCGATGAACTTGAGCACTTCATTCATCAGTGTTTTGCCAGCGTGCATCACGCCGATGTGCACCACTACCTGCCAGAACTGCTGGCGCTGCACGACAGCCACGGCCGACTGATTGCAGCAGCAGGCATGCGCCCGGCCAGCAGCGGGCCGCTGTTTCTCGAGCATTATCTGGATGAGCCGCTGGAAGCTGCAGTATCACGCGTAGCGGGGTGCACCCTGGAGCGTGAGTGCATGGTCGAAGTCGGCAACCTGGCCTCGCTGAGTGCCGGGAGCGCGCGGATCATGATCATAGCGGTGACCTGGTTGCTGGCCACACGTGGCGTGAATTGGGTGGCGTTCACTGGCGCGACCACACTGATCAATAGTTTCCAGCGGCTGGGGTTGGTGCCATCGGTACTGGCGTGCGCCGACCCGGCCCGGCTGAATGGGCAGGTGGACCAATGGGGCACCTACTACGCGCAACATCCGCAAGTCTTTGCCGGCCACATCGGTCATGGCTTCGATGCCTTGAGCAAGGCTGGGGTGTTCCAGCGCCTGGGGTTGCCAACGGCCTTTCAGGAGACGGGCCATGCCGCATGAACTGGAGCGCTTCCATCAGCTTCTGACCAGGTTTGCCCGCGATCACGCGGACGCGATTGCCGTGCAAGGGGCGATCGAACGCTTCACCTTCAGGCAGCTGCTGGCCGAAGTGGGCCTGCGCACCCACAGCTTGCGTAGCCGCTCGCCAGGCCCGCTGGTACTGGCTTTGGATAATGGCCCGCAGGTGCTGTTCTGGGACTTGGCGGCGCTGTTTGCCGAGCGTCCTTGTGTGATCGTGCCGTCGTTCTTCAGTACTGCCCAGTTCAGCCATTGCATCAAGCAGAGCGGTGCCAGGCATGTACTGTGCGACCCGCAATGGCACGGGACCCTCGCCGAACTCGGGTTTGCCCAGCAAAACGGCTTCTGGGCTCGCAACGCAGAGCCCGCTGCGGCGTTGCCTGCCGGTACCGCCAAGATCACCTACACCTCCGGCAGCACCGGCAAGCCCAAGGGCGTGTGCCTGTCTGCCGAAGCCCTGTTGCGTGTCGCCCGGGAACTGGAAGTGGCCAGCCGGCCCAGTGCACCTCAGCGTTACATTGCGGTGCTGCCGTTTGGTGTGCTGTTGGAGAACCTTGGCGTGTACGCCGCATTGATGGCCGGGGCGAGTGTGCTGCTGTATTCCCAGGCGCAACTGGGCATGGGCGGTGCCAGCCAAGTCGATTTCCAGCGCTTGCTGGGGGCCATCGCCCTGAGCGGCGCGCAGAGCCTGATTCTGGTGCCACAGCTGTTGCTGGGGCTGATTACGGCTATCGAGCGCGGGCTGATGCGGGTGGGGGCGCTGCGGTTCGTTGCAGTTGGCGGTGCGCGGGTGGCGCCCAGCCTGCTGGCCCGTGCCCAAGCTATCGGCCTGCCGGTATTCGAGGGCTATGGCCTGTCGGAGTGCGCGTCGGTGGTGGCCTTGAACCGGCCTGGCGCAACCCGTCGAGGCAGTGTCGGCAAACCGCTGCCCCATGTGCAGGTGCGTATCGCCGAAGACGGCGAGGTGCTGGTGGCGGGCTCGGTGTTGCTCGGCTACCTGGAAGAGCCCGCGGTGTGCGATAGCTGGTGGGCCACGGGCGACCTCGGGCATTTTGACGAGGCGGGCTACCTGTACCTCGATGGTCGCAAGAAGCACCAGTTCATCACCAGCTTCGGGCGTAACGTCAACCCGGAATGGGTGGAGGCCGAACTGACCCAGAGCGGGGTAATCGCCCAGGCGTTCGTCCAGGGCGAAGCCCTGCCAAAGAACCTGGCGTTGCTTTGGCCGTTGGACCCAACCACTTCAGACACCCTTATCGACCAGGCGGTGCAGCAGTGCAATGCCGTACTGCCGGATTACGCCAGGGTACATGCCTGGCGGCGGCTGCCGTGCCCATTGTCCAGTACCGACAACACATTGACCGCCAATGGTCGCCCACGACGTGAGGCCATCCTGCGTCGTTACCACGCCTTGTTATCCGCCATCCCGCTGTGAGGCCTGCCATGTCCTTTTTCGATACCCTGCAAATACACACCACTCAGGAGCGTCAAGCCCTGTTCGCCGTGCCGGTCATACGCGATGCATTGGCGGGGCACGTCAGCCTCGACAGCTATGTGGCCTTCCTGACCCAGGCCTACCACCATGTCCGCCACACCGTGCCGCTGATGATGGCGTGCGGTGCGCGCCTGCCCTCGCGCCTGGAATGGCTGCGCGGCGCTGTGTGCGAGTACATCGAGGAAGAGTACGGCCACGAGCAGTGGGTCCTCAATGACATCACCGCCTGCGGTGGCGACTGGGAAGCGGTGCGGGACGGCCGGCCGGCGCTGCCGATCGAGCTGATGGTCGCCTACCTCTACGACTTGATCGCCCGAGGCAACCCAGTCGGGCTGTTTGGCATGGTCAATGTGCTCGAAGGCACCAGCATTGCCCTGGCCACCCAGGCCGCCGGCATGATCCAGCGCGCACTGGCGTTGCCGGACAAGGCCTTCAGCTACCTCAGCTCCCACGGCGCGCTGGACCAGGCGCATATGGTCACCTACAGGCAACTGATGGACCGCCTTGAGGATGCTGACGACCAGCGGGCTGTGATCCATGCGGCCAAAGTGGTTTATCGCCTTTATACCGACATGTTCCAGGGGCTGCCGCACGCGGGCTTGCAAGAGGTGCGTCATGCGCTTGCCTGAGTGTGCAGTGATACTCACCGGCGCCAGCGGGGGTATCGGTTTGGAACTGGCCGAACAGCTGTGTGCAGCTGGTGCCCGGGTACTGGCAGTGAGCCGGCAGATGGGCAAGCTCGCCGACCTGATGAACCGTTACCCGGGCAGGCTGCTCTGGCAGTCGGCCGACTTGCGCCACCACGAGGGGCGTGAGCAGGTGCTTGCCCGTGCCCGGGAGATGGGTGGGGTCAACGTGCTGATCAACGCCGCGGGCGTGAACCGTTTTGCCCTGTTCGACCAGATCGACGCGCAGGCGCTGGACGAACTGCTGGACATCAACCTCAAGGCCGCCCTGCAACTGACCCGTGTCTGCCTGCCGCTGCTGCGCGCACAACCCCGCGCGATGGTAGTCAACGTCGGCTCCACCTACGGCTCGATCGGTTACCCCGGCTATGCCACCTACTGCGCCAGCAAATTTGCCCTGCGTGGCTTCTCGCAGGCGCTGCGGCGCGAGCTGGCCGATACCTCGGTGAGTGTCATGTACGCAGCCCCCCGGGCGACCCGCACCGCTATGAACAGCACCGCCGCCACAGCGCTCAACCAGGCGCTGAAGGTTGGCATGGACGACCCGGCCGATGTGGCCCGCGCTGTGCTCAAGGCCGTGCAATCAGAGCGCAACGAGCTCTACCTGGGCTGGCCGGAAAAGCTCTTTGTGCGCATCAACGGCATGCTGCCCGGGGTGGTTGACCGTGCCTTGCGCAAGCAACTGCCGGTGATCCGCCGTTACATCACTAGCCATTCCAAGGAGTCGAGCAAATGAAACGACTTTTCATCGCGGGCCTGCTGGCATTAGCACCGCTCACCTGGGCGCTGGACCAGGCCGGCAGCCAACAATTGGCTAACGTGCAGCAGCGCTGGGCGCAGATTCAGTACCAGACCCCCAAGGACAAGCGGGCCGATGCGTTCGAGAAACTGGCCGCCGACGCCGCCACGCTGGTTCATCAGCACCCGGGCTCGGCCGAACCCTTGATCTGGGATGGCATCGTCAACAGCAGCTGGGCGGGTGCCATCGGCGGCCTGGGGGCGCTGGGCAAGGTCAAGTCGGCGAAGGCCAGCCTGGAAGCAGCGATGAACCTGGACCCCAATGCCCTGCAGGGCTCGGCTTACACCAGCCTGGGCACTTTGTATGACCAGGTGCCTGGCTGGCCCATCGGCTTCGGCGACAGCGGCAAGGCCGATACCTTGTTGCGCAAGGCGCTGCAAATCAACCCCGATGGTATCGACAGCAATTACTTCTGGGCCGACCACCTCTACCGGCAAAAACGCTACGCTGAAGCCACCGCCGCCCTGGACAAAGCGCGCAAGGCGCCTCCACGACCAGGCCGCGAGTTGGCCGACCAAGGCCGGCGTGGCGACATCGATGCTTTACTCAAGGCCATCAAGGACAAACAGGACTGAACATGCGGCTGCTGCTGGTTGAGGATGATACCGCGCTGGGCGAGGGGATCTGTGACGGCTTGCGCCAGGAGGGCTACACCCTCGACTGGTTGCGTGATGGCCTGAGCGGGCTGCACGCGCTGCAACACGAAGTATTTGACCTGGTGATCCTTGACCTCGGGCTGCCGCGGTTGGGCGGTATCGAGTTGCTGCGACAGGTGAGGGCAGTGGGCAACAGCCTGCCGGTACTGATCCTCACCGCGCGCGATGCTACCGAAGACCGTATCGCTGGCCTGGATGCCGGTGCCGACGATTACCTGGTCAAGCCCTTCGACCTCAACGAGCTCAAGGCCCGGCTGCGCGCCTTGCTCAGGCGCAGCGCGGGGCGGGCCAAAGTGCTCATCGAACACGCAGGTGTAAGCCTTGACCCTGCCACTCAGCAGGTGCACTACAACGGTGTGCCCGTGATACTGACGCCCAAGGAGTACCGACTGCTGCACGAACTGCTGGCGCAACCGGGCAAGGTATTCACCCGTGAGCGGCTGACCCAATTGCTGTATGGCTGGGACGAGGAGCCGGAGAGCAACACGCTGGAAGTGAACATCTATCAACTGCGCAAGAAGCTGTTCAACGGCTTGATCCGCACGGTACGCGGGATCGGCTATCTGGTCGAGGGCAAGGCATGAGCTCGCTGCGCCAGCGCACGCTGTGGCGGGTGATACTGCTGATGCTGCTCGGCACCGGCTTGTTGGCGCTGTACAACTATCGCGATAGCCGGCACGAGATCAATGAAGTCTACGATGCCCACATGGCTCAGAATGCCCGGCTGTTGCAAGGGGTGATGAACCTGCCCGTGCAGGAAAGCAACCGCGAAAGCCTTTACCGGGCGTTCAACGAGGCGCTGGGCAAGGCCGGGCGCCATCGTGTGGGCCACCCCTATGAAAGCAAACTGGCATTCCAGGTGTGGGGTGATGGAGCACGGCTGCTGGTGCACACTGTCAGTGCGCCGACACTCGACCCACCACCCACCGCACCTGGCTTTTACGATTTTGTCAGCGGTGACGAACAATGGCGCGGCTTTGTTCTACCGGTGCCGGAAAAACAGTGGGTGATCTGGGTGGGTGAGCGCGACGATGTGCGTTACGACCTGATCGACCGCATCGTACGCCATACCCTGTTGCCGTTTCTGCTCGGCAGCCTGGGCTTGGCGCTGCTGGTCTGGGCGGCGATTGGCTGGGGGTTGCGGCCGTTGCAGAACATGGCCGATGTGATTCGTGCCCGCCATGCCGACTCCCTCGAGCCGCTGCAACTGGTGCCGTTGCCGAACGAACTCGAGCCCATGCAGGCTGCCATCAACCGCCTGCTGGCGCAGATCGAGGACCTGCTGCGGCGTGAGCATCGGTTCATAGCCGACGCGGCCCATGAGATGCGTACCCCGCTGGCGATCCTGCGCCTGCATGCGCAAAACGCACAGGCCGCCAGTACCGATGCCGAGCGCCAGAAAGCCTTGGGCTTTCTGATAGGCGGCGTGGACCGGTTGACCCGGGTGGTCAACCAGTTGCTGACCCTTGCTCGCGTCGAGCCGCGCCTCGGCCAGCGCGCCACTACCCTTGTCGACCTTGGCGCAGTGGTCACCGATGTGCTGGCGGAGCTCACACCCTGGATACTGGATCGCGGCCTCGAACCTTCGCTGGAGATCGGCGAGGGTGACACTGGCCTGATGATCGATGCCGGAGCGCTGGGCATCGCCTTGCAGAACCTGGTTTCCAATGCGGTGGAGCATTCACCGCCTGGCGGGCGCATCACGGTATCACTCAGGCGGCTGGTCAATCGCTTTGAACTGATTGTCGAAGATGAGGGGCCGGGTATAGACCAGGCAAATCTCGTGCGGGTATTCGAGCGCTTCTACAGCCGCAATAGCCCCAATGGGGCAGGGCTAGGTTTATCCATCGTGGCCACTATCGTCGAGCGGCTGGGTGGGCAGGTGCGCCTGGAAAACAGGGCCACGGGTGGGCTGGCCGCCGTCGTGACGCTGCCGTTGCAGTGAGCTACCGGCCAAAGCCCTCTAAAAGGTGCTGCTCAGCAGCCAGCCGAGCATGCCGCAGCCCACGACGACCAACCATGGAGGCCACTTCCAGAACATCAGGACCATGAAGGCGATCAGCGCCCAGGCAAAGTCCGCAGGCTTGGCGATGGCGCTCGTCCACACGGGGTGGTACAGGGCGGCCAGCAGAAGCCCGACCACGCCGGCGTTTACACCGGCAAGCGCTGACTGGCTGCGGGCACTGCGCCGCAGCGCTTCCCAGAAGGGCAATACACCGATCACCAGCAGGAATGAAGGGGTGAAAATGGCGAGAAGGGCAACTGTCGCGCCCGTCCAGCCGGATGGCTGCGCGTTCATGGATGCGCCGAGGAAGGCTGCAAACGTGAACAGAGGGCCCGGTATGGCCTGCGCCAGGCCATAGCCTGCCAAAAACGTGTCATTTGCGACCCAGCCATTGGGTACAGTGGCCGACTGTAGCAACGGTAGAACGACATGGCCGCCGCCGAATACCAGCGAGCCGGAACTGTAGAAGGCGTGGACCATTGCCAGTGCTTGCGAAGGCCAGATGCGGACCAATAACGGCAAGCCGACCAACAAGGCAAAAAACAACATCAGCGCGGCCAGCCCGACTTTACGTCTGACTGAAAACGGCAAGCCTTCCCCTGCTGGACCGCCCGGGAGCTTGAGCAGCATCAAACCTGCTATGGCCGAGCCTGAGATCACGGCTATCTGCCCGATTGCGGTGGGCCACAGCAGCGCGGTACAGGCCGCGAGCAGGGCGATGGTCACGCGCCCGACATCGGTGCAAAGGCTACGTGCCATGCCCCACACCGCCTGGGCCACCACAGCGACTGCAACGATTTTCAGGCCGTGCAACAGGCCACTTGGCGCGGCGCCCTCCCATGTACCCAGGCCCTGTGCACATAGCGTCAGTATGACGGCCGATGGCAATGTGAATCCCGCCCACGCAGCGAACGCGCCAGCAAACCCTGCCTGGGAAAGGCCCAGCGCAATGCCAACCTGGCTGCTCGCAGGCCCTGGAAGCAGCTGGCACAGGGCAACCAGCTCGGCATAACTGCGTTCGCTGAGCCATTGGCGGCGCGCTACAAATGCTTCACGAAAGTAACTCAGGTGCGCAATGGGGCCACCGAAAGACGTCAGCCCCAAGCGCAAGAACACCAGAAACACAGACCAGGCAGACTCACTGGGCTTCTCGACGCAATCACTGCGATCTGACAATGCAGGCTCCTTCGGGTGGTCCCCGACCACAAGGCTGTTGGGAACTCGTGGAAAAGGTCAAACAGTGCTGGGCCGATTCATCTCATAAGTCTGATCTCAGAGGTTGCCAAGGCCGTGGTGGAAAGGGCTCACAGGCTATCCGGATCCCCGAAGATCATTTGGACATGGCTCTAGAACGCTGGTTGCGACTCAAAAATACAGAAATATACCCGCAAAAATACCCTCGATACCCTCATATGGATGCGCGATCGAGAATGGCGATTTCTGACAGGGGACGAGGTGGCGCGTACTGGAAATCAGTGTACCTCCATGGTGGAATCGCCGGAAGCAAGGAGGGACTGTGTCTATCGGCCCGTATGTCACGAACGACAGCTATCGACCCATAGCTGCCCTTGGCGGAGGGCAGCTAACGGCCAAAAGCGGTCAGTGACAATATTCGCAAAGTCTACCGCTCAGCTTCCCGAAGACCGATCTCGACTATTCGTTAGGTACAGCACCATCGCTGCGCG
>Ga0213824_1000129_pt1 | contig 63194 bp, 56 predicted proteins | sample MC6MC0906MG_FD_179892 | JGI IMG/M metagenome (GOLD analysis project Ga0213824, IMG submission 179892) | Enriched soil aggregate microbial communities from Iowa State University, Ames, United States - MC6-MC0906-MG | ecosystem: Environmental > Terrestrial > Soil > Unclassified | place: USA: Iowa...
CCGCAGGAAGGGATTGCCGATGTGGATATTCACCTGTTGTGGAACAGGGAACAGCGGTTCAGCCGGGCGGAAGAGGTGTTTATCGAGGCGTTGCAGCGTGTCATAACCTAGCGCTTCTGAGCGGCTCGATAGACCTCGCTGCGCTCGCGCTTGCCAACCGATACCACCACTACGACGATACGCTCATCCTCGACCCGATAGACCAGGCGATACCCGGAGGCGTTGAGCTTGATTTTGTAGTGGTTCGGCAGGTCGCGCAGCGCGTCGGCCTGCACCTTGGGGGATTGCAAACGCTCGCCGAGTTTTTTCTTGATTTGTTCGCGCACGGTGTGGCCCAGCTTGCCCCACTCCTTTAGCGCTGAAGGCAGGAATTCGAGCTTATAGGTCATCCAGAGACACCGGTACCCCTTTTTCCCCCAGCCTGGACTTGGCCAATTCACTCAATTCGAGATCTTCCAGGCGCTCCATCATGGCCTCATACAGCTCGGCCGGTACCATGTATCCCATCACGCGATTATGGTTAAGCACTGCGACGGGCATGCCCGCAGCCCCGGTCATTACAGCAGATGGGTTCTTTTTCAGTTCCGACACGCTTACGGTCACGTCAGCAAAGATGTTCTGCATTTTTTCGCCCTCGAATCAGGACCATATTTTGGTCCATATATAGGACGCAAACAACCCTGTATTGTTCAGAGACGGCAGTGCTCGATCAGCTCGTCACGGCTGCCGCCCACGCCCCAGGGCTTGATCACGCCTTTTTCACGCAGGCGGGTCAGCAGGCGAAAGGCCCCCGGACCAGGTCTCGACCCAGTGGAAGTCCGTCTTTTACTGACTGAACGTGCTTCACTTGGATGGCTTGCATCACTGCAACTCACCCACAGGAGCCATCCCATGAACATCGACCTGGGCGGACGCACCGCCATCATCAGCGGCTCGACCGGCGGTATTGGTCTGGCCATCGCCAGGGGTTTGACCCGCGCCAATGCCGACGTGGTCATTGCCGGCCGCAGCCAGAAGTCGCTGGACGCCGCCCTCGCTGAAGTGCGCAAGCAAGGTGGCCGTGGCCAGGTACACGGCGTGGTCGCCGACCTGGGTACCGCCGCCGGTGCCGAAAGCTTGTTCGCAGCCCACCCACGGGCGGACATCCTGGTCAACAACCTGGGCATCTACGACGACGTCGACTTCTTCGAGGTAGAAGACAGCGAGTGGGCGCGCTTCTACGAAACCAACGTGCTGAGCGGCGTGCGCCTGGCACGCCACTATGCCCCGGGCATGGTCGAGAAAGGCTGGGGGCGGATCCTGTTCATTTCCTCGGAATCGGGTATCGCCATCCCTGCCGACATGATCAACTACGGCGTGACCAAGGCCGCCAACCTGGCCGTTTCCCATGGCCTGGCCAAGCGCCTGGCCGGCACCGGGGTTACTGTGAACGCGGTGCTGCCGGGCCCGACCCTTACCGATGGTGTGACCGCGCTGGTGGCCGATGCAGCCCAGGCCTCCGGACGCAGCATTCGTGAAGAGGCTGACAACTTCGTACGTACCGCGCGGCCAAGCTCGATCATCCAGCGCGTCGCCGATGTCGATGAGGTTGCCCACCTGGTGGTGTACCTCGCCTCCCCTTATTCCTCCGCCACTACCGGTGCAGCCCTGCGGGTCGACGGCGGCGTGGTCGACAGCCTCGCTATCTGAATTCAACTGGAGGCATTCGGGGAAAACTTGGATCCCATTCTTTGACAAGGTATGCTGGGCAATAGCTATACGCCACTATCCAGGTAGGCTTGATGCCTGCCTTCAAGGACGAAGCCTTTGCCCAGCCACCCAACCCGCCATACCATCGCCCGACAGTGGCAACTGCTCAAGTTGCTGCCCGGCCGCCACCCGGGCATGAGTTCTACCCAGTTGCAGGCCGCCCTCACAGCCGTGGGCCATACCACCAGTAAACGCACGGTCGAACGCGACCTGGTCGAGCTCGCCGCGCTGTTCCCGTTGCAATGCAACAGTAAAGGCATGCCGTACGGCTGGTACTGGCAACCGGGCCTGAGCCTGGGCGAAGCGCAGCAGCTGCAACCCGACGTGCTTACGCCCCCGGAATACGTTGAACTGCATGCCTGGGTCGATGACGCGCTGGCCCACCGCCTGGAACAATCGCCCCTGTCAGCAGACATGCAACTGGCGCCGCAAGCGAGCGGCGGCGCCGTGCTGGTAGCTACCGTGGCCGACAACCGGGCACTGATGGGCTGGCTGCTGTCCCAAGCGGGATCGATCCGTGTCCAGGCCCCGCAAGCACTGCGCGTGGCCATGCTCGAACAGCTGCGCCAGAGCCTGGCGCTGCACGACGGCAGTTATTGACCGCCAGGCAAAAGTGATTGACCTGCGCGGCGCTGTTTCCCCCTGCCTGCCCTGCACAGAATGCACTCCTGACAACGTATCGCTTTCAGGAGTAACCGATGAAACGCTTCAAGCCCTTGCTGCTGGCCGTCGCCCTGGCGTCTGCTGCCCAAGCCACCCTGGCCGCCGACTGGCAGACCTCGCCCTACGGTACACAGGATGAAATCGGCGCCGCCAACCTGCTCACCCCGGAGGTGGTCAAGCAGGCGGTCGGCCTGGTCAAGACCGGCAAGACCTACCCTCTGGCCGTGCCAGTGAGCAAGGACTTGCCGGCATTCCGCCACCGCAGCTTCCACCTTTACAACATCCAGCCCGGCGAACAGGCGGGCCAGACCCTGGGCCGCAACAAGTTCAGCTTCAACGATGAACTGGTCAACGGCTGGACCGGCGTCGGTACCCAGCTCAACGGCATCGGCCATATCGGCATCGACAACGTCTACTACAACGGCAACAAGGCGGCCGACTTCGTCACCGTCGAAGGCGTGACCAAGCTGGGCGTGGAGAAAGTACCGCCCATGGTTACTCGTGGTGTGGTGCTGGACATGACGGCCCACTTCGGCAAGGCCATCGTCCCGGGCGGCACTGCATTTACCGTCGCTGACATCAAGGCGGTCCTGAAGAAGGAAGGCATTACCCTGCGCAAGGGTGATGTGGTGCTGTTCAATACCGGTTGGCTGGAGCTGATCGGTAACGACAACCAGCAATTCCTCGCCACCGAGCCGGGCATCGACCTGCCGGCGGCCGAATGGCTGGCGGACCAGGGCATCGTCGCCTTTGGTGGAGATACCTGGGCTTCCGAGGTGTACCCAAACCCGACCGGCGAAGAGTTCCCGGTCAACCAGTTCATGCTGGCCAAACGGGGTATCTACAACCTGGAGCTGATCGACACCCGTGCACTGGTGCGGGACAAGGTGTTCGAGTTCCTGTTCGTGCTGGGGCAGCCGCTGTACAAGGGCTCGACCCAGGTGAACATCAACCCGGTGGCCATTCACTGATCGCCGGACTGGCTGGTTTTCGAAGGTGGGGCCGCTTGCGGCCCCGGCAATCTCAGAGGAACGTGAACACTTGCGAAGCCGGCAACCGTGACTTGTTCAGCCCGGCGTTGAAGTCCGATTCACTGCGATAACCCAGGCTGAGGATTACCACGCTGGTAAAGCCACGCTCACGCAAGCCCAGCTCGGCATCGAGCACCTTGCTGTCGAAGCCTTCGATCGGCGTTGCGTCCAGACCATGTGCCGCGGCCCCCAGCAAGGCCGTGCCCAACGCCAGGTAAGTCTGCTTTTCCATCCAGTGCTGCGCGTCCTTCTGGTCGTAGCGGTGTAGGTTGACGTAATGGCGGCGGCTCTGGTTTTGCCCGGCGCGGGCTTGCTCGTCACGGAAACGGCCATCGGCAGCCTCTTGATCAAGCACAGCATTCAAGTGCGCTTCGGTCATCTCGGTGCGGGTGCAGAACACGATCACGTGCGACGCATCGAGGAGCTTGGGCGTGTTGTAGGCAAACCCCTGCGTGGTGCTCTTCGCCAGGCGGGCCTTGCCTTCGGCCGTGTCAGCAACGATGAAGTGCCATGGCTGGGAGTTGACCGAGGACGGGCTGTGGCGCAGTTGTTCAAGCAGGGCATCGACAGTGGCCTGGGGAATGCGGCGCGAGGCATCGTAGGCTTTGGTGGTGTAACGGCGCTTGGCCAGCGAGACGGTATCCATGCAGCAACTCCGGAATGAACAGTGGATTTACCGCGCATCTTATCTTTCCGGCAGAAAAGAAAAACCGGCACAATGCAGCAACACTTTCATCCATGGAGTGAAAATGCTGCGCATCGCCGATCTCGAGCTGTTTGCCCGCAGCAGCGTGCTGGGCAGCTTCACTGCCGCTGCCCATGAAGCCGGCCTGCTGCCGGGCCAGGTGGCCGCAGCAATCAAGCGCCTGGAGCGCGACCTGGATGTGCGCCTGTTCGCCCGCACCACGCGCAGCCTGCGCCTGACCGCCGAGGGCGAGCGCTACCTGCCCACCGCGCTGAATGTGCTGGAGAGCTTGCGCCAGGGCCATGAAGACCTGCATGGCAACCCCAATACCCTGCGCGGCACCCTGCAGGTGTCGGCACCTTCCGACATGGGCCGCAACATGTTGCTGCCCTGGCTCAGCGCCTTCCGCCGCGAGCACCCGGCATTGCAACTGCGCTTCTTCCTGTCCGACCAGATTGCCGACCTCAACCGCGACCCGGTGGATGTGGCCATCCGCTATGGCCTGAACCAGGATGCCAACTACATCGCTCTGCCATTGGCCGACTGGAACCGCAGAGTGCTGGTCGCATCGCCCGACTACCTGGCCCGCCACGGCCGCCCGCTCAGCCCCGACGCCCTTCAGCAACATGCCTGCCTGCTGTACATGCAGCACAACCGGGTATACGACAAGTGGCAGCTGGGCAACCGTACCGTGCAGGTGCGCGGGCCGCTGGTCAGTGACGATGCCGACGTCATCCGTCGCCTAGCCATTCAAGGCGAAGGCATCGTCTACAAGTCGTGGCTGGATGTCAGCGCCAACATTGCGGCCGGTGAACTGGAAATCGTCCTGCCCGAACTGCTCGGCGAACCTACCCCGGTCACCTTGGTATGCCCGCATCGCAAGCAGCTCACACCTGCGGTTTCGCAATTGCACCTGTGGCTGCGCGAGCGCTTCGAGGCCCTGCGTGATCGGGCACTGACCAACGGCTGCACAATCGTTCCAGACTGAGCCGAGGGGTTGCGCTAAGGTAGCCATTTAAGCCAACGGCACACGTTCATGAGCAACTGGATCGACCTCAAGCAAGACGCCGATAGCGGCATCGAGTCGGTCCGTGCGCATTTTGTCGGGCATGCCTACGACCCGCACTGGCACGACAGCTTCCTGGTCGGCGTGACCGAACAGGGCGTGCAGCAGTTCAATTGCCGCCGGGTGCGCCACCGCAGCACGCCGGGGCAAGTTTTCTTGCTCGAACCTGGCGACATCCACGATGGCCTGGCGCCCACCGAAGAAGGCTTCACCTATTCCACGCTGTACCTGGAGCCCGCTTGGCTCGACCAACAGCTGCGGGCGCTATTCGAGCACGCGCCGGGCGACAGCCTGCCCAGCTTCGCCGACACCCTGTGCCACGACGAACACCTCGCCCGGGCCACCGCCCTCGCCTTCCAGTCCGTGCACGACCAGGACTTGCGCATCGTCCGGCAAACGGCCATGGACGGCCTGCTGGCCTGCCTGACCCGCCACATGCACTGGCGCCGACGCATCAACCCCGACCCGCGCCTGCCGCTGACCGCACAGCGCGCACGGGACTTCTTGCACGCCAACCTGGAGCGCGACATCGGCCTGGAAGACCTGGCCCACGCCTGCGGCATCGACCGCTTTCGCCTCACCCGTGCATTCAAGGCCGCATTCGGCATTGCACCGCATGCCTACCTGATCCAGCTGCGCCTGGCCCGGGCGCGGCGCCTGCTCGGCCAGGGCCAGACGCCTGCCGAAGTGGCCGTGGCGTTGGGCTTCGCCGACCAGAGCCACCTGGGGCGCTGGTTCCGCCGGGCCTACCGGCTGACCCCTGCCGACTACCGCAGGCGCTGCTCAAACCTTCCAGACTGAGCGCGTGCAGGCAGCGAGCATGGTGCTTCGAATTTCCGGAGCCATGAACCATGTCGCAGTCGTTGTTGCCCTTCATTCTGTTCGCCCTGGTGTCCAGCATCAGCCCTGGGCCGACCAACCTGCTGATCCTGGCCCATGGCGCCCGCATGGGCTTGCGCGCAAGCCTGGCGCCAATCGTTGCGGCCTGTGGCGCAGCGGCGGCGATCGTGTTGCTGGTCGGTCTGGGGCTGGGTGAACTGCTGCTGCGTCACCCCTTGGCCCAACAGGTGATGAGCTGGGCGGGGGTGTTGTGGCTAAGCTGGCTGGCGTGGAAGATGCTGCGCGGTGCCGCCGCACCGCTGCAAGCGGCCGCGGCGCAAGGGTTCAGTGCTTTGAGCGCTGCAGCGTTGCAGGTGGTGAACCCCAAGGTATGGTTGATGGCCGTGGCGGTGGTCGGGGTGTTTGCAGCGCCTTCGTTGCCGGTGTGGCAATTGGCGCTGGTGTTTTTGCTGATCGCCCTGCCGTGCATGGCAGCGTGGGCGGTGTTGGGCGTGGGTAGCGCCCGTTGGTTGCAGGTACCGCGGCGGTTGCAGCTGTTCAACCAGGTGTTGGCGGGGGTGCTGTTGATCTCTGCCTGGGCTGCCGTTATCCCCTCGGGTCTACGGGGGCACCTGTAGGAGCGGCCTCTGCTCAGTGCGTCAGCGCCTCGCGGTAGCGCCGGCTGCTGGCAACGGCCAGGACCAGCCCGACCACCGCCACGCTACCGCCCACCAGGCCGATATCCGCCACCTCCATCTGGCTGCTGACAATACTGCCCAGCAGCGCACCGCCACCAATCCCGATGTTGTAGATACCCGAGAACAGCGCCATGGCCACGTCGGTGGCATCGGATGCCAGCTTCAACGTCTTGGACTGCAGCGACAGGCTGAAGCTGAGGATTGCCACACCCCAGAACATGCTCAGCACCGCAAACGCATAGAAATTGCCCGACAGCGGCAACATCAACAACAGGCACGCGGCGAGCAAGCCGATCGAGCCGACCAGGAAACCATGCGGGAAACGGTCGCTGTAACGGCTGAACAGCAGCGAGCCGAATACCCCGGCACCGCCAAACAGCAACAACAACAGCGTGGTGCGCTCACCGCCAATCTGCGCCACGTGCAGTGCAAAAGGTTCAATGTAGCTATAGGCGGTGAACTGCGCGGTAATCACCAGCGTCACCAGCAGGTAGGTAATCACCAGCGCCGGGCGCTTGAACAGGATCGGCAGGCTGCGCAACGAGCCCGAGTTCTGGCTGGGCAGCAGCGGCAGCGACTTCATCAGGCACAGCATGGTGGCCAGCGCGACCCCGGCAATGCTGAGGAAAGTCACGCGCCATCCCAGCGCCTCACCCACCACGCGCCCCAACGGAATGCCCAGAACCATCGCCAGGGTGGTACCGGTGGCCAGCAGGCCCAGTGCCTTGGCCTGCTGGCCAGGTGGCGCCACGCGCACTGCCAGCGAGGCGGTAATGGCCCAGAACACCGCATGCGACAGGGCAATCCCGATGCGGCTGACCAGCAACATGGCAAAGCTCTGCGACAGCCACGACAGCAAGTGGCTGACAATGAACACCAGGAACACGAACAGCAGCAGGCGCCGCCGTTCGATGTTGCGGGTCAGCAGCATCATCGGCAGCGAGGCCAGCGCCACCACCCAGGCATAGATGGTCAGCATCAGCCCGACCTGGGCGGTGCTCATGTCGAAGCTGCGGCCAATGTCACTGAGCAGCGCCACCGGGACGAATTCGGTAGTGTTGAAGATGAAGGCCGCCAGGGCCAGGGCGATGACGCTCAGCCAGCTGCCGCTGCCCGCCGTGGGCGGCAGGTCGGTGGGTATGGGTCCGTTCATGGGTGGGAAACGCTTCTCCGCAGACAAGGCAACAGTTCGCACGCCAGCCACCCGCTTGCAGGGGTGCCGACGTACGCGCTGTTATTGATAGGAATGCACGGCATGGTACGCGTCAAGCCGGGGCCTCACAACAGAAAGGCTGGCAGAAGGAGTACCATGCGCGCTTTGTGTGAAACGCGTGTGCAACAAGGAGCCCGATCCGCTCATGGACAAGCAGCACCCCCAGCAGCAGTGGCAGCAGGCAGTCATTGCCTATGCCCAGGCCGTCAACGACTACGTCGCGCAGGGCCGTGCGCAAGGCTGGGACAATCTTGAAGAGCCGCAGGCGCCAGCCACCGGGCACCTGCTGGACGCGTGGCTGGCAGCCCTGCAGGCAGCCAATCGCCCTGGCGCCGACGAACATCAACGTCGAGCCTTCCGCGAAGCCTGGCCACCTGCGCACCACCCCCTGGTACCGTTGCTCGAAGACCACGGCCAACGCATCAGCAATGTCCTGCTGCTGGAGGATGGCAGCCTGCTGGCACGCATCGGCATGCCTTACGACAAGGGCCAGGTGGTGCGTATCGGCCACCAAGGGGTAACCCCGGTCATCGGCATCGAACACTTTGGCCGCTGCCCGGCCCGGCGCTACTTCGCCCTGGCCAACGCCGAAGGCGTGCGTGTGACCGATGGCTGGGGTGGCCCACAGGTGCAGCGCCTGGCCTGGCCCACCGGGCTGGAGGGGTTGCCGCCAGGTTACCCGTTCGAACCGTTCGACCTGCCGCCCACACCGACTGCGCTGATCCCCTTCCCGGATGGCCAGCGCGTGCTGCTGGTGAGTGCCGAAGGTATCTTCGTGCTGACTACTCAAGGAGCGACTCGCCTGCTGCCGCAGCAGTCGCGCGTGCTCGACGAGCTGGCCGAAGGCACCGACCCGGACGACATCGGCCTGGGGCTGAGCATGGAGCACGGCGCGGTGTCGGCGGATGGCCGGCTGATCGTGGTTGGGGAGCAAGGCAGCCGGCACCGGGTACTGGACGAGCAACTCAGGCCGCTGGCGGAAATCGGCCCTGCCAGCGAGTACCCGCACTTTGCGTTGTTCAACCGCGCGGGTGACCACCTGGCCCTCAATGCCTGCCATTTCTACAGAGGCGCCACGCTGGGGGTGAAGGCCGCCGATTTGCCGGGGCTGGACACCGACTACTACAGCCAGGACCCTCGTACCCCACTGCTGCAGGATGGCACGCGGGTATACGCCGGGGTGGCGCGCAATGGCGAGTACATTGTGGGTGATGCCTATGGCTACCTGCGGGCGTTTGGTGAGGATGGCAAGGAACACTGGCAGCATTACCTGGGGTCCACTATCAGTGCGATGGATATCAGCGCCGACGGGCAAACGCTGGTGGCGGCGAGCCATGCGGGGGTCGTGTCGGTGATTGCGCTGGACAGCGGACGGCCTGAATGGCAGATCGGCACCGGGGCACACGGCGAAGTGCGGCGGTGGTTGTTCTGGCAGGGGTGGGACAAGGCAATGGTCTGGTAACAGAACCAAGATTTTTTGCAGCCTGTACCGGCCCCTTCGCGGGTGAACCCGCTCCCACAAGCACCGCACCTAGCCTGAATGCCGTGGTGCAACTGTAGGAGCGGGTTTACCCGCGAAGAGGCCAGTACAGGCAGCCGATCAATCAGCCCTGCAAGGTGGCCATGTCGATCACGAACCGGTACTTCACATCACCGGCGATCATGCGCTCATACGCCTGGTTGATGTTGCGGATATCCAGCATCTCGATATCGCAACGGATGTCGTGCTCGGCGCAGAAGTCCAGTACTTCCTGGGTCTCGGCGATGCCACCGATCAGCGACCCCGCCACCACCCGGCGCTTCAGCACCAGGTTGGCCGCATGCACGGGCGGGTCGATCGGTTCGATCAGGCCGACCAGGATGTGCACACCATCGAACGTCAGCGTTTCCAGGTAGGGGTTGAGGTCGTGCTGCACCGGAATGGTGTCGAGCAGGAAATCGAAACGACCCGCCGCGGCGCGCATCTGCTCGGCATCGGTGGACACGATGACATGGTCGGCACCCTGGCGGCGGGCTTCCTCGGCCTTGGCCTGGGAGCGAGTGAACAGGGTCACTTCCGCGCCCAGGGCCTTGGCCAGCTTGATGCCCATGTGGCCCAGGCCGCCCATGCCAAGGATGCCAACCTTGTGGCCCGGGCCCACGCCGTGGTGCTTGAGCGGCGAATAGGTGGTAATGCCGGCGCACAGGATAGGTGCGGCGCTGGGCAGGTCCATGCCGGCCGGGATGCGCAGCACAAAGTGCTCGCTGACCACGATGCTGCTGGAGTAACCGCCCATGGTGTTGCTGCCATCGACCCGATCCGGTGTGGCGTAGGTCATGGTGGGGCCTTCCAGGCAATATTGCTCCAGGTCCTTGGCGCAGGCTTCACAATGGCGGCACGCGTCGACCATGCAGCCGACGCCAACCAGGTCACCGACCTTGTGCGCGGTGGCCTTGGCGCCCACCGCCGTGACCCGGCCGATGATCTCGTGCCCAGGCATCAGCGGGTACACGGCAATGCCCCATTCGTTGCGTGCCTGGTGGATGTCGGAGTGGCATACGCCGCAGTACAGGATCTCGATGGCGACGTCGTCCGGGCGCAGGCTGCGGCGCTCGAAGGTCATGGGCGCCAGAGGGCTGGCGGGGGTTTGGGCGGCGTAACCGATGGCGGTATACATGCAGGACCTCGCTGGGAAGTGAAACGATTCAGGCGACGCATTCTGCGCGTCCAACGGCGTCACGCCCACGGCTGATTCTCCGGCATCCATGCCTTATTCTCCGAAGATGTCCTCTGATAGCTGGCGCCATCCCCTCAATCTGCGATGATTAAGCTGTCTGATTCTCTGCCCCTGGTCCACCATGCAACTGACCCGCCACGTCGACGCCAATGCACCGCTTTGTACGCTGATCCGCAGCCTCGCCACGCGCCCAGGCTTCGTGCCCACGCACCTGCCCCAGGTGCAGGTGCTGAGCTGGGACCACTATGTGGCCAGCAGCCCGCAGATCTACGAACCCAGCCTGATGATCCTGGCCCAGGGCAGCAAGCTGGCGCGCCTGGGGCCGCGCACCCTGGAGTACGGCGCCGGGCATTACCTGGTGCAAGCGTTGTCGGTGCCGTTCATGTGCGAAACGTTCGCCACCCCTGACGCGCCATTGCTGGGCGTCGCGGTGGACATCGACCGTGGCGTGCTGGGGGAACTGGTGCAGAGCATGGGCTTGGTGCCTGACGCTGCAGTACAGGCGCAAACACCGCAATCGATGACCTCCGCAGCACTGGATGCGCCCATGCGCGACAGTGTGGAGCGGCTGCTGCACTGCCTGCAGGACCCGCTTGACGCCAAGGTGCTGGGCCCGGCGCGCGTCCGCGAGGTGCTGTATACCGCGCTGCGCGGCCCGCAGGCCGGTGTATTGCGAGCACTGGTGGAGCAACAGGGGCACTTTGCCCGCATCGGTGCCGCCCTCGCCCACCTGCGCGGGCACTACGCTGAGCCGCTGAGCGTGGAAGCACTGGCCGCGCGGGCCAACATGAGCGTTTCGACCTTTCATGAACACTTCAAGCGCTGCACCGACATGGCACCGATGCAGTACCTCAAGCGCTTGCGGCTACTCAAGGCGCAGCAGATGCTGATTGGCGAAGGCCTGGGGGTGGCGCAGGCAGCGCACCGGGTGGGCTATCAGAGCACCTCGCAGTTCAGCCGCGAGTACAAGCGCCAGTTCGAGCGCAGCCCGGGGGATGAACAGCCCTATCAGAGCTTGCCTGTGTAGCGAAGCCAGTTTATCCGGCATGCTCGATCACTGTGGGAGCGGGCGCGCCCGCTCCCACAATGGTCGCATGCGCTTCAGTTTTGCCGTTCGACCATGGCGATAATGGCGGCCTTGAGCTCAGCCTTGGCCTGCCCGGCATCCAGTTCCCCTGCGGCAGCCGCCTGGGAAAGCGCATCCGCTGCCCCCACCAGCAGGCGCATGCCAGCAACCCCTACATTGCCGCTGGGCGAAAACCCGGCCAAGGCTTCGCGGCACTTGTCCAGGAACGGCTGCTCGTACGCCCGCTTCAGCGCCTCCATTTCCGGCGAGCCGGCCAGCGCTGCCGACACACCGGGTATCTCCCGGCCCTGGCTCATCACGCAGTCCACATAGGCCTCGGCAATCACCCGGGCGCGGCTGGCCAGGCTGGCTTCACAGCTGGCCAAGGCGTGCGCCAGCATCTGCGACTGTCGCGCATCGTATTGCTGGTACAGCGCCACCAGCAGCCCGTTGCGGGTCTCGAAATGATCGTAGACCACCGGCTTGGTCACCCCCGCCTGTTCGGCCAGGCGGCCCAGGCTCAAGGCATCGGTCCCCTCCTCCCGCACCAACTGCCAGGCCATCTCCAGCAACTGCCTGCGTCGGTCGTCGCGGCTCAGGCGTTTGCGCGAACGTGCTTGATCATCGCTTGACATCTATTACCTACCAAAAGTAACTTACTAAACGTAACTTACCTGGAGTATATAACGCCCCAGGCAACCCTGCACCCCTGAATGGAGAGCCACCATGCACGCCCTGATCGTCGTAGGTCACCATGACCCGCAATCCCTCACCCACGCGCTGGCCCAGCAGGTTGCCGACGGCCTGGCCAGCGGCGGCCACAGCAGCGAGATCGCCGACCTGGCCAGCGAAGGTTTCGACCCCCGCTTCGGTCTTGCGGACCATGCCGTGCACCGCCGCCAGGCCGCTCCGCCGGCCGATGTACTCAAGGAGCAGGCCCGCATCGAGCGCGCTGATGCCCTGGTGCTGGTCTATCCGGTCTACTGGTGGTCGCTGCCAGCCTTGCTCAAGGGCTGGGTCGAGCGGGTATTCAGCAACGGCTGGGCGTTCGACTATGACGAAGGCACCACGGTGAAGAAACTGCGCGGCCTGAAGGTTCACCTGATCGGCGTCGCGGGTGCCGATTCAGGCACCTTCGAACGGCACGGCTATGGCGAGGCGATGCGCGTGCAGATCGAGCACGGCATCTTCGACTATTGCGGCGCAGAAGTACTCAGTTCCACATTGCTGGATGACAGCGAAGGGCCCGACCAGCGCCCTCACTTGCATCACGCACACGCTTTGGGCAAAAAACTGTTTGCAGCCTGAACTGGCGCACGGCCGCTACTCAAGTAGCGGCAGCCTCGGTTCTGCACGCCACCCCATTGCAGGAAATCAGACGACCCGGCTACCATTGAGAACGATTCACACTCACAACCGGAAGCCAGGCGTTGGACAGCACATCCGCCCGTAAACTGGGATTCTTTTTCAGCGACCACCATCGCTGGTTGCTCCAGCACATCCACAAACGCCTGCGCAACCATGCCGACGCCGAGGACACTGCCGCCGAAACGTTCTGCCAGATGCTCGGCGCACGTGTCGACCCCGACAGCATCCAGCAGCCTCGTGCCTACCTTACCGTCATCGCACGTCGGCTGATCTTCGACCGCCATCGCCGTCGCCAGCTTGAGCAGGCGTACCTGGAACACCTGGCGCGGCTGCCGGAGGCCGTAGCACCATCGGCCGAGGAGCAACTGCAGCTGATCGAAGCCCTGGTGAGCATCGATCAGGCACTGGACGGCTTGCCGGCAGTCGTCAAAGCCACCTTCCTCTACAGCCAGCTCGATGGCATGCACTACGCCGACATCGCGGCAAAGCTGCAGATCAGCGAACGCTCTGTCAGCCGCTACATGAAACAGGCGCTGCGCCAATGTTACCTGTGCGAGGTGCAAGCATGAGCAGGCCTGCCCTGGACCGGGTCAGCGAGCAGGCCATCGACTGGATGGTCGAGCTCAGGGCCGCCACGCCTGACCCGGCGCTGCTGCAACGGGTCAGGCTGTGGCTGCAGCAGGATCCCGCTCACCAACAGGCCTGGAACCGCCTGGAGCAACGCCTTGGCCATCCGTTCGCCGCGTTGCTCGCCCTGGATCAACGCGCCCCAGGCCAGGCGGCCGAGGCACGCCGGTTGCTGATGCAGCCTACTCGCTCACGGCGTGACGTACTTGGCGCCATGGCCAGTCTGGGGCTGTTCGGCGCGGCGCTGTGGGGTGGATGGCGCAGCGACACCACCCAAGGCTGGATGGCCGATTTGCACACGGGCCGTGGCGAGCGGCGCAGCTTTACCTTGGCAGACGGCAGCCGCCTGAGCCTGAACAGCGCCAGTGCGGTCGACGTGCAGTTCGATGCCGGGCAGCGCCTTCTGGTGCTGCGTCACGGCGAGTTGCTGATCCAGGTTGCACGCGATCCGCTGCGCCCCTTGCGCGTGCGCACCGCGCAAGGACAAGTGCAGGCGTTGGGGACGCGGTTTCTGGTCAGCCAGGAGCAGGACGCCACACGTGTCGTGGTGCTGCAGCACAGCGTCCGCGCCAGTCTCGCCGATGGGCAGTGGGCCGAATTGCAGCAAGGGCAGGCTGCCCTGCTACGTAACACCACCATCGAGCGGCTGACAGGCGAGCAACAGCAACGTGCAGCATGGCTGGAGGGCCGGCTGGAAGTCCTCGACGCGCCGCTGCATGGGGTGATCGACGCGCTGCGCCCCTACCAGCGTGGCTACATCCGGCTCGCCCCCGCGGCCCGGGACCTGCGGGTACAAGGCGTATTTCCTCTGGACCAGCCACAACACGCGTTGAAGGCATTGGCCGAGGCCCTGCCAATCAGCGTGGAGCGCTATGGCCCGTGGCTGATGTTGATCGACCTGAAAACCGGTTGATAAAAATATTTATCAAAATCATTCGCAACCGTGGCAAGTTTTCTTTGCTCGTCCCACATACCTCCTGACAGCCACTTCATTCGGGAGTAATCCGTGTACAACCCCTTGCCCCGCGCCCTGCCCCTGGTCGCTGCCCTGGCCAGCTTCAACGTGCTTGCCCAGGCGCACACCCAGGTGTTCGACCTGCCACCCGCCAGCCTGGCGCACACGCTCAACCGCATCGCCAGCCAGAGCGGCCACATCATCGCGCTGGAGCCTGCACTGGTACGCGGCAAGCAGGCACCTGCCGTGGTCGGCCAGATGAGTGCCGAGCAGGCCATGCAAGCTGCGCTGGCCGGTAGCGGCTTGCAGCTGCGGGTTTCCGCCGAGGGCCATTTCAGTGTGGCGCCCGGCAACCTGGGCAGCGACGTCATGGAGCTGGGCAGCACCAGCATCACCGACAACTATGTGGATGCAACCAGCGAAGGCACCGGGTCGTATGCCGCCCGCGCGGTGACCTTGGGCAAAGGCACGCACACCCTCAAGGAGATTCCCCAGTCGGTCACCGTCATCACGCGCAAGCAACTGGATGACCAGGGCATCACCGACTTGCAGGACGCGCTCAACCACACCACGGGCATTGTCGGCGCGCAGGGCATTGGCCCTGGCGTGGTCGTGACCTCGCGTGGCTTTCAGATTGATGACTGGCAGTACGACGGTGTGCCGATTTCGCGAAACAACTATTCGCTGGGCAACTGGGCAACCCAGGACCTGGTGTTCTTCGACCGGGTGGAAGTGCTGCGCGGTGCTTCGGGCCTGTTGCAAGGCACCGGCAGCCCAGGTGGCGCAATCAACCTGGTGCGCAAGCGTGGCCAAACGGCGCCGACCGTTACGCTGACAGGCAAAGCTGGCTCCTGGGACCACTATGGCCTGCAGCTGGATGCCGGCGGCCCGCTGACGACCGACGGCCGTGTGCGCGGGCGGCTTGTCGCTGACGAAGACCAAAGCGACAGCTTCATCGACTATGTCTGGAGCAAAAGCCATTCGTTGTATGGCGCCCTGGACATCGACCTGAACGACGCGACCACGGTGGGCGGCGGTATCAGCTACAACCGCCAGCAGTCCCGGCCGATGCTGCGCGGCCTCCCACGCTACGCCAGTGGCAAACCGGTCGACCTGCCGCGTTCGACTTACACCGGCGCCCGCTGGAGCCGCGCAGAAACCGACGTCACCACGTACTACCTGGACCTTGAACACCGCTTCAACGATGACTGGACCTTCAAGGCCGCAGCCGTGCGCATGGATGAAACCAACACATCCACCCACCAGCGCGTGCAGAGCACCCGCCAGGGCGTTGCGCCTGACGGCAGCGGCATCACCTACGCCGACTGGCTCACCGATTTTCACTCGACCAAGCTGGGCCTGGACATGAACGTGGTGGGCCACTTCGATACCGGCCCACTGGCCCATGAAATCACCGTGGGCGGCAACTACTCGAAGCTGACTTCGGATGACGCCTACTGGCGCAATTTCGATGCCGGCGGCAACATCTTCGACATCGACCATGACCGCCCGGAACCCAGCCGCGACAGCGTCTTCGAGGGCGAACTGGCACGTGCCAACAGGGCCAGCTACGACATCCGCCAGAAAGGCCTGTACGGCGCCTGGCGCGTCAAACCCACCCAGGACCTGACGTTGGTCCTTGGCTCGCGCGTTAGCTGGTTCGACTACAGCTGGGACTCGATCGACTTCGACAGCCTGACCGACCCCGGTACCCGCTACCCGACCAGCCGCATGACCGAAACGGGCCAAGTCACCCCTTATGCAGGCTTTATCTACGACTTGACCCGCGAATGGGCATGGTACGCCAGCTACACCGACGTGTTCGTACCGCAAACCGAACGCGCCGTGGGCAATACGCCGCTCAAACCGGTGATCGGCAGCAACTACGAAACGGGACTCAAGGGCGAACTGCTCGACGGCCGGGTCAACGCCTCGATCGCATTGTTCCGCTACGACCAGGAAAACCGCGCCGTCACCGACGTAGCATCCGGCTTCGCCTGCGATGACTGGTACTGCTCCACCGCAGCGGGCAAGGTGCGCAGCCAAGGCGTCGAAGCCGAAATCAGCGGCGAAGTGCTGAGTGGCCTGCAACTGTTCGCAGGCTACACCTACAACACCACCAAGTTCCTCGATGACCCTGACGACAAAGGCCGCACCTTCAGCCAGTGGACACCCAAGCACATGCTGCGTGCATGGGCCGATTACACCCTGCCACTGGACGGCCAGCGCTGGAGCACCGGCCTGGGCTTCACCACCCAGAGCCACACCCTCGGCTACGAGCGTACCTACACCGTGCCTGGCTATACCGTCTGGAGCGCACGCCTGGCCTACCAGCTAACCCCCGACGTGAACCTTGCCGTCAACGCCAACAACCTGTTCGACAAGAAGTACTGGGTTGCAGGCTTCAACCAGCTCAATGGCAGCAACAACTATGGCGAGCCCCGCAACTTCATGTTGACGGTGAAATACACCCCGCAACTCTGACCCCGGGTCAGTCTGCCAGCGGCCACTGCGCCAAGGGCCGGTAAGCGCCCTTGCGCGACTCGTAAAGCGTGAAGTGGCGCGCGGTGAGGTAGAACTCCGGCGCGCTGCTGGCCTCGGGGGGTTGCCCGCGGTAATCCCTGGACAGGGTCAAGTGTGGCCGATACTCACGGTTGGCCGCCTCCACCCCCAACGGCAACAGTGCCTGCTGCAAGCCATACACCAGTTGCAACAGGGCAGGCGGTGTCTGCTGTGGCTCCAGCACCAGCGCGCCGGCCCGCTGCCACACCTGCAAGCGGTCAAGCAACAGCCGCGGTGCCATGGCCGGCAGCGCCAGTTGATCGACTGCCGCACAGATCGCAGCCACTTGGGCGGTATCCACATCGCCGAGGAACAACAGCGTGACATGGAAGTTGGCTGCCGGCACCGGTTTGCCGCTGCGCAGGTTCAGCCCCCGCCGCCACTGGGCCAAGGCACGACGCTGCGCATCGCTGACCGGCAAGGCGAAAAACAGCCGCTTGAACGGGCTACCGCTGGGGCGTATATCCTGAACCATACCCACTCCTTGACATGAAACGTTTGCGCAACACTGTAGGGCATTACACCAATGTCGCCCCGGTGTTTCGTAACAATAGGTACAAACTACCCCCATGATTGTTTATGCTGGCGGGCTTATGCCATGGCGCATGGCCATTTTTCGACAAGTAAACGTCCATGAAAATTGCACTCGTACTTATCTTCGCCCTCTCGATTGCCTACGTGCACCTGCGCGGTCGGGTTCGCCACAAGTTGACCCGCCAGCTGGGCGACCACTCCAGCTTCCTGGCCCCGGTCAACAGTTTCCTGTACCTGTTTTCCAAGCTCCCGGCCAAGCCTTACTTGCCGGTCGAAGCCTTCCCCGAACTGAAGCCGTTGCAGGACCACTGGCAGGAAATCCGCGAGGAAGGCCGCCAGCTGCTGCACGTAGGCGAAATCAAGAAGTCCGACAATTACGATGACGTCGGTTTCAACTCGTTCTTCAAGACCGGCTGGAAGCGCTTCTACCTGAAGTGGTACGGCGAAAGCCACCCATCGGCGATGGCCCTGTGCCCACGCACCACCGAGCTGCTGCAAGGCATCGGCACGGTCAAGGCCGCCATGTTCGCCACCCTGCCGCCCGGCGCCAAGCTGGTGCGCCACCGTGACCCGTATGCCGGCTCGTACCGCTATCACTTGGGCCTGGACACGCCGAACGACGACGGCTGCTACATCGACGTGGACGGCGAGAAGTATTCCTGGCGCGATGGCGAGGGTGTGATCTTCGACGAGACCTATATCCACTATGCGGCGAACACCACCGAGCACAACCGCATCATCCTGTTCTGTGACGTCGAGCGCCCGCTCAAGTACCGCTGGGCGACTGCGTTCAACCGCTGGTTCAGCCGCAACGTCATGGCCGCCGCCGCCGCGCCCAACGGGGCCGGCGACAAGACCGGCGGTATCAACCGGTTGTTCACCCGCATCTACAAGATCCGTGAACGCGGCAAGGCGCTGAAAAAGCGCAACCGCATGCGCTACTACCTGGAAAAGTGGGCGGTGGTTGCAGCGTTGGTGCTGGTGTTCATCTACATCTGAATGCTCAGCGCGCTCCGTCTGTAGGAGCAGCCTTGCGCTGCGAAAAGGCCATTGCAGCTGAAGAAAATCTTTAGCCTTACTGGCCTCTGCGCAGCGCAAGGCTGCTCCTGCAAGGTGCCGTGGCAGCCTGAGTGATGGTGCAAGACAGTGGCCCTCACAAGTACTGCTGCACACCCACCAAAGTACAAGCCTCGCTCCTGCCACTCTTCGACTAGCCTGAAAGCTCCACTCGCAACCACCACAAGGTGAAGACGATGAGCATGATGGACTGGGACGCCTACCGTAAGCAGTTGATGGCCGGCATCGGCGATCTCAAGCAACTCTCCCCCGACACCGTGGCCGGGTACATGACCGCCAGTAGCGCGGGAGCCAAGACCAACCACCTCGACGCCAAGACCCGTGAGTTGATCTCACTGGCCGTGGCCGTGACCACCCGCTGCGACGGCTGCATTGCCGTGCATTCGCAGCAGGCAGTCAAGCACGGTGCCAGCCGTGAGGAAATTGCCGAGGCCCTCGGCGTGGCGGTGGCGATGAACGCCGGTGCGGCGCTGGTGTACTCGGCGCGGGCCATGGATGCGGTGGGCAAGGCCAACGGCTAGGCCCAAACGGCGTCGTCGCCCTTGCGCGACGGCGCCGCGCCCCACAGACTTGGCGGCCCAGCCCTAGCAGGAACCCGCATGATCCACATTCGCCCCATGACAGCCGAAGACTTCGAGCGCTTCTGGCCCACCTTCCAGGCCATTGTCCAGGCCCGTGAAACCTACGCCTACGACCCGGCCCTGAGCATCGACCAGGCCCGCCAGCTGTGGCTGGAGCTGCCATTGCACACGCTGCTGGCCGAAGAGGATGGCGAACTGCTGGGCTCTTACTACCTGAAGGCCAATGCCGCCGGGCCTGGCGCCCACGTGGGCAATTGCGGCTACATGGTGTGCGAACGGGCACGTGGCCGAGGCGTGGCGCGCTTGATGTGCGAGCACTCGCAGAAGCTGGCACGCCAGGAGGGCTTTCTGGCCCTGCAGTTCAACTCGGTGGTGGCCAGCAATGAAGTCGCGGTGGCACTGTGGCACACGCTGGGCTTTGAAACGGTAGGCCGCCTGCACAAGGCTTACCGCCATGCCCGCCTGGGGCTGGTGGATTGCCTGGTGATGTACAAGTGGCTGGCGGATGAGCCGGTGGTGGAGAAGCCACCGCTGCTGATCGGGCGCAAGAACATCGAGGCGCGGGTGTCGCGGCGTCGCGGGCGCTGACCTTCTCTCGCAGGTTCGGCCCCTTCGCGGGCTTGCCCGCCCCCACGAGTACTGCGCAGCACCTAAAGGCTGTGCGGTCCCTGTGGGAGCGGGTTCACCCGCGAAGAGGCCGGGCCTGCTAAACGCTCATTTTCAGAACGCCAAGCCCACCTTGACACCAAACTCGTCACGCTTGAGCTTGGTGTTGTCTGCCACTGGCGAATCTTCGTCCAGCTTGTATTCGGTGCGGGTGTAGTAAACCCCGGCCTGCACCGGCATACCGCCCTGCTGGTTCATCAGCAACGTCACTTCGGCGTACGGGTTGGTGCGGTCTTTCAGGTCGACCGTGTCGCTGCCAAAGTCGTCCACTTTCAGCCGCGCGCGGCCGTCCAGGGTATGACGCGCGCCCACTTCCACCCGCAGGGTCGAGGCGTCGAACTGGTGGTTGTAGCCCAGCGCCGCCTTGGCAAAGGGCGATTTCACGGTGAGCTTGGTATCCAGGTCGTTGATTTCCGGCTCAAAGCGCGACCAGCTGTAGCCGCCGCCCACGGTCACGTCGACAAAGTTGCGAGCGTCCAGGGCCGCACGCCAGCCAAGGTCAAGGTCGGCCTGGGCCTCCTTGAGCTTGTTGTCGTTCTTCTTGCCGTATTTGGCTTCGGCGCCGAGCTGGTAGATGAACCCGGATTCGGCTGTCAGCTTGTTGCCGAAGGTAGCGAACACACCGCCCTGGCCCATGTGTTCCTTGTCGCTTTCACTGCCACCTTCGAACTTGAACTTGTCGTAGGCGCCCTGCAGACCAAGGGTGAACAGCGGGTCAGTGCTGGGTGCGGCGGTGGCGGCCAGCGGTGCGGCGATCAGGGCGAGCAGGCAGGTGTGGCGCAACAGATGACGAGCAGGCATGCGTAAGGTCTCCATGACTTGATAACGAAAGACGAACGTGCGGTTCGAGACAAACGCCAGCTGAAAAGTTCGAAAAAAAGTCAGTAAAAGCGCGCAACCTCGTGTTTTATCGCAGTATTCATGGCACGCCAACATTTGACGCCCCAGCATTTCAGTGGTCATATGCGCGCCAGTTTCAGGTGCCCTTCGCCGCCGCGCGCAGGGTGAAACGGGAAGCCGGTGCGTCGTGGTACCCACGACAAGTCCGGCGCTGCCCCCGCAACGGTAAGCGAGCGAACCCTTCGAAATACCACTGTGCATGTGCATGGGAAGGTGAAGGTTTCATGCCCCTCGCAAGCCCGGAGACCGGCCTGGAGCGTCACTTGGCAACCCGCGGTGGGCGGGCGCAGGCCGGAATCCGTGCGCGCGCCTGCCTGCATGGTTCGCCTTTGCGTGTTTTCCACCGGGATCCATTCATTCCTGCAGCAGTGGAACGACATGTCCCGTATGTTCAAGCTTCACCCCCTGGCGGCCTGCCTGGCCGTCGCCCTGCCCGCTCTGGCCGACGACCACGACCAGCAGCAACCCTTGGCCTTGCCTTCCACGGCCATCACCGACACCCTCGACAGCCGCCCCGTCGACCTGGCCACGCCGACCCAGGCAGGCTCGCGCCTCGGCCTCAGTGCCCTGGAAACACCGGCCAGCACCAGCAGCATCAGCGCCGAGCAGATTCAGCAGCGCAACAACCTCACCGTGCAGGATGCCGTAACGCGGTCACCGGGCATCACTTTTGTCGGCTCCCCCGGCGACGGCGGCACAGGCCTGTCCGCCCGCGGCTTTGCCGGCCACAGTTCGGTGATGACCCTGTTCGACGGCGCACGCCTGTACACCGGTGCCGGCACCCAGACGTTTCCGGTGGACCCGTGGATGGTCGAGCGTATCGATGTGATTCGCGGCCCGGCTTCGGTACTGCATGGCGAAGGCGCCACGGGCGCGGTGATCAACGTGATCCCGAAAAAACCGTTTGCCGGCGAGGTGCGCAACCACCTGCGCCTGGGCTACGGGTCGTGGGACCGCCAGCAACTGGGCCTGGACAGCGGCGGCAGCCTCAGCGAGCGCCTGAGCTATCGCCTGACCCTCAACCAGCAGGCCGGCAACGGCTGGGTCGACCGCACCACTTCGCGCAGCCTGGCCCTGAGTGCCGCGCTGCGTTTCGATGCCAGTGACGACCTCAGCTTCACCCTTGCCCACGACCGTGGCGATGCAGAGCCTGCCAACTACTACGGCACCCCGCTGATCGACGGCCACTACCGCAGCAGCCTGCGCAAGAAAAACTACAACGTGCAGAACGACGTGCAGCACTACGTCGATGAGTGGACCCGGCTGACCACCGACTGGACGCTGAACGACCACGTCAGCGCCAGCAACCAGCTGTACTACATCAAAAGCCGCCGCCACTGGCGCAACGCCGAAGACTACAGCTGGGATGCCGAGCGCCAGCAATTGCAGCGCGGCAGCTACCTGGAGATCAAGCACAACCAGGAACAGTTCGGCGACCGCCAGACCTTCACCTTCGACCACAGCGTGTTCGGCCTGGCCAGCAAGACCCTGGTCGGCGCGGAATACACCAAGGTCCGCTTCAACGTCGACAGCAATGCGCCCTACACCGATGTGGGCGGTGACTACATCGACCCGTGGCAACCAGAACCGGGTTGGTTCCACAGCGCGTCGCCACTGCGCCCGCAAACCTTGTCCAGCACCCACACCTTCGCCCTGTTCGCCGAAAACCGCTTACAACTGAGCGACCGGCTGTCGCTGGTCACCGGCGTGCGCCGCGACCAGAACCACATCGACCGCAACGACCTGACCAACGACAGCCGCAGCGACCGCAGCCTGCAAGGTGGCAACTGGCGCGCCGGGCTGGTGTTCGCGGTCACCGACGACCTGTCGCTATACGGGCAGTACTCCACCAGCCAGGAGGGGGTCAACAACCTCATCAGCCTCAGCCCCACCCAGATGCACTATGACCTGACCGAGGCGAAGCAGACCGAGGTAGGCCTCAAGCAGCGTTTCTGGGAAGGCCGTGGCGAATGGACGCTGGCTGCCTACCACATCGTCAAGAAGAAACTGCTGGTGGCCGACCCGGTCACCCACGAGAAGCAACAGGCTGGGCAGCAGACGTCCGATGGCCTTGAGGCAACCCTGGAATTGGCATTGGCGCATCAGTGGCAGGTGTCGGCCAACGCGTCGCTGGTGCGCGCCAGGTATGACGATTTCGACGAGATGGTCGGCGGCGTAGCGCAGGACCGTGCCAGCAACCGGCCGGCCAACGTGCCGCGGCGTACCGCCAACCTGTGGCTGAGCAAAGGCTTCGGCCAGCAGGTAGAGGCCGGTATTGGTGCGCGCTACGTAGATGAGCGTTATGCCGATACCGCCAATACCCAAAGGGCCCCCGGCTACACCGTGGTCGATGCCAACATCGCTTGGCAGGTGCTGCCGGATGTGAAGTTGGGGCTGCAGTTGAATAACCTGTTTGATCGTGAATATGTGCAGTCGGCGTTCAGTGGGCAGCAGTGGTTGATGGGCATGCCACGATCGTACTTTGCGACGGTGGATTACAGCTTCTGACCTCAGTTGCCTGGGCCGGCCTCTTCGCAGCACAAGGCTGCTCCTACAAGTCACCACCGACCGGTAGGAGCAGCCTTGCGCTGCGAAGAGGCCGGCCCAGGCAACACAAAAACCTCTACCAACCTCTCGTCGATTAGTTATAAGATAACATTTCACATGACACTCATTCCTATCAGCGACCCTCCATGACAAGCGCCAGCGCCACGCCTTCCTTGATCACCCAGCGTCTGCAAAGCATCGATGCCCTGCGCGGCCTGGTGATTCTGTTCATGCTTCTGGACCACGTCCGCGAAACGTTCTTCCTGCACCGCCAGGTCAGCGACCCGATGACCATTGACGCCACAGAGCCTTCATTGTTCTTCAGCCGCACCCTGGCCCACCTCTGCGCACCAGTGTTCGTTCTACTGACCGGCCTGTCGGCCTGGCTGTACGGCGAAAAACACCAGGGCCGTGGCGATGTGTCGGCGTTCCTGTTCAAGCGTGGGCTGTTTCTGGTAGTGCTGGAATTCACCCTGGTCAACTTCGCCTGGACCTTCCAGCTGCCCCCTGGCGTCATCTACCTGCAAGTCATCTGGGCCATCGGCGTCAGCATGATCGCCCTGTCGCTGCTGGTATGGCTGCCACGTGCCGCCCTGCTCGCCCTGGGCGCAGTCATTGTCGCCGGCCACAACCTGCTCGACGGCCTGCACTTTGGCGTGGAGTCTGCCCTGCACGTGCCATGGGCAATCCTGCACGACCGTGGCTGGCTTGCGTTCTCCGAAAACCTGCGCCTGCGCACGTCTTACCCGGTGCTGCCTTGGATCGGCGTCATCGCCCTGGGTTATGGGCTGGGGCCCTGGTTCGCCCGTGGCAGCCTGGCCGGCCAACGCCAGCAGCGCCTGCTGCTGGCGGGGCTGATCGCGTTGCTGGGCTTTGTCGTGTTGCGCCTGTTCAACGGCTATGGCGAGGCGCCATGGAATGGTTACCCAACCTTCACACAAACCGTGATGAGCTTCTTCAACATCACCAAGTATCCGCCGTCACTGCTGTTCCTGGCCTTGACCCTGGGCTGCGGCCTGCTGTTGCTGCGCGCCTTCGAGCGCGCCGGCCAGGCCCGCTGGATCAGCGCGCTGGCAGTGTTTGGCGCAGCACCGATGTTCTTCTACCTGTTGCACCTGTACGTGCTGAAGCTGCTGTACCTGGCCTGCGTGGCGCTGTTCGGTCTCAACCATGGCGACTATTTCGGCTTCGACGGCATCGCGGCGGTGTGGCTGGCTGCAGCGCTGCTGGCGGTTTCGCTGTACCTGCCGGTGCGCGGATTCGCTCGCCTGAAAGCGCGCCGCCGCGACATCACCTGGCTGAAGTACTTCTGAAAAGCGTTTTCACCCGGCGGCGCGATGGTCTACCATGCGGGCCGCCGGTTTCCACCACGGAATTAATAGGGAATCCCAGGCCCGCCAATACGGGCCAAACGGAACTGCCCCCGCAACTGTAGGTGCCGAGCCTGCTCCATCGATGCCACTGGGCCACATACCCGGGAAGGCCGGAGCCGGGCCATGACGCACCAGTCAGGAGACCTGCCGGCCTACATTTACCAACCGGCGGGGTGTCCGGGATTGGCCATCAGTGTTGCCCCTGCCCTCGGCGGGGGCTCGGCGATGCCTGTCCGTGCGTTCCTCACCCGAACTGTCCGATAGGAGATCGCCCAGCATGCTGCCCCGTTTCGCCACCCTGCTCGCCGGCCTCGGCCTCACTGGCCTGGCCCAGGCCGCCGCCACCCACTACCCGCTCACGGTCGAGAACTGCGGCAAACCGCAAACCTTCGCCCAGGCGCCGCAGCGCGCGGTCACCATCGGCCAGGCCGGCACCGAGATGCTCTACGCCCTCGGGCTTGGCGACAAGCTGGCGGGCACTTCGCTGTGGTTCAACAACGTGCTGCCCGAGTTCCAGGCGCAGAACGACAAGGTGCCGCGCCTGGCCGACAATGACCCCAGCTTCGAGGCCGTGGTCGGCAAGCGCCCGCAGCTGGTGACGGTGCAGTTCGAATGGATGGTCGGCGCCCAGGGTGTGGTCGGCACCCGCGAGCAGTTCGATGAGCTGAAGATCCCCACCTACCTGCTGCCGTCGGACTGCGAAGGCAAGGACAACCTGGTCGGCGCCGACGGTACCCGCCTGCAGGCGTTCCAGGTTGGCAGCATCTACAAGAGCGTCAGCCAGCTGGCCGAGATCTTCGATGTGCAGGACCGCGGCACTGCCCTGAACGCCGAGCTGAAAGGCCGGCTGGACAGCGCCAAGGCGCAACTGGCCGGCAAGGACCTGTCCGCCACCTCGGCACTGTTCTGGTTCTCCAGCGCCGACCTCGACATCGACCCTTACGTGGCGGGCCGTCAAGGGGTCGCTGACTTCATGCTGCGCACGTTGGGCGTGCGCAACGTGGTCGAGTCCACAGAGGAATGGCCAACCGTAGGCTGGGAAACCCTCGCCAAGGCCAACCCCACCTGGCTGATCATCGCCCGCATGGACCGCCGCCGCTTCCCCGCCGACGACTACCAGAAGAAGCTGGCGTTCCTGCGCAACGACCCGGTAACCCGCAACATGGACGCGGTCAGGCACGGCCGCATCATCGTCCTCGACGCCGACGCCATGCAGGCCGGCATCCGTTTGTTCCGTGGCCTGCAGACGCTGTCCGCCGCCTTCGCCAGCGGTAAAGCAGCCCAGTGATGAACCGCCTGCTGCCTTGTATCGCCGTTGCCCTGGCGGCACTGCTGGCCGCCTTGCTGGCTGGCACTGCCATCGGTGAGATCAACCTGTCGCCCAGGGTGGTCGGCCAGGTGCTGGCCAACCACCTGTGGCAGGCCGGCTACCCGGTTGACTCGATCGACGCCGGCATCGTCTGGAACTACCGCCTGACGCGCACCCTGGTCGCGGCAGCCTGCGGTGCGGGCCTTGCCACCTGCGGCGTGGTTCTCCAGGCGCTGTTGCGCAACCCGCTGGCCGAGCCGTACCTGCTGGGCTTGTCGGCCGGCGCCTCGACCGGTGCAGTGCTGGTTGGCCTGATGGGCCTGGGTAGCCTGACGCTGAGCATGTCCGGGGGCGCCTTCATCGGTGCGTTGGCTGCGTTTGCCCTGGTGCTGGTACTGGCCCGCGCGGCCGGCCCAAGCAGCAACAACGCGCAGGTGATCCTCGCCGGCATCGCCGGCTCCCAACTGTTCACCGCCCTCACCGCCTTTCTCATCACCAAGTCGGCCACTGCCGAGCAGGCACGCGGCATCCTGTTCTGGCTGCTGGGCAATCTCAGTGGCGTGCGCTGGCCTTCCGTGTGGCTGGCCGTGCCGGTGGCATTGTTCGGCCTGACAGTGTGCCTGTTGCACCGCCGCGCCCTGGATGCCTTCACCTTCGGCGCCGATTCGGCCGCATCGCTGGGCATCCCGGTGCGGCGCACCCAGCTACTGCTGATCAGCTGCACGGCGCTGGTGACGGCCGTGATGGTGTCCATTGTCGGTGCCATCGGCTTTGTCGGGCTGGTAATTCCGCATGCCCTGCGCCTGCTGCTTGGCCCCGGGCACAGCCGCCTGTTGCCCGCCAGCGCACTGGGCGGTGCACTGTTCCTGATTGCCGCCGACGTTCTGTCACGTACGCTGATTGCGGGCCAGGTGATTCCGGTGGGCGTGGTCACCGCACTGATCGGCGCGCCGGTCTTTGCGCTTATCCTGGTCAGCCGCCGAGGGCATGCATGACGGTCATGACAGCTGTAAAGTTTGCGCCGCTGAGTTGCCAGGGTCTGGGGCTGCAACTGGCTGGCAATTGCGTGCTGCGCGACATCGAGCTGAGCGTTGTAGCCGGAGAAACCCTGGGTATCGTCGGCCCCAACGGCTCCGGCAAATCCTCACTGCTCAAGCTGCTGGCCGGGTTGCGCAAGCCAGCCAGCGGCAGCGTGCAACTGCTGGGCGAACCGCTGGCACAGCTGCCCCGCCGCCGTGTTGCGCAGGCCTTGGCACTGGTCGAACAACAGGCCGACACCCTCGACGCAATCAGTGTGTTCGATGCCGTTGCCTTGGGCCGTACACCTTGGTTGTCGGCACTGGCACCGTTCTCTGGGGAAGACCGTGCCATCGTCGAGCAGGCCCTGGCTGACCTCGACGCCCTGCACCTGCGCGCACGCCTGTGGGGTTCGCTGTCGGGTGGCGAGCGCCAGCGTGTGCACATCGCCCGCGCCTTGGCGCAACGGCCACAGGTCCTGTTGCTGGACGAGCCCACCAACCACCTGGACATTCAGCACCAGCTAAGCCTGCTGCAGCAGGTTCAAGCCTTGCCCGTGACCACGTTGGTTGCACTGCACGATCTCAACCAGGCACTCACCTGCGACCGCGTCGCGGTGCTGGACAACGGCCGCCTGGTCGCCCTTGGCAAACCGTTCGAAGTCCTCACGCCAGAGCGCCTGCTGTGCACCTTCGGCGTGCATGCACGTTACCTCACCGATCCCTTCGATGGCGCGCGCATCCTGCGTTTTCGCGCCCCCTGAACCAGGAAGTTCTACTGATGCTGTTGCGCCCTGTCGCCCTGCTGCTTGCCAGCGCCCTGCTTGCCCCCGCCGCACTGGCCGAGGTGCATGAAGTGAAAATGCTCAACCGCGGCAGCGAGGGCGCCATGGTGTACGAGCCGGACCACCTGCGCATTGCCCCCGGCGACACGGTGCGCTTTCTGCCCACCCAGAGCGGGCACAATGCAGCCAGCGTGACCGGCCTGCTACCGACCGGGGCCGAGCCCTTCAAGAGCAAGTTGAACCAGCCGTTCGAGCAGACCTTCAGCGTGCCGGGCGTATACGGCATCCAATGCATTCCGCACCTGGCGATGGGCATGGTAATGCTGATCCAGGTGGGTGATGCGCCGGCTGCCGGATTGCCAGCCAGCCTGCCTGCACGGGCGCAAGCCCGCTTCGCGGCCCAGTTGCAGAAGCTTGAGGCCGCGCGATGAACCGGCTGTTGTTGGCGCTGCCGTTGCTGGGGTTGTCGACCTTTGCCCTGGCCGACGCCGCCCAGTCGCAAAGCAACGGTTTTGTCGAAGACAGCAGCTGGAACATGCTCAACCGCAGCGTATTCGACCAACGCGACTACAAGCACGGTGGGCGCAACAGTGCCGCGCGCAATGCCTACAAACCGCGCAGCGAACGTAATGGCAAGGCTGAGGAATGGGCCTACGGTTTGATGGGGACATTTCAGTCCGGCTTCACCCAAGGCCTGATCGGTATTGGCGTCGATGCCCATGCCTATCTGGGCGTGCAACTCGACAGTGGCGGCGGGCGGACGGGCAAAGCGCGCCTGCTGGGGGTGGATAACGATGGGCACCCGAAAAACGAATACAGCCGTGCAGGGGCAGCGCTGAAGTTGCGGGCGTCCAATACCGTGCTCTCCTATGGCGAGCAACGGGTCAAGACCCCGGTATTCAGCTCTTCCGACAGCCGCCTGCTGCCCGAGACCGCTACAGGGTTCTTCCTCACCAGCAACGAGTTCGACACGCTCAAGCTGCTGGCCGGGCACTTCAACGAAAGCACCGACCGCAATGCCTCCAGCCACGACCAGGGCTTCGTGGTGAACTACTCCAACGGCAAACAGGGCAACAGTTTCGACCTGGCCGGCGTGGTGTGGAACCCCGGCGCAGCCTTCAGCGGCAGCCTGTACACCTCGCGCTACGAGGACAGCTGGAACCAGCACTACCTGGGCAGCACCCTCAGCCACGCGCTGGATGACCGACGCAGCATCACCCTGGACCTGAACCTGTACCGCACCACAGACACTGGCAAGGCGCTGTCCGGGCGCATCGACAACACCACCTGGAGCCTGGTCTCGCGCTACAACCAGGGGGCGCACGGTTTCAGCCTTGGCTGGCAGCAGGTAGACGGCAACACCCCGTTCGACTACGTGACACGAGGGGCAATCTTCATTGCCAACGCCGTGCAGATGTCGGACTTCAACGCACCGAACGAGAAGTCCTGGCAGGCACGCTATGACCTGAACATGGGGGCGTATGGGGTGCCGGGGTTGAACCTGACGGCGTTGTATGTGCGGGGGTTCGATATCGACGGCACGCATGTCGACCCCAATGGCGGGTATGCGTACCTGGGGTATGGCAAGGGTGGCAAGCATTGGGAACGCGACCTCGAGGCGAGGTATGTGGTGCAGAGTGGCAAGGCCAAGGGGACGACGTTCTCGGTGAGGCATAACGTGCACCGGGGCAACACGGCGCAGGCTGAGCTGGACGGGGACCAGATACGGTTGGCGGTGGAGTGGCCGTTGTCGGGTGGGTTCTGATAGACCGGCTTGCCTGAATTGGGGCTGCCATGCAGCCCCAGGCTCCATCAGGCAACCGAGCTACCCGCAGGCAGCAAGCCCCACTGCGCCCGCTCCTGCTCACTCATCGCTGCCAGCACCTCGGCAAACGTGCGTGCCAGCTCCGAACTGACATTGCCAAACACCTTGTAATTGGTCAGCAAATACCGCTTCACCACCCTCGGCCAACGGCGCTCTTTGTGCGCCGCATTGATGATGCCCTTGGCGTCATGGTAGGTCGCCCCACGCCACAGTTCTGTTAGCCTTTTTTCAAAGTCCGCAAAGGTCCACGGGTCGGTGCGGTCTTCGAATTCGTCCAGCAATTTGAGTTTGTACAGGGCCAGGTATGGCATCGTGAGTCCCCCTCTGGTGCAGTGAACAAGCCGTGCACAGGGGAAGGTAAGCAAGCCGGGCCGGTTTTGAAATGAACGCGTCGATCACGGCCAACGCGCCGGTGTAGGCGCTTTCCCACAGGTCAGGGCAATCGCAAGTGCATGTGCGTGGTCTGCCAGACCGGGTCTTGCTCCACATTCACCAGCGCAAACCCTTGCCGCTCCCAGAACGCAATCGCCCCCGGCAGAAACGGATGCGTATGCAGGTACAGGCAGTCGATCCCTGCCTGCTCCGCCCGTTCGCGCAACGCGCCGAACAACGCGGCAGCCAGGCCATGCCTGCGGTAGGCCGGCAGCACGAACAGGCGCACCACCTCGGCTACCCGCTCGGCGTGATAATCAAGCTGGGCAAAGCGGTGGTCATAGGGCACGTAGCCGATCACCGCGACCAGCCGCCCTTCATCACGCGCCTCAAGGAAGCACCCGGCGCCATCCAGGTAAGTCTCGGCAAAATGCGCAAGGTCGTGCGGCAATGGCGCATTTGCAAGCATCGGGAACAGCTCGCGGCGAGCGCTATCGACAAACGCCACGACTTCGGCAATGGCGACGCGCGCCACAGGTTGCAGGGTCCAGTTCGGCATGGGGCTGTTGGCAGTGATTGGAGGGCAAGGTTCTACCCCACTGTGCCGTTCAAGGCAAATCACAAAGCTCGTCGTGGCCAGGCGGACATCGGTATAATCGGTAGTCTTCACTGCCCGACCAGGCCATGCCATGCCTCGTTTCCAGAAGTTGCTGTTGCCCCTGCTGCTGACTGCCGCCCTCACCGCCTGCGACCAGAAGCCCACGCGTGAAGATCAGATCCTCGCTCAGTTGCCGCTGCAGGATGCCTATACCCACAACATCGAGCGCATGGCCGCGCTGCTCGGCCGCACTCACCCGCAGCTGTCGCAAGCCACCATCCAGGATGTACTGCGCAAGTACCTGACCGTCGAGGACCAGCGCCAGGACCTGTTCCGGCTGTACAGCGAAAAGAACTTCAGCGACGCCGAATTTGCCACCATCGTTGCCGCCACCCAGGATCCTGCCAAGGCCAGGGCCCTGGAAGACACCGAAGCGGGCAAGCGCCTGAGCGAAAAACTCACCGCGCTGATGCGCGAAAGCGCTCGCGACGTCAAGGTGCAAGCGCTGGTCGAGCGGCGCATGCAGCAGGTGGAAGACGAGCTGAACGCGCTGGACAGGCCTGGTTCCTGAACGCGGCTCCCCACTCCCCCTAGCGCGAAAGGTCGTCGCTACTTTCAATCACTCGAGGTCAGGATTGCCACACGCCAAGCACGGATTGCGCCTGGATCTACGCACACTCATTCTGGTGCTCTGCGCACTCACTGCCCTGGTCATGCTGTGCGCCAGCTATTTCGCCAGCTACCGGGTGCAGCGCCAGCTGCTGATCGATCACGCCCTGGAAGCCAACCGAGTGTATGCGATGAAGCTGGCCAGCATCACCGAGACCTTCATCGGCAACGCCCAGCAGCAGCTGACGTTCAGCGCCGGCGTACAAGGCCCACAGCTAAGCGATGCCGCTGCGCTGCTGGTTGAAACCGACCGTGTACTGAGCCAGAGCATGGCCTTCAACTCCACCTTCGTGATCGATGCCGACGGCGTACTGCTGGCAGTATCCCCCGCCCCGCTGCGGCATCTGGTCGGCACCCACGTCCAGTCGCCCGGCGCTCAGGAAGCACTGCAAGAGCGCCGCCCGCTGGTTTCCACACCCTACCTTTCGGCGGCCGACAACCTGGTGGTGGCGCTGTCGCAACCCATGTTCGACAGCAACGGTCGCTATCTGGGGTATGTCGGTGGCAGCCTGTACCTGCGTGAACGCAACATCCTCAACAGCCTGCTGGGCGAACATTTCTACAAGGACGGTTCGTACCTGTATGTGGTCGACCGCAACCGTCGCCTGCTGTATCACCCCAATAGCGAACGGGTAGGCACAGTGGTGGAGGGCAACGCGCTGATCGACCAGTTGGCGACACTCAACAACGGTACTCGGCAAATCACCAACAGCCTGGGTGTGGACATGCTCGCCGGGTTCGCCACCGTACCCAGCGCCGGCTGGGGGGTGGTGGCGCAGCAACCGCTGGCGCAGACGGTCACGCCACTGAACCACCTGATCCTCAACGTGGTGGGCACTTCTGCGCCTTTGGCGCTGGTGGGCTGCCTGTTGCTGTGGTGGCTGGCCATGACCATCGCCCGACCGCTGTGGCAACTGGCTGCCGGTGCCCGCTCGATGGACCGTGCAGGCACCGCCGAGCGCTTGCATCGCGTGCGGGCGTGGTACTTCGAGGCGGCCGAGCTCAAGCGCGCCCTGTTGTTCGGGCTGAACCTGCTGCAGGAGCGCATCGGCCGCCTCAACCGCGACGCCCAGACCGATCCGCTGACCGGCCTGGGCAACCGCCGCAGCCTGGAATTCAGCCTGTCATTGCTGGAAGCCGAAGGCCGCGCCTTTGCGGCCATCGTGCTGGACATCGACCATTTCAAACGGGTCAATGACAACCATGGGCACGAGGTCGGCGACCAGGTGCTGCGCCGGCTGGCAGAGTTGATGCGCCGCTGCTGCCGCGAGGGCGACCTGCTGTGCCGCACCGGGGGCGAGGAATTCTTGATGCTGCTGCCAGGCGCCAGCCTGGAGGTGGCCACAGTGGTGGCCGAGCGGCTGCGGGTAACGGTGCAGGATACGCCCGTGCCGCCGGTGGGCGCGGTGACGGTTTCACTGGGGGTAGCACGCTGGGATGGCGAGGCGGGCAGCGAGCCTGGGGAAGCATTGAGCCAGGCTGACCGGGCGCTTTACCAGGCCAAGCAGGGAGGGCGCAATCGGGTGTGTGCTGCCTGAGCCTCGTGTGAAACCAGCAGCGGTAACAATCTTTGTCATAAAACTGTCGTGTTCCGGTCATAGGATTGACCCCAACCTGACATTTTCATTTCATGGATGAGCGTCTCATGCGTCGTGTGGTTTTCAATCAGAAAGGTGGCGTCGGCAAGTCCAGCATCGCCTGCAACCTCGCCGCTGCCAGTGCCGCCGAGGGTTACCGGACTTTGCTGGTCGACCTCGACCCGCAGGCCAATGCCACCTACTACCTGACCGGTCTGGTCAACGACGCCATTCCTGCCGGCATCGCCGACTTCTTCCGCCAGACCTTGTCACCGGTCACCGCCGCTGGCAAGAAGCACCGGGTGGCGATCACCGAAACCCGCTACAGCAACCTACACCTGATCACCGCAAGCCCCGACCTCAGCGACCTGCAAAGCAAGCTGGAGAACAAGTTCAAGATCAACAAGCTGCGCAAGCTGCTGGTGGAACTGGGCGAGGACTACGAGCGGATCTACATCGATACCCCGCCAGCGCTCAATTTCTACACCTTCAGTGCGCTGGTGGCGGCCGAGCGCCTGCTGATCCCGTTCGATTGCGACAGCTTCTCGCGTCAGGCCCTGCACAGTGTCATGGCCGAGGTCGAGGAACTGCGCCAGGACCACAACCCGGCGTTGCAGGTAGAGGGTGTGGTGGTCAACCAGTTCGCCGGGCGCACCGCCCTGCACCAGACCCTGGTCGACCAGTTGCGCAGCGAAGGCATGCCCGTGCTGCCGGTATACCTGAGCAGTTCGATCAAGATGCGTGAATCGCATCAGGCATCGGTGCCGTTGGTGCACCTGGCCCCACGGCACAAGTTGGCGATGGAGTTTGTCAATTTGCTGGATGTACTGGAGCGGGCGGCCTGACAGACCCTGGGGGCGCTCTGCGCGCCTATCGCGACGCAGCGCCAAAATCCCGAAGTAAAAGCACTACCCGACCGTTCATCAGGGTGGTAGATTCGCCGCCATGAAAACCACCCGGCACACTCGCACGCTGACTGCCTGGACGCTCTACGCCAGCGTCCTGTTCAGCCTGTTGCTGTGCGGCCTGCACCATGGCCAGATGGGTGGCCTGCGCCTGGCCGGCCTTGAAGGCGGCTTCTGCTCGGTCAACAGCGAACACGGCGTGGCCATCGACCTGGACGGTGCCGGCGGTGACCAGCACATGGCCCAGCTCGACTGCCCGGTGTGCTCCTCGTTTGGCCTGGCCGTACCGCTCAGCAGCGGCGGCTGGTCATTCACCCCGGCGCGCGCCGTGGCCACCTCGCCCATCGTGGTGCGCAGCTGGGCACAACCGCCACCGCGCTACCAACGCCCCGCCCTCAACCCCCGCGCCTCCCCCACCGCCTTCCCCGCTGCCGTATTTCATTTCGCCTGACCCAGCCGGGCGCACCTGCGTGCGCGCTCGCCGTCAGCCATGACCTTTGCGTGGAAGACACACAAACATGCTTCGCAAGACCTCCCTGGTGCTCCTCATGGGCACCTGCAGCTTTGCCTGCGCTGAAACCGCCCCTGTGGAACTCGGCGCCACCACCATCGACGGCGAACGTGACGCCGCCACCGGCGTGCAGCTGGACGAGCCGATCCGTACCGGTTCGCGCCTTGGCCTGACCGCGCGGGAAACCCCCGCCTCGGTCAGCGTCTCGGACCGCCGGCTGATCGAAGAGCGCGGCGCCAAGGACAGCCAGGACGTGGTCAACGCCATGACCGGCGTCAACGCCTCGGCCAACCCCGGCTTTGGTGGCTTCGTTGCCTACCGCGGCTTTACCCAGAACCAGGTCACCCAGTTGTACAACGGCATCAACCTGGGCTACAGCAGTGCCACCCGGCCAGTGGACGCCTGGGTACTCGACCGTGTCGAGCTGATCGGCGGGCCGTCCTCGTTCCTGCATGGCGCGGGCGCGGTGGGCGGCTCGATCAACTACATCACCAAGCTTGCCAGCCGCGACCAGCAGACCCTGGATGGGCGTATCCGCTATGGCAGTTTCGACGACAGCGAGGTGGCGTTCGGGATCAACCAGGCGCTGGCCAGCAACCCTGCCGATGCCCGCCATTTCATGCGCCTGGACTTCAGCCGCGGGCATGGCAACGGCTACGTCGACCGCAACGAACGGCATACCGACAGCCTGGCTTTTTCGCTGCTCAGCGACCTGGCCCCCAACCTCACGCACACCCTGGCGCTGGAGTACCAGGAGGACCGCGAACAAAGCCCCTACTGGGGCTCACCGATTCTGCCCGGGCGCAGCACGATGAAGATCGACAACAGCCGCCGCTTTGAAAACTACAACGTCGCTGACGGCCGCTATGAGCAGCGGGTGCGCTGGCTGCGTTCGATCCTCGACTACCAGATCAGCGACAGCTCCAGCGTGCAGAACACGCTGTACCACTACAACGCCCAGCGCGATTACCGCAACCTCGAACGCTACGCCTACACCAGCGATGGCAAGGTGCAGCGCAGCAGCCCCTACCTGCAGCGCCACGACCAGAACCTGCTGGGCGACCGCATCGAACTGCGCCATGACAACCAGCTGTTCGGCCTGACCAGCCAGTGGTCGCTGGGGCTGGAGTACTCGCGCATGCGCCAGACCCTCTACCCCACCTCCGGCAGCTGGAGTGACGTGGTCGATGCCGATCACTTCAACCCCGGCAGCTTCGACGATATCCCCGGGGTGAATGCCGGCCTGACCAAGCAACGCCACCACGAGGTCATCAACCGCGCAGTGTTCGCCGAAAACCGCTTGCAGCTGACCGAGCGCCTGGCCCTGCTGACCGCCCTGCGCTATGACTACCTGGACATGCAAGTCTCCAACTACGGCGCAGTCTCCCCCACCTCGCCGGCCTATTTCGAACGGCGCTGGGAACCGCTGTCCGGGCGCATCGGCCTGACCTATGCGCTGACGCCTTCGGCCAGCCTGTATGCGCAGTACAGCACCTCCGCCGACCTGCCCGCCGGTTCGCTGGCGGCAGCGACCTACTCCAATGTCGGGCTGTTCGACCTGTCCAAGGGCGAGCAGTGGGAAGTGGGCAGCAAGTTCGACTTCCTCGACGGGCGCGGTGCGGCCACGCTGGCGCTGTACCAGATCGTGCGCAAGGACTTTGCCGTGCGCGACTCGAACGACGCCAACCTCACAGTCCAGGCCGGGCAGCAGACCTCACGCGGTGTCGAACTGTCCGGGCGCCTGCAGGTAACGGCAAAACTGCTGGCCGAGGCCAACTATGCCTATGTCGATGCGCAGTACGATGAGTTCAACGAGGCGGTGAACGGCCTATCGGTTTCACGCAAGGGCAATGCACCGACCAACGTGCCGGCCAATGTCGCCAACCTGTGGCTGACCTACAGCGTGTCGTCGGCATGGTCGGTGGGCGCGGACGGGCGCTACGTGGGCTCGGTGTATGCCGACAACGCCAACAGCCTCAAGGCCCCGGCCTACACCCTGTTCGGCGCGTTCGCCCGCTACCGGCTGGATGAGCACACCACGCTGACCGGGCGGGTGCGCAACCTGACCGATGAGGTGTATGCCAAGCAGGCCTACAACAGCCAGTACTACATGGGGCCGCCACGCACTTTCGAGCTGGCGCTGGACATGCGCTTCTAACCCTAAGCTCGGTTACCCACGCTCGGCAGCGTGCCCAACCCCTGTAGGAGCAGCCTTGTGCTGCGAAGAGGCCATTGCAGCACAAGGTCATATTTAGCCCTTCCGGCCTCTTCGCAGCACAAGGCTGCTCCTACCGGGTGAGTGGTAGCTTGAGTGATGGTGGAAAATCGTCGGTCCCACATTTCTCCATGCGGCGGTTGAATCAGATATCCCGAGGTCGCCCTCGACAAAGCACCTTCCTGCGCCCGGTTATCTACTGGCAAGCACAACAATGATGGCGCGGCCCGACCGCGCCACTTTCATCATGGCTGCCAATGGAACCGGAGAGCACCCGCATGTCCGCACCTCATGAGGTATCCCCCGCCACCCTGCGCAGGGTGATCGCCGCCTCGGCCATCGGCAATTTCGTCGAATGGTTCGACTTCGCCGTGTATGGCTTTCTCGCCACCCTGATCGCCAGCCAGTTCTTTGCCAGCGAAGACCCCAGCGTGGCGTTGCTCAAGACGTTCGCGGTGTTCGCCGTGGCCTTTGCCCTTCGCCCGCTGGGCGGGATCGTGTTCGGCGCGCTGGGCGACCGCCTGGGGCGCAAGCGCATCCTGTCGCTGACCATCCTCCTGATGGCCGGCTCCACCACCCTGATCGGCCTGCTGCCGACCTACGCCAGCATCGGCCTGGCCGCCCCCGTGCTGCTTACCCTGGCGCGCTGCCTGCAGGGCTTTTCTGCCGGTGGCGAGTACGCGGGAGCCTGCGCCTACCTGATGGAGCATGCGCCCAATGACAGGCGGGCCTTCTACGGCAGCTTCGTGCCGGTCTCGACCTTTTCCGCCTTCGCCTGCGCCGCAGTGATCGCCTATGGGCTGGAAGCCAGCCTGTCGGCCGAGGCGATGAGTGCCTGGGGCTGGCGCGTTCCGTTCCTGATTGCCGCACCGCTGGGGCTGGTCGGCCTGTACCTGCGCTGGCGCATGGAAGAAACCCCGGCGTTTCGCGAAGCCGTCGCCCAGGGCAAGGAACATGAGCATTCACCGCTCAAGGACACCCTGCGTCACCATGGCCGGGTCATTCGCAACCTGGGGGCTTTCATTTCGCTGACCGCCCTGTCGTTCTACATGTTCACCACCTACTTCGCCACGTACCTGCAACTGGTGGGCAACCTGACCCGCGCACAATCACTGCTGGTGACCACCGTGGCGCTGCTGTTCGCCGCGGTCGGCTGCCCGCTGGCGGGGGCGTTCTCGGACCGGGTGGGGCGGCGCAAGACCATTGGCTTTACCTGCCTGTGGGTGATGCTGTGCGTGTTCCCGGCGTACTGGCTGGCCAGCTCGGGCTCGATGGCCGGCGCACTGCTGGGGGTGATCCTGCTGGCGGTGGGGGCCTTGTGCAGTGGTGTGGTTACCGCGGCGCTGCTGTCGGAGAGCTTCCCCACCCGCACCCGCTATACCGCTTCGGCGATTACTTACAACGTGGCCTATACGCTGTTTGGCGGTACTGCGCCGCTGGTGGCAACCTGGCTGATCGGGCAGACCGGCAGCAGCCTGGCACCGGCGTTTTACCTGGTGGTGATTGCGCTGGTGGCATTGGTGGGTGGGTTGGCGTTGCCGGAGACTTCGCGGATTTCGTTGCATGATGAGGTGGGTAGCGAGGGTGTACGGCCTGGACTTCGTAGCACTGTTTGAAATTTTGGGGCCGCTGTGCGGCCCCAAATTATCAGCCCTCCTGCGCCTCTTCGCGCCGGTACGCCCACTGATACAACGCCGGCAACACCAGCAACGTCAACGCGGTAGAAGACAGAATCCCGCCAATCACCACCGTCGCCAACGGCCGCTGCACCTCCGCCCCGGTCCCGGTCGCCAAGGCCATCGGAATGAACCCCAGCGAAGCCACCAGCGCCGTCATCAGCACCGGCCGCAAGCGCGTCAGCGCGCCCTCCTCCACCGCCACCCGCAATGGCCGCCCTTGTTCGCGCAGGCCACGGATAAAGGCGATCATCACCAGCCCGTTGAGCACCGCCACCCCCGACAGGGCAATGAACCCCACGCCAGCAGAAATGGACAACGGAATGTCCCGCAGCCACAGCGCCAACACCCCGCCAGTCAGCGCAAACGGAATGCCGGTGAACACCAGCAGGCCATCCCTGAGGTTGTTGAACATCATCAGCAACAGCGCCATGACCAGCAGCAGGGCCACCGGCACCACCACCTGCAGCCGCTCGGTTGCCGATTGCAACTGTTCGAACTGGCCACCCCAGCGTGTCCAGTAACCCGGCGGAATCTGCACCTGCTTGATCAGGGCCTGTTCGGCATCCGCCACAAACGACCCCAGGTCGCGCCCACGTACGTTGGCACTGACCACCACCACCCGCTTGCCATCCTCGCGGCTGATCTGGTTAGGGCCCAGTTGCAGGTTCAAGGTGGCCACCTGGGACAGCGGGATGAAACCGATCTGCGCCGCGCCCGGTGCGGCACTGGCCGGTACCGGAATCAGCAGGCTGGACAGCCCGTCCACATCGGTGCGCAAGGTTTCGGGCAGGCGCACCACCATGTCGAAGCGCCGATCGCCTTCATACAGCGTGCCTGCCCTGCGGCCACCTACGGCAATCGCGATGGCGTCCTGCACGTCACCCACGTTCAGGCCATGGCGGGCCGCCTTGTCGCGGTCGATGTCGATGGTCAGCACCGGCAGGCCGGTGGTCTGCTCGACCTTCACCTCGGACGCACCCGCTACACCCTGCAGGCTGCTGGCGATCTGCGCAGCGGTGCGGTTGAGCACGTCCATGTCATCACCGAACAACTTCACCGCCACGTCGCTGCGCACCCCGGAAATCAGCTCGTTGAAACGCAACTGGATCGGCTGCGACAGCTCGTAGTTGCTGCCCGGTACGCTGGCGGCAGCGCGTTGTACCTCGGCGATCAGTTCGTCACGCGGCTTGCCAGGGTCTGCCCACTGCTCGCGCGGGCGCAACATCACATAGGCGTCGGAGATGTTCGGTGGCATCGGGTCGGAGGCGATCTCGGCGGTACCGGTACGGGCGAACACCCGCTCCACTTCCGGCACCTGGGCGATGATCGCCTGCTCCAGGCGCTGCTGCATGTCGACCGACTGCGACAGGCTGGTGCCCGGCACGCGCAGGGCCTGCAAGGCAAAGTCGCCCTCGCTGAGGCTGGGGATGAACTCGCTGCCCATGCGGTTGGCCATGACCCCGGACAGCACCACCAAGGTAGCCGCGGCGGCAAACGCCAGCTTGCGTCGGCCCAGCACCCAGGCCAGCACCGGGGCATAGCGCTGACGTGCCGTGCGCATCACCAAGCCTTCCTCTTCCTTGACTTTGCCGGTGACGAACAGGGCGATGGCCGCCGGCACGAATGTGACCGACAGAATCATGGCGCCGAGCAGGGCCATGACCACGGTAAAGGCCATGGGGTGGAACATCTTGCCCTCGACCCCGGTCAGGGCAAAGATCGGCAGGTACACCACCATGATGATCAACTGCCCGTAGATCAGCGGCCGACGTGCCTCACGGGCGGCGGCGAACACCTCATGGAAGCGCTCGCTTCTGGTCAACATGCGGCCATGGCGTTGCTGGGCATGGGCCAGGCGGCGGATGGCGTTTTCCACGATCACCACCGTGCCGTCGACGATGATGCCAAAGTCCAGTGCCCCCAGGCTCATCAGGTTGGCACTGACCTTGTTGCTGAACATGCCGGTGAAGGTGAACAGCATCGACAGCGGAATGACCATGGCGGTGATCAGTGCAGCGCGGATGTTACCGAGGAACAGGAACAGCACGGCGATGACCAGAATGGCCCCTTCGACCAGGTTCTTCTTCACCGTGGCGATGGCTTTTTCCACCAGGTTGGTGCGGTCGTACACGGTCACCGCCACCACGCCCTTGGGCAAGTTGCGGTTGATCTCGAGCAGTTTGGCGGCAACGGCCTGGGACACTGTGCGGCTGTTTTCGCCAACCAGCATGAACACCGTACCCAGCACCACTTCCCGGCCGTTTTCGGTGGCCGCACCCGAGCGCAGTTCTTCGCCCAGGCCAACCTCGGCAACATGGCTGACGCGTATCGGCGTGCCATCGACGCTGGAAATGACGATGTTGGCAATGTCTGCGGCCGACGCCACCTGGCCCGGCGCCCGGATCAGCAACTGCTCGCCATTGCGCTCGATGTAACCGGCGCCAACGTTGGCGTTGTTACGCTCCAGGGCCGCGATCAGGTCGTTGAGGGTGAGCTTGTAGGCCGCCAGCCGCTTGGGCTCCGGTGCAATCAGGTACCGCTTGGCATGGCCGCCGATGCTGTTCACTTCGGCCACCCCCGGCACATTGCGCAGCTGCGGCTTGATGATCCAGTCCTGGATCACCCGCAGGTCAGTCGGGGTGTACGGGGTGCCATCCTCCTTGAGTGCGCCCTGTTCGGCCTCCACGGTCCACAGGAAGATCTCGCCCAACCCGGTGGAGATCGGCCCCATGCCCGCTTCGATCCCCTCGGGCAATTGCTCGCGGGCCACTTGCAGGCGCTCGTTGACCAGCTGACGGGCGAAGAACAAATCGGTGCCATCATCGAAAATCACCGTGACCTGCGACAGGCCCGAACGCGACAGCGAGCGGGTTTGCTTCAATCCAGGCAGGCCGGCCATGGCGGTCTCGATGGAGAAGGTAATGCGCTGCTCGGTCTCCAGCGGCGAGTAGCCGGGCGCGGCGGTGTTGATCTGTACCTGGACGTTAGTGATGTCCGGTACAGCGTCGATCGGCAGTTTCTGGTAGCTGTGGATACCCACCGCGGCCATCAGGACCACGGCGAGCATCACCACCAGGCGCTGCTCGATGGCAAATTGGATCAGGCGTTCGAACATGCAGGGGTCCCCGTGATCAATGGCTATGCTCGGCCGAGCCCTTGCCCAGCTCCGACTTGAGGACAAAGCTGCCAGCGGCGGCTATCTGGGTGCCGGCGGCCAGGCCGCTGGTAATTTCCACCTGGCCGGCATCACGGCGGCCGGCCTTTACCGGGCGGGCCTCGAAGCCTTCCTCCGTGCGGGCAAACACTACGGCCTGGTCTTCCCAGGTTTGCAGGGCGCTTTGCGGCACCACCACGGCGGCATTGAAGCGCTCGACGCTGACCGCAATAGTGACGAACAGGCCGGGGCGCCAGGCGCCGCTGGGGTTGGCCAAGGTGGCGCGGACTGTGGCGGCGCGGTTCTGCTCGCCGAGCAGGCTGCCGACATAGTTGACCTTGCCCTCGACCTGCGCGCCCAGGTCTGGGGCGCTGACGGTGACATTGCGGCCGGTCACCAACTTGTCCAGGTCACGCGGCGCCACGGCGAAGGTGGCCCAGACCCGGCTCAGGTCAGACAAGGTGAAGGCGTTGCTGGTCTCGTCGACCACCTCGCCCACGCTCAGGTGCTTTTCCACCACGACCGCATCGAATGGCGCGCGCAGTTCATAGCGGTTGCCAGCGCCGGCCGGGCCTACGGCAGCGACCTTTTGCCGGGCGTTGGCCAAGGCGATCTCGGCCTCTTGCAGTGCCTGGCGCGCCTGCAGGTAATCCTGCTCGGCGCTGATGCGCTCCTGCCACAGCTGCTGTTCGCGCTGGAAGGTCAGGCGCGCCAGCTCCAGGCGGCGTTGGGCGGCCTGCTGCTCGCTGCGCAGGTCAGAAATCTGCTGGCTGGCGATCACCGCCAGTACCTGGCCACGCTTGACCGCCTGGCCCAGTTCGGCTTGCACCGCCTCGACCACGCCGGGTACACGCGGAACCACGTGAGCAGTGCGGTCCTCGTCGAAACGGATTTCCCCCGGGAAGCTGAAGACGGTGCCCAACACACCAGGGCCGGCGGCAACCACCTGCACACCGGCGGCCTCGATCTGGGCGGCGGACAGGTGCAACTGGCCCTCTTCTTCGCCGTGCCCTTCCTCTGCATGGCCTTCAGCGGCCTTGTCGGCGCCATGGCCATGACTGTCTTCGCCAGGGTCGTCGTGCCCGACCTGCACATTCGACGCCTGGCCGAGGTTGCCGGTCCAGGCCAGCGCACCCAGGCCAAGCGCGGCCATGGCGGCGACCAGAAGGGCTATCTTGCGTGGGTTAGTCATTGTTGCTCCTGCTGTTCAAGGGGGTGCTCAGGTCATCGAGGTCGCCATACATCCGCTCGACCTGCGCCCTCGCGTCGGTCGCCGATGCCAGCGCCTCGAGGTACAGGCCGCGGGCCTCGATCAGCGTGCGCTGGGCGTCGAGTACATCGAGGAACGCGAACTTGCCCATTTCAAAACCACGGGTGGCGGTGTCCACGGCCTGCTGCGCAGAAGGCAGGATGGTGCGGTCGTAGGCCTCTACCTCCTGCATCGCCGTGTGCCACTGGCTGACAGCGCTGCGGGTTTCGCTGCGCAGGCGCAGTTCCACAGCGTTGCGCAGGTCACGCGCCTGGTCGGCACGGCGTGCAGCCGCCAGCACGTTGCCCTGGTTGCGGTCGAACAGTGGCAATGGCATGGACAGGCCAAGCACATTCACCCGTTCACGGTCCTCGCGGCTGTACTGGCTGCCGAGGCTGACGGTGAGGTTGGGAATACGCTGCGCCTTTTCCGAACCCAGGGACGCGTCGCCCCGCTCGACCTGAGCAGCAGCCAGGCGCCATTCGGCCGTTTGCTCGACCCGGTCGAGCAAGGCGTCGGCATTGGGCGCCACGCCAGGCGAAAGGTTGCCGACCTGCAACCGGTCGAAGCTTGCCAACGGGCTGCCGGTCAGCCGTGCCAGCGCCTGGTAAGCCACACTGCGCTGGGTCTGCGCGCGGCGCACATCAGCCTGGGCCTGGGCCAGTTGCACCTGAGCACGGGTGGCTTCCACGGGCGAGGACTGGCCAGCGGTCACCCGACCCTGCACCACGCGCAGCCCGCGCTCGGTCAATGCTTGTGATTGCTGCGCCAGCTCCAGCGCGGTCTGCGCGCGCAAGGCGGCGTGAAACGCCTGCACCACATCGGCACGCAAGCCGTTACGTTGGCGCTCCAGGCCAAGCTGGGCAATGGCCTGGCTGGTGCCGGCCACAGCGATACGTGCGCCGCGCTTGCCGCCCAGTTCCAGCGGCTGGCTGAGGGTGACGGTGGTGGTGCTGGTATCGCGGCGGGTGTCCTCGACCTCCCAGGAGAGCTCTGGGTTAGGGAGCAACCCGGCCTGGCGCCGCTCGCCGTCGGCAATGCCGATTTCCTGGCCGGCTGCGGCCAGCTCCGGGTTTTGCGCAAAGGCGGCGGCAAGCGCCTGTGGCAGGCTCAGGCTCTGAGTGGCCTGGGCGCTGGTGGCACTGGCCAGCAGCAGGCAGAGCAAGGCGATCTTGCGGGGGATGGGCACGAACAGATCCTCGTCGACGCGTGTAGGCGAGGGACTTTAAAAAGCCGTGCTTATCGGGGCGGTGGCGGGAAAATTACAATCCTGTAATCCAGCTGCGTTTCTCTTTGTAGGAGCAGCCTTGTGCTGCGAAGAGGCCGGCAATGCCATTACATCTACTGTGGCAGTACCGGCCTCTTCGCAGCACAAGGCTGCTCCTACAAGGGCTATGTACAGGCTGAGGGTTCGATAATCGCCCACTTTCCCGGTACGGCGTTTTAGCCCAATTGACTAAACTAACCAGTCGGTACAAAACTAGCAGCATCCAACAACAACAAAGCGATGCTCGTCATGAAGCCCCTTATTCTCGTGCTCAACGGCCCCAACCTGAACATGCTGGGTACCCGCGAGCCTGCCCAATATGGCCACGAAACCCTTGCTGACCTGGCCCAAAGCTGTGCCGATACCGCCCATGTCCACGGCCTGGAAATCGAGTTCCGCCAAACCAACCACGAAGGCGAACTGATCGACTGGATCCACGCTGCCCGTGGCCGCTGCGCCGGTATCGTGATCAACCCCGGCGCCTGGACCCACACCTCGGTGGCCATCCGCGACGCCCTGGTGGCCAGCGAACTGCCGGTCATCGAAGTGCACCTGTCCAACGTGCACAAGCGCGAGCCGTTCCGCCACCTGTCATTCGTATCGTCCATTGCCGTCGGCGTGATCTGCGGTCTGGGCAGCCATGGCTACCGCATGGCCCTCAGCCACTTCGGCGAAATGTTCCAGGAGCGCACGGCATGAGCCAGCACGCCATCCTCGCCGGCTTGATCGGCCGCGGCATCCAGCTGTCGCGTACCCCTGCCCTGCACGAACACGAAGGTGACGCCCAGGCCCTGCGCTACCTGTACCGGCTGATCGATGCAGACCAGCTGCAACTGGAGGACAGCGCCCTGCCCGGCCTGCTCGACGCCGCGCAGCACACCGGTTTCACCGGGCTGAACATCACCTACCCGTTCAAGCAGTCGATCCTGCCGCTGCTTGACGAACTGTCGGACGAAGCCCGTGGCATCGGCGCGGTGAATACCGTGGTGCTCAAGGACGGCAAGCGCGTCGGCCATAACACCGACTGCCTGGGCTTTGCCGAAGGCTTGCGCCGCGGCCTGCCCGATGTGGCTCGGCGCCAGGTGGTGCAGATGGGTGCCGGCGGCGCCGGTTCGGCCGTGGCCCACGCCCTGCTGGGTGAAGGGGTCGAGCAATTGGTGCTGTTCGAAGTGGATGCGGCCCGCGCGCAGGCCTTGGTAGACAACCTGAATGGCCATTTCGGCGCTGGCCGTGCCGTGCTCGGCACCGACCTGGCCGCAGCCGTGGCCGAGGCGGACGGGCTGGTCAACACCACGCCGGTCGGCATGGCCAAGCTGCCAGGCACACCGCTGCCGGTCGAGCTGCTGCATGCGGGATTATGGGTTGCGGAAATCATCTACTTCCCGCTGGAAACCGAACTGCTGCGCGCAGCTCGGGCACTGGGTTGCCGCACGCTGGATGGCAGCAATATGGCGGTGTTCCAGGCGGTAAAGGCGTTCGAGCTGTTCAGCGGGCGCCAGGCGGATGCGGCGCGGATGCAGGCGCACTTTGCCAGTTTCACCTGATAAACAAGTGTTGGCCTCTTCGCGGCGGTTCGACGCGAGGAGGCCGGTACAGGCTAATCACCTTTTTCATCCAGCAAAGCCTGTATCACCTGTTCCTGCCCGCCATAATCCCCCTCGCCAAAGTGCACATGGCGCACCTGTCCTTTACGGTCGACAAAGTAATGCGCCGGCCAGAACTGGTTGCCCCAGGCATTCCACACCTTGTAGTCATTATCCACCGCCACCGGGTAACCAATACCCAGCCCGGCCACCTTGTTTCGCAGGGTGCCCAGATCGTGTTCGTAGTCGTACTCCGGCGTATGCACGCCCACCACCACCAGCCCCTGATCGGCATAACGCCGCGCCCAGTCGTTCACATGAGGCAGGCTGCGCCGGCAGTTGATGCAGTCCCAGGTCCAGAAGTCCACCAGCACCACCTTGCCCTTGAGCGCTGGCCCATCCAGCGGGGTCGAGTTGATCCACTGGCTGGCCCCCGACAGCGACGGCATGGCGCCGTAGCTGTCACGGGCCATCAGGTGGCTGGCCAAACCCAGCCCCGTCAGCGCCAGGGCAATACCACCCACCTTCAGCATCAGGCGGCGATCAATTCTCATGGCAACCGCCGGTGGCGTAGGTGCGGTACTGCACGCTCTGCTGATGGCCCTTGGAGTCGAGGTAGTCCATACGGGTGTTCACCAGGCCGCAGGCGTTGCTCTGGTCGTCCTGCACCGACAGCACTTTTTTCACATCCAGGTGTTCACCGTAGCGGTACTGCATGGCACCGGCATCGCCCATGGGTGCGGTGGCGGCCTGGGCGGCAATGGCGCCAAAGCTGAGCACGGCGAACAGGCTGGCGCTGGCGAAAGTCTTGAAGTTCATGGCATCTCTCCTGTGAAACGCTTGGCGGTGGGGCGTGTTGTTCCCCGGTCGAGAGCCATTTGACGCCTGCCAAGTATCCCGTCTGTGTCACTCAACGCCGGGATGTGCCTCCTTCTGTAGCTGCATCCCTGTCAGCCAAACCTCGTAGAATCCTGGAAAACCCTTCGCAAGCAGGTAGTTATAAAAAAAGAAGGCGCCCATTAAGGGCGCCCCGGCTGTACAAACGGATACAATAGCGCCAAGCACTTACCCACTAACGTTTGTTGTCGCTCGCAGGTTCAACTTTATCGTGCCGGCTGTATAACTCAGCCCTCGACGCACGCTCTGTAAGCGGCCCTCTGTTATCACCCTTGCTGGAACGCGGAGTGGATTTATTGTCGCCATCACCCGAGCAACTACCGCTTTGAACGGTTTGCTTATCTTTCATAAAAACCTCAATAGAGCCACCTGTTTTCAAGGGCTCATCATACTTTTCTTCAAGATGTGGAACGCTGGGAAAGCATGCGTTGTCTAGCCATCTATCCGCACAGGGTTAGTGCAGCCAGGCGCGTCTCCACGGGGTATCCGGCCCGTCCGAATGGCGGCTGAATCTCGGCGCATTCGAGGCCAATAGCTTTTCTACAGCCACTGGCTCGGCCTCAGTAACAGGGTCAGGATCGATGTAATTATCCCGATCATCAGTTGGCGACTGAACAAGACGATCATTGCTTATTACTTGGCGATCCTGATCAATTTCCGGACCACTCTCCGGCGAGCCCTGTCCTGTCTGGTTTTTACCGTACATAAGCACCTCTCATAGGCCCAGATATTCTGAGCTTATTGAGTATGCGCCCTGCCTGAAAACAAAAGACAGGTATCAGACCACCGGACACACTCTATCAGCCCCCTCTTTATAAAACGGGAAAACACTAACGACCTTCTTTGCGCACTGTTGCAGTGGTGGGTTCAGGTAGCAGAGGCAGGCCATCAAGGCTTGGCTGTACGTTCTTTGTGCCCCTGAGCTTTAGCTGCGCCATACGGGGAACCGGTGACACCGCTGGCTACGTGCTGGATATGGCCGCCATGCTGGAGGAACGTTTCGATTTGCTCGCAGAGGCGTACGTGGGCCCTTTGGGCTGCGCCGGGGTATGTCTGGTACATATAGGCTACTCGGTAATGAGCCACTGAAATACAGTTACCCGAGGCGTCATTGTACGCGCTGTAGTGCAATCAAGCTCTGAACATGCCCCGTACCCGGCTTTTATCGGCCAGGCGGTCAATTGCCAGCGCTGCGCTGCCCTGGCTCATGCCGCTTCAACCAGCCCCATGCACAGTTGGCCCTGCCAGATACACTGCAATACAAACCCCCACAGGCAAGCGCAGACACGCCGGGTACACTGCGCCAACCCCACTCGAAAGGAAAGCTGCGCATGGAACACGTCGATCACATCCTGATCGTCGACGACGACCGCGAGATCCGCGAACTGGTCGGCAACTACCTGAAGAAGAACGGCCTGCGCACCAGCATCGTCGCCGACGGCCGGCAGATGCGCACCTTCCTCGAAGCCAACAGCGTCGACCTGATTGTCCTCGACATCATGATGCCGGGCGACGATGGCCTGCTGCTGTGCCGCGAATTGCGCGCCGGCAAGCACCGCAACACCCCCGTGTTGATGTTGACGGCCCGCAACGATGAAACCGACCGCATCATCGGCCTGGAAATGGGCGCCGACGATTACCTGACCAAGCCGTTCTCTGCCCGCGAACTGCTTGCCCGTATCAATGCCGTGCTGCGCCGCACGCGCATGCTGCCACCCAACCTCACCATCAGCGAAAGCAGCCGCCTGCTGCGCTTCGGCCAATGGCGGCTGGACACCACCGCACGCCACCTGCTCGACAACGAAGGCACCCTGGTGGCCCTGAGTGGCGCCGAGTACCGCCTGTTGCGGGTATTTCTCGACCACCCGCAACGGGTGCTCAGCCGCGAACAGCTGCTCAACCTGACCCAGGGCCGCGAAGCCGACCTGTTCGACCGCTCCATCGACCTGCTGGTCAGCCGCCTGCGCCAGCGCCTGGGCGACGACGCCCGCGAACCCAGCTGCATCAAGACCGTGCGCAGCGAAGGCTATGTGTTCTCGCTGCCGGTGCAACTGCTCGAGTCGCCGTCATGAAGTGGCCACGCACCCTGGCCTCGCGCCTGGCGCTGATCTTCTTTACCGGCCTGGTCCTGGCCTACGGCTTGTCGTTTGGCCTGCAGGCCTACGAGCGCTACATCAGCAGCCGTTCGATGATGCTTAGTAACCTGGAGCAGGACGTGGCCACATCGGTGGCCATCCTCGACCGCCTGCCTGCGGCCGAACGTGCGGCCTGGCTGCCGCGCCTGGAACGGCATACCTACCGCTACCGTCTCGATCAGGGCCTGGCCGGCGAGGCGATGCCCGGCAGCGACCCGCCCATGGCCGCCGAGTCGATCGTCAAGGCCATCGGCAGCGACTACCGCCTGACTTTCCAGGATATCCCCGGCCCGATTCCCCACTTCCAGGCGCACCTGAGCCTGGCCGATGGCGCACCGCTGACCATCGATGTCACCCCATCGCCGGTCCCGGTGGCCCGCTGGCTGCCCATGGTGTTGCTAATCCAGCTGGCCGTCTTGTTGCTGTGCACCTGGTTGGCCGTGCACCTGGCCATAGGCCCTCTGACCCGCCTGGCCCGCGCGGTGGACAACCTCGACCCGGACAAACCCGGCATACAGCTGGATGAAACCGGCCCCCGCGAGGTGCGCTACGCCGCTGTGGCCTTCAACGCCCTGCAGGCGCGCATAACCGCCCACCTCAAGGAACGCATGCAGTTGCTGGCGGCCATTTCTCACGACCTGCAAACGCCGATCACCCGCATGAAGCTGCGTGTCGAAGTGATGGACGAAGGGGTCGAAAAGGACAAACTGTGGAGCGACCTGGGCGAAATGGAGCACCTGGTGCGCGAAGGCGTAGCATACGCCCGCAGCATGGATACCAGCACTGAAGCCCCGTGCAGGATCAACCTCGATGCCTTCCTCGACAGCCTGGTGTTCGACTACCAGGACAGCGGCGCGCAGGTAGAGCGCAATGGCAGCACCGGCAGCCTGCTGGAAACCCGCCCGCACGCCCTGCGCCGAGTGCTGGTGAACCTGGTGGACAACGCCCTCAAGTTTGCCGGCGCCGCCGAGCTGGAGGTGTGCCGCGAGGGCGGCATGACCGTGATCCGTGTGCTCGACAACGGGCCTGGGATTCCCGCTGACGAGCTGGATGAAGTGCTCAAGCCGTTCTACAGAGTGGAGGGTTCACGCAACCGCAGCACGGGCGGTACCGGGCTGGGGCTGGCCATTGCCCACCAGCTGATCCAGGCCATGGGGGGGCGGCTGACCCTGAGCAACCGCGACAGTGGCGGGCTGTGCGCGCGGATCGAGCTCAGCTGACAGGCGAGCGCGCACCTACAATCGGGTACACAACCCCGGCACCGCCGACACACTGCAGATACTCCACCGCCACACACTCCCGGTCACACCACCAGACCCGGGAGCCACCTTGATGAAAGCCTTTACCCTCACCACCTTCGACCGCTTCGGCAACTGGAGCGCCGACCTGCCGTTACGGCTGTTCCTGGCCTGGGAGTTTTTCGAATCCGGGCTGGAGAAGTTCAATGGCAGCAACTGGTTTGCCGACCTGCAAGGCAGCTTCCCGTTCCCCTTCAACCTGCTGCCCGCCGAGCTGAACTGGCAACTGTCGATGTGGGCGGAGCTTGTGCTGCCATTGCTACTGTTGCTGGGCCTGGGTACCCGGCTGGCAGCATTGGGCCTGATGGTGGTCACCGTGGTCGCGATCGCTGCGGTGCATTGGCCAGCGCACTGGTCAAGCCTGGCCGAACTGGCCCAGGGATATGCCATTACCGACCAGGGCTTCGGCAATTACAAGTTGCCACTGATCTACCTGGTCGCGTTGCTGCCATTGCTGCTGAACGGGGCCGGTCGGTTGAGCCTGGATCATTGGCTCAACGCACGATTCAGCAGGTGACATGGCTGGGGCGCAAAGCGCCCCAAGGCCCTCAAACCGTACCAACGATGACGCCCTGCTCGCGCAACCCCTCCAGCAATACCAGCCCCTGCTGCAAATCCCCTCCCAATGCCTCCAGCCGCGCCCGACCGGTGCCCTGCTCCAGCGCCAGCAACCGATACGCCAGCGGCGCCAACCGGGCAAAGCGTACCTGCAACCCGGCATCGCGATAAACCAGCAGCAAGGTTGGCGTCTCTGGTGCAATCGTTGGCTGATAGTCCGCGCCGATACGCTCCACCGGCCAACGATAGGCCAGTACCCGCGCCACACAAGACAACAGCGGCTCCCCGTTCAACAGGTCACCCGCAGGGTCATGCACCGGGTCCTCGGCATCGCTCAGGTAGAGCTGCGCCTCGATCCACTCATAGTGGGCCAGCTCCAACTGCCAGGGCGCATCCAGTTCGACGCTTTGCAGATAATCAACGAATGCTTCGGCGATCTCGGTAAACAAGGGGGTTTGGCTTCGGTAACTGGCGTAGAAATCATGTACCCGGGCATGCCAACGCTGCTCGCCCAAGGCCTGGCGCATCACCGGAAAGCTCCCGGCCAGCAGGCCTTCGATAGCGCCGTAGAACAATTCACGGTAAACCTTCAAGCGCCGGGCCTCCACGCCGGGCGGCGGGGCATTATGCTGTGGGTCGCGCAGGTACCGGGCCAGGGTGTATTGCTGTTCACGCAGGGTCTCATTCATCCATTTGCCCACCCGAAACACGCTGTACAGCGCGGATACGTGCCGCCTCGGCCAACAGCTCGGCCAGTGGCGGGTAGTTGAAGTCACGCTCGAGTACCGTCGGCTGCACGCCAAAGCGCGCACAAGCGACCGCGTACAGCGCCCATACATCTTCCTTGACCGGCGCCCCGTGGGTGTCGACCTTGAGGTCTGGCGCTTCATCGTAATGGCCAGCCACGTGCATGCCGGTCACCCTCGCCACCGGCAGGCCTTCAAGAAACGCCTTGGCGTCATACCCGTGATTACAGGCGTTGACGAAGACATTATTGACGTCCAGCAACAGGTCGCAGTCGGCCTCATCGAGTACCGCCCGGATGAATTCGAGCTCACTCATCGCCTGGTACGGTGCGGCGTAGTAGCTGATGTTTTCCACGGCAATACGCCGTTCCAGGTGTGCTTGCGCCTGGCGTATGCGCCCGGCCACATGGCGCACGGCTTCATCGGTAAATGGAATGGGCATCAGGTCGTACAGGTGCCCGTCATCACTGCAATAGCTCAAGTGCTCGCTGTACAACCGCACCTGGTGCCGATCTAAAAACTGACGAGTCTGGTCGAGAAAAACCCAGTCCAGCGGTGCGCTGCCACCCAGCGACAACGAAAGCCCGTGGCAGGTAATGGGAAAACGCTCGGCCAGCTGCGCCAGGCCTTTGCCATAAGCACCGCCAACGGCAATCCAGTTTTCCGGCGCACATTCGAGAAAGTCCACGGCACCGGCGTTCATCGCCAGTAATTCAGGCAGCAGGCCGCGACGCAGGCCAAGCCCGGTGTTCAACGTCGTAAAGTGCATAAACAGGACTCCAACAGCCACAACGCCCCGCCTGACCAGCAGGAGGGGCGTTGCGTCACTTCGAGGTAAATGGGTCAGGGTTTGCCGGCCAGGTGGCTGAACAGCCCTTCAGGCATGGCCTTGCCGTTGGCCTGGTAGAGGGCCTTCAGGTGATCCGCCGCTTCCCGTTCAGAGATGAAGCCATCATGGTTGCGGTCGATCGTGTCGAAGTCACCGGCACGGTCCTTGGCCACCGCCAGAAACTCTTCCCGCGAAACCTTGCCGTCGTGATTACTGTCGGTTCTGGCAAACGAGGCGTCGCCGCACTTCCCCTCGCCACATTTACCTTCGCTCTGGCTGGCCTTGCCGCTGCCACCGCGCTTGCCTTCACCACACTTGCCCTCGCCGGCCACCTTGGCCGATGCCAGCTGATAACCCTGGGCCAACGGTTCAACTGCGAATGCACTGCTGGTCAAGGCCATGCTGCCGATCAGGGCCGCGCCCAGCAGGCCGATGGCGTTTCGTACTTGAGTCATGATGTAGCTCCACTGTGGTTGGAAGTGGAGCCATTAGGCCGTTGCGCTGTGTCGTGGTTGTATCGAGCAGGCTGCGGTTTTGTAAGGAAGTGGGTCTGTTGTGCGGCCGGATACAATGCAATACACAACCCTGAAGGCAGCCCCGGGTGCACCGGGGCCGGTGCAGTGTTCAGTCTTCCAGCGGCTTTGGCGGCGCAGCCGGCTTTGCAGGCTTGGCTGACTTGGCAGGCTTGCTGTCCTTGGCCTTGGTTTCCGGTGCCGCTGCGACCGGCTCAGGTGCGGCTACGGCCTTTTCGCTTGCGGGCAGTTCATCGACCGCCTTGAGAATCGCCTGCGGGTCGATGGGGTCGCCAGACTCGTCGTCCTTGAGCATGTGGCGCTCGCCGTCCTTGCCCACCAGGATCACCTTGGTGCCCTTGCTCGCGCCCAGTTTCAGCTCACGAATCAGCGCCATGGTGGTCTGCTGTTCGAGGTTCTTGTCCTCGCGTTTGCCCATCATGTTGGCGACGCTGTACAGCACCAGGTTGCGCTCCTTGAAGGCGGCCTGGGTGGCCGGGTCCTCGAGGGCCTTGTTCAATCCGCGCAAGGTTGGGTCGGCGCTGCTGGGCGCGATGACCACCAAGGGCCTGGCCTTGCCCACTTCCTTGGCCAGCGGTGCGTCACTGTCGGCCGCCAGCAGCGGGCCGGCGACAGCGAGCAAGGTAGCGAGGGTCAGTGACCGGACGAGCATGCGTATCTCCTTATTCTCTCGATAAACCAAAGACTACAGATCATGGAGAAAGATCCGACGCGGGAGCCTAAACCAACAGCCACAGACGTGCTCGGCACAAAGGTAACTTGCGATTTCCATGACCGGCCGGCAACATCTGCGCAAACATCACCGCACAGTCTGAGCATAGCGCAAAGCCGCTGGCGCTACGCGGGTCTGAGCAAGGTCTGAACAGCTAGGGGAGCAGACGCGGCAGCGAATGCCTGTCCAGCGCTTCCAGCGTCAACTGCAGCATCACCGCGTGCTCCCGTTGCTGATTGCTGATGTGCAACCGTGCGATTTCCGCCTCACGGCCACCCAAGGCCATCAGCCGTTCCAGCTCAGCGTGCAGATGACGCGGCACTTGCAGGCGAACCGGGAAGGTCTTGCGCAGGTAATCCTCCCAGAACCACTGCCGTGACAGGTACTGAGCAATGCCTTCCCGGGTCTGCCCCGCCAGGACGGTTTCACGGGCCACGCGAACGTCCTGGTTGCTCAACGCAGCAATACCTGGATAGAGCATTTCATCTGGCTGACCGGGTAAGTCCAAGGCCCTGCGCAAGGCGATCCGGTATGCCAAGGCGAATTCGATCGACTCATTGCCCGCACCCAGCCGCTGGGCATGTTCAGCGGCAATCTGGTCGAGCAACGCCAACCGCCACAACCGGCCACCGAGCCATAGCAATGCCCGCTCAGGCTGCCGGGCAAACTCGCCGCGTCGCGCACGCCATATCATCATCCGCAGTTCCAGGTCAGCGAAACGGGCAGTGGCGTTATCCTGGCAATCGGTGGCCGCTGCATGTTCGAACAGCTCACGCTTGAGCGCATCATCCTCACTCATCGCCTGGAACATTTCGAATACACGGGATGCGAGGGCGGACGCGGTCGACAAGAACCTGAACGCTCCCGATGCCGTCAGCACCGACAGGGTGTTGAAGAAGTCCGTCGCTTGTTCCTCTGCTTCAAGCTGGACCCACAGCGCGGCCATTTCGTCGCGATCCCCGACTGCCAATACGTCCAGATAACGCAGCCGGTAGGGAACGCGGCTTGCCCCAAGCCAGTGCCACGCAGAAAGCGCCTCAGGCGCAGCCGCCAGCAGATTGCCGGAAAGCCCGACCCTGCCAGCGCGCCACAGTTGCGACCGATGAAAACCCTCGGGCAGCGCGGTAATACTGTTGCCGGAAAGGTCCAGCGTGTGCAGATCTGGCACGTCCATCACCCCGTAAGGAAGCTCGGGCATCTGTGTGTATGACAGGTGCAGGGCATTCAGCTCGGTCATTGCGAAGACCGAAAATGCCCTGCCCAATGGGTTGTCCGAAAGGTTCAGGTACACCAGCGAACGGCAACCCGCCAGGATCAGTGCCTGGCTTTCGTCGAGAACGATCTGGTTACCCGACAGATCAAGCACTTCCAGCCTTTGGGCCAGCATCAGAGGCAAAGGCAAACGCCTGAGGCGACACTGGGTGATTTCCAGGTTGCGCAAGTTGGGAAATGCACGCAGAAATTCATCGGGAACCTGCTCCAGGCGCATGGAACGCAAGGCCAGGATCGAGACGTGCGGAAAACCGACTTGCGCCGGCAGTGCAGGCAAGTGCTGCAAGCGGCTGCGGGTCTGGGTCAGCATGAAGCGCCCCCCCTCCACCGCCGCATCCTCTTGAAGTTCCGGGACAAGCCAGCGCCAGCAGTCGATCAGGCCCTTTCTGAACTCACGCCGGGCGGCCAGTTCCGTTGTCGGAAAGGCACTGCGTACCCATCGGTTGAGGTGAGTGTTGAGTAGCCCATATTGCTGCTCCAGCATGTGCAACCTGGCCTGCGCGTTGCCTGACGCCAGCCAGCGACCGATCTGTTCATCACTGACGGCCGGGTACAGGTCCCGAAGCCGTGCTTGAAACCCCCTTGGCCTGGTCAGCCCCAACGCGGCCCACAACCTGCCGCCCGCCAGCGGATAGCCGATCCGGCCGTCATCAAGCCGTCTGGGCGCGAGGAACGAGCCGCTCGGCCGATCCAGCCTGAGCACACTCATCACCGCCCGCCTTTGGGCGGTTGCAACATTTGCCAGCGCCTGGCGCAGTGCAGGCACGAAAGCGTGGCCCTGGCCGATGGCCGCCTGAGACTGCTGGTCATAGGCCGCAGCCAGGGTCTCGAACAACTCGCCCGCCGCACTGACAGATGGCCGCGCAGGATCACGCAAGCGGAACACCCCATGCTGGTGAAGCAGATCATACGTCTGCCCCGCGCCCTCGATAGCCAGCAGCGGCTCACTGGCATCTCCGTCGAACAATTGCCACCCAGGCCCGTCAGCCCCCCGCACATGGGCCAGCAGATTCAGCACCACCCGCGCCAGGTCCAGGTTTTGCGGCGTATCGATGCTCAGCGCCTCATACACCCGCGCGATGCGAATTCGCGCAACCTGCAACCTTGCCGCCTCGGCCATGAACAACGGCACGCGCCCGGTTTCGCGAAGCTGCTGCAGGTCATCTTCGCTGACATCGCGCAGCACTTCTTCCGCGGCCAACCGATGCAGGCTGGCAAAATCCCGGCGTAAAGGGCGGCCAGTTCCAGTGTCGGGATTCTGCTCTTCGTACAAATCCTGGAACAACGCTCGTCGCCCTGCCCAGGCCACATCGGCCAGCGCTGCCCCTCCCCTCCCGGCTGCCTGGGGTAAATGCATCACCCGCTCCAGCAGCGGCGGATCGGCGGTGCCCACGCCCTCACGCAACTGGTTGACCAACGTGCGGATCCGGCTGGCGAGGACCACGCGGTCGACGGTATCGACCAGCACGGCTTCCGGCGCCCGGCCATACACATGCCATGCCCGTAAATGCTGGTCGTCAAGACCATGAACCGCCAGCACCTGGTCGATCTGCGCGGCATCGAGGTCGCTGAATGGCCTGCCCAGGCGACGGAACAGCTGGTGGGTGTCGGCCCACTCGGCTGGCTGCTCGCACCACAGCCGCCATGCACCGGCACCATTGTGACGTAGCAGCGGCGCGTTACCCTGATAAGGGAGCAGCTGCCACTGTTCATCGGCATCGCGCCAACTCACCTCATACCAGTGCCCCCCCATGCTGATCCAGCGACGCTCGCCCAGGCGGTGAACGCCCTCCTCGTCCAAGACCGCCGTGTCCGGCGGGCTTTCGCAGCGATAGGGCCTGAGGTCGGCGTTCCACAGTTTTTCCTCACCGCTAGCCAGCTGCGCCGGTACCAGTTTGTCCACCTCGCTCCAGGCGCGACGGGCCGTAGCGACAACGGCAACGGTGGCACCGACGGCCAGTAGCCCTTTGCCCACATTCAGCAGATGCGCCAGCGCCGCATTGCGCTCGTTGTCCTGCCAGTCCCCTACAGCCTGAAACGTCTGCTCAAGCAGCTCCCAGGCCATCCCCCCCAGCAACACCGCGCCGATGCCGGGCACGAAGAACCCTGCAATACCCAACAGGGTCCAGCCTTCAGCACGCAGACGGCGACCATGCTCGGCCTGGACCTCGCGATCAAGCTGGGCCACCGGCGGGGCAATGATTGCAGCATCGTCCTTGATCCGGGCGACCCAGTCGTCAGCAATGTGTTCGAACAGCGGCAAGGGATAGGCGCAGGTCTGCTCATCAAGGTCCCGGGTCGCCCAGTCGGTCACGTCAGCGAGCCGTTCGCTCACGGCCGAGAAGAATCTCTGGCTGTCGCGACGACGCACAAAGTGGTTGAAAAACCGCCGGTAGCCCTCTTCGCGCAGGCGTTTGCCAAGGACCCGGCGGGCATAGTCTTCCAGGTCTGCGCGCACGCTCCAGGGGCCGTGCGGGTCACCCGGCACGTACACCAGCACGCGCTTGCTGGCGTTGTACAACACGCCCTCATCGATGACGTCCAGCACTACGATCTGCTGCATGCTGCAACCGAACAACACCAACTGCCGGATGCGAACCGGTGCGCCTTCGAGCTTGCCCAGCGTGCCCTGAAGGCACAGCTCCACCACCCACTGCAGCTGGCCTGCACTCAATACGCCTTGCGCCCTGGCTTGCAGGGCATCCACCAACATGCTGTAGCGCTGTCGTCGCGCTATCAATCGTTTGACTTCAGGCTGCAGAACAGCGTCCAGATGCGCCTGGTACTTCTGGCCGAGGTCCAGCTCTCGACACAACGTGGCGAAGGCCGTTGCAGGCAGTTCACTACGCCTTGCGCCGCGCTCATCGACCAGGCAATTGCCACGCGGCTGGTCGCGCTGCTGTTCTGCGGTGAAGTTCCCCAAGGCGGCCTCGAGCACCGGGATGTCGTAGTAGTCGCTGGCGACAACGGGAAGGCGGCTGGTCACATAACTGATCGTGGGCGAGGGGAAGGTGTACCACTGACGAAAGTACAGGCGATCTACGTCGAGGTCGCCGTGGGTGCCAAGCGCTTTTTGCAACACAGGCTGGGTAAATGCATCCAGGTTGTTCAACCGCGCCAGCGCTGTCGACAAGCCTTCGCGACAGGCCAGCAGCTCCGGCAGCGCTTCGCTCAGGAGATCGAATTCTGCCCCGCTCAGGCGCGTCATCCAGGCCGGCAGCCGCTGCGCGATGTACTGGTCCTGGCATGCTTGCGCCATGGCAAGGGTATCGGCCGCAGCCGAGGGTTGACTGCTAGGGTTCTGCATCTCTGCCTCCGCGATGACGTGGAGGTGCGAGTGTGAAGATTGTTGCGCCGTGCTGACGCCTAGCTATCTACCACCCGCTCAGAACAGCAGCAGCTGATGGTCGGTAAGACGAGCAAAATCATCGCCGACAAAGGGCAGGATGGCATCTGCCACCGGTTGTAGCTGACGGCTGATGTAGTGGTCGTAGTCGATCGGTGCCTGCAGGTTTTCCAGCGGCTCAGGGCCGGCGGTGGTGATCACGTAGCTGATCCAGCCGCCGCGCTGGTACTGCAGGGGGCGCGCCAGGCGCTTGTTGTACTCGTCGGCAAGGCGTGCGGCACGCACATGCGGCGGCACGTTGCGCTGGTAATCGGCCAGCGGCCTGCGCAGGCGCTTGCGATACACCAGCAGCTCGTCCTGCTCGCCCGCCAACGTACGCCGCACATATTCGCGGACATAATCACGGTAGGGTTCGCCGCGAAACACACGGCCATAGAGCGCCTGCTGAAACGCCCGGGCCAGCGGCGACCAGTCGGTGCGTACCGACTCCAGGCCTTTGTAAACCATCTCTTCAGAACCGTCGGCTCGCTGCACCAGGCCAGCATAGCGCTTCTTGCTGCCTTCATCGGTGCCGCGGATGGTTGGCATCAGGAAGCGTCGGTAATGCACTTCGAACTGCAGTTCGAGGGCACTTCGCAGGTTCATGGTTTCGTGCAAATGTCCTTGCCACCATCGATTGACTTCGGCCACCAGCTCGCGGCCGATGCGCGCCGCGTCTTCCTCGGCATGGGCACCCTTGAGCCAGACGAAGGTGGAGTCGGTGTCGCCATAGATCACGTCATAGCCGCGCGCCTCGATCAGTGCCCGGGTCTGGCGCATGATCTGGTGCCCACGCATGGTGATGGACGAGGCCAGCCGGGGGTCGAAGAAGCGACAACCACTGGAGCCCAGCACACCGTAAAATGCGTTCATGATGATCTTCAGTGCCTGCGACAACGCCGCGTTGCCGTCACGCTTGGCAGCTTCCCTGCCCTGCCACACACGCTCGACGATGGCCGGCAGGCAATGCTGGCTTCGCGAAAAGCGCCCTCCCCGAAAGCCTTCCACCGAATGCTCGTCATCGGGAACACGCAGGCCTTCCACCAACCCCACCGGGTCGATCAGGAAGGTACGAATGATTGACGGGTACAGGCTCTTGTAGTCCAGCACCAGCACCGAGTCGTAAAGGCCTGGGCGCGAGTCCATGACGAAGCCACCGGGGCTGGCTTCGTCAGGGCGGCTGCCAAGGTTGGGGGCTACAAAGCCCATACGGTGCATTTGCGGCATGTACAGGTGGCAAAACGCAGCCACCGATCCGCCGCTGCGGTCTACTGCCAGGCCGGTGACCGAAGACCGCTCCAGCAGGAATTCGAGCAGGCGGGTGTGGGCAAAGATGCGCGTAACCAACTCGCAATCCTTGAGGTTGTATCGCGCCAGGGCCGGCTTGTCCTCGGCAAAGCGCCGGTTGATCTCGTCCATGCGCTGGTAAGGCGTGTCGATGGCTTTGCCTTCACCGAGCAGCGTCTGGGCAACGCTCTCGAGGCTGAACGACGGGAAGCTCCAGGTTGCCGAGCGCAGCGCCTCGATGCCATCGATCAACAGCCGCCCCGGGGCATCGGCGAACACGTGGCCACCACCGGCATGGCTACGCACTGTCATCGGGGCACCTTTACGCCCCAACGCCAGCGGCACCTGCAGCGCTTTGGCGTGCTCATGCAGCAGCCGCAGGTCGAACTGCACCAGGTTCCAGCCGATGATTGCATCCGGGTCATGCTCGGCCATCCACTGGTTGAGGCAGGCCAGCAGCGCGGCGCGGTCGGCGCAGTAGTGCAGGTCAAAATCGAGGTCGTCGGCCGTGCCGTTGGCCGGGCCGAGCATGAACACCTGGCGCTGGCCGCAGCCTTCAAGGGCGATGCTGTACAGCTCGCCGCGCTCGCTGGTTTCAATGTCCAGCGACACCAGGCGCAGCGGCGGGCGATAACCTGGCGAGGGCTTGAGCTGGGCATCGCAAAGGACGCCTTGGGCATCGGCTTGACCGGTGAACTGTACCGGGGCAGTGATGAAACGCTCCATCAGGTAGCGTTCGGGTGGGCGGATGTCCGCTTCGAACACCTCGACACCAGCGGTGCGCAGGCGTTGCTCGAGTTGCATCAGTTGCCGGTGCTGCCGGCAGTACAACCCCAGCACCGGGCGCTGGTCGAAGTCCCTCAGGCGCAGTGGTCGCAACTCGACGCCCGGCTCATTGGCCAGCAATACCCGCGCATGCGCCTCATGCACCTGCGCGATGAACGCCACCGAAACCTGTGGGGCCAGGCGTAGCTGCCGTGGCCCCTGATCGGTTGCCAGCCAGAACTCCACGCAGGTGCCTTCAGGCGTGTCATGCCAATGACGGGTCAGCACAAAACCCTGCTGCAACTCCACTGCGTCGACCTCTGCTGAAAAACGCAATTCTACGCTAGCGTGCTCCCGCCACGAAGCCACTTCTGCGCGCGGCCCAGGCCAACGACCAGGCCACCGCGATCAATGCCAATACCACCCCGCCAAAAGCGTGGGTCCCGCCCCCCATAAGCAATACTCCCCCCACGATCCCGCCCAGGGCGATAGCGCTGTTTCACACTGTCACCAGCATCGACTGTGCCACGTCTCCCCCCTCGCCCGCCGCATCGGCACAGGCGGTCTGCAGCAGGGTCGGTGCGCCACCGTAGGTCAAGCCCCACAGGGCGATGCTCAGGTACATCAACCAGGACGACGCCTGCCCCAGGGCCAGTGTGGCCAAGCCAAAACCGGCAAGGCTCAGCAACACCAGCGTGCGCAAATGCCGGTCGACCAGCAACCCCACCAGGCCGATCCCGGCCAGGGCCGATAGGCCAAACACCATCAGCACCGGGCCAATGTCCGCCGCCATGCCGGCCGCTGCCAGCAACGGCACAATGTAGGTGTAGAGAATGTTGTGGCCAAGGATCCAGCTCAGGATCACCAGCAGCACGATCAGCACCCCCGGCGTGCGCAGCACCTGCATGGCCGCCGGGCGATTGCCGGCGGCATGCCCCGGGTACTCCGGCACCGAGCGCAGTACCCATACCACCAGCAGCAGCGCCACCAGGGTGACCACCACAAACGTTGCGCGCCAGCCCAGCCCGGCGCCCAGCCAGGTGGCAATCGGCAGCCCGAGCGACAAGGCAATCGGCTGCCCGAGCATGGCCAACGCCATGGCCCGGCCCTGCTGTGCCGCCGGCACCATGCGCCGGGCATGGCCAGCAATCAGGCCCCAGGCCAGCCCGGCGGCAGCGCCGGTGAAAAAGCGCAGCACCAAGGTCAGGCTGTTGGAGGTCGACAAGGCAGTCAGCCCGTTGAACAGCACAAAGCCGATGATCGCCAGCAGCAGGGCGCGTCGGCGATACCAACCCTGGGTCAGGGTCACCAGCGGGATTGCCGTCAGTAACGAGCCCAGAGCATAGGCTGTGACCCACTGCCCGGCCATGGCCTGGCTGATATGCATGCCGTCGGCGATCTGGTCGAGCAAGCCCGCCGGCAGGGTTTCGCTGAGGATGGCGATAAACCCGGTCATGGCCAGGGCCAGCAGCCCGCTGAGGGGCAGACGTTCGCTGCTGGCGGCCAGCAACGGAGGGGAGGATGTCTGGGACATTGCAAATGCCTTGAGTAGGAAAACAAGGCGGCAGTGTGCAAGGCAAGGCCACTGCGGAAAAAGACGGTTACAATGCCGCTCACCCAGGACATCCGTGTCCGCAATCAGGAATGCAGCATGGACAGCCTCAACGGCTTCGTGGTCTTCAATCGGGTAGCCGAAACCCGCAGCTTCGTCGCCGCCGGCCAGTCGCTGGGCATCAGTGCCTCGGCCGTGGGCAAACGCGTTGCGCGCCTGGAAAGCCGCCTGGGTGTGCGCCTGTTCCACCGCAGCACACGCAGCATTACCCTCACCGCCGAGGGCACGCTGTTCCTCGAGCGCAGCCGGCGCATCCTGGCCGAGATCGAGGCCACCGAGCAGGAGCTGTCTCAGGCCAGCGAAACCCCGCGTGGCCGCTTGCGCGTCAGCATGCCGCAGGTCACAGCGCTGGTGATGCCGGCACTGGCCGAGTTCATGGCGCTGTACCCGCAGGTGGAGCTGGACCTGGACTTTTCCGACCGCATGGTCGATATCGTCGGCGAAGGCTTCGATGTGGTGCTGCGCGGCGGGCAGCCGGTAGATTCGCGGCTCAACGCCAAGTTTCTGGGGCACTTCCAGCACCGCCTGGTGGCCTCGCCCGAGTACTTGCGCGAACGCGGCACACCCCTGCACCCGCGCGACCTGGCGGCGCATACCTGCCTGCATTATCGTTTCCCCAGCAGCGGCAAGCTGGAAACCTGGCCGCTGCGCCAGGAGCACCCCGAGCACGCCTACGACATCCCTATCTCGATGGTCTGCAACCATGTCGAGACGCGCGTCTGCTTTGCCTTGAACCACCGCGGCATCACCTGCCTGCCGGACTTCAACGTGCGCCGCGAACTGGGCAACGGCTCACTGGTCAGCGTGCTCGACAACTTCATGGAGCGGCGTGGCAGTTTCTATCTGCTGTGGCCGTCCGGGCGGCAGATGCCGCCGAAGTTGCGGGTGTTCATCGATTTCATGCTCGAGCGGGTGTTCAACCGTACAGGTAGTTGATGTCCTTGTAGGCCAGCGGTGGCACCTGGCCAAGCAGGAAGTCGCGCAGCTTGTGCATTTGCCGCGCTTTGGGGCTGGCCTTGAGCCAGGTCATGTAGTAACCGTCACCGGTGGCCACGGCATGCTTGAACGGCGTGGCCAGGCGCCCGGCCTGCAGGTCGGCACTGGCCAGCACCAGGTCGACCACCGAAATACCCAACCCTTGCTGGGCAGCCGAAATGCCCTGGTCGAGCGTATCGAACACTTGCCCCTGGTCGATGCTGATCTCCAGTGCGCCCATCCGCGCCAGCCAGCGCCGCCAGTCGCGCCGGTCAGGTGACGGGTGCAGGAACTCGTATTGGGCCAGGTCCGCCAGGGCCGGTTGAGCCTGTGGCATGTAATCGGGGTGGCACACCGGGATCAGCCATTCATCGAACAGCTTGAAACTCTCGATATCGGCGGGGAAACGCCCGCTGGCCAATAGAATGGCGCAATCGTAGGGCTCGGAATAAAAGTCCACGCTGTCGATATCCATCCACACGCTGGACAGTTGCACGCTGCAGTTGTCATCGGCCTTCTTGAACGCATCCAGCGCCCGCAACAGCCAGCGCATGGTGAGCGTGGACGGCGCCTTCAGGC
>Ga0213824_1000130_pt1 | contig 62815 bp, 50 predicted proteins | sample MC6MC0906MG_FD_179892 | JGI IMG/M metagenome (GOLD analysis project Ga0213824, IMG submission 179892) | Enriched soil aggregate microbial communities from Iowa State University, Ames, United States - MC6-MC0906-MG | ecosystem: Environmental > Terrestrial > Soil > Unclassified | place: USA: Iowa...
CTGCTGGCTGAGGATGTCCGTTGATGCAACTGGCTTTCGTGCTTTACAAATATTTCCCCTTCGGCGGGCTGCAGCGCGACTTCATGCGCATTGCCCTGGAATGCCAGAAGCGGGGCCACCAGATCCGCGTGTACACGCTGATCTGGGAAGGTGACATACCGCCCGGTTTCGAAGTGCTGGTGGCGCCGGTCAAGGCGTTGTTCAACCACCGCCGCAACGAGAAGCTCACCGCCTGGATGGAAGCGGACCTGGCCAAGCGCCCGGTCGACCGCTTGATCGGCTTCAACAAGATGCCGGGGCTGGACGTGTACTACGCCGCCGACGGCTGCTTCGAGGACAAGGCGCAGACCCTGCGCGGCGGCCTGTACCGCCGCTGGGGCCGCTACCGGCACTTTGCCGAGTACGAGCGGGCCGTGTTTGCCAAGGATGCACGCACCGAGGTGCTGATGATTTCCGAGGTGCAGCAACCGCTGTTCATCAAGCACTACGGTACCCCCGTGGAACGCTTCCACCTGCTGCCGCCTGGCATCTCCCAGGACCGCCGCGCGCCGGCTAATGCCGCCGAGATCCGCGCCGAGTTCCGCAAGGAATTCAACCTGGGCGAAGACGACCTGTTGCTGGTGCAGATCGGTTCCGGCTTCAAGACCAAGGGCGTCGACCGCAGCCTCAAGGCGCTGGCCTCACTGCCGTCGGCCTTGCGCAAGCGCACCCGGCTGATGGTCATCGGCCAGGACGACCCCAAGGTGTTCCAACTGCAGAGCGCCACCCTGGGGCTGGGCGATCAGGTGCAGTTCCTCAAGGGCCGCAGCGATATCCCGCGCTTCCTGCTGGGGGCCGACCTGCTGATCCACCCGGCGTATAACGAAAACACCGGCACGGTGCTGCTCGAAGCCTTGGTGGCCGGGTTGCCGGTGCTGGTGTCCAAGGTCTGCGGCTACGCCCATTACATCGCCGAGGCCAACAGCGGCCTGGTGCTGGACGAGCCGTTCGAGCAGGAACAGCTCGATGGCTACCTGCAACGCATGCTCGAAGACCCCAAGGCGCGTGCCGACTGGGCGCGCAATGGCCTGGCCTTTGCCGACACGGCCGACCTGTACAGCATGCCGCAGCATGCCGCCGACGTGATCCTGGGGCAGGAGACCGCATGAAGCTGATACTGGCCGAACCGTTCAAGCGCCTGTGGGCAGGGCGTGATGCCTTCGATGCTGTGGAAGCGCTGCAAGGCGAGGTGTACCGCGAGCTGGAGGGGCGTCGCACGCTGCGCACCGAGGTCGATGGCGAAGGCTTTTTCGTCAAGATTCACCGTGGCATCGGTTGGGGCGAGATCTTCAAGAACTTGTTCACCGCCAAGCTGCCGGTGCTCGGTGCCGGCCAGGAATGGCGGGCCATCCAGCGCCTGCATGAAGTCGGCGTGCCGACCATGACCGCAGTCGCCTACGGCGAGCGCGGCAGCAACCCGGCCAACCAGCACTCGTTCATCGTCACCGAAGAGTTGGCCCCGACCATCAGCCTGGAAGACTTCAGCCTCGATTGGCTCAAGCAGCCGCCCGAGCCACGGCTCAAACGCGCGCTGATCGCCGAAGTGGCGAAGATGACCGGCGGCATGCACCGCGCAGGGGTCAACCACCGCGACTGCTACATCTGCCACTTCCTGCTGCACACCGACCGCCCGGTGACGCCGGATGACTTCAAACTGTCGGTGATCGACCTGCACCGCGCGCAGACCCGGGCGACCATCAGCCGCCGCTGGCGCGACAAGGACCTGGCCGCGCTGTACTTCTCGGCGCTGGACATTGGCCTGACCCGGCGCGACAAGCTGCGTTTCCTGCGTGGCTACTTCCAGCGCCCCTTGCGCCAGATCCTCGCCGAGGAGGCCACGCTGCTGGCCTGGCTCGATCGCAAGGCGCAAAAACTTTACGACCGCAAGCAACGCTATGGGGACGCACTCTGATGGCGGGTTGGACACTGGCGCCCGGCTACGAGCAGCTGGCGGCGGACTTCGGCAGTATTGATGCGGTGTTTGCCCTGCAGGGCGAACGCCTGACCCGCGACCCATTGAGCGAGGTCATCCGTATAGAGCGCGACGGGGTCAACTATTACGTCAAACGCTACACCGGCGCCGGCAAGCATATGCGCCGTTACCTGGGCCGGCCGCGCATCAAGGCCGAATGGCAGAACCTCAAGCAGTTCGCCAAATGGGGCATCCCCACCGCCGAAGTGGTGGCCTGGGGCCTGGAGCGCCATGGCCTGGCCTTTGGCCGTGGCGCGATGATCACCCGCGAACTGCCGCGCACCGAAGACCTGTCGGTGCTGGCCGAGCGCAACGACCCGCGCCTGGCAGACCGTGCCTGGGTGGACCACATCAGCCAACAGCTGGCGCGGCATACCCGGGTCATGCACGAACACCGCTTTGCCCACAACGACCTGAAATGGCGCAACCTGCTGGTCGATGACTTGGGAACGCTATTCTTCATCGACTGCCCGACCGGCGACTTCTGGCGCGGCTTCATGTGGCGCCACCGGTTGATCAAGGACCTGGCGTGCCTGGACAAGGTCGCCAAATACCACCTGACGGCGACCCAGCGCCTGCGCTTCTACCTGCAGTACCGCGGGCGCCAGCGCCTGAATGTGCGCGACAAGCGGCGCATTCGCCAGGTGCTGAGCTTCTTCGAGGGAAGGGAATGACCGATTACCTGGCCAGCGCGGACCTCGCGCTGCTCAAACGCCATGGCCTGAACGATTTCGAGGCGCTGTGGGCGCTGCAGCTCGACGCCGTGGACGAACCCAACACCGGCCGTGGCGGCTGGAGCAGCGTCTACCGCCTGGAACTCGAGGGCAAAGGTTATTACCTCAAGCGCCAGAGCGACTACCTGACCCGCACCTTGCACCGCCCGTTCGGCGAGCCGACCTTCGCCCGCGAGTTCCGCAACATCAGCCGTTACCAGAAGCTGCACATCCCGGCTTTGCAGGCGGTGTTCTACGGCGAGCGCAAGCAGGCTGGCCAGCACCGGGCGATCTTGCTGACCCGTGCCCTGGACGACTGGAGCGACCTGGAAAGCCTGCTGGTTCAGTGGCCACAGCTTGGCGATGCCGCGCGCGATGGCATTCTTCAGGCCTGTGGCCAGCTGGCGCGTACGCTGCACAGTGCCGGCCAGGTGCATGGCTGCTTCTACCCTAAGCACATCTTTTTGCGCCAGCGCCGCGAAGGCTGGGACGCGCAACTGATCGACCTGGAGAAAACCCGGCCGCTGCTGTTCGGTGCGCGTGATCGCCTGAAGGACCTCGAGCCGTTGCTGCGACGTGCTCGTGCCTGGGGCGAGGCGGACGTGCGCAAGCTGTTGGCCGCCTACCTTGCCCAGCCGGCCGACAGTGCGCTGGTCGACACCTGGCTGCAACGCCTGACGCTACGCCGTCGTGAGAAAGAGGCCCGCTGATGCGTTTATCTGAATTGAAAGGGGCTGGCCGCAGCCCTGCGGTGCCGCTCTCGGTAACCCTGGCCGATGCTGCTGGCAGCGGCGAGTTGCAGCTGCTGAGCCTGTTGCGCGTATTGCCGGGCCAGCGTTATGTCGGTGCCGGTGTGTGGCGCGGTACGCCAGTGCTGGCCAAGTTGCTGGTGGGCGGCAATGCCGCGCGCCATTTCCAGCGTGAGCTGGAAGGTGTGAAGCTGCTGGCCGAGCAAGGCCTGACCACGCCGAAACTCTTGGCCGATGGCCTGGAGGAAGGCGAGGGCGGCTGGCTGCTGTTCGAGTTCCTCGACGGCGCCGAAAGCCTGGCCGATGCCTGGGCCGCGGTGGAAAACCTGCCGGTGCTGGCCGACGAGCAGCACCTGGTGCTGGGCGAAGCGCTGACTGCGGTGGCGCAGATGCATGCCAAGGGCCTGTGGCAGGAAGACCTGCACCTGGACAACCTGCTGCGTCACGGCGGCAAGCTGTACCTGATCGATGGCGCCGGCATCAAGGCCGAAACCCTGGGCCAGCCGCTGTCGCGCCCGCGTGTGCTGGAAAACCTCGGGGTGTTCTTCGCCCAGTTGCCCAAGCGCCTGGAGCCGTTCATCGAAGAACTGCTGGTGCATTACCTGTTGGCCAATGCCGAGCATGCGTTGCCGATGGAAGCGCTGCAGAAGCAGGTGGACAAGGTACGCAGCTGGCGCCAGAAGGATTACCTGGAAAAGGCCGGCCGCGAGTGCTCGTTGTTCAGCGTCGAACGCAGCCTTTCCGGCCTGAGGGCGATCCGCCGCGGTGAAGTCGAGGCGATGCAGCCGGTGCTGGAGCAGGCCGATGTGCTGATCGAGCAGGGCCACCTGTACAAGACCGGCGGCGCCGCCAGCGTGGCACGCATCGACGTCAATGGCCGTAAGCTGGTGCTCAAGCGCTATAACATCAAGAACACCGCCCATTGGCTTAAGCGCTTCTGGCGCCCGAGCCGCGCGTGGCACTCATGGATCGAAGGCCATCGCCTGGAGTTCCTCGATATCGCCACGCCAAAACCGCTGGCGGTGCTGGAACAGCGAGTGATGGGCTTGCGCAGCCGTGCCTTCCTGGTGACTGAATACGCGGATGGCCCAGACCTGACCGCGTGCTTCGCGCCCTACGTGGAAAACGGCGATGCGCCCGAGGAGCAGGTCGATGCCCTGGTGCACCTGATGCAGCAGCTGATTCGCGAGCGCATCAGCCACGGTGACTTCAAGGGCCACAACCTGTTCTGGCAGAACGGCCAGTGGTCGCTGATCGACCTCGACGCCATGTGCCAGCACGCCACCCAGCTCAGCTTCGCCCCCGCCTATGCCCGTGACCGCGCACGGTTGCTGCGCAATTGGCCGAGCGGCAGTGCCTTGCATCAGCGGCTGGACCGGCTGCTGCCGCGGTTGGCCGAATAGCCCGCGGGTAGCGCCAGCCAGTTGCTGCTGCGACCGGCCTGGCGTACGCGAATGCGCCATTCGCCGCCCTGGTGGCGCAGCACCGCCCAGGCGATCACACGGCCGCGCAGTGCTGCAGGCAGCACCAGGTGGTAATGGTCAGGCAGCAGGTGGCGGCGCACGGGCAGCCGATGCTCGCCCAGTTGCAGATACACCTGGGCGTTGTCCATGGACAGGTTGGCATCGTTTTCGACAGGGTCGCCATGCAGCGGCGAAGCCAAGCGGCAGTCTTCCAGCAATTTCTCTATATCGGGCAACCCGTCGTACCAGAGCAGGGGTGAGTCGACCACCCAGCGGCCATCCAGGCAGCGCTTGATGGGCAGTTTCAAATAGGCATTGGGAAGGTCTGGATCGGTGGCGCGCCAGCGGCTGCCGTCAAAGGTGATATTGAAATAGCGCCCAAGATTGTCCTGCACGTAGTACTGGGACAGGCCGGTGCTCGCCGTCTGCTTTTCGTATACAGCCTCCCCGTGGGCCGCGTCGATCCGGTAACGCAGCTTGGCAACCTCGGGGGTCGTTTCGTAATGCTGCGGCAACGGTACGGGCGGAGGTTTCGGCAAGCCGCGCATGGCCCGGCGCATCAGCCCTGAGCCGGCCATGTCGTTGATTCCGGCGGTGGCATGCCCGAGCGCCGCGATGGCGTGATGCAGCGCGCGGCTGTCGTCGCCCTCGTCGAACGCTTCCAGGCCATCCCAGATGGAGATGGCCATGCGGCCGAACGCCAGCGTGATCGCGCCAGCCTGCGGCAGCACCAGGGTCACCATGTCGAGCAGCAGCCGAAGCACGTTGACTGAATACTCGCCCAGCAACTCCTCGTTACTGCGGGTCACCGCATCCGTCTGCGCTATCAGGCTGTTGACCTCGGCACGATAGAGCGCTTCGTACACATTGCCAGTGATGGTCTGCAGGGTAATGTGTGAACCCAGGCGGCCTTTGCGCAGCAGGTGCTCCAGCGCTTTGCCATTGCCCAGCGGCAAGCGCTGCAGCACGTAGTTGCGCAGGTCGTCATCGGTGCGCACTGCTCGGATCAGCGCCCTGGCATTGAGGTATTCACGCCAGGGCCGGCGGTCGGGGGCGTCGGGGCAGTAGGTGACAATCCGGTTGGAGTGCTCTGGCGAGACGAGCAGAAGCACCCCGTGCAGTGTCTGCCCTTGCACCAGCAGCTGACGCACGATCACCGGTTGTTCGTTGTAGAACGGGCGGGTGTGGCTGTCAGGTGCCTTGATGACGGTGCTGGCCCAGCCATAGCCTCGTTCGAACGTGTCTTTGGGAAAATGCCCGGCATAGCGTGCCTTGACCGCCTCGGCGTTCATGCGGGTACGGTTCAGGCGTGCATGGGCCCGTTGGCGCCACTGGCCATGGGGTGAGTCGAGCAGGTGCGTGCGCAGGTAGGCCGGGTACCCACTGCCGGCGTTCAAGCGGCGGACGATCTGCTTGACCCGCAGTGGTGTCAGCGCGGGCAGTGGCTGGTTGTCATCAAGGTGCACGCGTGCCGTCAGCCAGTAATCGACGTCGAACCAGTTGATGTTGAGCAGCGCCAGTTCCTCAAGCCGATAGGTCTGTTTGACCAGTTCGAGGGTGTCGCCCGCTTGCGGGCGGCTGGCCGCCGGAATGTAGCCCGTGGTGTCGAGTGGGTTGATCAAGGGGCCGACCTGGCGGGCCAGGGTCACGGTGATCGAGATGGCTTGCGGGTCGGTGTCGATGCCGGGGTCGCGTTGCAGAAACTCACGCAGGCGCTCGCGTACCCAGGGCAATAACGCCTGCTGCTGGTTGAATTGCTCGAGGGTGAGAATGCCCGGTGCCGCGGCCGCCTCAACGGCCGCCATCTGCTCCTGCAGCGCTTGCATGATGTGCGCCACACCCTGCTGCGTGGTGGAGCGCAACCAGTTGGGCAGGTGCTTTTCCAGCAGCAGGCCAAAGCGGGTAGCCAAGGGGCCTTTGCTGGAGAGCACCGTATGAAGGTCCAGTGCTTTGGCCAGTGTGGCGTCGAGCTGTTCGACAGAGCGCTGCTGGCCACGTTGCCAGGCATCCTGCCAGGCGTAGGTCAGGGACTTGATGTTGGCATCGCGGATGGCACGTGCCTGCGCTTCGGTAATGTCTTCGGGGTACCAGTCATAGCGCAGGCGTTCGGCGTCGTGCATGCGTCGTTTGTCATCAGGCGTGACCAGCAGCGTGAGCAGCGGGGCGGCTTCCTGGGGGTCTTCAAGGCGCTGACACAACTCCAGATGTAGCTCGGCCAGGCTGGCAAACGCTTCGATGCCGTGCACCGCGGTATACAAAAGCACCTTCCCCACCGGCTCGTGGGGTTCGAGCACACGCCCCTCGGGGCCCAACTCCGTGAGCACCAGAACACCGGGCAAGTGGCTGCGCCAGCTGGGCAGGGTGGCGGATAACAGTGGCCGATAAACCTGCGGGCGAGCAGCCACGGGCAAGTGGCGGCGTTGCCAGGGGTAGGGGTGCTCAATGCAGGTTCTGAGCAACTGTGCGTGCCCTGCTGTCAGCGTCTGGTCACTGGTGCGTAATCGCACTTCCATATCCAGTTGTTCGCGGCGCAGCGAGGCCAGGCGGGCTACGCGGGTCAGGCCCCGGTTGTCGCGCGCCTGCCAGTAGGCAGCCAGCTGCGCATGCAGGGCCTGGCGCAGGTTTTGGCAGAAGCTACCGATGCGCGCACTGAAGCCTGGGGGTACGCTCAATGACGGGTAGTGGTCATGGGCGGGCTGGCTGTTGATCGGCAAGCGGAACGTGCCGCCGTCGAAGAGGTGAAAGCCGACCAGTTCCAACAGGCTGAAGCGCCCGATGCGCAGGGTGCGGGCGGTGATGGCTTGGCCCGGGAAAACGCTCGTCAGGCAGAGGTCGAGGCTATGTTCCACACCCTGTAGTGGAGGCAGCAGTGTTTGCAGTTGCTTGTCCAGGGCCTGCAGTTGCAGCAGCGGTGTCATGGTTCATCTCCTGCTAAGGGGGCGACCATGCTGCAACGCTGCTGTCAGATGCCGGTATTAGCGGAGTACCTCAGCGCCGCCACAGGCCCCGCAGTGCCAGCAATGCCGGCACACCCAGCCCGGCCCAGGCCAAGCTGTCCCACCAACCGTCGCCAAGCAACGCCGCAAACAGCCCTGTTGCACCCAGCACGGCAATCAGTGCTGGCCAGGCGAAGATACGCCTGGTCGGTTGCGACTTGTGGCTCATGCCCTGGCCTCCCGAGGCTTACGCTGTTTGCCCCACCACAGGTACAGGCCGCTGCCGAGGACGATGAGGGTCAGCACGTCGAGCACTGCCCAGAGGATCTGCATGGGCCGCCCGCCGTAGTCGCCGAAATGCAGGGGTTGGGAAAGGCCCATGGCGTCCATGTACCACGGCCGTTCGCCAACGGCGGTGACGTGCAGGGTCTGTGCATCGATCAGGACCGGTGTGAGCAGGTGTGAGGTCAGGTGCGTGTCGCCTTTCATGAACACGGCGTAGTGATGCTCGCTGGAGAACCGGGTGCCGGGGAAGGCGATAAAGTCGGGACGCATGCCGGGCGCTGCCTGTTCGGCGATCTCCAACAAGTGCGTTGCTGGCGCACGTTGAGTGAGTGGCGGAGCATCGCGGTAAGGCGCGACCATGGTCGCCAGGCTGTCGTTGCGCCAGGCGGCGATGACCAGGTCGGACAGCGCGCTGATCACGCCCGTGATGCCGACCGTCATGGCCCAGGTCAGGGTGACGATGCCGATCAGGTTGTGCAGGTCGAGCCAGCGCAGCCGCCGCGATTTGTCGTGGCGCACGGTGGCGAAGTCCAGGCGACGCATGAACGGCGCATAGAGCACGGTGCCCGAGACGATGGCGACGACGAACAGCACGCCCATGAAGGCCAGCAGCAGCTTGCCGGGCAACCCGGCGAACATGTCCACGTGCAGGCGCAGCATGATCATCATGAACCCACCGTTGGCCGCCGGCATGGGCACGGCTTCACCGGTGCGGGCGTCGAGCATGAAGGTGTGCGACAAGTTGGGCTCGGTACCGGCGGTGGCGGCCGTGATCGCCACCACGCCATTGGGTTCGTCCTCATCAAAGCCGAAGTACTGCATCACTTCGCCCGGGCGGTGCTGCTCGGCCTTGAGCACCAGTTGATGCAGGTCAAGGTGCGGGGTGCCTGCGGGCATTTCACGCAGTTCGGGGGCGTCGCCGAGGAGGTGTTCGAGTTCGTGGTGGAAAATCAGCGGCAGGCCGGTAAGGGCCAGCAACAGCAGGAACAAGGTGCAGACCAGGCTGCTCCAGGTGTGGATCATGGACCAGCGGCGGATGGTCTGGCTTTTCATCACGGTACCGTTCTTATGCCTGAGAAGCAGAGGGGCCGCATAGCGGCCCCTGCATCACTCAGAACTTGTAATTGACGCTGGCCACTACGTTGCGCTCGTCGCCGTAGTAGCAGTAGTAACCATCACAGGTCGACAGGTAGTCCTTGTTGAACAGGTTCTTCGCATCCACGGCAACGGTCACGCCCTTGAGGGTGCCGTTGAGGCGGCCCAGGTCGTAGTGCACCGAAGCATCGTAGACGGTGTATGAGCCTACATGGCCCCAATCGGTATTGGTCGTGTTGCCGTAAGTGTCACCCACATAGCGCACGCCGACGCCCACACCAAAGCCATCAAGCGGGCCTTCGTGCCAGGTGTAGTCGGCCCAGGCGGTGGCCTGGTTGCGCGGCACCTGGGCCATGCGCTTGCCTTTTTCGCCTTCGTTGCCTTTGGTGATCTCGCTGTCGTTGTAGGTATACGAACCGATCAACTTGAGGTTGCGGGTTACATCCGAGGTGGCTTCCAGTTCCAGGCCCTTGACCCGGACTTCACCGACCTGGCGGGTGACGCTGCCTTCGGTCACCGACATGTTTTCCTGGGTCAGGTCGAACACGGCCGCGCTGAGCAGTGTCTTGCTACCCGGCGGCTGGTACTTGATGCCCAGTTCGTACTGCTTGCCTTCGGTGGGCTTGAACGCATCGGTGCTGTTCACCGAAGCGCCGGTGGCCGCCTGGAACGACTCGGCATAGGAGAAGTACGGCGTAATGCCATTGTCGAACACATAGCTCAGCGCAGCGTTGCCGCTGAATTTCTTGTCGCGCTGAGTATTGGTGGCGTCGCCCTGGTTGTGGAAGGTGGTGCCGGTGTGCACCCAGTCTTCACGACCGCCGAGGGTCAGGCGCCAGTTGTCCAGGGCCATCTGGTCCTGCAGGTACAGGCCGGTCTGCTGGGTTTTCTGATCGTAGTCGTACATGTCGAAGTACTGGACGTTCGAGAAATCCTGGCCGTAGATCGGGTTGTGGATATTGCTGGGTGGTACGCCGGCCGAGCCCCAGCGCCAGCGGGCATTGCTGTCCGAGCGCTGGTGGTCGAGGCCCAGCAGCAGGGTATGGGCAACCTTGCCGGTCTGGAAGTCGGCCTGGAAGTTGTTGTCCACGGCGAATTGCGAAATGTCTTCCTCGACGATACCAGCGGTGCGTTGCACGGTGCCATCGGCGCTGACCGCTTCGTCCGGGCCAGCTGGCCAGATCGAGCCGCCGGCGGTGATGCCCTTGAAGTCCAGTTCGTTACGCGCATAGCGCAGGTTCTGACGGAACTGCCAGGTGTCGTTCAGGCGGGTCTCGAACGCATAGCCCAGGTGATAGTAGGTGCGGTCGTAGGATTCCCAGTCCGGGTCGCCCAGGTTCTTGTGGTGGGAAATCTTGCCTGCCGGGCTATCCAGCTTAGTGCCCTGCAGCGGCAGGAACTGGCCGGTGATACCGGTATCGTCGCGGGTGTACTGGGAAATGAACGTCAGCTTGGTGTCGTCGTTGATATTCCAGGTCAGGCTTGGGGCAATGTTGTAGCGCTTGTCCGGAATGTGGTCGATCGGGGTGCCGCTGTCACGCACTGTGCCGCTCATGCGGTACAGGAACTGCCCCGCGTCATCGACCTTGCCGGTGCTGTCGAAGTTGATCTGCCGGTGGTTGTTACTGCCCACTTGCGCTTCGACTTCGTGGCTGCTTTCCAGCTCCGGGCGCCGGCTGGTCATGTCCAGCAAGCCGCCTGGTGGTGTTTGGCCGTAGACGGACGACGCCGGGCCACGCAACACGGCAATACGCTCGAGGTTCCACGGTTCGATTTTCGGCGAGGCGTAGTTGCCCTTGGGCAATGGCAGGCCATCGAGGAATTGGGTGGGCACGAAACCACGCACCAGCAGCCAGTCGCTGCGCGAGTCGGACCCGTAGCCGCTGCTCTGCACACCAGCGGTGTAGCGCAGGGCGTCATTGAGGTTGAGGACCGGGCGGTCTTCCATCTGCTGGCGCGTGATCACGGTCACCGAGCGAGGCAGCTCGGCGATGGCGGTGTCGGTCTTGGTGCCAGCCGCAGTGCGGGTGGCGGTGTAGCCGTCGACCGGGCCCCAGGCGCTTTCATACGAAGCATTGGCATTGATCGCGGTTTCCGGCAGGGCCAGTGCGCCTTCAGGTGCGGCGACCAGGCTGTAGCTGCCGACGCTGCTCTGCTGCAATTGCAGGCCAGTGCCGCGCAGGGCTGCCTGCAAGGCACCCAGGCCGTCGAACTGGCCGCTGACCGGCGCCGAGTTGCGGCCGCTGACCAGTGCCGGGTCGATGGCCAGGGCAATGCCCGACTGGCTGGCGATCTGGTTCAAGGTGGAGGCCAGCGGGGCACTGGGCAGGTCGTAGGCACGCGGGGCGGATTGCTCGGCGGCGAACAGGGCAGGGCTGGCCAATGGCGCGGCCAGGGCGATGGCCAGGGCCATCAGGCTGGGGCGCAGAATACGATCAACAGCACGGGACATGCAGCGGCTCCTCGACGGATAAGTGCTAACTGCTTCCTTGCCGAGCGAGATTTCAGAAGTGACAGGGGTAATCTGAAAAATATTGAGAATTAGTTAAATCTGTTTGCAGTCAGCACTGGCCCTTTCGCCGGCAAGCCGGCTCCCACAGGTTCTCTACCGCCCCCCAAGGGCTGCGCTGTACTTGGGGGAGCCGGCTTGCCGGCGATGAGGCCAATGCGGTTTTATTTGGGAACCACGCTCACCCACCACTGGGTATGCCGCTCGATTTTCACCGGCAATGCCGGTACCAGCGAGGCCAGGGCCAGGTCGGTATTGGTCAACGGGAAGCTCCCCGTCACGCGCAGGTCGGCGACTTCGTCAGCCACGCCCAAGTGACCGCTGCGGTACTCGCCCAGCTGGGCCAGCAGGTCGGCCAGGCGCACGTTGTCGACCACCAGCATGCCGCGGGTCCAGGCATCCGCGCCGGCTTCGACCGGGCCGACCTGGCCCAGGCCGTTGGCGTTCATCAGCACCTGCTGGCCTTGGCGCAGCACCCGTTCGTCGCCGCTGTTGAGCGGCATGGCGGCTACCGAAGCTTGCATCACTTCCAGGCGCGTGCCGTTGGCCTCGCGGCGCACCAGAAAGCGCGTGCCGAGCGGGCGCAGGCGGCCATCGTCGGTGCGCACCAGCAACGGGCGTGGGTCGTCGTGGCCGGTTTCGACCGAAATTTCGCCCTGGTGCAGCACCAGCACGCGCTGGTCGCCTTCGTAGTCGATATCCACTGCGGTGTGGGTGTTCAGGCTGAGCAGCGTGCCGTCTTCCAGGCGCAGGGTGCGCAGCTCCCCGGTGGCGGTACGCTGATCGGCCAGCCAGTAGCTGGCCGACAGTGATGGCGCGCCCACCCAGGCCAGCAACGAACCGAGCAGGAACATGCCGGCCAGACCGCCGCCGACCTTGGCCACCCGGCGACGCAGGCCGACGCGCGATTGTTGCAGGGCTTGGCGTGCGGGACCTGCGGCTGCACTTACACGCTGGTCGAGGGCGCCCAGCTGGCGCCAGGCGCGGGCATGTTCTTCGTTGGCGGCATGCCAGCGCATGAATGCATTGCGCTCGTCAGGCGTGCCACAGGCATCGTCCAGGCTCAGTTTCCAGGCGATGGCTGCTTCGAGGACCCCGGCGGACACCGGTGTAGGGTTCACGTTGGCTCCCCGTACAGGGCCACGTAGCACTGGCGCATGCCCTGGGCGATGTACTGGCGCACGCGCGATACCGACACGCCCAGGCGCTCGGCGATCTCGGCGTGGCCCATGCCGTCCAGGCGGTTGTGCAGGAAGGCCGCGCGGGCCTTGCTCGACAGCTTGCCAAGCAGGCGGTCGATGGCCTTGAGGTCTTCGAGGATCAGGTGCTGGGTTTCCGGGGAGGGTTGCTCGGCTTCCGGCAGGCGGGCAAGCTCGGCCAGGTAGGCCTGCTCCAGCGCCGCACGGCGGAAGTGGTCGAACATCAGCCCCTTGGCCACGGCGGCGAGGAAGGCGCGTGGCTCGCGGGGGGTATCCAGCTGCTCGCGGTCAAGCAGGCGCACGAAGGTGTCCTGGCTCAGGTCTTCGGCACGCTGGCGGCAGGCCATGCTGCGTTGCAGCCAGGCAAGCAGCCAACCGCGATGGTCGCGGTAAAGCGCACCGACCAGTTCGGCGTGTGGGCTCTGAGCAGAAGACAAGCAGTGTTCCCCCCGGAACGAATGCATTAACTAACGATAACTATTCGCGATTGTTGCAGAGGCGGGGGGCTGGGCGCAATGGACGCTTATCGGATTGCCACTACAGGCCGTGGTTGTGCACGTTGCGCCGCCGCCAGGTGCGCAGGCGCTGTTCGAGCTGCAACGGGCTGTCGAGCTGCTGCCGGCGGGCCTGGCTGAGCAGGATCAGGGCCAGTTCGGCGGTCACCTGGGCATCGGCACTGGCGTGGTGGCGTTCGTCCACCTGCAGGCCGAAGCGCGCAACCCAGTCATCCAGCCCGGCCTCGCGCAGCACGGTATCAGGGTTGAGCATGGGGGCCAGCTCGGCCACATCGAGGAAAGGCTGTTGCAGGCGATAGCCAAGGCTTTCTTTCATAGCCCGGGCCAGCATGCGCTGATCGAAGGGCGCATGAAACGCCAGTACCGGGCTGTCGCCGATGAACTCCAGCAGCTCCAGCAACGCCTCGGCTGGGTCGCTGCCAGCGGCCAGGGCGCTCGGGCCAAGGCCATGGATCAGCACGCTGGCGTTGGTCTTCTGGGCAGGGCGGCGCAAGGTGCGTTCGAACTGCTGGGAAAAGTCGATGGCGCCATCGGCGATGGCCACGGCACCGACCGACAGCACCTGGTCGCGGCTGGGGTTCAGGCCGCTGGTCTCCAGGTCAAGCACGACCCAGCGTTGCTCGCGTAGCGAACACACACCCAGCGGCGTGGGCTTGGCCAGGTTGGCCAGGCGCTGATGCAATGCGTCGTCCAGGGCCGGAGCTGCAGGGCGTAGCCAGGCGAACAGGCTCATAACTGGTACCGCAGGGCCAGGCTGCTTTGCAGGCGCTGGGCCTGACGCAGGGACTCGCGCAGGATGCGCCGGTCCAGGTGGTTGAGGCTGTCCGGGTCGAGCCGGTTGGAATACGGCAGGTTGTCGCGGGTCTGGCGCTGGTGCTGTTGCATGCGGGTTTGCTGGATGAAGTGGTAGGCCTCTTCATAGGCTGCGCCATCGAGTGCTTCGATGATGCCCTGATCGACCAGCTGGCGCAGGCGCTCCAGGGTATTGCAGGCAGCGATGCCATGGGCCAGGGCCAGCAGCCGAGCACCGTCGACGAAGGGCGTCAGGCCCTGGACCTTCAGGTCGAGGGTCGCCGCCTTGTCGTTGCCCTGGCGTGTCAGCACGAATTCGCGCAGGCGGCCCACGGGTGGCCGCTGGCGCAGGGCATTCTCGGCCATCATGCGCTGGAAGATGCGGTTGTCGGCCACTTGCTCGAGCACGCTCTGGCGCAGCTGTTCGCACCCTTGTTCGTCGCCCCAGACCACCCGCAGGTCGAAGTAGATGCTCGAACCCAGCAGGTTCTCGGGGCTGGCTTCGCGGATGAAGCCGGCGAAGCGCCGTGCCCATTCCGTGCGCGACAGGCACAGCTTGGGGTTGCCTGCCATGACGTTGCCCTTGCACAAGGTAAAGCCGCATTGGGCCAGGCACTGGTTGATGTACTGGGCCAGTGGCAGCAGGCGGGCGCGAATGGCCTCGGCTTCGGCGGCGTCGGCCGCATCGAAGAGGATGCCGTTGTCCTGGTCGGTGTACAACGTCTGCTCACGGCGCCCTTCGCTGCCAAAGCACAGCCAGCTGAATGGCACGCCAGGGTCGCCGCGCTCGGCCAGGGCCAGTTCGATCACACGGCACACGGTGTGGTCGTTGAGCAAGGTGATGATCTGGGTGATCTGCGTCGACGACGCGCCGTGGGCGAGCATGCGTTCGACCAGCTGGCCGATCTCGCCGCGCAGCGACACCAGTGAGTCCAGGCGCGGTGCGTGGCGAATGGTGCGCGCCAGGTGCACCAGGTCGACCCGTTGCAGGGAAAACAGGTCGCGTTCGGATACCACACCGCACAGGCGCTGGTTGTCCACCAGGCAGACGTGGGCGATGTGCCGCTCGGTCATCGCCATGGCGGCATCGAAGGCGCTGGCCTGGGGGCTGAGGTAGAAGGGGTTGGCGGTCATGTGCCGGTCGATCGGCGCGCCCAGTTCGGCATCGGCGGCAGCGACCACCTGGCGCAGGTCGCGCAGGGTGAAGATACCCACCGGGTAACGCTGCGGGTCGACCACCACGATGCTGCCGACTTGTTGCTCGTGCATCAGCCGCACGGCGTCACGCAGCGGCATGTCCGGGGCGCAGACCACCGGGTGACGCATGGCCAGCTCACCCAGCGGAGTGTTCAGGGAGTACTGGGTGCCGAGGGTTTCCACAGCGCGCTGGCGCACCTGCTGGTTGACCTGGTCGAGCAGGCTGCTGACACCACGCAGGGCAAAATCGCGAAACACATCCGACATCGAGAACACGCGGATGAACGCGGCTTTGTTCAGCTGCAGGCAAAATGTGTCTTCGCCGGCCAGGTGCTCGGTACGGGTGGCGCGCTCGCCGAGTAGCGCGGCCAGCGGGAAGCATTCGCCGCTGGTGATTTCGAAGGTGGTTTCCACGCCCGGCTTGACCAGGTGCTGGCGCTCACCGACCACGCGGCCCTGCTTGACGATGTAGAAGTGCTCCACCGGCCCGTCGGCGGGCTTGATGATGCTTTCCCCACGCGCATGGAAGCGCAGCTGGCACTGTTCCACCAGAAACGCCAGGTGGCTGTGCTCCATCTGGTTGAACGGCGGGAAGCGCTGCAAGAACTGCAGGGTGCCTTGAATGTTCTGCAGCACCGCAGTCCTGCCCGCCTGGCTGTAGGCGTCCTTTTTGCTCATGAAACTGACCGTATCGCTACGCCGAACTATATATATCTATATATAGGTGCGGCCTTGTTGTTCTCGGCCCCCATGGTCGGCTGACGGCCGTGTGGTGCCCATTGGACGTAAGTCTATGAGCGTGGTGTGATCAATTTCGCATGCCGCGGTCTTACCGGTGAGCAAGATCTATTTGATGAGACGAACATGGTTGAGCATGACGACATCCTGAGTGACGCAGAACGCGAGGCATTGGCCGGTTTGAGTGCACCTATAGCGCCCAAGCCGGTGGTGCTGGTTGTCGATGACAACAAGGTGAATAGCGAGGCACTGAGCCTTTACCTGAAAAGCAGGGGCATTGAGTGCATGCAGGCCGACGGGGCTCAGGAGGCGATGTTCAAGCTGCACTATGAACCGCGAATCTCCTTGATGATCACCGACCTGCGCATGCAGCCCGAGGATGGCCTGGAACTGATTCGGCAGATTCGAGAGACGGAGCGGGCGGCGTTGTCGATCATCGTGGTGTCGGGCGACACCGATGTGAAGGAGGCGGTGGACGTGATGCACCTGGGGGTAGTGGACTTTCTGCTCAAGCCAGTGGATCTGGGGAAGCTGTTGCAGCTGGTGAAGAAGGAATTGAAGCTCGAATAGCTGTGTTCTCGGTGCGGGCCCCATCGCCGGCAAGCCGGCCCCTACAGGTTTAGCACCGGCCTCAAGGGCTGTACTGTACCTGTGGGAGCCGGCTTGCCGGCGATGGGGCTGCTACGCGGCCCTTTGCGGATCAGAGGCCGTTACGCGCCTTGAACTCGCGGCGGCGGCGGTGCAGCACCGGCTCGGTATAACCGTTCGGTTGCTTGGCACCTTCGAGCACCAACTCCACCGCTGCCTGGAAGGCTACGTTGTCGTCGAAGTTCGCCGCCATCGGGCGGTATTGGGCATCGCTGGCGTTCTGCTTGTCGACCACTGCAGCCATGCGCTTGAGGCTCTCTAGCACCTGCTCCTGGCTGACGATGCCATGGCGCAGCCAGTTGGCGAGCAGCTGGGCCGAGATACGCAGGGTGGCGCGGTCTTCCATCAGGCCGACGTTATTGATGTCCGGCACCTTCGAACAACCCACGCCATGGTCGATCCAACGCACCACGTAGCCGAGGATGCCCTGGGCGTTGTTGTCCAGCTCGTTGCGGATTTCTTCTTCAGACCAGTTGGTGTCGGCAGCCAGCGGGATGGTCAGAATGTCGTCGACCGAAGCCGGGGCACGGCTGGCCAGCTCGCGCTGACGGGCCTGCACGTCGACCTTGTGGTAGTGCAGCGCGTGCAGGGTGGCTGCAGTCGGCGACGGCACCCAGGCGGTGTTGGCACCGGCCAGCGGGTGGGCGATCTTCTGCTCGAGCATGGCGGCCATCAGGTCCGGCATGGCCCACATGCCCTTGCCGATCTGCGCGCGGCCTTGTAGGCCGGTGGCGAGGCCCACGTCAACGTTGTTGTTTTCGTAGGCACCGATCCACTTCTCGTTTTTCATGGCGCCCTTGCGCACCACGGCGCCGGCCTCCATCGAGGTGTGGATTTCGTCACCGGTACGGTCAAGGAAGCCGGTATTGATGAACACCACGCGCTCGGCGGCCGACTTGATGCAGGCCTTGAGGTTGACCGTGGTACGGCGCTCCTCGTCCATGATGCCGACTTTGACGGTGTTGCGCGGCATGCCCAGCAGGTCTTCGACCTGGCTGAAGATTTCAGCGGCAAACGCCACTTCTTCCGGGCCGTGCATCTTCGGCTTGACGATGTACACGCTGCCGGTGCGGGTGTTCTTGCGGGTGGTGTTGCCGTTGAGGTTGTGCAGGGCGATCAGGTTGGTGAACAGGCCGTCCTGGATGCCTTCCGGAATTTCGTTGCCCTGGGCATCGAGGATCGCCGGGTTGGTCATCAGGTGACCGACGTTACGCACGAACAACAGCGAGCGACCGTGCAAGGTGACGCTGCCGCCATTTGGCGCGGTGTACTCGCGGTCGGGGTTCATGGTGCGGGTGAAGGTCTTGCCAGCTTTGCTCACGCTTTCGGCCAGGTCGCCTTTCATCAGGCCCAGCCAGTTGCGGTAAACGATGACCTTGTCGTCGGCATCGACGGCGGCGACCGAGTCTTCGCAGTCCATGATGGTGGTCAGCGCCGACTCCATCAGGATGTCTTTGACGCCGGCGGCATCGGTGCTGCCGACCGGGGTGCTGGCGTCGACCTGGATCTCGAAGTGCAGGCCATTGTGCTTGAGCAGCACAGCAGTCGGCGCGGCGGCGTCGCCGTGGTAACCGATCAGCTGAGCGTCATCACGCAGGCCGCTGTTGCTGCCACCCTTCAGGGCGACGATCAGCTTGCCACCTTCGATGCGGTAGGCCGTGGAGTCAACGTGGGAGCCTGCAGCCAGCGGCGCGGCTTCGTCGAGGAAGGCGCGGGCGAAGGCGATGACCTTGTTGCCACGCACCTTGTTGTAGCCCTGGCCTTTTTCGGCGCCGCCTTCATCGCTGATGGCGTCGGTGCCGTACAGCGCGTCGTACAGCGAACCCCAACGGGCGTTGGCGGCGTTCAGGGCGAAGCGGGCGTTCATCACCGGCACGACCAGCTGGGGGCCGGCCATGTGGGCGATTTCTTCGTCCACATTCTGGGTGGTGGCCTGGAAATCGTCGGCTTGTGGCAGCAGGTAGCCGATTTCCTGGAGGAAGCTCTTGTAGGCTACGGCGTCGTGGGCCTGGCCTTTGCGTGCCTGGTGCCAGGCGTCGATCTTGGCTTGCAGCTCGTCGCGCTTGGCGAGCAGGGCTTTGTTCTTGGGGGCGAGGTCGTTGATGATCTTTTCTGCCCCGGCCCAGAACGCATCGGCTTTGACGCCGGTTCCAGGGATCGCTTCGTTGTTGACGAAGTCGTACAGGGCCTTGGCGACCTGAAGGCCACCGACTTGAACGTATCCAGTCATTGCTTGCCTCACCTTTGCTCAGCTATTTCGCTTTCGCTCTTCTGTATTAAGCCTGTAGCGCTTCTCTAAACACGGCACCAGTTCATGCTCTCGCCACTACGAGAGCGGCTGGGTGCGGCCCGCCAGACAGGCTGGCGAGCAGTTGGCGTATTTTCACAGGCGCCTTGGCAGACATCGAAACGACGTTTTGTAGTCCGCGCCAGCGCATACTACATGAAGCAGTAGGCTGGTAAACATCAGACTAAAAGCGTCGCTCTGCGACCGGGTGGTCGCGTCGGGTCACGCTGGGAGTGGGTATGTTCGCAAAAAACCGGTGGATTGTTCCAGATAAATCTTGAAACAGTACACGATTAGTTCGGCGGACTGCCCTGCGGCAGGTTGCCGCGCCTTGCCTATACTGAGTCGATCCCCCTATTTGTGCCGCTTTGGGCGGCCCGACGCAGAGGAAGCCGCTGTGGATCATCTTGTACTGACCGTGATCGCCCCTGACAAGGCCGGCCAGGTCGAACGCATTGCCCAGTGCATCGCCGACCACAACGGTAACTGGTTGGAGAGCCGCATGTCGCGCATGGCCGGGCAGTTTGCCGGGATTCTGCGGGTGGCGGTGCCTGCAGAAAACTACGACGAGCTGGTGAAGGCGCTGCAGGCGTTGGGCAAATATGAAATCCGCGTGCTGATTGCCCAGAGCGGAATCGAACCTTCGTGCACCTGGAAGCCGATCGCCATGGAGCTGGTGGGCAATGACCGGCCGGGGATCGTGCGCGACATCACCCGTCTGCTGGCTGATCAGGGCGTGAACCTGGAGCGCTTTACCACCGAAGTGCGCCCGGCGGCGATGAGCAGCGAGCCGTTGTTCCATGCCGATGCCTTGCTGGCGCTGCCGTTGACCTTGTCGCTGGATGACCTGCAGCACAAGCTGGAGAGCCTGGCAGATGACTTGATGGTGGAGCTGACGCTGCGGCCGGAGGGTTGAAAGCCCCGCTGCGGGTTATCCCGGTTTTACGGGGAAGGGCCTGTGGATAAGCTGGGGGCTCAGCTCGCCAGCCCAATAGTTGCGTGCCCTCTAGCGCTTTGAGCAAAAAACGTCCACTCATCAGGCGCTTGTGCACAAACCACGGGGACGAGGGTGTGGATAACCTCTGGAGATGTTCTGCCAGGCCACGCACTGCGCGGCCTGCAGAGTTTTGATTGTTTTTTGATCAGGCGCGCTTGCGCAGATTCAGCCAAGCATCGACGCTGTACAACGCCAATCCCGCCCAGATGCATATGAAAGCCACCAGGCTGCTCGACGACAAATGCTCGTCAAACAGCAGCACGGCCTGCAGCAACACGAGGGTGGGCGCCAGGTACTGAAGGAAGCCCAGCGTGGTATACGGCAAGTGCCGCGCGGCGGCGTTGAAGCACACCAGCGGTACCAGGGTCACCGGCCCTGCGGCCATCAGCCACAAGGCCTCGCTGCTGGTGTAGAAGGCGCCTTGTGCGCTCATCGCGGCGGGGTGCAGCAGCAGCCAGCCAAGCGCCAGCGGCACCAGCATCCAGGTTTCCACCACCAGGCCAGGCAGCGCGGCCACCGGGGCCTGTTTGCGGATCAAACCATAGAAGCCGAACGTCAGGGCCAGCACCAGAGACACCCACGGCAGGCTGCCGACCTGCCACACCTGCTGCGCTACACCCAGGGCGGCCAACCCTACCGCCAGCCATTGCAGGCGGCGAAGACGCTCACCGAGCAACAGCATGCCCAGCAGCACATTCACCAGCGGGTTGATGTAGTAGCCCAGGCTGGCTTCGAGCATCCGTCCATTATTCACCGACCAGACGTAAGTCAGCCAGTTGCCGGCGATCAGCGTGCCGCTCAGGGCAAGGACGGCCAGCCGTCGCGGGTTTTCACGCAGCTCGCGCCACCAGCCTGGGTGTTTCCACACCAGCAACAGCAGTGAGCCGAACAGTGCCGACCAGAGCACCCGGTGGACGATGATCTCCACTGCCGGAACGCTCTGGATGGCTTTGAAGTACAGCGGGAACAAGCCCCAGATGATGTAGGCCGAAAGGCCAAGAATGTACCCGCGACGCGGGTTTGCGGCGTGCATGCAGAATCCTTGCTTAGGTAGCTAAATACAGCGACGCCTATTGTAGACAGACCCTCACGGGCATCTAGAACAATTTGAGTGGTTGCTCGTCGAGCGCCGCCGTTTGCTCACGCAGGGCCAGGATCTGGTCGCCCCAGTAACGCGGCTGGCCAAACCAGGGGAAGCTGCGGGGGAATGCCGGGTCATCCCAACGGCGTGCCAGCCAGGCGCTGTGGTGCAACTGACGCAAGGCGCGCAGGGGCTCGATCAGGGGCAGCTCACGCGGGTCGAAGTCGTGGAACTCGTTGTAGCCGTCGATCAGCTCCGCCAGTTGGCCGAGGCGCTCCTCGCGGCTGCCCGCCAGCATCATCCACAGGTCTTGCACGGCCGGGCCCATGCGACAGTCGTCCAGGTCGACAACGTGATAGACGTCGTCGCGATGCATCAGGTTGCCCGGGTGCAGGTCGCCATGCAGGCGCATCACCTGATGAGGAGTACGTGCATAGATGTCTTCGACCCGTTTCAGCAACTCGCGGGCCACGGACTCGAACGCGGGCAGCAACTCGCGGGGTACGAAGTCACCCTCAAGCAGGGTTTTCAGCGAGGCGTGGCCGAAGTTATCCACAGTCAGCGCTTCGCGGTGCTCGAATGGGCGGGTTGCTGCAACGGCGTGCATGCGGCCCAGCAACTGGCCCAGGCGATAGAGCTGGTCGAGGTTGCCAGGCTCCGGTGCATGGCCGCCGCGGCGCGGGAACAGAGTGAAGCGGAAACCTTGGTGTTCGAACAGGGTCTGGCCCTCGTGCTGCAGCGGGGCAACCACGGGGACTTCGCAGTCGGCGAGTTCGGCGCTGAAGCGGTGTTCCTCAAGAATCGCCTCGTTGCTCCAGCGGCCAGGCCGATAGAACTTGGCGATCAGTGGCTGCTGGTCTTCGATACCTACCTGATAGACACGGTTTTCGTAGCTGTTCAGGGCCAGTACGCGGGCGTCGCTGAGAAAGCCAAGGCTTTCCACGGCATCGAGGACCAGGTCGGGGGTGAGGGTAGCGAAGGGGTGCGACATGAGTGCTCCGGGGTGGGCTGCAAGGGCCAATGGTATCAGTGCCGGCCCCCTCGCGGGGCCGTGCGGGCAACCTACACCGGCACCCCGAGCAATACGTTGGAGGGATGGAACTGCACCCGGACTTCGCTGCCTGCCGCCACCGCTTCGCGCACCAGCCATTGCGCTTCGGCAAAACCGCACAAAGTCTGCCCATTACCCAGCGCCAGCCGCACTTCGCTGGGATCATGACCGTCTGCCAACACCTCTTCGACGGTCGCTTTCAACACATTACCGCCGGCCTCGGGTACCTCTGCGGCACCCAGCAGTTGCACCCACCCGGCCTTGAGCAAGGCCACCACCATGGTGCCCAGCGTCAGCTCCAGGCGCGCGGTACTGTCGTGGGTGATCAGCGCCTCGATTTCCAGCCCGCCGCCCAGTGCCAGGCTCACCCGGTCATGCCGGCCTTCACGGCGCAGGCCGCTGACCTGGCCTTGCAGCTGGTTGCGGGCGCTGGTGCGCAGCATCAGGCGCCCGAGCAGGTCGAGGTCGCTGGACTCTTCGGCGGCTTCCAGGATCTGTGCCTGCAAGGCCTGCAAGCGTTGGTACAGGCGCAGCACCCGCTCGCCTTCGACCGACAGCCGTGCACCACCGCCGCCGCGCCCGCCGGTGCTGCGCTCGACCAGCGGCTGGCTGGCCAGGTTATTGAGTTCGTCGATGGCGTCCCAGGCGGCTTTGTAGCTGATGCCAGCCGCCTTTGCAGCGCGGGTGATCGAGCCTTGTTCGGCAATGTGCTGGAGCAAGGCGATGCGTTGCGGGCGGCGGGCGATGTGCTGGGTGAGGAGAGCGGGCAGGGACATGATGGCGCCTATCTGAGACTGACCCGTCAAGCTTGCCCCGGTTTTGCCGTGCGTGCCAGGCAATACACATCGACCCGGCGCGCACCGGCGCTGCGCAGCAGGGCAGCGATGGCTTGCGCGGTGGCGCCGGTGGTCAGCACGTCATCGACCACGGCCACGTGCAGGCCCTTGAGTGCGCCTTCGTCGAACAGGGCAAAGGCCTGCTGCAAATTACGCCGACGCGCCTTGGCATCCAGGCTTTGTTGCGCGGGTGTTTCGCGTGTGCGCAGCAGTTGTCGCTCGTCGCAGTCGATTGCCAGCGCGTTCGACAACCAGCGCGCCAACATGCCGGCCTGGTTGAAGCCACGTTCGCGCTGTCGACGCCTGGCCAGCGGCACCGGCAACAACAGGTCAGGTGTGCTCAGGCCCTCGGCATACCGATGCTGCAGGCCATGGCTGAACATTTCGGCCATCAACCGCCCCAGTGGCCACTGCCGGTTGTGCTTGAAACGGCTGATCAACGCATCCACGGGATAACCGTAGTGCCACAGCGCGATGACCTGTTCGAATGCCGGCGCGCGGCGGCTGCACTGGGCGCAGGTCAAACCGGCCATTGGCAGCGGCAGCGCGCAGCGCAGGCAATATTCACTTAGCCAGGGCAGCTCCTGCTCGCATGCCACGCATAAAGGGTAGGGCTGTTCGGCAGCCTCATCGCACAACAAGCAGGCGTGATCAATATTTATACACTTGTAAACCAGTGATTTTAACCAAGGTTGACAGTTCATAGGCCATCCATGACTATGCGAGCTATCCGTGATGCGCTAGCGGGCATTCCTGTCCCGGCGCCAGCTACAGCCTAAACAAGGAAACGCCGATGAGCGCCAGCACAACTGCAACAACACGTCACGACTGGTCCCTGGCCGAGGTCAAGGCCCTGTTCCAGCAACCGTTCAATGACTTGCTGTTCCAGGCGCAAACCGTGCACCGCGCGCATTTCGACCCTAACCGCGTGCAGGTCTCGACGCTGCTGTCGATCAAGACCGGCGCCTGCCCGGAAGATTGCAAATATTGTCCTCAGTCCGGCCACTACAACACCGGGCTTGAAAAACAGAAGCTGATGGAAGTGCAGAAGGTGCTGGAAGAAGCCGCGCGGGCCAAGGCCATCGGTTCGACCCGCTTCTGCATGGGCGCGGCCTGGAAACACCCGTCGGCCAAGGACATGCCCTACGTGCTGGAGATGGTCAAAGGGGTGAAGGCCATGGGCCTGGAAACCTGCATGACCCTCGGCAAGCTTGACCAGGATCAGACCCAGGCCCTGGCCCAGGCCGGCCTTGACTACTACAACCACAACCTCGACACCTCGCCGGAGTTCTACAGCAGCATCATCACCACCCGCACCTACAGCGAGCGCCTGCAGACCTTGGCGTATGTGCGCGATGCCGGGATGAAGATTTGCTCCGGTGGCATCCTGGGCATGGGCGAGTCGCTGGACGACCGTGCGGGCCTGCTGATCCAGTTGGCCAACCTGCCCGAGCACCCGGAGTCGGTGCCGATCAACATGCTGGTGAAAGTGGCCGGTACGCCGCTGGCCGAGGAAGAGGACGTCGATCCGTTCGACTTCATCCGCATGCTGGCGGTCGCGCGGTTGCTGATGCCCAAGTCGCACGTGCGCCTGTCCGCTGGCCGCGAGCAGATGAACGAGCAGATGCAGGCCCTGGCCTTCATGGCCGGCGCCAACTCGATCTTCTACGGCGAAAAACTGCTGACCACCGCCAACCCGCAGGCCGACAAGGACATGCAGCTATTCGCTCGCCTGGGCATCAAGCCCGAAGCGCGCGAAGAGCATGCCGACGAAGTGCACCAGGCCGCCATCGAGCAGGCGCTGGTCGAGCAACGCAGCAGCGAGCTGTTCTATAACGCAGCAACGGCCTGACATGGCCTTCGATCTGGCGGCGCGCCTGGCCGAACGGCGCGCCGCAGACCTGTATCGGCAGCGGCCACTGCTCCAGAGCCCACAAGGGCCGCACGTGGTGGTCGATGGCCAGCCCTTGCTGGCCTTCTGCAGCAATGATTACCTTGGCCTGGCCAACCACCCAGAGGTGATCGCCGCCTGGCAGGCTGGCGCCGAGCGCTGGGGCGTCGGTGGCGGCGCCTCGCATCTGGTCATCGGCCACAGCACCCCGCACCATCAGGTCGAGGAGGCGTTGGCCGAGTTGACCGGCCGCCCGCGCGCGCTGTTGTTTTCCACCGGCTACATGGCCAACCTTGGCGCCATCACTGCGCTGGTGGGGCAGGGCGACACGGTGCTGCAGGACCGCCTGAATCACGCCTCGTTGCTGGACGGGGGCTTGCTTAGCGGCGCCCGCTTCAACCGTTACCTGCATAACGATGCGGCCAGCCTGGCCAAACGCCTGGACAAAGCCACCGGCAATACCCTAGTGGTGACCGACGGGGTGTTCAGCATGGACGGCGACCTTGCCGACTTGCCGGCATTGGCTGAGGTCGCACGTGCACGCGGCGCCTGGTTGATGGTCGACGACGCGCACGGCCTCGGCACCTTGGGTGTGCAGGGCGGCGGTATCGTCGAGCACTTCGGCCTGGGCATCGACGATGTGCCTGTGCTGATCGGCACACTGGGCAAGGCCTGCGGAACAGCAGGTGCGTTTGTTGCCGGCAGCGAGGCGTTGATCGAAGCGTTGGTGCAGTTTGCCCGGCCCTACATCTACACCACCAGCCAGCCACCGGCCCTCGCCTGCGCGACACTCAAGAGCCTGGAGCTGCTGCGCCGCGAAACCTGGCGCCGTGAGCACCTGGGCGCGTTGATCCGCCAGTTCCGCCTGGGTGCCGAAGACATCGGCCTGACACTGATGGACAGCCCGACGCCGATCCAGCCCATCCTCATTGGCGACAGCGCACAAGCGCTGCGGCTGTCGCAGATGTTGCGCGAACGTGGCCTGCTGGTCACCGCCATTCGCCCGCCCACCGTGCCTGCGGGAAGCGCACGCTTGCGGGTAACCTTGAGTGCCGCGCACAGCGAGGCGCAGGTGCAGCTATTGTTGAATGCATTGGCCGAGTGTTATCCACAGCTGGAGGCCGCCGATGCGTAACCGACTGATCCTTCTACCTGGCTGGGGGCTGGGTACTGCGGCGCTGGAGCCGTTGGCAGCCAGCCTGCGTGCCCAGGACGCCCGCCTGCAGGTCGAACTGATGCCCCTGCCGGAGCTGGCCGACGCCGAGGTACAGGCGTGGGTCGACCACCTTGACCGCAAGTTGCCCAGTGATACCTGGCTGGGCGGCTGGTCGCTGGGCGGCATGCTCGCCAGCGAACTTGCGCGCAAGCGCGGCGACCATTGTTGCGGGCTGTTGACCTTGGCCAGCAACCCAAGCTTCGTGGCCCGTGCCGATTGGCCATACGGCATGGCCAATGACACCTTCGGGACCTTCCTGGATGGGTGCCGCAGCCATACCTCCGTGACCCTCAAGCGCTTTCGCAGCTTGTGCAGCGACGGCGCCCAGCAACCGCGCACCCTGCTGCGCCAACTGGGCGTTGGTGTGCCGGAGACAGACCCGCTTTACCTTGCCAACGGGCTGGAAGTATTGGCCCAGCTGGATACCCGCGAGGCACTGCAGGCCTATGGGGGGCCGCAACTGCACTTGTTCGCTGGCAGCGATGCCTTGGTCCCGGCCGAGGCGGCGAAAGCCCTGAGCGAGTTGCTACCCGACGTGGAGGTCGGGCTGGTTGAAGACAGTTCCCACGCCTTCCTGCTGGAATACCCACAGGAGCTGGCGGCGGGCATCAAGATTTTCCTGCATGAGAGTGGCGATGACTGACCTTTCCCGTCCAACCCTGCCCGGCGCACTGCCGGACAAGCGCCAGGTAGCGGCTTCGTTTTCCCGCGCAGCGGCCAGCTACGACAGCGTGGCAGCCCTGCAGCGTGCGGTGGGCGTGAGCCTGTTGCAGCAGCTGCCGGACGAACTGGCGCCATCACGCTGGCTCGACCTGGGCAGTGGCACCGGCTATTTCAGCCGCGTGCTGGCTCAGCGCTTCGCACCCGCCAGTGGTTTGGCTGTGGACATTGCCGAAGGCATGTTACGCCATGCCCGTGACGAGCAGGGCGGGGCGCAGTATCACGTAGCGGGCGATGCCGAGCGCCTGCCGCTGGCCGATGATAGCGTCGACCTGGTGTTCTCCAGCCTGGCGGTGCAGTGGTGCGGGCAGTTCGCCAGCGTGCTGGAAGAAGCCCGGCGGGTATTGCGCCCAGGTGGCGTGCTGGCCTTCAGCAGCCTGTGTGTCGGCACCCTCGATGAGCTGCGTGCCAGTTGGCAGGCCGTGGATGGCATGGTGCACGTCAATCGCTTCCGCCGCTTCGAGGACTACCAGCGCCTGTGCGCGGCAAGTGGCCTGGAACAACTCGGCCTGCAGCAGCAGGCACATGTGCTGCACTACCCGCATGTCCGTGGCCTGACCCATGAACTCAAGGCCCTTGGTGCGCACAATCTCAACCCCGGGCGGCCATCAGGCCTGACTGGCCGCGCCCGTATGCAGGGGCTGTTGCAGGCTTACGAAGCATTCCGTCAACCGCAAGGGCTGCCAGCCACCTATCAGGTGGTCTATGGTGTGTTGCGCAAGCCACAGGCGTAAGAGGAGCGACATGAGCCAGGCCTATTTCATCGCGGGGACCGACACCGATGTCGGCAAGACCACCATTGCCGCCGGGCTGTTGCATGCAGCGCGGCTGCAAGGCCTGAGTACGCTGGGTGCCAAGCCGGTGGCGTCCGGCTGTAGCGCAACTGCCAAAGGGCTGCGCAACGCAGATGCCCTGGCCCTGATCGACGAAAGCTCGGTCAAGCTGGCCTATGAAGAGGTCAACCCCTTTGCCTTCGAACCTGCCATCGCGCCGCATGTGGCCGCGCGCGAGGCGGGTGTTGCACTGGAAGTGCCGGCCTTGCTGAAGGCCATGCGCCATGTGCTGGACCAGAATGCGGATTTCACCCTGGTCGAAGGTGCAGGTGGCTGGCGAGTACCGCTTTCCGATCACGCCAACCTGTCCGACCTGGCGATTGCCCTGAAACTGCCGGTGATCCTGGTGGTGGGCGTGCGCCTTGGTTGCATCAACCACGCCTTGCTCAGCGCGGAAGCGATCGCCCGTGATGGCCTGCAGCTCGCGGGGTGGGTGGCCAATATCGTCGAGCCGCGTACTGCGCGACTGGAAGAGAACCTGGCCAGCCTGGCCGAGCGTCTGCCCGCGCCGTGCCTGGGGCGGGTGCCCAAACTCAAGGTGGCGACGGCCGATGCGGTGGCCGAACACCTGCAACTGGACTTGCTGGACTGAGGCAGCATGCCTCATGTCTATTGGCTGGCACTGAGCTATTAGGGATTTAAACGGGCCTTTTGTGCCCTGGCCTGCTTTAATTGCCACTGATCACATCCAGCGTCATTGGAGTCCTGACATGGAAATCACCGGTAGCTCCGCGTATTACGCGGGCCTCAGCGCCATCCAGAGCGGGCTCAACCGCATCGACCAGGCGGCCAGCCAGATCGCCAACAACAGTGTCGAGCGCGCCGCCACCAGCCAGTCGAGCGACTATCAGGCCGAGCGCCTGCGCGCGGTCGATCGCAGCCAGCAAATGGACCTTGCCACCAGCACGGTGCAACTGTCGCTGGGCAAAACCGAAGTCGAACTGGGCGCGAAAGTCGCCAAGGCTTCCGACGAAATGCTCGGTCGGTTCATCGACACCTACGCCTGATATCGGCTTATCACGCTGCAACCTCTGTGGGAGCGGGCTTGCCCCGCGAATGTGTCAGAACAGGCAACCTGTTCTGGGCTGACGCATTCGCGGGACAAGCCCGCTCCCACAGTTGTAAATGGGCTCGAAAAAAAGGCTGATGGCGTAAATGCCATCTTTCGCGGCATAAATGGCACCATAGTCCCTCCTTGACATCGGTCAGTGCTAAACGTAAGTTTCAAACAACTGTTTGACCGAAAGCCGGCAAGAGCTGGTCGGTATCAGCGGTCTCCCCACCGGACTCATCACAGAGGTTCATCGCAATGCCTGATTACAAAGCCCCCTTGCGTGATATTCGCTTCGTTCGCGACGAGCTGCTCGGCTATGAGGCGCACTATCAGAGCCTGCCGGGTTGCCAGGACGCGACGCCCGACATGGTCGACGCGATCCTCGAAGAAGGCGCGAAATTCTGTGAGCAGGTGCTGGCCCCGCTGAACCGTGTCGGTGACCTCGAGGGCTGTACCTGGAGCGAGTCCGGCGTGAAGACCCCGACCGGCTTCAAGGAGGCCTACGAGCAGTTCGTCGAAGGCGGCTGGCCGAGCCTGGCGCATGACGTTGCCCATGGCGGCCAAGGCCTGCCCGAATCGCTGGGCCTGGCCCTGAGCGAGATGGTGGGTGAGGCGAACTGGTCGTGGGGCATGTACCCAGGCCTGTCCCATGGCGCGATGAACACCATTTCGGCGCACGGCACCGAAGAGCAGCAGCACACCTACCTGACCAAACTGGTCAGCGGCGAGTGGACCGGCACCATGTGCCTGACCGAGCCGCACTGCGGCACCGACCTGGGCATGCTGCGCACCAAGGCCGAGCCGCAGGCCGACGGTTCGTACAAAGTGTCCGGCACCAAGATCTTCATCTCTGCCGGCGAGCACGACATGGCCGGCAACATCGTCCATATCGTTCTGGCCCGCCTGCCCGATGCCCCGGCTGGCACCAAAGGCATCTCGCTGTTCATCGTGCCGAAGTTCCTGCCCACCGCCGAAGGCGGCGTAGGTGAGCGCAACGGTGTGAGCTGCGGTTCGCTGGAACACAAGATGGGCATCCACGGCAACGCCACCTGCGTGATGAACTTCGACAGCGCCACCGGCTACCTGATCGGCCCAGCCAACAAGGGCCTGAACTGCATGTTCACTTTCATGAACACCGCTCGCCTGGGCACGGCGCTGCAAGGCCTGGCGCATGCCGAGGTGGCCTTCCAGGGTGGCCTGAAGTACGCCCGTGACCGCCTGCAGATGCGCTCGCTCACCGGCCCTAAAGCGCCCGACAAGGCTGCCGACCCGATCATCGTGCACCCGGACGTGCGCCGCATGCTGCTGACCATGAAGGCCTTCGCCGAAGGCAACCGCGCCATGGTCTACTTCACTGCCAAGCAGGTGGACATCGTCAAGTACAGCCAGGACGAGGAAGAGCGCAAGAAGGCCGACGCCCTGCTGGCCTTCCTCACCCCGATCGCCAAGGCCTTCATGACCGAAGTCGGCTTCGAGTCGGCCAACCACGGTGTGCAGATCTACGGTGGCCACGGCTTCATCGCCGAGTGGGGCATGGAGCAGAACGTGCGCGACAGCCGTATCTCCATGCTGTACGAAGGCACCACCGGCATCCAGGCGCTCGACCTGCTCGGCCGTAAAGTGCTGATGACCCAGGGCGAGGCGCTCAAGGGCTTCACCAAGATCGTGCACAAGTTCTGCCAGGCGCAAGAAGGCGTCGAAGCGGTCAAGGAGTTCGTCGAGCCGCTGGCCGCGATCAACAAGGAATGGGGCGAGCTGACCATGAAAGTGGGCATGGCCGCCATGAAGGACCGTGAGGAAGTGGGCGCGGCTTCGGTGGACTACCTGATGTATTCCGGTTACGCCTGCCTTGCCTACTTCTGGGCTGACATCGCTCGCCTGGCCGCCGAGAAGCTGGCTGCCGGCACGTCGGAAGAGGCGTTCTACACCGCCAAGCTGCAGACGGCGCGCTTCTACTTCCAGCGCATCCTGCCGCGTACCCGCACCCATGTGGCGACCATGCTGTCCGGTGCCAACAACCTGATGGCGATGGACGAAGAGCACTTCGGCCTGTCCTACTAAGCCGCTAGGCTTTACAGAAACCCGCCTGCCTTTACCGGCAGGCGGGTTTTTGCATTTTTGCGGGCCGCTGCGCGCCCCAAGATCCCGTTACAAGAAAAGCTCAAGCCCTCCGCCCTCGCTGCCGTTAACACACCGGTGTATTCATCAATTCATGTGCGCTGCCGATGAACTAAAGGCACAATGCCATTATTGATCTGCCGGGTCGGAGATTACCCTTGTTTCGTTTAAACGCTGTACGCGCGAGCCACTTCCTGCCTTCGCTGATTCTGTTGCTGGCGGGGCTTGCGGCGGCTTACGTGAGAGACCTCAGCGTCTTCTTCACATCGCTGTTCAACGTCCTGCCCACCTTGGTCCTGCTGCTGGGCGGCGCCTACTGCGCGGTGTACCGCCGCCAGCGCGAACTGTTCCTGATGGTCGCTGTGTACATCGCCTACTTCCTGCTCGACACCCAGACCGACTACTACCGTGACAACGGCCGCGTGCGCGAGGACGCGGCGGTGATCTTCCACTTGGTGTGCCTGCTGTTGCCGGCGTTGTACGGGCTGTTCGGCGCCTGGCAGGAGCGCACCCACCTGGCCCAGGACCTGCTCGCGCGCTTTGCCGTGCTGTTCGCCGTCGGCAGCGTGGCGGTGGCGCTGGAGCAGAGTTTCCCGGAGGCGCTGCTGGCCTGGCTGGCGGAAATCCGCTGGCCGTCGCTGCATGGCCAGTGGATGAGCCTGATCCAGATGGTCTACCCGCTGTTCATGGGCGTGTTCATTTTGCTGGTAGTGCAATACCTGCGTGAGCCAAGGCCGTTGCACGCAGCGCAGATCATCGGTTTGATCGGTATCTTCTGGATGCTGCCCAAGACCTTCATCCTGCCGTTCACCCTGAACATCATGTGCAGCCAGGTGATGCTGATGATTGCTGCGGCAGTGTCCCACGAGGCCTACCAGATGGCCTTCCGCGATGAGCTCACCGGCCTGCCGGGGCGCCGCGCGCTGAACGAACGCATGCAGCGCCTGGGGCGCAACTATGTGATCGCCATGACCGATGTCGACCACTTCAAGAAATTCAACGACACCCACGGCCACGACGTCGGCGACCAGGTGCTGCGGCTGGTCGCCAGCCGCCTGTCCAAGGTCACCGGCGGTGGCCGCGCCTACCGCTATGGTGGTGAGGAGTTCGCCCTGGTGTTCGCCGGCAAGACGGCAGAAGAGTGCGTGCCGCACGTGGAGGCGGTACGCGAGATGATTGCCAACTACACCATGCACCTGCGCGACCAGAACAATCGCCCGCAGGATGATTCCGCCGGGCGTCAGCGGCGCCACGGCAGTGCCAGTGGCACCGTCTCGGTCACCATCAGCATCGGTGTGGCCGAACGCCTGGCCGAGCACCGCAACCCGGAGGAGGTGCTCAAAAGTGCCGACCAGGCGCTGTACAGCGCCAAGGGCGCGGGGCGTAACTGCGTCATGGTTCATGGGCAACAATCACGGCGCGGGGCAGTTCGCACTGCGTGACCATGTGTGACTATTTGGTCGCGTGATGACCCTATGTCTCGCAAAAGTTGTTCGGTTACACTGGATTCAACCCCGTGCCGCGGTCCGCAGAGACCGCCCCCGACCCGACTAGCGAGAGGTTGTCATGGCTGACTATAAAGCGCCGCTGCGCGACATGCGCTTCGTTCTGAATGAAGTCTTCAACGTGGCAGAGCAGTGGGCTCAACTGCCTGAGCTTGCCGAGGCGGTCGATGCCGAAACCGCCATTGCCGTGCTGGAAGAAGCCGGCAAGGTCACCAGCAAGTCCATCGCGCCGCTCAGCCGCGCCGCTGACGAAGAGGGCTGCCACTGGGAAAACGGTGCCGTACGCACCCCGGCGGGTTTCATCGGCGCCTACAACACCTACGCCGAAGGCGGCTGGGTGGGCGTGGGCGGCGACCCGCAGTTCGGCGGCATGGGCATGCCCAAGGCGATCTCGGCCCAAGTCGAAGAAATGGTCAACGCCTCGAGCCTGGCTTTCGGCCTGTACCCGATGCTGACTGCCGGTGCCTGCCTGTCGATCAATGCCCACGCCAGCGAAGCGCTGAAGGAACAATACCTGCCGAACATGTATGCCGGCGTGTGGGCCGGTTCCATGTGCCTGACCGAGCCGCATGCCGGTACCGACCTGGGGATCATCCGCACCAAGGCAGAGCCCCAGGCCGATGGCAGCTACAAGGTCAGCGGCACCAAGATTTTCATCACCGGCGGTGAGCACGACCTGACCGAGAACATCATCCACCTGGTGCTGGCCAAGCTGCCGGACGCACCGGCTGGGCCCAAGGGTATCTCGCTCTTCCTGGTGCCGAAGTTCCTGGTCAACCCAGACGGCAGCCTGGGTGCGCGCAACCCGGCGACGTGTGGTTCGATCGAACACAAGATGGGCATCCAGGCCTCGGCCACCTGCGTGATGAACTTCGACGAAGCCGTCGGCTATATCGTCGGTGAGCCGAACAAGGGCCTGGCGGCTATGTTCACCATGATGAACTACGAGCGCCTGGGCGTGGGTATCCAGGGCCTGGCCACGGCCGAGCGTTCCTACCAGAACGCCGTCGACTACGCCCGAGACCGCCTGCAGAGCCGCGCCCCCACTGGGCCACAAGCCAAGGACAAGGCGGCCGACCCGATCATCGTGCACCCTGATGTGCGCCGCATGCTGCTGACCATGAAAGCGCTGATCGAAGGTGGCCGAGCATTCTCCACCTATGTGGCGATGCAGCTGGACAGCGCCAAGTTCAGCGAAGACCCCACCACGCGCAAGCGCAGTGAGGAGCTGGTGGCCTTGCTGACCCCGGTGGCCAAGGCATTCCTGACCGACCTGGGCCTGGAGTGTGCGGTGCACGGCCAGCAAGTGTTCGGTGGCCACGGCTACATTCGCGAGTGGGGCCAGGAACAACTGGTGCGCGATGTGCGCATTACCCAGATCTATGAAGGCACCAACGGTATCCAGGCCCTTGACTTGATGGGGCGCAAGGTGGTGGCCAGTGGCGGTGCTTACTACAAGGTGTTCTCTGACGAGATTCGCCAGTTCATTACCAGCGCTGATGGCGGACTGGATGAATTTGCCAAGCCGCTGGGTACTTACCTCGACAAGCTCGACGGGCTGACCGAGTGGGTGCTTGAACAGGCCAAGGGCAACCCGAACGAGATCGGTGCAGCCTCGGTGGAGTACCTGCATGCCTTTGGCTATGTGGCCTATGCCTACATGTGGGCGTTGATGGCGCGCGCGGCCAAGGCCGGCGAGGGTGATGAGGCGTTCTACTCGGCCAAGCTGGGCACCGCTCGCTTCTACTTCGCGCGCCTGTTGCCACGGGTGGACTCACTGGTAGCTTCGGTAATGGCGGGGAGCGAGACGCTGTATTTGCTGGGTGCCGAGCAGTTCTAAGCCCCACACGTGTTTCTGAATGAGTCCTTTCTGTAAGCTTTCTCGCACATGACGTGGTGACTTTTCTCCACTGGTGCCACATTGGATCCACGGTTAATCTTTGTACATGGACGTTGCGCAGGAAGCGCAAAGGACAGAACAGGGACAACGAAGGATTTCCTGCCAGGACGGTGGGGCGATAGGGATGTCACAGGGAAACAGTCTGGAAAACCCCGCTTCGGCGGGGTTTTCTTTGTGCGCGTGTTTTCAGCCGAGCACGTCCAGTGGCGAGGCGCCCAATTGCCGGGCGTCAGTCTCCTCCTCGAGCAGCGTGCGCAGCAGTTCCACCGATGCCTGCTGGCGCTGGGCATCGCGGAATACCAGGCCGACCTTCAGCGGCACGCGTGGCTCGCTCAACGGCTTCCACAACAAACCCTGATCATCCTCGGTGGCATCTTTGGCCCGGCCGGGCAGGATAGTGGCCAGCGCGGTGTGGGCCAGGCTGTCGAGAATGCCGCCCATGTTGTTCATCTCTGCCTGAACCTGCGGCCGCCGGCCTTGGCTGGCGAGCTGTTCCTTCCAGATCTGGCGAATCTGGAATTCCTCGCCGAGCATCAGCATTGGCAACTCTGCGGCCTGCCTGATCGACACCTTCTTGAAGTCCTTCAAGGGATGGGTGTCGGGGATGACCAGCTGCAGTTCATCTTCGTACAGCAGCATGCCATGCAGCCCGGGTTGGCGTGGTGGCAGGTAGCTGATGCCGATATCCAGGTTGCCATTGAGCAGGCGCCGTTCGATTTCCAGGCCTGACAACTCATAGATCTGCACCACCAGGTGTGGCTGGGCCTTGCGCACCCGCTCCAGCAGCTGCGGCACCAGGCTTGGGCGCACGGTCTGCAGCACGCCGATGGCCAGCGTACGCAACGACTGGCCCTTGAAGTTGCGCATCGCCTCATGGGCACGTTGCAGGCCATCAAGCAGGGGCAGGGCATGGTTGTACAGGGTGTGCGCGGCCAGGGTCGGCAGCAGGCGCTTATTGCTGCGTTCGAACAGGCTCAGGTCGAGGCTGTGTTCGAGCTGGCGGATCTGCTGCGACAGCGCTGGCTGGGACAGTGAAAGGCGCTCGGCGGCACGGCCGACATGGCCCTCTTCATACACCGCGACGAAATAACGCAGTTGGCGAAAATCCATAAGTAACACTTATCGAAAAAGCTGGAAAAACGGAATGGCCGCGGACGCCGCCGAGGCCTAGTCTATCGCCGTATTACAGCGGGTTACAGCAATCAATCAACGTATTGTTACCCCGTTTGAAAAACACTTTTGATAGGTAAGACAAAATATCAAGCGCCGGCACAAAGACCGGACGCTGGCCCCCCTTTTCCGTGCCTGGCTGGAGCCCCGATGAACCTGTTCAACCTGCGCCGCTCGGCCCCTGCCGCAGTTGCCGAGCCCAAGCGTGTGCCGGTGATCGTAGCGGATGCGCCGCCGTTGTCCCGCGAGCGGCTGATGCCGAGCACCGAACGTGCAGCGCAAGTGTTCGTGCGGGGCCAAGGTTCCTGGCTTTGGGACGATGAAGGGCACGCCTACCTGGATTTCACCCAGGGCTGCGCGGTCAACAGCCTGGGCCATAGCCCCAGCGTATTGGTCAAGGCACTGGGCAACCAGGCCCAGGCGCTGATCAACCCGGGTGCAGGCTTTCATAACCGTGGCTTGCTTTCGCTGGTCAACCGCCTGTGCCAGAGCACCGGCAGCGAGCAGGCGTACCTGCTCAACAGCGGTGCCGAAGCCTGCGAAGGGGCGATCAAGCTGGCGCGCAAATGGGGCCAACTGCACCGCAACGGCGCCTATCACATCATCACCGCCAGCCAGGGCTGCCATGGCCGCAGCCTGGGCACCTTGTCGGCGTCCGACCCGTTGCCGTGCAACCGCTGCGAACCGGGGCTGCCGGGTTTCAGCAAGGTGCCGTTCAATGACCTGGCGGCGCTGCACGCTGAGGTGGACTCGCGCACCGTGGCGATCATGCTGGAGCCCATCCAAGGTGAGGCAGGCGTCATTCCGGCGACTAAGGAATACCTGCAAGGCGTCGAGAAGCTGTGCCGTGAACTGGGCATCCTGCTGATCCTCGACGAGGTGCAGACCGGTATCGGCCGCTGCGGCGCGCTGCTGGCGGAACAAACCTATGGTGTGCGCGCCGACATCATCACCCTGGGCAAAGGCCTGGGCGGTGGCGTGCCGCTGGCGGCCCTGCTGGCCCGTGGCACGGCCTGCTGCGCCGAGCCGGGCGAGCTGGAAGGCAGCCACCACGGCAATGCGCTGATGAGCGCTGCGGGCCTGGCCGTGCTGGATACCGTACTGGAGCCGGGCTTTTTCGAGCAGGTTGAGGACAGCGGGCGCCACCTGCGCGACGGCCTGAGCCGCCTGGCTGGCCGCTATGGCCAAGGCGAAGTGCGTGGCCAAGGCTTGCTCTGGGCCCTGCAGTTACAGGAACACCTGGCCAAGGACCTGGTGCAGGCAGCCTTGCATGAAGGCCTCTTGCTCAACGCGCCACAGGCAGATGTGGTGCGCTTTTCGCCGGCACTGACCGTGAGCAAAGGCAACATCGATGAAATGCTCCTGCGCCTGGCCCGGGCCTTTGCCCGCCTGCATGCACAACAGCATGCCCGCCGCGAAGCCTCGGCGTAACACGAATTCAACGAACCGTCTGGCGTTTCTGCGCATCGCCCCTGGCCTGATTCATTTGGCCCGGGGCGTTTTTTTTTGCCCGGCGTTTACCTGTGGAACCTCTGCGATGCCCAGCTAGTCTCTGTTTAGACCCCTTGAGGAGAGACTCGCATGGACTTCATTCGCATCATCATCGCCATCCTTCTGCCGCCGCTGGGTGTGTTCCTGCAGGTGGGCTTCGGCGGGGCATTCTGGCTGAATATCTTGCTGACCTTGCTGGGGTACATTCCGGGGATCGTGCACGCGGTGTACATCATCGCCAAACGTTGAATAAGTTGGGGCCGCCGCGCGGCCCCACGCTTCACTGAACCAGCACCCGGCAATAAAACTTCCACTCTTCCTCCAACGCATGCGCTAGGTTCTCGGCCTTGCGCAAACCATGGCGCTCGCCGGCATAGAAATGCCCCTCGGCCTCGATGCCATTCACTTGCAACGCTTCGAGCATCGAGCGCGTCTGCTCGGGCACCACCACCGCATCCAGCTCACCCTGGAAGAAAATCACCGGCACCTTGATCTGCGCGGCATGCAACAGCGGTGTGCGTTGCCGATAGCGCTCGGCATCCCGCTGCGGGTCACCAATCAACCAGTCCAGGTAATCGCCTTCGAACTTGTGCGTGGCATGGCCCAGTGCAACCGGGTCACTCACCCCGTAAAGGCTGGCCCCGGCACGGAACACATCATGGAAAGCCAGGGCGCACAGGGTGGTATAGCCGCCGGCACTGCCGCCGCGAATGAAGGCTTTATCGGCGTCGATCAGGCCGCGCCTTGCCAAGTGTTCTACTGCGGCGCACGCGTCCTGCACATCGCTTTCACCCCAGCGCAGGTGCAGCGCCTGGCGATATTCGCGGCCGTAGCCGGTACTGCCCCTGTAGTTCAGGTCGACGACGGCAAAGCCGCGTTGGGTCCAGAACTGGATACGTGGGTCGAGCACCGGATAGCAGGCCGAGGTCGGCCCGCCATGGATGAACACCACCAGTGGCGTGGGGGCTTCAGCGCCGGCCGCCGGGTAGAAGAAGCCATGGGCAAACTCGCCGCCGCTCTCGTAGAGCATCGATTGCGGCAGGCTGATGTGCTCGGCCGGGAGCAGCTCGGCGCCCCCCGCCAGAATGCGGACCTCGTGGTTTGACCGGTCAATGGCGATGACGGTTGGGGGGCTGATCGGCGAGGCGGCGATGGCGTAGAGGTAATGGTCATCCATGGCCAGGTTGCGAAAGCGGCTGTAAGCGCTGGCGAAACGCTCGACCGGGCCGTCGGCAGTATACAGCCCCAATTTGCCGAAGCCGCCTTCGAACCAGCTGGCCAGGTAGCTTTGCGGCCCAAGTGCCAGCCAGGTGCAGGTGCCCAGTTGCCAAGGGGCGGCAGCGTGGTCCGCAGGTTCTGCGGGCAAGGCCTGCCATTGGCCGTCGAGTTCGCCCCAGGGCTGCCAGAAGCCATTGCGGTCGGACAGGCAGTACAAGCGCCCCTCGGTGTCGAAGCGCGGTTGCTGCAATGATTCGTCATCCGCCGCGATGCAGCGTGCCGCGCCCCAGCTACCGTCGCCACGCCGTGCGCGATGCATCAGGCGGGTCACCGTCCAGGGCTGAGCCGGGCGATCCCATTCAACCCAGGCCAGGCGTTTGCCGTCGGCACTGAGCGTGGGTGAGGCATAGAAGTCGGCCCCTTCGGCGAGCACTTCGACGCTGCCATCGGCCAAGGCCACCAGGCGATGCTCGACACACTCGCCATGGCGCTCCTCGACCGCCAGCACCTGCCCGTCGTGCCATTGCAGGTCGCCGTAGCGGCACTGTTCATTGCCGGTCCAGGCAACCGGTTCTGCAGCCTCCAGACCTTGGCGGTAGACCTGCTGGTCCGTCTCGTTGACGAACCAGACCGCATCGTCACCCAGGCAGAAGCTGCCACCGCCGTATTCATAGACCCGGCTGCGCACGCTGAAGCCATCTGGCGTCAGGCAACGGGCTTGCCGGTCACGCCAGTGCCACACGCGGCAGGCGCCGTCGGCGGGGCGGAACTCATTCCAGAACAGGCCCTGGGCGCTGGCCTTGAGGTCGGAAAAGTCGGTACCGGCGGCGACGGCCTGGGCGGCAGTGAGTTCAGCCGCGGACGATGACACGAGAGTTGCGCTCATTGCGGAAGGTCATCTCTTCGATGGAGAGGGTTGCAGTTTCTGCTTCCTCGCGGGCCTTGAGGATGATGCCGTGGTCGGCCGACTTGGCGCACACCGGGTCGGCGTTGCTGGCATCGCCAGTGAGCATGAACGCCTGGCAGCGGCAGCCGCCGAAGTCCTTCTCTTTTTCGTCGCACGAGCGGCAGGGCTCGGGCATCCATTCATAACCGCGGAAACGGTTGAAGCCGAACGAGTCGTACCAAATGTGGTGCAGGTCGTGGTCACGCACGTTGGGGAACTGTACGGGCAGCTGGCGCGCGCCATGGCAGGGCAGGGCGGTGCCGTCCGGGGTGATGGTGAGGAACAGGCTGCCCCAGCCATTCATGCAGGCCTTGGGGCGTTCTTCGTAGTAGTCAGGGGTGACGAAGATCAGCTTGCACGGGCTGCCGTCGGCCTTGAGCTTGGCGCGGTACTCGTTGGTGATGCGTTCGGCGCGTTCCAGCTGCTCGCGGGTGGGCAGCAGGCCCAGGCGGTTGAGGTGTGCCCAGCCATAGAACTGGCAGGTGGCAAGCTCGACGAAGTCGGCTTCCAGCGCGATACACAGCTCGATGATGCGGTCGATCTTGTCGATGTTGTGCCGGTGGGTGACGAAGTTGAGCACCATCGGGTAGCCGTGGGCTTTCACTGCCCGGGCCATTTCCAGCTTCTGCGCGAAGGCCTTCTTTGAACCGGCCAGCAGGTTGTTGACCTGCTCGTCGCTGGCCTGGAAGCTGATCTGGATGTGGTCCAGGCCGGCTTCCTTGAAGGCGGCAATGCGCGCTTCGGTCAGGCCGATGCCGGAGGTGATCAGGTTGGTGTAGTAACCCAGGCGCCGGGCTTCGCCGATCAGCTCGGCGAGGTCCTGGCGCACCAATGGTTCACCGCCGGAAAAGCCGATCTGCGCCGCGCCCATTTCACGGGCTTCGGCCATCACCTTGAACCACTGCGCGGTGCTCAACTCCTTGCCCTGCTGGGCGAAGTCCAGCGGGTTGGAGCAGTACGGGCACTGCAGCGGGCAGCGGTAGGTCAGCTCGGCCAGCAGCCACAGGGGCAGGCCGACCGGTACCTCAGGCGAGGGTGATCCAGTGTTCGCCACGGGCCACCTCCATGAATTGCTCGATGTCGTCGGCGACCTCGGGCACACCAGGGAACTGCGCTTCGAGCGCGGCGATGATCGCCGACACATCGCGCTTGCCATCGATCAGGCCGCCGATGAAGCCAGCGCTGTCGTTGAGCTTGATCATGCCTTCAGGGTACAGCAGCACGTGGCCCTTCTGCGCCGGCTCGTATTGGAAACGGTAGCCGGGGCGCCAGTTCGGCACTTGCTTGCGGTCGAAACTCATAGGGCGATCCCCTTGTGCCATACCCGTTGCTGGGTGACGGTGTGATACGGCGGGCGGTTCAGCTCGTAGGCCATGCTCATGGCATCGAGCATGCTCCAGAGGATATCCAGCTTGAACTGCAGGATTTCCAGCATACGCTCCTGGCCGTCGCGGGTGGTGTAGTGCTGCAAGGTGATCGCCAGGCCGTGCTCCACATCACGCCGGGCCTGGCCCAGGCGGGTGCGGAAGTATTCATACCCGGCCGGGTCGATCCAGGGGTAGTGCTGCGGCCAGCTGTCCAGGCGCGACTGGTGGATCTGCGGGGCGAACAGCTCGGTCAGCGAGCTACTGGCGGCTTCCTGCCAACTGGCGCGGCGGGCGAAGTTGACGTAGGCATCGACGGCGAAGCGCACGCCGGGCAGCACCAGTTCCTGGGAGCGCAGCTGGTCCGGGTCGAGGCCCACTGCCTGGCCCAGGCGCAGCCAGGCTTCGATGCCGCCGTCCTCGCCGGGGGCGCCATCGTGGTCGAGCAGGCGCTGGATCCACTCACGGCGCACCTCGCGGTCCGGGCAGTTGGCCAGGATCGCGGCATCCTTCATCGGGATGTTCACCTGGTAGTAGAAGCGGTTGGCCACCCAGCCCTGGATCTGCTCGCGGGTGGCGCGCCCTTCGTACATCGCCACGTGGTACGGGTGATGGATGTGGTAGTAGGCGCCCTTGGCGCGCAGGGCCTGCTCGAATTCGGCAGGCGACAGTGGCAGTGCATCGCTCATCAGGCCTCCTTACAACTCGATGCTCATGCCATCGAAGGCGACTTCCACGCCACGTCGCACCACTTCAGCGCGCTCTGGGGAGTCTTCATCGAGGATCGGGTTGGTATTGTTGATGTGGATAAGCACCTTGCGCTGGCGCGGGAAGCCGTCCAGCACCTCGAGCATGCCGCCGGGGCCGTTCTGTGCCAGGTGGCCCATTTCGCGGCCGGTGCGTGTGCCGACACCACGGCGTTGCATTTCATCATCCTCCCACAGCGTGCCGTCGACCAGCAGGCAGTCGGCGCCGTGCATCATCGCCAGCAGCTGCTCGTCCACCTGGCCGAGGCCGGGGGCATAGAACAGCTTGCCGCCGGTGCGCGTGTCTTCGACCAGCAGGCCCAGGTTGTCGCCCGGGTGCGGGTCGAAGCGGTGCGGCGAGTACGGTGGCGCGGCGCTGCGCAGGGGGAAGGGGGTGAACCTGAGGTTGGGGCAGGCGTCGATGACGAAGCTGCCTTCGAGTTCGATGCGGTTCCACTGCAGGCCGCCGTTCCAGTGGCTGAGCATGTTGAACAGCGGGAAGCCGGTGCTCAGGTCTTGGTGGACCATGTCAGTGCACCACACCTGGTGCGGGCAGCCCTCACGCAGGCTGAGCAGGCCGGTGGTGTGGTCGATCTGGCTGTCGAGCAGGACGATGGCGTTGATACCGGTGTCGCGCAGGGCACGGCCTGGCTGCATGGGCGCGAAAGCCTGGAGCTGGGCGCGGATGTCCGGTGAAGCGTTGCACAGGATCCAGTGCACGCCGTCATCGGACAGGGCGATCGATGACTGGGTGCGCGCCGTGGCGCGCAGGCTGCCATCACGAAAGCCTTTGCAGTTGACGCAGTTGCAGTTCCACTGCGGGAAGCCGCCGCCGGCGGCGGAGCCGAGAATCTGGATGTACATGGCTGTTCTCTATCCGAACTGTGCGAAAACCCTGTGCAAAAAACGACAACGCCCCGGCGGGCCGAGGCGTCGTAGCGCAAGCAAGGCTTAGCGGCTGGCGAAGTACATGGTCACTTCGAAGCCGATACGCAGGTCAGTGTATGCAGGTTTGGTCCACATGGTTTGCTCCTTCCGGATGAGGGTTGGGTGGTTCAGCTACTAGATTTGGCGTCGCCCCGCGCTGGAGGTTCCGTCGGCTGAGATAGCGTTATCTTACAAGAAAATTTTGTACCGAAAGGTTAATTCTTCGAAAAGCGCCCTTGCGGTAAACGTAACAATCGCTGCGTGATCAGTACCCGTTACCTGCTGGAGCAGGGCCGTTGGCCAGGCAGAACCAGCAGGCGTCGGGTTTGAGCAGGCCGCACAAAAGGTCGTCCAGATCGGCTTGTTGCGTTATCAGAATAGACCTGCGCAGCGCGGATAGGTCGCCGGGTTGTGTGGCCAGGTGTGTCTGCCATGTCCACTCGGCGACCTCGGCATTGGCCATTGCCGGCTCTTCGAATTGCTCGGTCAATGCCTGGCGGGCTGCGGGGTCGAGGGTGATGCCCTGGCGCAGAAGGGTGACCAGGTGGCCGAGGATCTCGGCCTGGGTGGCATGGGGCGATTGCACGCCGAACAGCAGGCCGCCGACGCCCTCGATCTGACGAAAGGTACTGAATACCGCGTAGCCGAGCTGCAACTCCACCCGCAGGCGCTGGTACACCGGCCCCTGCAATAACTGGGCGAGCAACCGGCCGCAGGCCTGGTGCTCGGCAGGCAAAGGGCAGAACAGCAACAGGGCATGTTCACTGCCCGGCACCTCGGCATGGTGCCAGCGGCGGCCACGCCAGTCTGGCAGCGCAGCAGGGGCGCCGAGTTGGCCGGGGCAACCTTGCAGCGCTGCGCCGAGCGATGGCAGGGCGGCGGGGGCGAAGCCAATGGCCATGCCGTGCCATCGGCTGTGTTGCCAGGCGTCGTCGAGCGCCTGTTGATCGGCCGTGGAGGCAGGCTGTGGCATTGGCGCAGTGCCGCTTAGCGCATCGGGTAATTGCTTAAGCAGGGCCCTGATCGGAATCAGCGCGGCGTGTTGTGCTGACGAGGGCCGCCAGTTGCCGGGCGAGCGCAGCAGCGCCAAGGCGTGTTCGACAGCGCTCAGCACAGCTGCTGGCAGGCCGGTGCAGCGAAGTTGCCAGTGTTCGCCCGCAGCGCTGAATTGCAGCTGCAGCGACGCGCGCTCGCAACGTTCCTGAAGCGGGCGCAAGGCTCGATCGAGCACGTCATACAGGTGTTGGCTCAGCGCTGCGGGTACCTGCCAGCGCAGGTAAACGGCCGCGTATTGGCGTGCCGACGGGAGTAGGTCACTGATCGACAGCGCCGCAGGCAACGGTCGCGCCTGGGTGATGGCCAGCTCAGCGCGCAGCAGGGGGTCGGGCGCGGGCAGCTGCCAGTGCCCGTGCTCACGGCAGGGCAGGTCGTCGAGCAGTGCCGCTAGCGCCACCAGCCCTTGTGCATCCAGTGCCGCGAAGGGCTGCCCTGCACTGTCGCGCCGAGCCAGCTCAAGTGGGCTGGCGCTGCGTTCGCGGCGCTGTTGCAACAGGCCGAACTCGGTGTTGAGTTGCCCCAGGCCAAGCTGGCGGATGTAGCCGAACCAGCCGTGCAGCAGGGCCAGGGCGTCGTCTGCACTCGCGTCTGCAGTGAGCTTCAGGTCAATGTGCCAGAGCATCTGCCCGGCGAAGGCATACAGCTTTTCGGCCTTGAACCCTTGCAGCCAGCCGCGCTGGCGCAAGCCATCCAGCCAGGTGCCTGGCCGGCTGTCGCTCAGGCAGGCAATCAACAGCTCCAATGCGGGTTCGGCCCCGGTAGGCAGGTTTTCGTGTTTGAACACCCCGTCCATACACGTGGCCGACAGGGCTGGGGGCAGGTGCTGGCTAGCACGCGTACCCGTGGCAAACGCATCAGCATACTGCCTGCCGAGTTGCTCCAGCTCTTCAAGCGGCTGCGGGCCGCACACGCTCAAGGTGATCTGGCCACCTTGATAGAAATGCTGATGGAAACCTGTGAGGGCCTGCTGGAAGGCGGGGTCCTGCAAGGCCAGGGTATGCCGGTTACCTGCATGAAAGCCGCCCAATGGATGGCCTGCCGCCACCGACTGCAGCAGGGCAAACGCCTGCTGCGCTTGAGGGTCGCGCGACCAGGCGATGAATTCGGCGTGGATCACTTCCCGCTCGCGGCGCTGGCGTTCGATACCCAGATCCGGCTCGGCGAGCATCTGGCACAACCGCTCCAGCCCCCCGGCCAAAGCGGCGGGCGGGACTTCGAAGAAAAAGTCGGTGGTGCGTTCGCGGGTGCTGGCGTTGACCTGGCCGCCAAGGGCCTGGACGTAGCGCATCAGCCCGTCCTCCAGCGGAAAACGAGCGGTGCCCAGGAAAAACAGGTGTTCGAGGAAGTGCGCCAGCCCTGGCCATCTTGCCGGGGCGTCGTGGCTGCCGGCCTGCACCCGCAGCGCTGCTGCCGAGCGCTTGAGCCGCGGGGCATGGCGCAGGGTCAGCTGCAGTCCGTTGGCCAGGATGAGGCGGCGGGTGGCGTCAGGCATGGGGCTACGCTCAGCCCCTGCGCAGGTGCAGTTCCTGGCGCAAGTCAGCCAGATACGGGAACGCTTCGCGCCCCTTCACCACCCGCCCATGTTCCAGGTCCGCCAGCAACTGACATTCATCGTGCCCGGCCATGGCAAGCAAGCTGCCATCCGGCCCGATGATGCTGCTCTGCCCGCAATACTGAATCTGCCCCTCGGCCCCGCAATAGTTGGCGTACACCAGGTAGCACTGGTTTTCCTGTGCCCGCGAGCGCACGGTTACCTGGCAGACAAAATCGTAGGGCGTCATGTTCGCCGTCGGCACCAGGATCAGCTCGGCACCATTGAGTGCCAGGCGCCGGGCATTTTCCGGAAACTCGATGTCGTAGCAGATCAGCAGCCCGACCTTCCAGCCCTCCAGCTCGACCACCGGGAAGTGGTCGGCGCCGGCGCTGAACATGGTGCGGTCCAGTTCGCCGAACAGGTGCGTCTTGCGGTAATTGCACAGGCTGCGGCCGTGGGCATCGATCAACTGCACACTGTTGTAGATCGCCCCATCGTCGGCGCGCTCCGGGTAGCCATAGACGATGGCAATGCGGTGCGCCTGGGCGATCTCAACCACGTCCATGGCCGACGGGCCATCGTCGGCCTCGGCCAGGCGTTCGACCTGCTCAAGGCCGATGTTGTAGCCACTCAGGAACATCTCCGGGCACACCAGCAGCTGCGCGCCACGTTCGGCTGCCAGCTGCGCCTGGTGGCGCAGCCGTTGCAGGTTGCCGGGCACGTCCAGCGGGTTGGGTGCGCCCTGGAACAGAGCGATGCGCATGCTGCCTCCTTGTCTCAGTCGGCCAGGGCAATAGGCCCGATCTGGTCGAACACGTCGCCCGGCCCCGGGTTGTCCGGGTGGGTCTGGCCACCGAAGTGGTTCATGATACCCCACACTGCATTCAGCGAGGTCTGCACCGCGCCTTCGACCCAGGCGGGGGTCCACGACACGTCGTCGCCGGCGATGAACATGCCGCGTTGTTCAGCGGGCATGTCCTGCTGCATGAAGTGCGCGTACATCCGTTGGTTATAGCGGTAGTGGCCCGGCAGCGCGCCCTTGAAAGCGCCGAGGAAGTGAGGGTCGGCCTCCCAGGAAATGGTGATCGGGTCGCCGATGATATGCCCGGCGATGTCGGTTTTCGGGTAGATCTTCTTCAGTGCATCCAGGGCCAGCTGCACGCGCTTTTCCACCGGGTGCGGGAGCATCTTCAGGGCATCGCTCATCCACGCGTAGGACAGGCAGATCACCCCCGGCTTGTCGTCGCCGTTGTCGAACAGGTAGGTGCCCCGGGTCAGGCGATCGGTGAGGGTCATGCTCATCAGGTCGCGCCCGGTCTGTGGGTCCTTGTCCTTCCAGAAGGGCCGGTCGACCATGACAAAGGTCTTCGACGACTGCATGTAGCGGGTGCGGTCCAGGGCCATCCACATCTTCTGCGAGAACAGCGACTCCTCGCAGTCGATCTGGGTGGTCAGCAGCCAGCTTTGGCAGGTGGCGAGCACTGCACCGTAGTGACGTGTGTCGCCCCAGTTGTCGGTGACCGCCAAGCGCCCGTCGGCTGCCCGGGCAATGCGCTTGACCCCGGTGCGCGGTGCGCCGCCGTGCAGCGCGCTCAGGCTGGTACCTGCGGGCCAGTGCGCGCAGCGCTCCGGCACATGGCGCCAGATGCCCTGCGGCACCTGCTCCACGCCGCCGACCACCAGGTGCTGGTGGTCGTCGCAGTTGGTCATCACCACGCGGAAGATTTCCAGCATCGAATTGGGGAAGTCCGAGTCCCATCCACCGGTGCCGAAACCGACCTGGCCGAATACTTCGCGGTGCTGGAAGCTGAGCTTGGCGAACGAGCGCGAAGTGGCGACGAAGTCATAAAAGGTGCGGTCGTCCCACAGTGGTACCAGCTTGTTCCACAGTGCTTTCAGGCGCGGTACATCGCGGTCGCGGATCGCCTGCTGGATATCGGCGAACTGCGCGCCGCTTTCCAGCGCATCGGCCCAGGCGTCGGCCACTTCGTGGAACAGCTTGGGCAGGTCGCTGGATTTCTCGGCGTAGTAAGTCTGGCCTTCGAGGTCGATCACCGTGCTGCCCGACGCCGGGGTCAGCGGGTTGGGGAAGGGCTTGGTCTCCAGGCCCAGCTTGTCCACATAGTGATAGAAGGCGGTGGAGGACACCGGAAAGCGCATGCCACCCAGTTCGGCGATGACGCCGTCGGTGCCATTGAAGGCTTGCGAACGCAGGCGGCCACCGAGTTTCGAGGCTTCGTACACCACCGGCTTGAGCCCCAGCTTCATCAGCTCGTAGGCCGCCACGAGCCCCGCGATACCGGCACCGACGATGGCCACCTCTTCACCGTGGCGCTCTGCCGGGATGCTGCCCAGGCCCGCGGGGTGCTCCAGCCAGCAGTCGAACGCGAAGGGGAAGTCCGGGCCGAAGACGGTGATGGGTTGCTTGCCGTCGGCGGGGTGGCGGTTGTTCTTGTTCATGAAGTGACCTTGCCAGAGCGGCTGCGCGGGAGCGGAGCCTGAGTATAGGGGATGCCTGGTGGTCATTTTAGGAGGGGGGGTGATCGTAAATAAGAAGCAGATTGCTGGCGAAATGAAGCTTTATCGGTCGAAATGACGGGCTTATGATTCATTACGACGGTCGTAACCTTGTGGCGTACTCCTCATGCCGGCTGCCCGCGATCCACTTTGCTGCTGAGGATGATCGAGGTTGTGGTCTTCTCCACACCTTCGACACTGCCAATCTGGTCAAGCAACTCGTCCAGTTGCTCCGGCGAATCGCTGCGCAACCAGGCCACGTAGTCGAACTCGCCACTCACCGCGCACAGCTGCTGCACTTGCCCCATGGCACTCAAGCGCCGCACCACCTCCTTACCGGAGCGTGGCTGGACCTTGATCCCGACGTAGGCCTGCAGGCCGCCGCCGATCAGGCGCTGGCCCAGGCGCACGCCATAGCCGGTAATGACCTTGGCTTTTTCCAGCCGGGCCAGGCGCGAGTTGACCGTGGTGCGGGCGATGCCCAGCTGGCGGGCGAGGGTGGCGACGCTTTCGCGGGCGTTGATCTGCAGCAGGGCGATCAGCTGGCGGTCGATTTCGTCGAGGGTGATGGCGCGGGAGTCCGGCATGGCAAGTCTCTACAGTGGGCTTGCTAGCCTAGCCAGCCATCGGCAGGCAGAGCAAGGCCAACTGCGTTGCTGCGCCGCTGGCGTTATTGCGGCATGATGATCTGCCGACTCCACTGGAGCCATGGCGTGAACCTCGAAACCTTGCTGGAATGCTGGCGGCAGGAAGTCTCCAACAAGAACAAGCCCGGGCGGCGCAGCAGCCTGTTGTTCAACGTCTTGCGCCGCGCGCGCAAGGACAACAAGCTGCGCTTTCTCTTCGCCTACCGCCTGGCGCAGTACCTTGATGCCCGCGGCGGCCTGGGCAAGCGCTATGCGCAGGGCATGCAGCAGCGGCTGAACCGCACGTACGCCGTGGATATCGACATCGGCGCGCAGATCGCCCCCGGCCTGCGTATTGCCCACCTGCCGGGCGTGGTGATCACCCGTCATGTGAGCATCGGGCGCAATTTCTTCATCCGTCAGAATTGCTCGATCGGTATCAAGACTCTTGGCCTGGAACGTTATGCGTTGCGTATTGGCGACAACGTCAGCCTGGGTGCCAACAGCTGCATCATCGCCGACCAGGTCACTATCGGCGACAACGTGGTGATCGGCGCCATGTCGCTGGTCACCCGTGACATCCCGGCTAACGCCACTTTTTACAACCCGCGTCAGACAATGATGGATATCGGTCAGGTTTAATACCTTCTTACTTGATAGCTTTGTGATGTCATCCGCCGCCCGCTATGATTCGCACTTGTCCAGGTGCAAGACAGGCACGATTGAAGGGATTGATGGGTGAGCAGGGTTCATTTTGACGTAAATGCCGTCTTTTGCATTTCGCTGGACACACGCGCTGATCGGCGCGAGTTGTTTCAGCAAAGCATTGCCACGCTGCTGGATAACCCGGTGACGTTCCACGTCGTGCAGAAAGCCAGTGACCCGAAAAGAGGGTGCTACGAGTCGCATCAGCAACTCGCCCAGCGTGCTCTGGATGAGGGGTTGGAGCGAGTCCTGGTGTTCGAGGACGACGTGAAAGCTTATCAGCTCAAAGCTTCGCAGGTCCGTTGGGTCAACCGTTTCATGCGTTCACACCGCTTCGAGGCCTTGCACCTGGGGTACTCGATGGGCCGAACCTGGCTGACCTGGTTCCCGTTCATTGCTCGCGGCCGTGTGGTGGCCTTGCATGCCTACGTGCTGTCGCGCGAGGGCTGCCGGATACTAGCCGAAACGCCTTACGCAGGCGAGCCTGTCGATGTGATGTTCAAGCGCCGGATCAAGCAGCACTGCGTATTCCCGATGATGTTCCGCCAGCATGCGGCGCAGGTGACCGGCAGCGACCTGGAAACGGTCGTGTGCAATGAAGATGCCTGGTGGGAGAAGAACTGGCGCAAGCACTGGCGCTCGCCGCTGAAGAACCTGTGGCGTACGGCGTTGCGTGTGGATTTTTGAGCCGTTGAAACGAAAAAGCCGCGCAGTATGCGCGGCTTTTTCGTGTCTGGTGGGCCCACACGGACTCGAACCGTGGACCAAAGGATTATGAGTTCACTATCCAAGCCGTATGGCAAGTGAAGACGTGCGTAGAGTATCAAAGGTTCAAGAGCTTGTAAGCAGCGTGGTTCTTGGCTCGGAGCGTAAAACGGTGAAGGTTGCCGAAACCTAGTAACGTACCGCTGTTGTACCGAATTGAGACAGGGAGGGCTGGTCGATTATCATCCAATTCGATGCATTCGGGGGAGGGGGGGGCAGCAGTGGCGGGCGTCAAAACCTATGCTGGGCAGTTGCTGCCAGTGATATCATAAAGCCGTTACCCACACCTCGAGCCACTATACGGGATGTCTCCCGCTGCTCAGATCGAAGAGGACGACGAGTTTGGCCGGCAAGGACGATTTGCATTTTGATGTTAGCACTGGGCTGAAGCGTGTCTTAGGTCGCGAACTCATCACTGACGATGAGGTAGCAATATTTGAGCTCGTGAAGAACTCGTTCGATGCTGGGGCAGACAATGTACAGCTCTACTTCGGTGAAGATTCGATTGTTATTGCCGATAACGGATCGGGCATGTCTTATGCGGATCTGACGGGCAAGTGGTTGTTTGTCGCTTACTCAGCCAAGCGCAGCGAGCGCTCAGCAGACGATTTTCGCAACATTGCAGCGGAGCGTCGGCACTATGCGGGTAGCAAGGGCATAGGGCGATTCTCCTCAGACAGGTTAGGCGAAGAAGTGGTTATACAGAGCCGACCTGATGACGGATCGAGGATAGTCCACCGTCTGACCGTAGACTGGGAATTATTCGAAAAAGATGCCAGTGAGCATTTCGAGAAAATTCCTGTTAAGTATGTGGAGCAAGATACTTTTCACCTGCCCTCGGAGCTAAAAGGTTTTGAGTCGTCGCTTGCAAATGGTACTGCAGTTACGATCCAAAAACTGCGGAGACCTTGGCCTAGGCAGCGGATTTTGGAGCTCAAAGCTTCACTAGCGAAACTGATCAACCCATTTGGCGAGGGTACGGACGGCTTTGGTATCCACATTACTGCACCAGCCGAATCGGCAGAAGACAAACGACTTATCGACTCGCAAAAAGGTGAAGAGCAGCCGCTGCCGAAAGACCTGGTTAATGGTCAAATTGGCAACTTCATTTTCGCTACGCTTCAAGATAAAACGACCTTTATCCGAGTAACTATCGATGGTGATGAGCTACACACCCTTCTCACGGATCGCGGTGAGTTAATCTACCGAGTTGTGGAGCCTAATCCATATCAACACCTCTCTGATGCAGAGTTTAGGTGTGAGATATACTATCTTAATCAATCAGCGAAAATCACGTTCGCACGGCGTGTAGGACTACCATCTGTTCAATTTGGCTCGGTATTCCTCTTTAGGAATAATTTTCGTGTATACCCGATTGGCGAGGATGGCAACGATTGGTTTGGATTTGAGCGCAGGAAGCAACAAGGCTATGCGCGCTATTTGGGTACTCGAGAAATTTTAGGGCGGGTTGATGTCTCTGGCTCTGATGAAGACTTTCAAGAGGCATCAAGTCGTAACCAAGGTTTGATTGAAACTCCTGCTGTGGAGCAACTCCAGAAAGCAGTAATGGAGCATTGCCTAAAACGACTTGAAAAATATGTAGTTCCGGTGTCATGGAAAGATCCTGCTGACGGTAAGACCGACGATCTTTCTCGTTTAATGACAGATCCAGGGCGTGCGCGAGTATCGGCTGCGGTCGCTAACCTTGTTGATAATGACAAAGTGCGTTTGATCGAGTACAGCACCAGGCTTGTAGATCTGATTAATGAGCGATCCAGCGACTTCGAAGGGTCATTGGTTAGCCTACGTGCAATCGCTGAGAAAACCGGCGATGAAAGCATGTTATCTCGTCTGGATGCCGCCGAGCGTCGTTTTGATGATCTAAAGAAGTCAGAGGCGGATGCGCGACGAGTAGCTGACAAAGCATTAGCCGCAGCTGAGGCAGCTAACCGGCGTGCCGATACAGCTGAGGCGGAAGTTGAGACGGAGAGGCGTCGAGCGCATTTCTTGGAATCATTCGTCAACGTGGATTCAGCAACTATCTTGAATCTTCATCATCAGGTGACGATTTATGCAGTTGATATTGCGCAGCAGATAGAGAATTTCTTGACGGAAACTGCGGGCAAGACTGAGGTTTCCAGGGATGCTGTTCTTAAAACTTTGGAGCAAATGGCCTATCTGAATCGGAAGGTTATGTCGGTTACAAAGTTCGCTGCAAAGGCAAACTTTAAGCTTGATTCTGAAAAAATTGACACTGATCTGGCAGCATTTATTTTTGATTATATTGAGAAAATTGCTCGCACGACTGGTAGTGCCAGGTTGCAAATGTCTGTTGAAAATACCCATCCTGGTTTCAAGCTGCGATTCAATCCGATTGATGTATCAGTAATTGTTGATAATTTGATAAGCAACGCTCGGCGTGCAAGGGCTCCGCGTATAAAGTTCTCGCTTTCCCAAGAGGATAAGAACGGGTTAACGATCCGTGTCAGTGACACCGGGCGTGGTCTGCCTGCAGGTACCAATAGGTCGCAAATTTTTGAAATGGGTTACACAACTACTCAAGGATCTGGTTTGGGTCTTTATCATGTGCGGCAAGTTCTAGGCGAAATGGGTGGTAGCATTGAGCTTGATGACGAGCTGGAGAAAGGTCTGGGCTTCGTCATCAAAATTGCTGTAAAGGGGAAGAAAGCGTGAGACTGGATTTCAATGTTCTATGGGTAGATGATCAGCCTGATCATGTAGCTGCGCAAGTTACCAGTATTGCTTTAAAGATGGCAGCTGAGGGGTTTGAGTTTAGACCCCGGCAGTGTACTACCATAGATGAAATGGAAGCGGTCATTTCAGATGATGTTTTCACAGACGAGATTGACCTAATTCTCGTTGACTGGGATCTTGGAAATAATACTCATGGCGAAGACGCAATTGAGCGTATACGGCAAATAGTTCATTATAAGGATGTCGTTTTTTACTCTGGTCAAGCTTCCGTTGTCGAACTTCGCAAGAAGGCATATGATAGGCAGCTTGAGGGCGTTTATTGTGCCAATCGACCGGATCTGGTCGATGAAGTAATCGGGGTTTTTGAATCCCTTATTAAAAAGGTTCTTGACCTCGATCACACCCGGGGCATTGTGATGGGAGCTACAAGTGACATTGACTACATGGTTAATAGTTGTTTGGCCTTAGCCCATCAGCGACTTGATGAAACTGGCAAAACCCAATTCATCGAGGAAGCGATGCGACGCGTGATGGAACAGGTGAAAAATATAAATAAGCAGGGCGAGAAGCTAAAGGCCGCTCCAAGCGTCGATGCTTTATTTAAAGCTCATATGCTTTTCACCTCAGATCACCGTCTTCGTATGTTGGCAAGTGTTTTAGGGATGGATCAATTTTCTGATCAGGCAGAAAAGGTGACGACAGTTCAGGAGTATCGGGAGGGAGTAGTTTCGGGGCGCAATATTCTTGGGCACGCGGTACTAGTCCCTCAAGGTAAGCCTGATACTGTCATCGACGAAGCGGGTAAAACTGTTGATATAGAGCAAATGCGAGAACTACGAAAGTTGATATTACGCCTGCGCGCAGATTTTCGTGCTCTGCTTGCTGCTATCCAAGCGTAATTTTGCTTCTAACGCATTACTATCGACTACCCTATTCAAGAGTAGATCAGCCAATGTCTCCCCTATTGCGCGGGCAGCAAGCGGTGGTACGGCATTGGCAACTTGAGTGAAGCGTGGTACTTCCTGCTTTCGCAAATGCCCCCCCGAAGTATATTTACCTTGAAATGCATACCAGTCGGGAAAACTTTGCAAGCGGGCGTTCTCGCGCACAGTCAAGGTGCGCGGTTCTGAATAATGTAATAAATCATCTGGCATGCTCGTAATCGTCGGTGACGGGCGGTCTGGGTCCAGAACGCGTAGAGCCATCTTTTTTAACCCAAAACGAGCGCGCATCTCGGCACCAATGCTAGTATTTAGCCGACCTTCTGCGTGGCTAGTGGCGATTATTTCTTTAAAGCGGTTAACTATATGCTCAGCATGCCGTGCCAAGCGTAGGTCAGTTGGAGTTTTACATCCAGAATTCATTAGTTTTTGGTAGTGAGTGAGCGGCTCTTTGTAGCAAATCTCTTGAAATCTTTTGCTATCTGAAGATGGTTGCGTGCCGTTTCTAGTAATTTCAAGGTCCGAAATTGCTGCGCCTGAAGATACTGGTGCAGTAAGACGCAGCGAACGCAAGAATGAGGGCATACTGCTCAGAAGATGATCGAATGGATCAGGAATTCTGAGCTCTGATCGGAATGCGAGTACAAAGTATCGAGTACGACCTTGGGGTACTCCAAACATAGAAAGGTCAATTAATCGTTCGTGGACTGTGTAGGCATCAGATAATTGTGCTTTCAGCAGCTGTGAGAAATTTTTTACCTCATCGCCGGCGCTAAAATCAATTGTGAATCCGCGGACGTTCTCAATAAGAACTGCTTTAGGCTTTAATATTTCGACCAGTTTCAAGTAAGAAGCAAACAGCTGGTTTCGAGGGTCGTCATGCTGTCTCCGGCCTGCACTTGAAAATCCTTGGCACGGCGGCCCGCCGACCAAGATGTCTACTTTTCCTGAAATGTCATTTAGCTTTTCACGATGATTGGTGAGAAGTTCTACAATTCCAATGGGTTGTTGAGGAAGCCATTGTGGCCACTGATAACTTAATGGCGAGTTTTTGTTTAACAAGTTGTGTTTGAGAGTAGCGAACGCGAATTTGTCGCGCTCAATCGCAAAATATCCCTTCAACCCCGCTTGCATCAGCCCGAGCGACAGGCCACCGCAGCCAGCAAAGGCGTCGATGAAGGTCAATGGCTTGGCAGATGATATCGGCATCTTAACTCAACTTTTTCAGTGGATTTGACGTCTGGCGAGCAATTATGCACCGCTCGACATAGGAGAACCAGGTCGTGATGGTCCGATGTGATCCAGAAATGGTCCAATCCACCCGTCTCGAAGCATTCACGGTTGAATGGCAGCTCTGACTGACAGTCGTGTCGCATGAAAGCCTGTCCATGGGATTCCCCAAGGCCTTGTTGAACCCTGCTGGCAGCAGATCGCAGGCGCTATCGCTGAGGCGGTGCATTGGATGCCGTCTATGCTTGTCCTGTAGCCGCCGAGCCCCCTGTTTATCTACACAGCAGTCCTTCTACCGGGGCTTTTTCAACGGTTCATTCTGCAAAGAGGCACGGTATGGTCGGGCTGATCCAGGTCCTAGCTCCGTTAAAGCATCAACACCGCATCCCTGAAGAATTGACCTGAGGGTTAAGCGTGTGACGAACAAGGGCAGCGGGTTCATCTTACCATCTCGCATATCATTAAGCCGTGGCACAGGTGAAATGTTTGCTTGCTTCATACGCCCCTCGCACAGAGGATGATCGAGACTGGCTTGTAGCATGATTTCAGCAAGGCCTTAGAAACTCAATCATGGGTGGAGGGTCTGTTTACGAAGTCCGAAATTTCATCGCTGTTGTCCTCGGTGCTTTCCTTCTCCAACTCTTGGTGCCGGCTGAGCCCTTACCGCCCTCATGGTCTGACGTCTCTTTGGTGCTCACAGGGTCGCGGCAGCGACTGCCTCGCAGAGCAAGACAGCATTGAGCGCCGAAGGCGCGAATACGCGAGAGTGAAATTAGATAGCCGACTTGTCGGTTAGCTAACTTCACCTGTCTTGCCCTGAATACTCATATCGTTGGCATGAGTGTCAGCGGTGATCTCGGGTAAACAATAGGGTTGCTACAGCGGTTAGTTATGAGGTGATCGCTGAAACAACGGCAGTGAACGAATATTGAACGCTTGGGCAGCGATTGTTCGGCTCAGCAACGGTGTGCAATAGCTATTGAACGCCGCAGTGCACGGGTAGCAATCTCTTGGCGTAGCGACGAAACGCTTGATAGCCAAAGTCAATAGATCCCTCATCATGCAAGGTCGTCCATATTCCTAACAAAGACCAACCACCTTCAATCGCTTGTAGGATTTCCTCGCGTAGTAGGATGAACTTGGCCAAATTGGTACTCGGGTCTGAAGGAGGGTAGGTCGCGATTACTCGTTCCGCGATCCGTATGGTAAGGGGTTTCACTCAACCTCATGGATGACTAAATCTCAGAGCTAGAGCCTGGTTTCTCAGTTGTCAAAATTCGGACTGGTGATGGGCCAGAGCTAGACCTATTTGTCCTTAACTTATTTAAGTACTCCTTTCCTACGGTCGACCGATTCTCGTTCTTGACAGTTGACGGACCTATTTCCGGTTTGTCTGTCGAGGTAAAGTGAGGTGCGTTATCGTCACACGTAGATTTCTCCGCAGGTGCTCGATCCTTGAAGTTGTAGCTGCCATCTCGATATCGCTTGATGATTCCGTGGAACCACCGGACCGCTGTAGTTTTGATAGATCCCGCTTTGATCGCAGCCGACAGTTCGTTCAGCATGCGTTGCTGGTCAACGGGAGCAACCTGCTCCAGCGCCTTGAAAATTTGGCTTCTCGTTTCAGCTGAGACTAATGCCGTCAACCGCAGCGGCGGACCATCGGCTACCGGTACATCGTCGAGGGACGTAGTAGTTTTCTTATTTCTTGGTTTTATTGTTTTGTTAGTATTTATATGTGCTTGTTTTCCCAGGTGCGGCTGCTCCGTGTCCGGTTTATCCATGTTCGGGTTATCGCAATATGGTGCAGCGGAGGCTTGGTTATAGGGCTCGTCAGATATATGCCATACCGTTTTTGCGAATCGGCCTCGGGAGTCATGGGTGCGCTTGATACTCAAGTAGCCTGCGTCCTCCAACTCCTGTAATCCGCTCCTGGTTGCGGCTGTGCCAGTGCCGTTTTTCTTAGATAGCTATTTCACCGTCAGGTATGGGTAGCCTGGAGGTAGTGATAGTAATTTCACAAGTAGGCCCAACGATTTCCAACTCAGGTTTGAGTCGCTTATTACATCGTTAGGGATAATTGTGAAATGGCTGGATACTTTTCTTTTTACAACTAGGGATATAGACATCTTCGTCAGCCCTGCTCAAGCACCTTGGCTACATCTGCGGTTCTGAAATAAATCCTCCTGCCAATTCTCACCTTACAGGGGAGGAATTTTCTCGATACCTCATTGTCGCCACTCAGACTGATCCTCAAGCCATCCTTGCTTCTGTGTAGCACCTCCGCAAGCTGTTCGAGGGACAAGAGTGGAGCCCCAGAGAATAAGTCGCGTATATATTCTTCAGTGGTCATGCTAGGTGTCCTCCGCTTAATTTCGAATATCCTATGACACCTAGCGCAAATTTATAAAGAACTTTTTGAATGTTGGCTTGACACCGGGATAGTTTAGCTATAGTTCTCCGTTCTTGTTTTAGCTAAGCTTATTTAAATTCGTAGCTGTTTTAGCCGCTAAATTTGAACTTCACCTCGTTTAGTGTGGCTGTAGTTCTGGGGTTTAGCTAAACTGTTTTGAATTTTTAGCTAAACTTTTTTTGTTTTTTGACATGTTGTCCAGCCGGGCTACTAGATCTTCGGAGCGTAGATGTGTGTATCTTTTCAACATTTGCATCGATTTGTGGCCACTGATGCTTGATACCTCTTGGTCGGAAAGACCACCTTCCACCAAGCGGCTGACAGCCTCATGCCTCAAGTCGTGAAACCTAAAGTCGGATAGCTGGAGCTTCTTAACCAACAGCCCCCAGATTTTTGTGAACGCATAGGGGCGGCGCTTTCCATCTCTACCGGGCTCACCGAAAAACACCAGATTGCACTCGCTAGGGCGAGCTGGATTCATCATCGCGGCTCTGAAAAGCTCTGTGGCTCGCTTGCTCAGTGGCACAGTTCGTTGACCATCATTTTTCGTGTCAACCAGTCTTACGATGCGTCGCTCTGTATCCACCTGAGGTCTGCGTAGCGACGCGATTTCACCTGAGCGCATACCAGTTTCCAGAGCGATGCCAACGATCCACCCCAGCATTGGGTTGCTATGCCGATTCACCTCTGCGAACAGCCGTCGTTCCTCATCCGGCGAGAGCCTACGATTGCGACCCTCCCCGGGACTTGGTTTGCGTATGTTCAGCACTGGGTTAAACGTCAGGCCCAGCCCCCACTCCTGGATCGCGACCGTGAAAACGTGGCTCAGTAGAGCCAGCTCCAGGCGAACGGTGTTGTTGCTGGTCGTGCCTGCGCGGCCTGGCTCGTTAAGGCGTTTGTCGCGATAGTTGGCAATAATCTCAGCGGAAAGGGCTGCAAGAGAATATTTGCCCAGATGCTCCGTTAGCTTCTTCGCCTTGGAGATCTCACCGCGTTGAGTCGTAGGCATCTTTGTAGGTGTAATGTCGGTCAGGTAGCGCTTGAGCGCTATTTCAAGCGTCATGCGCTCGGAGCCGCTGCGCTGGATGTACACACCGCGCACCATCTCGTCTTCGGTGCGTCGTGACCAATCCTCAGCGTCGCGTTTAGTGCGGAAGGTTTTGGCGTTGGTCGGCCATCCGGTCTTGCGAATAACGGCCTTCCAGGTGCCGGCAGGGGTTTTGACGATTGTAGCCATCTGAAGGACTCCAAAGGCGTGCAAGCGAAGCCGCACTGTACCTAATTTGTACCTTTAGACCATAGGACTGTATCTGAGGTGGTTCCGCCAAAAACATGAAAGCCGCGCAGTGCGCGGCTTTGAGTATGGTGGGCCCACACGGACTCGAACCGTGGACCAAAGGATTATGAGTCCTCTGCTCTAACCAACTGAGCTATAGGCCCTCAGTAAGTGCCCGGATTATAACGAGGGTTTTGAAACGGTGCCATCCGAAAGATCAGTTAGTGCTATACGAAGAAACGTCGCTGCGAATTCGTCCGGTGGCAGCGGCAGGCTCACGATGTAGCCCTGGATCTGTTCACACCCCTCCGCAGCCAGGAACCGTTGCTGTGCCTGGTTTTCCACCCCTTCGGCAATGATCGTCAGCTGCATGCTGCGCCCCAACGCGATGATCGCGCGGGCGATGGCGGCATCGTGCGGGTCGTCTGGCAAACCGCGGATGAACGACTTGTCGATCTTGAGGATGTCCAGCGGCAGGCGCTTGAGGTAACTCAGTGACGAGTAGCCGGTACCGAAGTCGTCGATCGCCAACTGCACGCCCAGCTGCTTTAGCTGGTGCAGCACGGCCAGGGCTTCTTCAGCCTGGCTCATGATGAAGTTCTCGGTGATCTCCAGCTGCAGGTCGCCGGCCTTTAGCTGGTAGGTCTTGAGCAACTGCTCGATGCGTTTGGCCAGGCCATGGTGGCGAAGCTGCGCACCGGCGAGATTGATCGACAACGGGCCGAAGGCCTGGTAGTTCATTTTCCAGTGGTGCATCTGCCGGCAGGCCTGCTCCAGCACCCAGTCGCCAAGCTGAAGGATGGTGCCGTTTTCTTCGGCGAGGTGAATGAAGTGCTCTGGCGGCACTTCGCCGAAGGTCGGGTGGTTCCAGCGGATCAGCGCTTCGGCACCTACCAGGGTCTGGGTCTTGAGGCTGAACTTGGGCTGGTAGCACAGGCTCATCTCGTTACGTTCCACGGCGCGGCGCAGTTCGTGCTCAAGGGCGATACGTTCGCTGGCCTGGGCGGTGAGGTCGCGGGTGTAGGCTTCGACGCGGTTGCGGCCTTTGGCCTTGGAGCGGTACATGGCAGCGTCGGCGTTGCGGATCAGCGTGGCGACGTCGATGCCATCCTGTGGGTAGAGGCTGATGCCGATACTGGCGCTGGTGAAGAACTCGTGTTCGCCAGCCTGGAACGGGGCGCTGAAGCAGGCCAGCAGCTTGTTGGCGATGGCGCTGGCATCGCTGGGTTTGTGCAGGCCGGGCAGCAGGATGATGAACTCGTCGCCGCCCAGGCGGGCCACGGTGTCGACGTCGCGCACCTGCTCCTTCAGGCGCTGGGCGATGCCCTTGAGCAGCAAGTCGCCGACGGGGTGGCCAAGGCTGTCGTTGATGTGCTTGAAACGGTCGAGGTCGAGGAATAGCACCGCGCCCTGGCGGTTGGATACCTGCGCGCAGGTGAGTACGGCCTGCAGGCGGTTTTCGAACAAGGCGCGGTTGGGCAGGCCGGTGAGCGGGTCGTGGTGGGCCTGGTAATCGAGCTTGGCCTGGGCATGCTTGAGGCTGGAGATGTCGGCGAACACCGCGACAAAATGCGTGATCTCACGGTCGCTGTTGCGCACGGCACTGATGGTCAGCCAGCCGGGGTAGAGTTCACCGTTCTTGCGCTTGTTGTAGATCTCGCCCTGCCAGTGCCCCTCTGCGGTGAGCTGGTGCCACATGGCCGCATAGAAGGCGCTGTCGTGCTGGCCAGAGGCGAGCAGGCGCGGCGTCTGGCCGAGGGCTTCGATTTCGCTGTAACCGGTGATTTCGCTGAAGGCGCGGTTGACCGCGCTGATGCGTTGGTCGATGTCGGTGATCAGCACCCCTTCGGCGGTGTTCTCGAACACGGTGGCGGCCAGTTGCAGTTTTTCCTGCATCAGGTGGCGTTCGGTGATGTCGCGGGCGATGGTCAGCATGCAGTCGACACCGGCGATCGGCAGCGGCCGTGCGGACAATTCGCAAAGGCGGATCTGCCCGTCGCTGCGGCGGATATGGCAGCTGAAATCACGCACGAAGCCATCGCGGGCAAGCTGGTCGATCAGGCGCTTGCGTTCGTTGAGGTCGACCCAGATGCCCAGGTCGAACGAGGTCTGGTCGATGGTCGGGTTGAGGTCATAGCCGGTCAGGCGGCAGAAGCCCTCGTTCACCTCGATCAGCAGGCCATCGCTCTGGCGCGACAGCAGCAGGCCGTCGGGAGAGGCATGGAAGGCCTTGGCAAACTTCTCCTCCGAGGTTTGCAGCTGCTGCTGGGTTTCCTTCAACTGGCTGATATCGCGCACCGCCACGACGAAGGCCAGGGTGCCATCCAGCTCGAATGTCTCGGCGGAGGTCAGGCCGGTGAACAATTGGCCGTTGCTGCGCCGGAAGCTCATTTCCAGGTTGCGGATGCCGCCTTGGTGCAGGCGCTCGAGCAGCTGTGGGCCAGAGCCCTGCGTGCCCCAGAGGTTGAGCTCTGTGGCGGTACGGCCGATCACCTGGCCTGGGGTCAGGCCGATCTGCTCTTCGAACGCTTCATTGACCTCCAGCAGGCTGCCGTCGCTGTGACGGGCTATCAGCAGGATGTCGGGGCATTGCTGGAACACCGAGGCAAACTTCTGCTCCGACAGGCGAAGGGCGTCCTCGGTGCGCTTGGTCTCGCTGATGTCGATCATCAGCCCGCGCATCACCGGCCGGTGGCCATGCTCGATCATGCTGACGATGTTGCGCACCCACAGTGCCTGGCCGTTGGCGCCCATCACCCGGTAATCGAGGCTGTGATCGCGCCCGGCAGCGGTTTCGCTTTCGCAGTAGGCCTGGGCCCATAGCGCGTCCTCCGGGTGCAGGATGCTGCGCCAGAAACCAGGCTTGAGCCAATCGTGCAAGGGGTAGCCCAGCAGGTCTTCGGCATGGGGCGAGACGTAGCTGTAGGTGAAATCGTTGGCGTCGGCTTCCCAGGCGATCGCCGAGAGGCTTTCGATCAGGCCACGGTAGTGGTACTCGCTACTGCGCAGTTCTTGTTCCAGGGCGATACGCCTGGAAATCTCCGAGCTGAGGCGGCGGTTGATGCGGATCACCACCGCGAGGATGGCGACCAGCAGCAGGACGGCGGGCAGGCCGTAGATCAGCATGTCGTGCCAGAAAGTGCGCTGGTCCACTACATTGCCCACCCAACGTTGCTGGATCTGGCTGATCTCCTCGCTGGACATGTCGGCCATGACCTTGTCGAGGATGCCGATGAGGACCTTCTTGTCGCGCGGCGCGGCCATGGCCAGCTGGTAGCGGTAGGGCGTTTCACCGCTGACGTACAAACCGTCGAGCTTGAGCTGGCGCAGGCTCCAGATGCTCGAAGCAAGGTCGCCGACCACGGCGTCCACCTCGTCGGTGGCCAGCGCCTGCAAGGCCGAGCTGACGTTGGGCAAGCCGACCAGGTTGAGGTCTGGGTGATGGGTACGCAGCAGCTCGTGGGGGGCATAATTCTCTACCACGGCGATTTTCAGGCCGTACAGGTCTTTGAGGGTGCGCGGTTGCGGGCCGCCTTCGTGGGCGAGGATGACAATGGGGAAGTCCAGGTACGGGCGGGTGAAAGCCAGATAACCCTGGCGCTCCGGCGTCGACATGATGCCGGGCAGCAAGTCGATGCGGCTTTCGCGCGCCTGTTCAAGCACTTCGGTCCAGCTGCTGGGCTCGATCGGCTTGAGCGTCACGCCCAGGCGTTCCTGGAGCAAGGCGATGTAATCGGCGGCCAATCCCTGGTACCGGCCTTCCTGGTCACGAAATTCGAACGGTGGCCAGGAAGCGTCGACGCCCAGCTTCAACTGCGGGTGGGCAGTCAGCCAGGTTTTTTCCTCGTCTGTCAGGGTCAGGGCGCCGGCCGTTGTGTTCCACAGGATCAGGAGCAGCAACAGAATGGCCGGCATTGGCGGCATGGCAGCCTCGCATTCAGATAGTCTGAACTCGAGTGTAGACGGGCATTCAGCCCGCTGGATAGCTACTTGCCACGACCATTTGTCACATAAGAAAAACCCCGGCCTGGGCCGGGGTTTGTCATCACTCGTCGAGGAAGGAGCGCAGATGCTCGCTGCGTGTCGGGTGGCGCAATTTGCGCAACGCCTTGGCTTCGATCTGACGGATCCGTTCACGGGTCACGTCGAACTGCTTGCCCACTTCTTCGAGGGTGTGGTCGGTGTTCATGTCGATGCCGAAACGCATGCGCAGCACTTTGGCTTCGCGTGCGGTCAGGCCCGAGAGCACGTCGCGGGTCGCTTCCTTGAGGCTTTCGACCGTGGCTACATCGATCGGGGACTGCATGGTCGAGTCCTCGATAAAGTCGCCCAGGTGCGAGTCCTCGTCGTCGCCGATCGGCGTCTCCATGGAGATTGGCTCTTTGGCGATCTTCAAGACCTTGCGGATCTTGTCCTCAGGCATTTCCATGCGCTCACCAAGCTCTTCCGGGGTCGGTTCGCGACCCATTTCCTGCAGCATCTGGCGGGAAATACGGTTGAGTTTGTTGATCGTCTCGATCATGTGCACCGGGATACGAATGGTGCGTGCCTGGTCGGCGATCGAACGGGTGATCGCCTGGCGAATCCACCAGGTGGCGTAGGTCGAGAACTTGTAGCCGCGACGGTATTCGAACTTGTCCACCGCCTTCATCAAACCGATATTGCCTTCCTGGATCAGGTCGAGGAACTGCAGGCCACGGTTGGTGTACTTCTTGGCGATGGAAATCACCAGACGCAGGTTCGCCTCGACCATTTCTTTCTTGGCGCGGCGGGCCTTGGCCTCACCGATGGACATGCGACGGTTGATGTCCTTGATTTCGACGACGGTCAGGCCGG
>Ga0213824_1000133_pt1 | contig 62048 bp, 58 predicted proteins | sample MC6MC0906MG_FD_179892 | JGI IMG/M metagenome (GOLD analysis project Ga0213824, IMG submission 179892) | Enriched soil aggregate microbial communities from Iowa State University, Ames, United States - MC6-MC0906-MG | ecosystem: Environmental > Terrestrial > Soil > Unclassified | place: USA: Iowa...
AAAGTAAAAGGGAAAGCATTCGTACAAAGAGAAGGATACGAATTTGGAACAGGTCCTCTTTTATTTGGTGGATTTTCATTTGACCAAGAAAAAGAAAAAACGGATCTTTGGAAAGAATTTGATGATACCACATTTTCACTACCAGCATTTTTATTAACTGTAAAAAATGAAAAAGCGTGGTTAACCATTAATAAGTTCGTTTCAGCTGAAGATTGCGCAGAAACTCTTTCTAATGAAATTATTTCTTTAGAAGAGAGAATTTTACAAGAGAGTAAATGTGCACTAGAAGGAGACAAACTAACAACTACTTCGAAAGTAGAAGTTGATCCAAAGGGCTGGATGAATGCGATTGGAAAAGTGCAGGATGAAATGAAGCAAGGGAACGTGCAGAAGGTTGTATTAGCAAGGGAGCTAAAATTGACGATGGATCAGCATATTGATTCCGCTCTTGTTTTAGAAGCGCTTCGTATTGGGCAACCGGATTGTTACGTATTTTCTTTTGATTATAAAGGAGCATGCTTCTTAGGGGCGACACCTGAGCGATTGATTCGAAAAGAAGGCAATAAGTTTACATCGATGTGCCTTGCGGGTTCAATTGGTCATGGTAATTCTATAGAAGAAAGTAAACAAAATGGTGAGACGCTTCTTCATGATGAAAAGAATTTGGCTGAACACGGTTATGTAGTTAACATGATTCGAGGTGTATTAAGTGAGCATTGCGAATCTGTTAATATTCCGGAGAGCCCAGGCTTATTAACGACGAAAAACTTAATCCATTTATATACACCAGTAGAAGCGAAAGGTGATGCAAGTCTTTTATCGATGGTAGAAGAATTGCATCCAACGCCAGCTCTTGGCGGTACACCTCGTCATGAGGCATTGAAATTAATCCGTGATGTAGAGCTTTTAGATAGAGGATTGTATGGTGCGCCAATTGGCTTTATAGATGATGAAGGAAATGGTGAATTTGCGGTTGCACTTCGCTGCGGATTATTAAATGGCGACAAAGCATCCTTATTTGCTGGCTGTGGTATCGTAATTGATTCAGTAGCGCAACTTGAATATGAAGAAACAAGTTTGAAGTTTAGACCGATGCTTGGTGCTTTGGAGGAATTAATGAAATGAACAATCATATAGAAGCATTATCATATTATTTAGGCGCGTTCGTGGATGAACTGACGCGTCTAAATGTATGTGATGTTGTCATTAGTCCTGGCTCACGGTCAACGCCGATTGCCTTACTAATGGAACAACATGAAGGAATGAAAACATATTTACATGTAGACGAAAGATCAGCAGGATTTTTTGCGCTTGGTATTGCAAAAGCAAAAAAACGACCTGTTGCACTATTATGTACGTCAGGAACGGCAGCGGCGAACTATTATCCAGCTGTATGTGAAGCTTTTCATTCACGAGTGCCGCTTATCGTCTTAACGGCAGATAGACCGCATGAATTAAGAGATGTGGGTGCACCACAGGCGATGAATCAGTTTAATTTATACGGTACTTTTGTGAAGCAATTTACAGAGATGGCACTTCCAGAAGCGAGTGAAGCGATGTATCATTACGCTCGCATGACGACGCAGCGTGTGATAGCAAGTGCTTGTTTAGCGCCGCAAGGACCTGTTCATCTTAATTTTCCAGTTCGAGAGCCACTTATCCCGGATTTCTCATTAGAAAGTTTATGGGATAAAGGGCGTGGTGAATATACAAGAGTAGTTCAGCAAGGAAATGTGACGATGCCGAGTGAATATGCAAATTCTCTTGTAGAGCGCCTTTCAAACATGGAAAAGGGGCTTATTATTTGTGGAGATGATAGTCATCCAGAAATCGCAGAATTTGTTACGAAAGTAGCTGAGAAAACAGGATATCCAATTTTAGCAGATCCACTCTCTAACATTCGTAGTGGTAATCATGATAAAACGATGGTTATAGATTGTTACGATACATTTTTACGAAATGAACTGTTAAAGGAAACGTGGAAGCCACGAGTTTTAATTCGCTTTGGTGGAATGCCTGTTTCTAAAGCATTAACACAGTTCATCAAAAAACAAACGAAAGCTGTTCATATCGTTGTCGATGAATCTGGACAATGGAGAGATCCAGCTCTTGTTGCGACAGAAGTTGTACAAGCAAGTGATGTTGATTTTTGCAGGACATTAATAGAGAAAATGCCAGTTATGAAAAAGAATGATTGGCTCGGAATGTGGAAACATATAAATGAGAAAACGAAGGAAGCGCTTCGTGAAATGGAAACATATGAAACGGCATTTGAAGGAAAAGTCATTACGGATATTGTTCGAGTATTACCAGAAGGCGCAACGTTATTTGCGAGTAATAGTATGCCAATTCGTGATACAGATTCATTCTTCTTCACATCGGATAAAAATATTCAAGTGATGGCAAACCGTGGTGTAAATGGTATTGATGGAATCATTTCAACAGCTTTAGGAGCGAGTATTATTTGTGATCCGCTCGTATTAGTGATTGGTGACTTATCATTTTATCACGATTTAAACGGGTTATTGGCCGCAAAATTACATGAGTTAAATATAACGATTGTTGTTGTAAATAATGATGGCGGAGGTATTTTCTCATTCTTACCACAATATGAGAAAAAGGAACATTTCGAATCCTTATTTGGAACACCAATTGGGCTTGATTACGAGCATGTTGTCAAAATGTATGGTGGTTCATTTAGCCGGGTGAATGGATGGGAAAACTTCCGAGAAGAAGTACAAACTGGAACGACAGCGAAAGGATTACACGTTGTGGAAATTTGTACGAATCGCGAAGAAAACTTGAAATTACACCGTGAATTATGGGCGAAAACAATGGACGTTATTACTACATCTTTGCAAGGTGAATCAAAATGAAAGTAACGCTGCAAGGTGTATCGTATGAATATGAAGTAGTCGGAAGCGGGGAACCACTTCTACTTCTTCATGGTTTTACGGGAAGCATGGAAACGTGGCGGTCCTTTATTCCTTCTTGGAGCGAGCAGTTTCAAGTCATTTTAGTAGACATTGTTGGACACGGAAAAACGGAAAGTCCTGCAGATGTGACTCATTATGATATTCGAAATGCAGCGCTACAAATGAAAGAACTATTAGATTACCTTCATATTGAAAAAGCACATGTACTTGGCTATTCAATGGGCGGTAGACTGGCGATTACGATGGCCTGTCTATATCCAGAGTATGTACATTCTCTTTTATTAGAAAATTGTACAGCTGGGCTTGAAAGTGAAGATGAGCGAGAAGAACGGCGTGCAAAAGATGAGCGACTTGCCGATAAAATTGAGCGAGAAGGCATCGGAAGCTTTGTAACGATGTGGGAAAATATTCCGCTGTTCGAAACGCAAAAATGTTTAGCACAAAACGTACAAGAAGCGGTGCGAAAAGAGCGACTTGCTAACAATCCAAAAGGACTTGCAAATAGCTTGCGCGGCATGGGAACAGGGGCTCAGCCTTCATGGTGGCATGAGCTACATAACTTGAAAATACCTGTTCTTTTAATGAACGGGGAATATGATGAAAAGTTCTTTCGCATATTAAAAAACATCGAAAAATGCGTCTCTGACGCGAAATTTGTCAAAATTGATGGTGCTGGCCATGCAATTCATGTGGAACAACCGGAAAAGTTTGATACAATAGTAAAGGGATTTCTAAAAACTATGCAGTGATGCTTTTTTCAGCAAGAAGGAAGTTGCACTTATAGAGGAGATCAGAAATATACAAGGAGGTAGTTGTAATGGCTATTGAATGGGTAAAAGAAGGTAATTACGAAGATATTATTTATTCAACATACAATGGTATCGCAAAGATTTCGATTAACCGTCCTGAAGTACATAACGCATTCCGTCCTAAAACGGTAATGGAGTTAATCAATGCTTTTGCACACGCTCGTGATGATGCAAATGTTGGCGTTATCATTTTAACAGGTGAAGGTGGACGTGCATTCTGTTCTGGCGGCGACCAAAAAGTTCGCGGTCATGGTGGATATGTAGGTGACGACCAAATCCCTCGTTTAAACGTATTAGACTTACAACGTCTAATTCGCGCAATTCCTAAACCAGTTATCGCAATGGTAGCAGGTTATGCAATCGGTGGTGGACACGTACTTCATATCGTATGTGACTTAACAATCGCTGCAGACAACGCTGTATTCGGACAAACAGGTCCTAAAGTAGGAAGCTTTGACGGTGGATACGGAGCTGGTTACTTAGCTCGTATGGTAGGCCACAAGAAAGCTCGCGAAATTTGGTACCTATGCCGTCAATACAGTGCTGGGGAAGCTCTTGATATGGGCTTAGTAAACACAGTAGTACCATTAGAAGAGCTTGAAGCAGAAACTGTACAATGGGCACAAGAAATTTTAGCAAACAGCCCAATGGCACTTCGTTTCCTAAAAGCTGCATTCAACGCAGACACAGACGGTCTAGCTGGTATTCAACAATTAGCTGGAGATGCAACGTTATTGTACTACACAACTGACGAAGCAAAAGAAGGCCGCGACGCGTTCAAAGAAAAACGCACTCCGGACTTCGGTCAATTCCCTCGTTTCCCGTGATCAAAAGCGGAAGCGGCTCGTTTAGAATGTGAGGGGGATGGAGCTTCTGACAGAGAGGCGCTTTTTGCCTCGTAGGAAGGCGTGAAACGACCGACTGTTCTAGCCGCTGTAGCTGGATGTTTCAAAAGCGGAAGCAACTCGCAAGCAATGTGAGACGCAACCAAGAGATCAAACCGGAAACAAAACAACTAAGAGACTTGATTTCATATCAAGTCTCTTTCTTTCATGAAAGGAGAATGAATAATGGAGACGATGCCTAATTGGTTAATGCAACGTGCATTTTTAACACCTGATCGCACTGCAATTGAAATTGAAGAGGAGAAGGTTACTTTCGTACAGCTGCATGAAAAAGTAGTATCTGTTTGTGAACATCTTTCGCATGTAGGAGTGAAGAAGGCGCAAAAGGTGGCTGTTCTGATGAAAAATGGTATGGAGATGATTACAGTTATTCACGCCCTATCTTACGTAGGTGCAGTAGCTGTGCTTTTAAATACGCGTCTTTCAAGAGAAGAGCTACTTTGGCAAATGGATGATGCTGAAGTTGTTTGTTTAGTGACGGATCAAGAGTTTGAGACGGAAAATGTTCCGGTATATTCATTTGCTGAAGTGATGCAAAGACCGAAGGCGGAAGCATCTATACAAGAAGAATTCTCTTTAGACGAAGCGATGACAATTATTTATACGTCTGGGACGACAGGAAGACCGAAAGGCGTTATTTTAACTTATGGTAATCACTGGGCAAGCGCAGTCGGTTCTTCGCTTAATTTAGGACTTCGTGATGATGATTGTTGGTTAGCTTGTATGCCGATGTTCCACGTTGGCGGGTTATCTCTTTTAATGAAAAATATTATGTACGGAATGCGCATTTTACTCGTTCCGAAATATGATGCTAATTTCATTCATAAAGCACTTCAAACGAGGGGTGTTACGATTATTTCTGTCGTTTCTAAAATGCTAACAGATCTATTAGAACGACTTGGAGAAGAGACATATCCATCTTCTTTACGATGCATGTTACTTGGCGGAGGACCAGCACCGAAACCGTTATTAGAAACGTGTGTAGAAAAAGGAATTCCTGTGTATCAAACGTACGGTATGACAGAAACGTCGTCGCAAATTTGTACGTTGTCAGCAGATTATATGTTAACGAAAGTAGGATCGGCTGGAAAGCCACTATTTCAATGCCAACTTCGTATTGAAAAAGACGGTGTAGTAGTGCCGCCTCGTGCTGAAGGTGAAATTGTTGTAAAAGGACCGAACGTAACAGGCGGCTATTTTAATCGTGAGGATGCGACGCGCGAGACAATTCAAAATGGCTGGCTTCATACTGGCGACCTCGGTTATTTAGATGAGGAAGGATTTTTATACGTATTAGATCGCCGCAGTGATTTAATCATTTCAGGCGGGGAAAATATATATCCAGCTCAAATTGAAGAAGTGCTACTTTCCCATCCAGCGGTAGCAGAAGCAGGTGTTGTTGGTATGGCTGACGACAGATGGGGACAAGTACCTGCTGCTTTTGTTGTGAAAAGTGGAGAGGTAACAGAAGAAGAAATTCTTCATTTTTGTGAGGAGAAATTAGCGAAATATAAAGTGCCGAAAAAAGCGTGTTTCTTAGAGGAATTACCACGAAATGCTTCGAAAAAATTGTTAAGAAGAGAGTTAAGACAATTAGTGGAGGAGATGTAGGTGGAGATAAAAAAAGCGACACTTCATATAACAGAAATGCCTCTCGTAATCCCATTTGCCGCAAGCTATGGGACTTACGAAAAGCGTGAGAGTATCGTCGTTGAATTAGAAGATACGGATGGATATATTGGTTTTGGTGAAGTCGTTGCATTCTCTGAACCGTGGTATACGGAAGAAACAGTGAAGACAGCGCTGCATGTACTTCAGGATTTTTTAATACCGGATTTATTGAGAGCTGAAATTTCTCATCCGAATGAAGTACCCGGTTTGTTCCATCATATAAAAAGAAACCGAATGGCAAAGGCCGGAATTGAAGGCGCTGTTTGGGATTTATATGCAAAGCGTCAAAAGAAGTCATTAGCGGCATTGCTTGGTGGAACTAGGAATGAAATTGAAGTTGGTGTTGTAATTGGTATCAATACGATTCCGGTTATGTTAAAACAAATTGAGAAGTACGCAGAAGAAGGATATGAACGTTTTAAAGTGAAAATAAAGCCAGAGCATGACTATGAGTTATTGAAAGGGATTCGTAAAGAGTTCCCGCACATCCCGTTAATGGCCGATGCAAATTCAGCCTATACATTAGCGGATATAGAGAAACTGAAACGATTAGATGAATTTCAATTGATGATGATTGAACAACCGTTAGCGGATTACGATTTTCTCGATCATGCACAGCTGCAAAAGAAAATCGAAACACCAATTTGTTTAGATGAAAGTATCCACAGTCTAGAAGATGCACGTGTTGCGATTATACTTGGTAGTTGCCAGATTGTGAATATAAAGCCAGGACGAGTGGGTGGATTAACAGAATCGGTGCAAATCCATAATTATTGTATGGAGCATAACATACCAGTTTGGTGCGGTGGTATGGTAGAGATGGGGATATCACGGGCACAAAACGTTGCGCTTGCTTCATTGCCGAACTTTACGATTCCTGGAGATATATCTGCTTCTAGTAGACATTGGGAGAAGGATATTATTTCACCGGAAGTGATGCTTGAAGGCGGAAAAGTGATTGTACCGCAAAGCGTTGAAGCTGAGTATGAAGTAGATCGCGGAAGGCTGGCGGAAATCACGAAGCAGCGGATTATTTTGGAAAGGTGAATCTAATCCTTAATCAGGATGCCCGCAAATAGCGGGATAAAAGGGGGAGTAAAATGAAGCGCATTTCAATTTTAATAGCTGATGATGAAGCGGAAATTGCTGATTTAATTGAGATACATTTAGAAAAAGAGGGTTACCACGTCGTTAAAGCAGCTGATGGAGAAGAAGCCATGCATATTATTCAAACGCAGCCAATTGACTTAGTGGTTTTAGATATTATGATGCCGAAAATGGATGGATATGAAGTGACGAGGCAGATTCGCGGCAAGCACCACATGCCAATCATTTTCTTAAGTGCGAAAACATCGGATTTTGATAAAGTGACAGGTCTTGTATTAGGCGCAGATGATTATATGACGAAACCTTTTACACCGATTGAATTAGTTGCACGTGTAAACGCACAATTACGCCGATTTCTGACGTTAAATCAGCCGAAAGTAACGGAGAATAAGTCTGCTTTAGAGATAGGCGGAGTCGTTATTGACCCTGAGCGCCGAACGGTAAATGTGTACGAAGAACAAATTGAATTAACACCTAAAGAGTTTGATATTTTATATTTATTAGCGAGTCATCCGAAGAAAGTGTACAGTGTGGAAAATATTTTTCAGCAAGTATGGGCAGATGATTATTATGAAGGCGGAAATACAGTTATGGTACATATCCGTACTTTGCGGAAAAAACTTGGGGAAGATAAAAGAAAGGATAAGTTAATAAAAACAGTGTGGGGAGTAGGTTATACTTTCAATGGCTAAAAAGATGAGAAGCTTTCGCTCGAAGATGGTTATGCTATTTGCGTTAAGTATGATATTAGCAGCTGGCGTAACGTATTTAATTTATGAAGGATTACGGCTCTATTATAAATTAGTAGTTCGTTATGAAGATCCTTTAGCTCAATTTCGTTCCATGGTAAGACAAATTGGGGATATTAATTTCTTCTTAATTATTTTCATCCCTCTATCCATTATGTTTTTCTTCTTCCTTACTAGACCATATTTAAAATATTTTGATGAGATTTCAAGCGGAATTCATCATCTGGCGAACGGTGATTTTACAAATCAAGTTCGCATTTCATCAAAAGATGAGTTTGGATATATCGCCCGTGAAATTAATGTAGCAAGTGAGAAATTAAAAGAAGCGGTTGAACGAGGAGATTTTGCGGAAAGTAGTAAAGATCAGCTCATTGTTAACTTAGCTCATGATTTAAGAACGCCGCTAACATCTGTTTTAGGTTATTTAGATTTAATTCTTAAAGATGAGAATTTGACGAAGGAACAAATTAAACACTTTTCCACAATTGCTTTTACGAAATCAGAAAGGCTGGAAAGTTTAATTGATGAATTATTTGAAATCACAAGAATGAATTATGGAATGTTACAACTAAATAAAAAGCCAATTGATATAAGTGAGCTGCTTATTCAGTTAGATGAAGAATTATATCCGCTATTAGAGAAACATCATTTAGAAGCGAGATTGAATGTTGATCCTCATTTACCGATTAACGGTGATGGGAAATTGCTAGCTAGGGTATTTGAAAACTTGTTAACAAATGCCGTTCGATATGGATATGATGGGCAATTTGTTGATATGAACGGGTTTGTTGATCATGAAGAAGTTGTTGTACAAATTATTAATTACGGAGATAGCATTCCAGAAGAGGATTTACCGTATCTTTTTGATATGTTTTATACGGGTGATAAGGCAAGATCAGAGCAACAAGGTGGTACAGGCCTAGGGTTATTTATCGCGAAAAATATTGTTGAGCAGCATAATGGTACCATTTTTGCTGAAAGTAATGTAATTAGAACGATATTTGAAGTGAGATTGCCAAAAGAAGAGATCGAAGCAATTTAATAAAAATTTAAACTTTATCCCACTTTTTATTTTAATAGTTTTTTCTATTCTATACGTAAGTTACGTTAAGGAGGAACTAGAAATGAAAAAGTGGGTATTTATTTCTCTTTTTATATTATGTACAGTCTGTGTAGGCTTTTATATATCACCGTTATTCCAAAAGGATATCGATGTTAAAATTGCAGAAAAAGATAATAAGGTAAAAACGGTGAATACTGAAAAGATAGAGGTTACAAAAGAACAAATTTATAAAGGGGATCTCTTATTAGTTAATAAAGATTATCCGGTTAAAAAAGATAGTATTAGGTCCGATATTATTAATGTAAATCACAATAGTGAATTAGTAAGAGGCTATGTAATATTTGATAGAAATCTTCGCTTATCAAAGGGTGTTGTAAAAAAGTTTTTAAACGCTGTCGATGCAGCTGGAAAAGATGGAGTACAGCATTTCTTAATGAGTAGCGGTTATCGAGATTTTCAAGAACAAAGTAAATTATATAAAGAAATGGGATCTGATTATGCACTTCCAGCAGGATATAGTGAACATAATTTAGGGTTATCACTCGACGTTGGGTCTACTCAACAGAAAATGGAGAGAGCTCCTGAAGGGAAATGGATTGAAGAGAACGTATGGAAACACGGATTTGTTTTACGTTATCCGAAAAATAAAAGTGATATTACAGGCATTCAATATGAGCCGTGGCATATCCGTTATGTCGGCTTACCACATAGTGCGATTATGCAAAAAGAGAAAATTACATTAGAGGAATATTTAGAGTTTCTAAAAGAGAAAAAAGAGATCTCAACTGATGTTGAAGGGAAGAAATATACGGTTTCTTATTATAAAGTTTCCGGGAACATGGAAGTGAATGTTCCGGTGGATAAGCAGTATGAAATTTCGGGGAATAATATGGATGGGGTTATTGTGACGGTTCAGGAATAGATCATTTTGATTCTCCCATGCGGGAGAATCAAAATAGAGGAACAGGTACAAATTTTTATATGACTAGGATTGTAATTAACATATTTTCAATGAAGTTTAGTCAGAGTAAAAAAAGTCGGAGCCTCATCAACATTCTTCAGCCATATATACTCCTGACTATGTAAGCTATCCTTCACCCAGACATCGCCTTTATATTCATTTGTTTTCTTGCGAAGCCAAGTAAGATAAGGGCGAATAACTTGAGGGTCTTCATCACGTTCATTCTGTTTTGGGAACGAGATTTGTTTCTGTTCTTCTGTTTTTATATTGATCATATAAAGTGTTGTAAACATCGTCGGAACAAGGCCTTCTTTCCATGCCTTATTTTCTTTTGCACGAGCCACAACCACTTTGTTTGGTGAAAACCATTCTAAATCAAGGTCTACATAACCGACAGGTGTGTAGACCTTTTGTTGTTTTGCTATTACCATGTCTGCAACTGTAAATTTTTTATTTTCTACAAAAAATCTTCCTTCTCCTGAAATATAGGCCAGTTGATTGGCTGATGGAGCCCACTTCATCCAGTCTTTGAACCATAGCATGTTACCAATCGTTCGAAAGTGTTTCCCTTTTGATGAGATAACACATAATGTATTGCTATCCATTGCTAAGGAGGCAGTAGGACTAGCCAAAAAACTAAGCCACTTTCCATCAGAACTCCACTTGAAATAGTTAGTGTTAATCGCAAATAAATCAGTTTCATTTGTTTGAATCGTATAAAAAGGCTTTATTTTATCTTTAGCAAGATTTGCATCGACTGGTATTTTATAAAGTGGAATCTTGCCCCATCCGGTCGGACGCAAGCAGGATTGTGAGGAGACGATAAATTCCTTTCCGTTCGGGAACCATTCGAAATCACTAACCCCAAGTGATACATTTTCAAAATCTTGTGGGCGACCGTTTTTAATTTTTGTAACGTTTAATAAACCTTGATCAGTGTAAGCCAATTGATTTTTGTTTGGTGACCACTTAAAGTCAGATGTTACGACTCTTACATAAGGCTGATAGTTTATTTTATCTTCCGTATCATAGATGAATAAGTTAGATTCTTTACCCGCTTCATCACTATCAATATAGCCAATAAACCTACCGTCATAAGACCATTTTGGAGAATACACATATCGATTTTTTGTGATTTGTATTTCTTGATTTCCTGTCTTTATCCATAGCTGATGGTCCCGGATAAATGCAGCCGTGAGTGATGGAGGGGCTGCGCTAACCGTTGTTGATATAGACAAAGTGATTAAAATTATAAATAATAAAATTCGAAATCCCATGAATATCCCTCCTGCTTATAGGTTGTCCGAATATGTAATGGAAACTCTCATTTTAATATAAAATCAAACATTATAACGTTATATTTACTTCTCCCTTTTTTTGTGTTACGCTAAACGTGTGAAAGAGATATAAAATGAAACTTTAATGTAAGCGTATTCTTATGGCTTCTTATAGAAAAGGGTGGAAATACAATGACAGAACGATTCGTACTACGTAATGTGAAACGTGTGAACGGGGAAGAGATTGACATTGTAATTGAAAATAATAAAATCGCACAGGTGACGAAAGCTGGTGCTGGCGAGGGTGGAAAGGTTCTTGATTACTCGGGTACTTACGTATCGAGTGGTTGGATTGATTTACACGTTCATGCTTTTCCAGAGTTTGATCCATATGGCGATGAGGTAGATGAAATTGGCGTTAAGCAAGGGGTAACGACAATTGTTGATGCGGGTAGCTGCGGAGCTGATCGCATTGCAGATTTAGTACAAAGTAGAAAGCAGGCAAAAACGAATTTATTTGCCTTTTTAAATATTTCTCGCATCGGTTTGAAACGAATTGATGAATTATCCAATATGGAATGGATAGATAAAGAGAAAGTAATAGAAGCAGTAGAAAAGTATAAAGATGTAATCGTTGGGTTAAAGGCGAGAATGAGTAAAAGTGTCGTTTGTGATAGTGGAATTGAACCGCTTCATGTTGCACGCTCTTTATCTCGTGAAACATCATTGCCGATTATGGTACATATCGGTTCAGCGCCTCCTCGCATAGAGGAAGTTGTACCTCTTTTAGAAAAAGATGATGTCATTACACATTACTTAAACGGGAAAGAAAATAATTTATTTGATGAAGAAGGCAAACCGCTACCTGTGTTGTTAGATGCAGTGAAACGCGGTGTTCATTTAGATGTTGGGCATGGCAATGCTAGTTTTTCTTTTAAAGTGGCAGAGGCAGCGAAGCGTTACGGTATTGCCTTTAATACAATTAGTACAGATATTTACCGGAAGAATCGTATACACGGTCCAGTTTACAGTATGGCTAACGTTCTTTCGAAATTCCTTTACTTAGGGTATCTGCTAGAAGAAGTAATTGATGCAGTTACGAAAAATGCGGCAGAGTGGCTGAAAAAACCAGAGCTTGGCCGTATTCAAGAAGGCGATATTGCAAACTTAACTTTATTTACGGTGAAAGATGAACCGATTACGTTAATTGATTCAGAAGGGGATCAGCGCGTTGCTGAAAGAAGAATTGATACGAAAGGGGTTGTAATCAATGGGTCATTCATTGAATGCTAAGTACGGATTAAAAAGAGTTATTAACGCGAGCGGTAGAATGAGTATTTTAGGTGTATCCGCTCCCACAGATACAGTTATGGATGCGATGAAACACGGTGGACAAAATTATGTGGAAATTGCTGATTTAGTAGATAAAGCAGGAGAACATATTGCTAATATTCTAGAGTCGGAGGCAGCAGTCGTTGTAAATTCAGCATCAAGTGGAATTGCACTTTCTATTGCTGGTATCGTTACAGAAGGAAATCGCCGCAAAAGTGAAAGACTTCATCAAGAAGCCATTGTGAAAAACGAAGTGATTATGTTAAAAGGTCATAACGTCCAGTACGGTGCTCCTGTTGAAACGATGATTTACTTAGGCGGGGGAAAACTCGTTGAAGTTGGCTATGCAAATGAAGGAAAAGCAGAGCATATTGAAGATGCAATCGGTGAAAATACAGCGGCAATTCTTTATGTGAAATCCCATCATGCAGTGCAAAAAAATATGATTTCTGTTGAAGAAGCATGGGAAGTAGCGCAGCGAAATAACGTACCACTTATCGTCGATGCGGCAGCTGAAGAAGATATTCAAAAGTACGTGAAGTATTCAGACCTTGCCATTTATAGTGGTTCAAAGGCAATTGAAGGACCAACTTCTGGTATTGTCGGCGGTAAACGAAAATATATCGAGTGGCTGAAAGTACAATTACATTGCATCGGAAGAAGTATGAAAGTTGGGAAAGAAACAACTTTCGGTTTACTTCAAGCGCTTGATGAGTACGGAGTAAAAGAAGATAAGAGTGAGCAAGAAAAAGAGTTATTACAAGTACTTATGCCGCTAAAAGAATTAAACGGTATAAATGTAACGATTGTTCAAGATGAAGCAGGAAGAGCAATCTTTAGAGCACGTATTCACATTAACGAGAAAGAGTTAAATAAATCAGCAAAAGACGTTGTTACAGCATTACGCGAAGGGAAAATTGCCATTTATACACGTGATTACGGAGTAAGACAAGGATTCTTTGATATCGATCCACGTCCACTTCAAGGTGATGACATACATGTAATTGAAGAAAAAATGAGAGAAATTGTAGGGGGAAATTAAAATGACAAACATTCAAAAACGTTTTTATAAAGGCCGCGTAGCATTAAATGTATTAGCGAACAATATCGAAAATGCGAAAGATATCTTTGAAGCAGCAGAAGGTTATGTAGTAGTGGGAGTGTTATCAAAAGACTATCCAACAGTAGAAGAAGCAGTTACAGCGATGAAAGCATACGGAAAAGAAATTGATGATGCTGTATCAATCGGATTAGGAGCAGGAGATAATCGCCAAGCAGCCGTTGTAGCTGAAATTGCGAAGCATTATCCGGGTAGCCATATTAACCAAGTGTTCCCTTCAGTTGGGGCAACACGTGCAAATTTAGGCGGAAAAGATAGCTGGATTAATAGTTTAGTATCGCCAACAGGAAAAGTAGGGTACGTAAATATTTCTACTGGTCCAATTAGTGCAGCTGGGGAAGAAAAAGCAATCGTTCCAATTAAAACAGCAATCGCACTTGTACGTGATATGGGCGGAAATTCATTGAAATACTTCCCAATGAAAGGTTTAGCTCATGAAGAAGAATATCGCGCTGTTGCGAAAGCATGTGCAGAAGAAGGATTCGCATTAGAGCCAACAGGCGGAATTGATAAAGAAAACTTCGAAACAATTGTACGTATCGCATTAGAAGCAAATGTAGAGCAAGTTATCCCGCACGTATACTCTTCTATTATTGATAAAGAAACTGGCAATACGAAAACAGAAGATGTTCGTGAATTACTAGCAGTCGTGAAGAAGTTAGTTGATCAATATGCGTAAGAAAATTGCAGCATTTGGTGAAGTAATGATGCGCCTGCAAGTACCAGGATATGAATTGTTGTCACAAGCTAACACATTAAATTACTCATTTTCTGGTACAGGTGTGAATGTTGCAGCCGCACTTTCTCATCTAGGGCATGAAGGTTTTCTTATTTCAACTTTACCGGAAAACTCAGTTGGAGATGCAGCGGTATCGCACATTCAAAAACTAGGGATTCAAGCACCGTTTATTTCAAGAGGCGGTAAATATGTCGGAATGTATTTTTTAGAAAATGGATTTGGTGCACGTGCAAGCCGCGTTACATATTCGAACCGATTAGAAAGTAGTTTCAATACGGCATCTGAAGAGATGTACGAATTTGAAGAAATCGCAAAAAAAATTGATATCGTTCACTTTTGCGGGATTACCCTTGCGATGAATGATACTGTGCGTCATCATATGAAATCTTTGGCGAAGGCAGTTAAAGAAAATGGAGGCACTGTCGTTTTCGATTGTAACTATCGTCCATCGCTTTGGGGAGAAGGTGGATATAAACAGGCAAAACCGCATTATGAAGAAATGCTAGGGCTAGCTGATATTGTAATGATGAACGAAAAAGATGCAATGTTCGTTCTTGGAATGAGAACAGAAGAGACAGAGCGAGAAGCACAACTTGTTGACCTTATTCCGAAAGTGGCTGAAAAATATCATATCGCTACAATTGCTGGTACTCATCGATCTATTAATAGTGATAATACACACTCACTTCGCGGATTCATATGTAAAGATGGTGCGTTCACTTTTGCTAAAACACTTACGTTTTCTGTATATGATAGAATAGGTGCTGGAGATGCTTATACGAGCGGGATTATTCATGGCGAGATAGAAGAGTTTGCACCAGAGAAAGCTGTTTCATTTGCGTCAGCAGCTGGAATGCTTGCACATACAATCGTCGGTGATACGCCAATGTCATCAGAGAAGGATATACTTCGGGCAATGACGGCATCAGTAGGTGATGTAGAAAGGTAGTGGGTGTAACGGTGAACGTAACGAGAAAAAAAGGACCATTATATTTACAAATAAAAAATATTATTCGTGATCGAATATTGCATGGTGTATATGCGATTCATACGAATATTCCTTCCGAACCGCAGTTAGAAGAAGAGTTCAAGGTGAGTAAAATTACAGTGCGTAATGCAATTAAAGAACTTGCTCAAGAAGGATATTTGGAAAAGAAAAGTGGTAAAGGAACGAAAGTGATTCGTAATACTTCTGCGACAAAACTGTCAAAGGGTAAGAAATTTACTGAAGTGTTAGTGGAAGAAGGATATAAAGTACAAAAGAAATTGCTAAAGGCAGAAGTCGTTCATAATGAAGAAGGAACAGTGCCGTTTCGATTATTCGGTAAGGAGAGTTTTCGTATTGAGCGCTTATATACGTTAAATGATGCGCCGTACATTCATTATACGCACTATTTCTCAGCACGAATGGCAAGTACAGATTTATCGGACTTCGACCTACAATCGCTTTACGATTTAGTCGAGGACCGAGGTATACATTTAGAAAACTTTAGAGATGAATTTGCTGTTGGACTTGCGCCTAATTTCGTTGCAGAAGCGTTAGATGAAACAGAAGGGACAGCGTTATTAAAACGTATGCGCTATTCTTACGATGAAGTTGGCGAAGTAATTGAATATAGCGAAGGCTACTACAATACGGAAATGCAGCATTACGTTGTAAATTATGATGTGTAAAAAGTGAAGAGGGACCAATTCCCTCTTTTTTTGTAAAAAATTTTCATATCGAAGGGGAATGGGATATGGATATATACTTATTAATCGTCACGTTAATTGCGATCGCAATTGTTATTTTAGGGGTATCATGGTGGAAGTGGCATGCATTTATTAGTTTAACAGTTGCTAGTTTATTTTTAGCCATTATGTCTGGACTGAATTTAACGAAAATAGTGACTGCCTATGAAACTGGTGTTGGTAGTGTACTAGGGCATTTAGTTGGTATTTTGGCTCTCGGAACAATTTTAGGAAAAATGATGTCCGATTCAGGGGCGGGCATGCAAGTAGCAGATTTCTTTATTCGATTCTTCGGGGTGAAAAAATTACCTTGGGCAATGTTATTCGCCGGATTTGTTATAGGTATTCCAGTGTTTTTTGAAGTGGGAATCGTCATTTTATTACCACTTGTTATTTCAATTCGAAAAACAACGAAACAAAATATATTGTTAATTGCGTTACCTGTTATTGCTGGATTATCGATTGTACATGGGCTAGTGCCGCCGCATCCAGGTGCGATGACAGCAATCGGTATTTATAATGCGAATTTAGGAAAGGTACTATTGTATTCATTAATTATCGCGTTACCAACAGCAATTATCGCAGGACCGGTATTTGCAAAGTGGGTACATAAGAGGGTTATACCTGAAAATGAACCGGAGCTTGTTCGAGTTACGACAGTATCAACTGATTTACCGAGTCGTAAAGTTTCATTTTTTATTATTTTACTGCCAGTAGTTTTAATGATTTTATCAGTAGTCGCACCATATATTTCATTACCGAAAAAAATAACTGAATTTTTAGTATTTTTGGGAAGTCCGGTAATCGCTTTACTTATTTCATGTTTCGCAGCGTTTTATTTGCTTGGTATAAAGCAAGGAATTAATAAAAAGATGATTAAAAAATTAACAGATGAAAGTTTACTACCTGTCGGTTCCATTATTTTAATAATTGGTGCAGGCGGTGGATTTAAACAAATATTAATTGAAAGCGGCGTTGGAACAGCCATCGCTCAAATGGCAGAACATATTTCATTATCACCAATCGTCTTAGCGTTCATGGTAGCGGGATTAATCCGAATTGCAACAGGTTCAGCTACTGTAGCATTAACGACAGCAGCTGGAATTGTTTCACCGGTTATTCAGCACATGTCGGGTGTAAATTTAGAATTACTCGTTATTGCAACCGGTGCAGGTTCATTAATGTTTTCTCACGTAAATGATGCAGGATTCTGGCTTGTAAAAGAGTATTTAGGTTTGACAGTAAAAGAAACGTTTAAAACGTGGACGGTGATGGAGACATTGTTATCATTTATTGCATTCGGCTTTGCGCTTTTACTTAATATGTTTGTTTAGAAGAAGGGGGTGCCTATTTAAAGGTATCCTCTTTTTGTGTTGGGGCTCTTTTCATGAAACAAGCCCGTTTTTAGGAGTGCCAAGCTTCCGATTTGCCCTGAAAACATAATATAAATGGAATCCCCTCATTTAGAGCAAGTTGAACTTGTTATGAATGATACTAAAGGAGGAATAGAGTAATGAGCGAAAAGTGTGAACACAGACATGATGATTGTAACCGCAGACACCATGGTTGCGGCGGCGGTTTTGCGCTTCTAATCGTATTGTTTATTTTATTAATCATCATCGGTGCTAGCTGCTTCGGCGGTGGTGGCGGTGGTTGTGGTTACGGCGGTTATGGTGGATATGGCGGCGGCTATGGTGGATACTGCTAATTATTAAAAACTATTGGAAATAGCCTTGTGCAATATGCACAAGGCTATTTTATTCATATTTTTATATGCTGTGACAGTTTATTAATGTAAAGAGATCGGATTAAGAGGAAGAAAATAATCTCGATAATCCCGAAGAAAGTAAGTACGATGAAGGCCTCTTTTAGTAATGAGAAAGAAAACATGCTTTGTAAAAACTGAATTGCGAATACTGTATGAATACCCGCGATGATATAAGGAACGAAAAATAAAATTCCTAACTGAATCGTTGCAGAACGAAACATTTCGGATTCCGTCAATCCAATCTTTGTAATCGTAATATATTTTTGTTTTTCACTTGTTAAGTCATTATACATACGGAAATATAAAACGCTAGCTGCACCGATAAAGAAAATAAAGCCGAGAAATGCCCAAATAAAGAAATTCGCAATTGCATTTTCTTTACCGTGAACTAGTTCATCAGTAGCTGTATATATGTAGAAAGGAACTTGTGCTTTCTCTTCTTTACGTTTTTCGTAGAACTCACGTGCATCATCACCAATAGTACGTAACATATTTTTGGTTGGAACCATTGCATTTTCCCAGTTTTCTACGAAGTAGTTATAGATTACGGTCGTTTCAATATGAGGAATCATATCGTCAAAAACATAATCTTGTACAACAATTAAATGGGGGAATGCAAAGGATGGTTCTATCCCTTTATTAATAAATCCTTTAATATGAAATTCTTTTTTATTAGATCCGATTGCAATTGTATCTTGTTTTGCAAACGGGTTTGAGACAAGATTTAAAAGCTCTGGTGAATGACGGGCAATAACATAAACTTGTGTAGAATCAAGAGTGATTTCCGGTCTCTTCAATTGTTTAGCAATTGTATTATAATCACTCATTTTCATAAGTAAAACGTCTTCTTTTGATACGGTATCTTTTAATACTGTAAATTTATATTTCTTGTATTCAAAATTGGCACTCGTAAGCTCAGTTTCAATTGTAGTAATGTGCTTTTGTTCAAGGGCATTTGCACCTTCCGATGTATACGTAAAGGGGACAGGATATCGCTCTAATACCGATGCCGTCGTATTGTTATTAGCAGCAAACAGCCCAATAATAATTGTAAATGCAAGTGCAGATAGCATAGAAACGATAAAAAGTACATTAATATTACTACGAGTACGAGCAACTAAATCTGAAATCCATAACATATTTATTTGTTTCATATAAAACTTTCTTCGTTTTTTTAAAATGAAGATGAAGAGAAGAAATGTTTGTGAAAAGAAAAAATATGTCCCGATAACTACGAGTGGCAAAATAGATAATATTATAAAGAATACAGATCCATTTTGTACATTTTTTTCCGTTACATAGCCTTGCGGATAACCAGCAATATAATAGCATAGTCCTAAACAAGTTAAGGCAAACAACGAGATTATTATAGATGGTCTTTTTTCTTCCGTTTCTTTTTTAGTAACTTTAATTAGTCGAATTGTTTTACGAGTACGAATGAACATCGGTGTAAATGTAGAAACGATGAAAAATAGAATAATAAAAGTTACTGTTGTAACGATAATTGCTTTTGTGGGCCAATATAAGTAGAGGCCTTTCGCACCTGTTAATTTAGAAGTAACTAGTAAGAAAAAGTTAGAAAACACAAGCCCGCCTTGTATACCAACAAAAATAGCTAGTATTCCAATTATCATATTTTCAGTAAATAAAAGTCGCTTTAATTGTTTTTTTGATATACCAAGAACGGTTAATACCCCGAATTGTTGCTTCCTTACATTTAAAAATGTTCCAAGTGAATAAAGCAGGAAGAAGAATGAGAACAAGACAATGACAAACTGGGCTGAACCAGCCAAGTTCATCAGGGTATCTCGTTCTTGATAGCTCTGAATATTTTGTAGGCGCGGATGATACGTATAAACAGCAAATGAAAAGAAAACCATAATAGAAAAAGCACTACTTACAAAATAAGCAAAATATGCTTTAGAATTACGCGAGACATTTTTAAATGCAAATTGCCAAAACGTCATCCACGCCTTCCTCCTAATAATGCTAAAACATCTAATATTTCTTGATAAAATTTCTCGCGATATAGTCCGCGGTGTAATTCATTGTAAAGCCCACCATCTTTAATGAAAATAACGCGGTTACAATAACTTGCTGCAAACGGATCATGAGTAACCATTAAAATTGTGGCATCCTCTTCTTTATTTAACTTCGTAAATAACTCCATTACATCGATTGCTGCTTTAGAATCTAAGTTTCCTGTTGGTTCATCGGCAAGTAGAAGTGACGGATGATGAATAACAGCGCGTGCTACCGCGGTACGCTGTGCTTGTCCTCCAGAAACTTCAAAAATACGCTTGTCCAAAATATGATCAATTCCAAGTTTCTTTGAAATGTTATCGAGCTTTTCGTCCATTTCTTTTAAAGGAACATTATCTAACGTTAAAGGCAGTACGATATTTTCACCGATTGTTAGTGTATCTAATAGGTTAAAGTTTTGGAAAACAAACCCTAACTCTTGGCGGCGGAAAATAGCTAGTTTCTCTCTACGAAATGTGTGCGGTTTTTTTCCATTAATCACGACATCACCAGAAGTAGGGGAGTCAATTGTAGAGATAACGTTTAAAAATGTAGATTTACCGCTACCAGATGGTCCCATGATAGCAACAAATTCTCCTTTATCTACATGTAAATTTATATTTTTTAAAGCAGTATGAGGGACTTTTCCTTCATACACTTTTGAGACGTTTTTTATGTGCAATACTTCTTCCATAATAATCACCTTTCTATTTTTAAAACTTAATATGTTGTGATAATTTTTGCATATAAAAGGAACGAATTAAAAGGAAAAAGATAATTTCAACCGTTCCAAAGATTACAAGTACAACTGTAATCTCAGCGAATAATGATAGATGTAATATCTCTTGTAACATCTTTGTCGCAAACATCGTATGGATCGATGCCATAATGTAAGGAACAAAGAAAAGAATCGCAAGTTGAATTGTAGCGGATTGCTTCATTTCGACTTCTGTTAAACCGATTTTTGTAATCGTTATATACTTTTCTTGCTCATTTGTTAAATCTGTATACATACGGAAGTAAAGAACACTGCCAGCTCCGATAAAGAAAATAACACCTAGGAAAGTACCAATTAAGAAAAACGAAGCAACATTTAATTTTGTTTTGTATAGAGAATCGCTTGCTTCACTTGCATGAAACGGTGGATGTTCTGCCTGAATAGCTGCATTGTCATTATCAATTTTTGTTATAAATGCTGAACCGATATTATGTGCCTTTTCCCAATCTGGAACTTTGAAGCTATATACACTCATCTGTTTTGAAGTAGTTGATAAGGCTTCTACATTTTCATCAGATAATACGAGAAGTTGTGATATTAAGCTATTCGGGAAAGGGTTATAACTTGTATATTCTTTCACTTGTAGATGTAAAGAGTTTTGAGTAAGTGTCAGAGTATTTCTCTTTTCTTGATCAAAAACTGTTCCAATGAATTGATCATCTATGTCTTTAATAAGGATATAAGACTCATTATTACTTACGGTGAGCGTTTCTAAATTTAATGCTTTAGCAAGTATATTATAGTCACTTTGTTTAATTGCATAATAGAGCTGCGCGTTATCTTCTGCCGAAGACACTTCATATATATCCGTTTTAAATTTCTTATAAGCAAACTGCTCTTCGTTAAATTTTTGTTCTAACCAATTTAAATGTTCATCGGCAAGCGTATTTTCAGTATGTGATAAATAAGTAAACGGGAAAGGATTTTGCCTTATTTCATCAAACTTTGTGAATTTCCCAAACCCATATAAGAATGTAATCATTGTGAAAGCGAGTGTCGATAACATCGTCACGATAAAGAGCATGTTAATATTTGTCCGAATCCGAGTTGCTAAATCAGAAACCCAAAGCATATTAATACGTTTCATATAAAATTTTCTTCTCGTCTTTAATATGCGAATGAGTAAGAAGCTAATTTGTGAGAAGAAAAAATATGTCCCGGCTGCAGCAAGTGATGGGATGACAAATATACAGGAGGCAGCGTACAAAAGCCCAGCGATATCTCCTAGTGACATAAAATATAGTGGGTTTGCTGCTAAAACATATCCAGATATTAAACATATCGCACCAAAGAGAGAGATGAGTACAGATGCTTTTCTTTCTTTTTGTTTTGTTCCTTCTTTTAAAAGACGTACAGCTTTTCTCGTACGGATTAGCATCGGTGTAAAAGATGATACGAGAATGAAGAGTCCAAGAAAGATAATTATAGTTAAAACGATAGCAGCTGTAGGCCACCAATATAAATATAAACCAGGCACATGCGTAATTTTGGCGGTAACTAATAAAAAGAACTGTGAAAAGACAAGGCCAAATTGAATGCCGAAAAATATGGATAGGCTACCAATTAGCATGTTTTCTAGAAATACGAGCCTCTTTAATTGCTTTGGAGATATGCCAAGTACTGTTAAAATCCCGAACTGTTTTTTTCGTACTTTTAAGAAAGTACCGATTGAATATAGTAAAAAGAAAAATGAAAAGAATACAATGACAACTTCTGAGATTGTCATTAATATGTTCAGAGCAACATTCACGCCTGTCATATGCAATTTAGGATGAAATAAATAAACTGCAAACGAGAAGAAAATTGCAATGGAAAACGCACTGCTTACAAAATAGGCGAAATAAGCTCTGGCGTTCCGCGTCACGTTTTTAAATGCAAACTGCCAAAATGTCATTCACCTAAACCTCCTAATAGAGTTAATGTGAAAGGAGTATGGGGGATTTTTCCGCATACTCTTTTCATAAAGCTCACCTTTTTCTTATTTAAAACTTAATATGTTGCGATAATTTTTGCATATAAAGTGAACGAATTAATAGGAAAAAGATAATCTCAACCGTTCCAAAAATCACAAGTACAACCGTAATTTCAGCGAACAATGATAAGTTAATAATATCTTGCAACATCTTTGTCGCAAACATCGTATGAATAGAAGCCATAATGTATGGAACGAAGAATAAGATTCCAAGTTGAATGGTCGCTGAACGCTTCATTTCTGATTCTGTTAAGCCAATCTTCGTAACCGTTGCATATTTTTCTTGCTCGTTTGTTAAATCTGTATACATACGGAAGTACAGTACACTGCCAGCTCCAATAAAGAAAATGATCCCAAGGAATGTACCAATGAGGAAGTAGGAAGCACTTCCGGATTTGATTCTGTATAAAGAGTTGCCTGATTCAAAAATACGAACGAGAGATCCTTCGTGTTTGATACTCGCGCGGTCTTTATCTGCTCGTTTTACAAACTCATCAGCAATAGCATATGTATTCTCCCAGTTTTCTACGTTGTAATTATAGGCTGTCACATGTTTAGTGTTAGTTGGCAAATTGTTAACGACAGAATCAGATAATACTAATGTTTCATAAGCAAAAGTCGACGGGAGGGTATTATCTATTTGGGTCCCTTTTATTTGTAGCTTATAACTTGTATTAGCGAGTGTAATATGTGTTCTATTGTAATTTGGATCGAATGAACTAAATAATGGGACATATGCCGCTCCAGATAATACATATGTTTCATTCTCATTTAAAAATAGTTTTTGTAATTGTAATGACGTAGCGAGCTTATTATAGTCACTTTGCTTTATGGCATATGTGTCATAATAAATTTCTGTATTATTTTTCGCTTCTACAGGCGTAGCGTATAAATCTACTTTAATTTTGTCGTAAGAGAATTGCCCATCCTCTAATTGTTTTTCTAGCCAATTTAAGTGCTGGGAAGTAAATGGATTCTCATCAAATGAGAAATATGAAAATGCGAATGGTGAATTTCGTTCAACATCAAGTTTCATAAATTTCCCGAACCCATATAAAAATGTAATCATCGTAAAAGCAATTGTAGATAGCATTGCCACAACGAAAAGCATATTAATATTTGATCGAATGCGGCTAGCTAAATCAGAAATCCAGAGCATATTAATACGCTTCATATAAAAATTCCGTCTCTTTTTCAACAGGTGAATGAGTAAGAAACTAATTTGCGAAAAGAAGAAATATGTTCCGATTGAAACGAGTGCCGGAATGACGAAAATACTTGAAAACATATAAACCATTCCTATTTGTGGGCTTATTGATACGAAATATATTGGTTTGCTCGCTAAAGCGTAGCCACCTATTAAACATATAGCACCAAATAGAGAAATGAGTATGGATGGCTTTCGTTCTTTTTGTTTTCCACCATTTGCTTTTAAGAGATGTACTGATTTTTTCGTTCGAATGAGCATCGGTGTAAATGTAGATACAACGATAAAAAGGCCAAGAAAAACAATTGTTGTTAAAATGAAAGCATTCGTAGGGGGATATAAATATATCCCTGGTAGGTGTGTGATTTTTGCTGTAACTAATAAGAAAAACTGTGAAAATACAAAACCAAAATGCATGCCGAAAAAGATAGATAAAATACCGATTAACATATTTTCCATAAAAACGAGACGGTGTAATTGTTTTCTTGATATTCCTAAAACGGTCAAAACGCCGAATTGTTTTTTTCGTACTTTTAAAAACGATCCGATTGAATATAGTAAAAAGAAAAAAGAGAACAAGACAATGACAACTTCTGAAAATATCATTAATCCAGAAACTTCAGAGATCATATTGGAGTTTTGTAATTTCGGATGAAATAAATAAACAGCAAAAGAAAAGAAAACAGCAATAGAAAAGGAACTGCTTATAAAGTAGGCAAAATAAGCTCTTGAGTTGCGCGTTACATTTTTAAATGCAAACTGCCAAAATGTCATAATATATGCCTCCCGTTAGCAGGCCGATATGTAGTCTTATTGCAAAAAATGTATGAGAGTAAGTTCTCATACATTTTGCTAGCATATGTTACGATCATGCTTCGGTCACCTTCTCCGTATTTTCTGCTTGATTATTGGCAGCGTTGTGGAAGATAATTTTAATCGTCGTTCCTTTACCAACTTCCGAATCTAGCTTTACAGAATGACCTAAATAATCACAAATTTTACTTACAATATAAAGTCCCATACCAGTAGATTCTCCGAATGTACGACCATTTTTTCCAGTGTAAAACGGTTCAAATACTCTTCGAACATCTTCTTGCGGAATACCGACACCTTCGTCACGAACTTCCAAAATAATATCTTTTCCATTTCGATAAGCTGATAAGAAAATTTTCTTTCCACGTTCACCAGAATAACGAACGGCATTTGTCATTAACTGATAAATGATGAACTTTAGCCACTTCGCATCAGAAGCAACTTTTAAATCTGAATGAACTTCTAAAACGGGGAAGACCCCGTTTCGAATGAATAGTTCTTTTAATCCGTTAATATTTTTTGTTACCGTATCTTTTAATGAAATCGTCTCAACATGGAAGTCTTCATGGAAATTATTTAACCTTGCCATGTATAAAGCCATATCGAGTCCTTGATTTAGTCGTTCTAATTCTTTTTTAAATTTCGGGATTAAATGTTCATCTTCCATTTCAAGCACCATAAGTTGCATAACAGAAACAGGCGTTTTCATTTGATGTACCCAATGGTTAATAAATAATTGGTGTTCTTGCTGTTTTACTTCGAATGTTTGTAGGTCTTTTTGGAATAGGCGATATTGCGTACGAACGAGCTCGTTTACACTGTGGGGCATAGGAGCAGTCGCTCTTTCAATAAATGCATCTTCCATTTTCTCTGGTGGTTCACTTAATCTGTGGTACATTCTACGGTTACGAACGTAACGATAAGCGAGGAAACAGATGAATAAGTATAAGCTTAAAACGATGAAGTAAAACTTATTATTTTGAAATCCGTCTACTGCATCATAAAGAACGAAAATGATTCCGAAGTTTAATACATATAGTAGGAAAAATGCAAAATGATCACGTAAAAATAGCTTCATGCTTATTCACTCCAAGTTGCGTTAAAACGATACCCAAGTCCACGTACTGTTTCAATAGCATTTTCAATACCAAGCTCATTGAACTTTTTACGAAGACGCGTAATGTTTACGTTTAATGTATTTTCTTCTACGAAGCTCTCATCATCCCATAAAGCAGCTAATAAATCTTCACGGCTCGCTGTACGAGGGAATTTAGATAATAACATTTCTGCTAAAATAGCTTCTTTCTTCGTTAAAAGAACTTGCTCAGTGCCAAAATGAATTTCGGGACGCTCAGGGAATAGCTTTAGTCCTTCAACTTCAACGATACGCTCAGAAATATTAGGTGCATAATCACCGTAAATACGACGTAATTGACCTTTAATTTTTGCCATTACAACGTCGTAGTGGAACGGTTTCGTAATATAATCATCCGCACCACTTTCAATCGCCATAATTTGTTCCATTTCACCAGCACGAGCTGAAATGAAAATAATTGGACAAGTAGATTCATGACGAATTTGACGGCACCAGTAGAATCCATCGAATTTCGGTAAGTTTACATCAAGTAAAACAAGATGTGGTTTCACTGCGTTAAACGATTCCATAATATCATCGAAGTTCTCCGCAACAACAGCATCATAGCCGTATTTTTGAATGTGAGATTGTAGTAATGATGAAATATTTGGATCGTCTTCAACGATTAAAATTTTATACATATGTATATTCCTCCTAAAAAAACAATTGTAGCTATAGTGTACCATGTGTTTCTCGTCTTTTCATTATGTTGAAATATAAGCTAATAACAGTATAGTGCAAAAGCGTGAAAAGTAAAAAGGGCTAGGGTTGTAATTGACAATTATTGATTTTTAATTTAATATTTAGATAAATATCTAAATGTCTAATTAGTGAAAGGGAGAAAGACATTGAATCAAGCATTCAAAGCATTAGCAGACCCAACAAGGCGAAAGATTTTAGATTTATTAAAAGAAGGCGATTTAACAGCTGGCGAAATTGCTGAACAGTTCAATATGACGAAGCCAAGTATTTCACACCACTTAAATGCACTTAAAAATGCTGAACTTATTCAAGATGAAAAAAGAGGGCAATTCGTTGTGTACTCTTTGAACACTACTGTCTTTCAAGATTTATTGACTTGGGTGTTTACATTTACAAATAAGGGGGAAGAGGGGAAATGAAAAAACATCTTTTCGCAATTATATTAATTCTTATAACTTGTATAGCCTGGGCGTTTGCTTGGCCACATTTGCCGGATACAATCGCGACACATTGGAGTGGTGGTAAGGTAGATGGTTATTCTTCTAAATTATATGGAATGATTTCTATGGTTGGAATTATGAGTGCGTTATATGTGTTTCTAAATGTGATACCAAAGATTGATCCAAGGAAAGCAAATTACGAGAAATTTTCTAAAGCATTTATGATGATGAATAACGGGATACTATTGCTACTATTTGTAGGAAATATAGATATTATTACAAGTGGATTAGGATATAACTTATTCATTAATCGCATGCCTGAATTATTAGTTGGTATTCTATTCATAGTTATCGGAAACTATTTACCACAATGTAAACCAAATTACTTTGTAGGCATAAAAACACCGTGGACGTTAAGTAACGAAGAAGTATGGAGAAAAACACACCGTTTTAGTGGAAAGGTGTTTGTTGCATTAGGAATCATTATGATTTTAAGTGTTTTCGCGCCGGTAGCATGGAAATCTTTCGTAATGGCTGGAATTATTATTGGTGCAGTAGGACTAACGATGGGATATTCCTATGTTGCTTATAAGAAAGAGATAGGGGCTTAATATAAAATTTATGGGGGAGAGAGGATGAAAAGACACGTATTACCATGGAGTTTAATTATTGCAATTGCAATTGGCTGGTACATTGTATGGCCTTATTTACCGAAACAAATTCCACGTCATTATAATGCTGCAGGAATGGTAGATGGATATTTTTCTAAAGTAGAAGCGAGTTCAGTTTCAATAGGTAGTATGGTGTTGCTGTATTTGATATGGCTAGCTATGGGGTATATTGATGTAACGAAAGATAAGTATAAACAGCATGCTAAAGTCCTTTCTGCAATCCATTATGCAATTCTTTTGATAGGGTTCGGCTGTAATATATTTGCGCTATTAGCAGTGTCTAATTATATTGCATCGGGCTCCATTGCATTTAATTTCGGACTTGGAACATTGTTTTTAGTACTCGGCAATTATATGCAACAAACGAAGCCAAATGGCTTAGTAGGAATCCGGATGGACTGGACATTAGAAAATCCTGTAGTTTGGAGAAAAACACACAGATTTGCTTCGAAGGTATTTGTAATAGGTGCACTTTGTATATATGCTGGGGCGGTACTTCCAGATCCATTCAATATTTTTATGGGGATTGGAATAATATTAATATGCATCTTCATATCAACGATAAAGTCATATGCTATTTATAAAAAAGAAATGCAATTGTGAGCAATAAGGGATTGAACTGTACTAGTCAAATTTTATATTTATAGTTTTTATGTGTTAAGAAATTGTAATACTCAGTGGGGATAACGAAAAGCTCACTGAGTAAATTTTTTGTTTAAGGGTCTGAAAATTCAGTCAAAAAGATAATTTGGGGGAAATCACATGTTAGAAATTATAAACTTTAGCAAGACATACAAAGGTGGCAAAAAAGCAGTAGATCATTTAAATATTACTGTTCAAGCAGGAGATATCTTTGGGTTTATTGGACATAACGGTGCGGGGAAAAGTACAACAATTAAGTCGTTAGTAGGAGTTATAGATTTTGAAGAGGGCGAAATTTTTGTTGATGGACATTCAGTAAAAAAGGATCCGATTGCATGTAAGAGAGTAATGGCGTATATTCCCGATAATCCAGATTTATATGAGCAATTAACAGGAATTCAATATTTAAATTTTGTTGCGGATGTGTTTAAGGTGTCTGCGAAAGATCGGGAAAAAGAGATACAAAAGTATGGAGATGCTTTTGAGATTACACCGCACTTGGGAGATTTAATATCTTCTTATTCACATGGTATGAAACAAAAAGTGGCGATTATATCAGCGGTTTTGCATAAACCGAAATTATTAGTTTTAGATGAACCTTTCGTTGGTCTTGATCCAAAGGCTGCTGTAGTATTGAAAGGTATTATGAAGGAGCTTTGTGAAAAGGGAAGTGCGATTTTCTTTTCTACGCACGTTTTAGATGTGGCGGAGAAGTTATGTAATAAAATAGCGATGATTAATAGAGGGAAATTAGCACTTTCAGGGGAAGTGAATTCTTTAATAAAGGAAGGCTCATTGGAAGAGCTCTTTATGAAGGAGATCGCTAATGAATATTAGTAGTCTAAGTCTTTTAAAAATCCGCTTGATAACGCAGCTTGGTTTGAATACTTTTAAATACGAAAAAGATAAAAAGAAGAAGCAGAATAAGATTTTGCTGTCAGTGTCTATTGCTTTAATTGGTGTCATGTTAATGCTATATTGTGGTGCCTCAGCATATGGGTTGGTGAAACTAGGAATAAGTGAAATTATCCCAGTTTATGCACTAGTTATTAGCAGTGTATTGACGTTGTTTTTCACTATATTTAAGGCAAATGGCGAAATTTTTGCTTTTAAGGACTACGATCTTTTAATGTCATTACCGATTCGTGTAAGTACTATTATTACAAGTAGATTTTTGTATTTATATTTGCTGAATACGATCTTTTCAATCATAATCATGCTACCAATGGGAGTTGTTTATGGCATACATGAGAAGCCATCAGTTTCTTTTTATTTTATGTGGTTTGTCAGTATGTTTATAGCATCTTTAATTCCAACGACAATCGCAGCGGTCTTTGGAGCTGCGATTACGGCAATCGCTTCTAAATTTAAAAATACGAATAAAATAACTACGATTTTAAGCTTCATAGTAATTATTACATTCGGTTTCTTTATGCTGAAAAACGGAAATGCTCAATATAGCCTTAATGATATGAACGGGATTGGTGCAATTGTTTCGGAGCAACTAACTAAAGTGTATCCACTAGCTAACATGTTTCAAAAAGCAATTGTTAATGCTGATATTGTAGCTTTCATCCTATTCGTTGGGATATCAGTTATTTGGTATTATCTTTTTGTAAAAATACTTTCGTTAAAATATAAGCAAATAAACACAGGGATTTCCACTTATCATATGCTTTCAAATTATGAGATTAATAGTATGAGAAAAGAAAGTGTATTGGTCGCATTGTATAAAAAAGAGCTGAAACGTTTCTTCTCTTCTACAGTGTATGTCATAAATAGTGGAATGGGAGTCGTGATGGCTATAGCTTTCTCGCTAGCTATAGTTGTAGTAGGACCAAGTCAATTAATAGCGTACCCTGGAATTGAGGCCCTGTTGCAAAAGGTTGCGCCATTTGCTATTGCAGCAGCGATTTCGATGACGTGTACAACATGTGTATCATTGTCATTAGAAGGAAAAAATGTATGGATTATTAAGTCGTTGCCTATAGCGCCAAAGATGATTTATGACAGTAAAATTCTTATGAATCTTTCATTAAGTATACCTGCATCACTTATTAGTGCCGTATTACTGATAATAGGGTTAAAACTAGATGTTTGGAGTTCTCTTTTAATCGTAATAACACCGATAACATATTCATTCTTTTCGGCAGTATGGGGGATTTTTATTAATAATCGATTTGGTTATTATGATTGGGTATCAGAAACTCAAATAGTAAAACAAAGTGTAGGATCGTTTGTCGGTATGTTTGGTGGCTTAATTATGGCTGTTATACCTGCCTTTTTAATCGGTACTGCTACGATCTCGAACTATAGAGTATTTACTTTGGGAGTTAGTATAGTGCTTGCGATTATTACTATTTTCTTGTATAAGAACGAGTCGAGAAGAAGTATAAAGTGAAACTTTAATCAGTGGGGGTTTTTGTTCATCCCCCACTGATTATTAGCCCTCACCAATCGGGCGTTTACGGGCAGCCCGACTTCCACCTAACTTCTTTGCTCCACCTGAATTTTGAGGTGGGAGTTTTACTGCCCGCAAATAGCGGGATAAAATAAAAAGCTGCTTTTCCTTTAAAGAGGAAGAGCAGCTTCTTTATTTTGAAAAATTTTAGACCTTTATATTACTTTTTTAAAACAGGTACCCATATCTCGCTTCTGAAATTCGGCGATGATACGTCTTTACTTTCATTCCACAATATTTCCGGTCCTTCCGCTAGTTCATAGTTCGAAGAAGGGAACCATTCGGAATAAATACGTCCCCACACATTTTGTAATGCATCAGGAAATGGACCGACAGCTTCAAATATAGCCCATGTTGAAGCAGCGACTTCAAGTTGTTTGAATTGCTTTGGACAATCTATTGTCGTAGCTACTCCAATATAGTGATCGAGTTCGCCTTTTTCCTCCATTCTTCCTTCAGAAAAATTAGTAGAAGCACTAATAATTCCTGCAGGTTCAATATTTGAAAGGGACTTTAATGTTTCGATTGATTGGCTGTCTAAACTTTTCCACATAGAAGCAATTTCTTCATTTACACCACTAAAAACAATCGGTACTCGTTTTTGTATACCAATGATTTGAAATGGCTCTTTTTCTTCAATTCGATAGTTCATTTCAGATCCTCCTTGAATAGATAGTTGGAAGGTCATTGGTGAATAAGCTTTCAAAGAACGAATTGTACTTCGAGCTTCAGAAGGCGTTATGCCGTGCATGTTTTGAAATGCACGTGTAAATGAATCCGGTGAGTTGTATCCATATTTTATAGCGACATCAATGACTTTTGCATTGCTATCTTTTAGTTCAAAAGCAGCAAGAGTAAGACGTCTACAGCGAATATATTCTGAAAGTGATATGCCAGCTAAAAAAGAAAACATTCTTTTGAAATGATATTCGGAGCAGAAAGCTATTTTTGCGACTTCTTTAAAATCAATTTCGTGTGTAAGATTGTCTTCAATATACTGCATTGCCGCATTCATATTTTTAAGTGAATCCATACTATGACCTCCTTTGTATATAGAATAGCAAGAATGAAATAGCTACATCCGACATTTCATGCACAACTTTGTAGGGGGCATTTTTAACCTTACAAAAATGTAATGTTCCTGTAAGGAGAATGAATGGATGGCATGATATCCCAATGTTATAGTAACAAAGTACTTTTGTTCAGTAGGTTAAATTTTGATGTCTCTGCTTACCGGCCTTACATAACTGTCATGTTTGTGTAAGAAACATCGATAGTGGCAAGAGTAGAGAGTGTATATAGTTGAAAATAGAGAATAGAGAAATGAGGGATGTCGAGATGAAAACAGTGTTAGAAGCAAAAAATATTGAAAAAGTGTATGACACGGGAGGTAATAAATTCGCAGCGTTAAAAGGTATTAACTTACAAGTAAAAGAAGGTGAATTCGTTGGAATTATGGGACCTTCTGGTTCGGGTAAGACGACTTTACTAAACGTGCTTTCTACAATTGATAATGCGACGAACGGTGAAATTTTAATTGATGGAAAAGATATCGTGAAGATGAACGATGATAAGCTAGCGTTATTCCGCCGAGATCATTTAGGGTTCATTTTCCAAGATTATAATTTATTAGATACGTTAACGGTGAAAGAAAATATTGCGTTACCTCTTGCGCTATCAAAGGTGAAAGCAAGTGAGATTGATCGCCGCGTTCTTGAAATCTCAAAGAAATTCGGTATTGATCATATTTTAAGTCAGTTCCCATATCAAGTGTCGGGCGGACAGAAGCAGCGCTGTGCAGCATCGCGTGCGATTGTTACAAGTCCTAGTATGATTTTTGGAGACGAGCCGACGGGAGCACTTGATTCTAAATCAGCGACAGATTTACTTGAAAGTATGAAGTCGTTAAATGAATATGATAATTCTACAATTTTAATGGTAACGCACGATGCATTTGCGGCGAGTTACTGTAAACGAGTTATTTTCATTAAAGATGGTGAGTTATATAAAGAATTGCACCGCGGTGAATCAACACGTAAACAGTTCTTCCAAAAAGTCGTTGACGTAATGTCTTCCATTTCTGGAGGTATGGCTGATGACCTTATCTAGCATTGCCCTCCGCAACATACAGCGGAACTTTAAAGACTACTTTGTATATTTTGCATCTATGATATTTAGTATCGTAATTTACTTTACATTTAAAGCACTGCAATACAATTCACAAATGGAAAAAGCAGCGGAAGCATCAAAAAAGATTAGCGGTGCATTCCAAGTTTCCAGTGTAATGCTAATCATTTTCGTAGCAGTGTTTATTATATATTCGAACGGTTTCTTTACAAGAAAACGTAAAAAAGAAGTTGGGCTATATTCGTTACTTGGTATCCGAAAAAGACAGATCGGTAAAATGCTCTTTTATGAAAATATGTTAATGGGATTAATGTCTTTAATTATCGGGATTGCGATCGGTAGCGTCCTTTCGAAACTATTCCTTGAACTACTAGTAAGTATGATGGGATTAAACTTAAATGTTCATTTTGAAGTACCGATGGCTGCGATTATTGATACAGCAATTATTTTCTTTGTGATTATTTTATATACATCACTTCAAGGGTATCGTTTAATTTATCGCTTTAAGTTAATTGAACTTTTCCGCGCAGAGCGTGAAGGAGAAGCAATGCCAAAAGGATCCGTAATTATGGCGTTAATTTCAGTTTTCTTAATCGGCTCAGGTTATTTCTTAGCGTTAATGTTTATGAAGGCAGTTATGTATGCAAACTTTATGGCAGTCGCACTTTATATATTACTTGCGACAGTATTAGGTACGTATTTACTATTTATGTTCTTTACAGTATTCGTATTGAAACGTGCAAGAAATAATAAATCATCGTTTTATAACGGTATGAATATGATAACGACGTCACAGTTACTATATCGTATTAAAGGAAATGCAAAGTCACTTGCGACAATTTCTATTTTAAGTGCAGTAACATTAACGGCGGTTGGTACGTCAGTTACGATGTATTACAACACATTTACACAATCAAAAGCAGTTGCACCATACAGCTACTCTTATGAGAAGAAAGATGCAGAACTAGATAAGAAAGTAAATGCGATTTTTGCTGAAGAGAAAGAGAATCACCCTGTAAAAGATCAATTTGAAGTTGAGATGGTTCCTGTAAAAGGAAAGTTTGAAGGAGCTAAAGTCGATTTCATCTTTAATATGAACTACAGTATCTCAGAGAAATATCAATTTATATCTCAATCTGAATTCAACAAACTTGCGAAAAAAATCGATGCGGAAACAGTGAATATAGCTACTGGCGAAGCATTTATATATGATAGTTCTTATATTGAAGGGTATGAGTTTAGCCCTGAATATAAAGGAAATAAAGCGGTATTCCAAATTGGAAATGAAACGAAGACATTGACGATCCAAGGTGCAAATAATAATGCAATTACGAACTTAGGTGAATTAGTTGTTGTCGTTTCAGATGAAATGTATGAACAGGCGAAGCAAGCATTTGGAACACGTGTTGTAAAAAATATTGATGTAAAAGATGAAAGAAACAGTAAAGTATTAACAGAAAAATTAACAAAAGTGATGCCAGCTAGTGAATCAGAAATGGCACCACCATTTAGAGACTTCTATACTGGTTTCCATATGGGACTTGAAGCAACTGGACTAATGATGTTCATCGGAATGTTCTTAGGACTTGTATTCTTACTAGCAACAGGTTCTATTATTTACTTCAAACAGCTAACAGAAGCAAGTGCAGATCGTGAGCGTTACGTTGTCCTTCATAAAGTCGGTGTAACGAAACAAGAAATGAAAAAAGCTATTGCAAAACAAGTGAGCTTTATCTTTGCAATTCCACTAGTAATCGGAATTCTACACAGTTTGTTTGCATTAAAAGGTTTAGGGAACATACTACCATTTGAAATTATGATTCCGCTTCTAATTAGTATCGGAGTATACAGCGTTATTTATATCGGATATTACTTCTTAACGGTTCGCTCTTATTATAAGATTGTGAGCGCGAAGTAATGAAAGAGTTGTTTTATCTTAGTAAAAAAGCATCCGACTAACATGTTAGTCGAATGCTTTTTTGTCTATACGTGAGCTTTATTTTCGTCCGAACTATCAAACATGTCCATTACTTTAAAAATACCTTCCAATAGCAAGGTACATAGAATAGCGAAAATTAATACGGCATGAGGTGATAATTCAACTGATGTGAAGTTAAGGTCTGCCAACCAAAAGTAACCTACATAAAAACTTAGAAATGTGCTAACAGCCGAAAGTGTAAATCCTAAAAATCCTAATTCCTTTAATTTTTCCTCAGATAATTTACATAAACGTAAAACAATAGAGAAGAGAATTCCTACTATGAAAAATCCCATACATAATGCGAACAATGATATTATGCTTGGATACTTAACTTCATCGGGCATCCACTTTTTCATTCCCACTATTAAAAATGTAGGGACAAGAATAGGTAATAAAAGTGGTAGCACTATTTGTATAGCTGCAAATAATGCATTTGATTTATTATCGTTTTGATTATTCATAAAGCCTCCAAAAATGATTTCTATACTAATTTCAAATATCTTAGAGGATTCTAACATAAAAATAGTAACTTCGCTATACAAAATCGGAGTAGGATCATGATCATTCATGGTAAATAAACAAGATGCCTTATTCGTATATGTTCGAGTCGTTTATCCTTGTAATTCAATTTTTATATCTGTTTATAGTAAATAAGGAGATTTCCTTCATCTTCATAAAATCTTAAGAAATCTCCTCAATTTTTGTTAAGAAACGATAGTTATACTTAAACACAAGTTGAAAACTATTGAACGAATGGAGAGAAGTTACATGCAGCTCATAACATTCTTAAATGAATTTATTAAACATCCGAAACATACTGGTGCGATTGCGCCAAGTTCAAAGATATTAGCAAAGAAAATGGTAGATGTAATTGATTTTAATAGAGCGAAATGCATTGTAGAGCTAGGGCCTGGTACAGGAGCCTTTACGCAAGAGATTATAAAGAGAAAGAAGAAGGAGACAGTATTTCTTCTTATTGAAATTAATGAAGTATTTTTCAAAGAGTTAAAGAGAAAATTTAAAGATGAGCAGAACGTGATTGTTATACACGGCTCAGCGGAAAATATAAAGAAGTATATGGAACAATTGAATATAGAATGTATTGATTACGTCTTATCGGGATTGCCTTTCACTTCTTTACCAGAAGAGGTTTCAAAGCGCATTTTAAACAGTGTAATGGAAACGATACATGAGAATGGAGAATTTATTACATTCCAATATTCACTTGTGAAAAAAGGATTTATACAGCATTTCTTCCCTGAAATTACACTAGAAAAAGTGTGGTTCAATTTCCCACCAGCTTACGTCTTTAGCTGTAAAAAAGAGCTAAGGGGAGCATATGCATAATGGAGCTACATGAATTAATGTCATACATTGAGCAGTATGGTTATTGGGCACTATTTTTTTGTTTATGGCTTGGTATTATCGGTATGCCGATTCCAGATGAAATGATTGTAATGAGTGGTGGATTTGTATCATCGATGGGTATATTGAATTTGATTCCCGCCTTTTTATTAACGTATTTAGGCGTTGTATCCGGCCTTTCTTTAGGGTATATACTCGGGAAAATCTTTGGCATAAAAGTGCTTAATAAATTGATGAAAAAGAAAAAGATGAAGTATCTTCTAAAATCGCAAGAGATGATAGGGAAATATGGTCATTATGCATTAGTTATAAGTTATTTTATACCTGTTGTGAGGCATATCGTACCGTATTTAGTAGGAATGAATAACATGTCTTTTAAGACATATGCGATTTATTCATATGTAACAGGATTTGTCTGGACGTTAGTTTATTTTGTACTAGGTTCTATATTTGGAAAGCATATAGAAGTGATAGTAACCCTTGCGACCGAGTACGGTATATATTTTGGTGGCATCGTTATTGTAGTTTGTAGTATTTCTTATGTGTATATGCATAAGAAGAATGCAGTAGTGAGTGAAATAAAGCAACATTCATAGTTTGGTAAATGATGCTGGAGGAGATTTTGTGAGTAAAGGAACGATACTTATCGTGGACGATGAGAAGGAAATTAGAAAACTTATCACTATCTATTTGAAGAATGAAGGTTACGAAGTATTACAAGCTGGAGATGGTGAAGAGGGTTTAGAAATAGTAAAGAAAAGAGACGTGCATCTAATCGTCCTTGATATTATGATGCCGAAAATAGATGGTATTCATATGTGTATGAAAGTGAGAGAAATAGCGGAAATGCCTATTATTATGCTTTCGGCAAAAACGCAAGATATGGACAAGATTTTAGGATTAACAACTGGGGCAGATGATTACGTAGCCAAACCATTTAATCCACTGGAACTCATTGCTCGTATTAAATCACAACTTCGGAGATATATGAAAATGAGCGGGACAAGTGTACAGGATGAAAATGAAATAGAAATTGGAGATATGAAAATTAATATAGTAACACGGCAGGTCATTATTGCAAATAAAGAGGCGAAATTGACACCGAGAGAGTTTGAGGTATTAGAATTGCTTGCACGAAATCAAGGAATGGTATTAAATGCAGCACAAATTTATGAAAGAGTATGGAAAGAACCAGCTTTCCAATCCGATAATACTGTGATGGTACATATTCGGAAAATACGCGAAAAGATAGAGGCGATTCCAAGAAAGCCTCGTTATATTAAAACAGTATGGGGAGTTGGCTACAAGATTGAGAAAGATATTTGAACCGATAATATGGATGAATCAAGTTTTTAAAAAAATGATAGGTAAAACAGTGAGTTATTTGGAAAAAAGTATACGGATACAGCTAATTGCTACATTTACTTTCTGTACGTTACTCGGTGTATTAGTAGGATGGTCTTCATCTTCCTTTTTCGAGGATGCGAATAAAATTTCTATCATTGATTATGCATCAGGTATGGAAGCCATTGATGGACAGACACAACGGCTTGTTGGAAGTATAACAGAGGAAGGTAAGGAAATTAATATACAAGAACTGCTTGATCAATCGAATCGTCAAAATCAACTGAAAATTTTAATAATAGATGAGAATGGGAAAGTCGTTTATAAAACAAAGGGAGCGCCAGAAGAACAAATCAATCTTCATGAGACGATGCGTAATGTGATGGATTTTAAAATGGATCAAGTACGATATGTAGAGGCGCAAAATTTAATTCAAGATGGAACTGAACAAAAGCGTAAGGAGTTTACAACCTTTTATCCGGTTACTGTTAATACGAAAAATATGTATATCATTGCAAGTGGTATACCACAAGGAAATGTGAAGTATATCGTGAATGATAGTAGCCCATTTCCATCTTTACTAGGTTTTATCACGTTTATACTATCTTTCTTTTATATAACGAAAAGGAAGATGAATCAGATTGAAGCGATGGCAGAAGGAGTAAGGGAATTTTCGAAAGGTAACTTACAATATAAAATCAAACAGGCAGGTCAAGATGAAATAGGGTTATTAACTTCAAATATTAATCAAATGGCAGAAAAGCTTTTGGCTAATATAGAAAAGGAAAAACAAATAGAGAAACAAAAAAGTGAATTGATTACAAATGTATCACATGATTTAAGAACACCACTTACTTCTATTATGGGGTATTTACGTTTACTAGGTGATGCAAAATATGAAAATAAAGAACAGCATGATGAGTATATAAAAATTGCTTTCTCAAAATCAGAGCAGTTGAAGATGTTAATAGAGGATTTGTTTGAGTATACAAAACTAACAGATGAAAATATGGCGTTAGATTCACAAGAAGTGTGTATGAATGAACTACTTGATCAGTTAATAGAAGAGCTAGTACCACAAGCGGAGGAGCATAATCTTTCTTTTGTGAAAGAATTTCAGGAAGATCGTATATATGCTGTTGTGGACTCAGAAAAAATGGTACGTGTGTTTGAAAATCTTTTAATAAATGCAATTAAATACAGTATAGATAAAGCAGAAATTCGAGTTTTACTTCAAAGAGAAGAACAGCATATCAAAATTTCTATAGCGAATCATAGTGAAGAATTTACAAAAAAAGAATTAGAGAATTTGTTTGAGCGTTTTTATAAAAAAGATCAATCAAGAAGTAGAGCTGTAGAAGGTTCAGGTTTGGGGCTTGCAATTGCAAAAAGCATTGTTGAATTGCACAAAGGAGAAATTCGAGCAGAATATGAAAATGGGGTTATTCAATTTATTATCTTATTGCCAATTTAATTAGAAGAGCACTAGGAAATTTGGTTACATTTTAATACGTAATAGCGCCGCGATGGATTTAGAGGAAGTCCTTTAAGTGGAAATATCTGAGAAGAGGAGAATAGAAAGTTTCATGAAAAAAATAAGTGCGTTTATCGTATTAATTATAGTTGGAGTTACATTACTTATAGGAAAGGGGGGACCGATTGTAGATCAACTCAATCCATTTATTAAAGAAGATATTTATTATGCTGTTGTTGATAATGATGGTAAATATGGAGCTGAAAACAAAGGTTTTGCTAGATGGGAATATAAATTCAAAGGATATAATGAATCTGGTCAAGAGCAAAAGATTGCGATGACTGCTTCAAAACATTTAAGAATAGGAGCATATTTAAAGATTAGATCTAAAGGAAGTTATGGTATGGAATGGGAAGAAGTACAAATAGATGAAATACCTAGGAAAGTAAAAGAGAAAGTACAAATACAACATAATTAGTTATAGAAATTATAAGTGGCATTCCATGGATAAGGTAACGAGCAAGCTTCGAAGATTGTAGCAGTATATGATAAGTTCTAAATTTTTTATAAAGAAGATAAAGTTTATCTTAAATTTATTTAAACTGCATTTCTTCTGTGTACAATGACTAGTATTCTATAGTATGTAGATAAAAAATAGTAGGGAGTAGCAGGATAATTATGCAGGTTTCTAAGAAGAAAATATTATTATTTCTCTCAATTATTCTTTTGGCTTTATTGATGGTGTATGTATGTACAAATAATAAGCATGTCCAAAATATTGTTCATAATATAGAAGACATCTATAAAGTATATAGAGAGAATCAGGTATTGAAAGGGAAAATTGAACATCAAGAATCGTTAAAGAGTAAAGTGCAAATATTAAGTGAGGAGAAAGAAAACCTTACTAAACTTATCAACAAAACGAAAGAATTAAAGGAACAAGGAAAATACAATTTAATTCAAGCTACAGTAGTAACTCGTGTAGCAGAAGAGTGGTATGGAGAAGTCACTATTGATAGAGGTGCACAACATGGTGTAAAGGTTGGTATGGCTGTTATTACAGTGGAAGGTTTTATTGGAAAGGTAGAGAGTGTAGATCAATATACATCTGTTGTGAAATTAATTACGAATGATGAACGAACGAATCGTTTAGCAATCACCCTTCAAAATAATTCATCCATTTTAGGATTTGTTACAGGGTATGATAAGAAAAAACAGGCTCTTCGAATTGATAATATTCCATCAGATAAAGCGAAAGAAATAAAAATAGGTGATAGTATTATTACCTCTGAATTGAGTCAGAAAATACCACCTGGCCTTGAAGTAGCAGAGGTGATAGAGCAAGAACCGGATCAATATGGTCTTGCTTATATTATTTATGCAAAACCAAAGGCGAATTTATATGATTTAGAAGATGTAATTTTAATAGAACCTAAATAATAGTTTTATGTAGTGCCTTTGAGAGGTGAATTAGAAACGAAGAGAATGAATGTAAAATAAAGAGTAAGAGGGATAAGGAAAAGTAAAACGGTACTAAATTTAATAATATATGGTTATATATTTATAATGTTTTTATTTTATCTTTATCTTATCTTTATCTCGGACAATTATAATGAAGAGGTAAACTGATGATAAGTGCAAAGTTATTAAGTAGTACAGTGGGGCTTTTTTTTTGTACATTTTTAATATTAATTATTTATATAACCTCTTAAATAGGCTAGAAAACCTATATAATATCCTTCGACTTTATATGTGTAAATATATTATTTGAGCGTGAGAATATTGATGTCAAAAGGTATATGAATCGGATTATAAAATGTTTAATTTGCATATTATAATGTTTTTTTCGGAAGTGTACATTACAAAAATGTAAGGATAATGTAAGAGGAATCAATATTGCTGTTTGTAGGGAAAAGATAAAATGATAGTTAGTGGCTATGAAAATAGCATGATCGCAGCACTAGTCAAATGACAGGAGGCAATATGAAAACTTTAATATTTGAAGAGAACGTTGTACAAAGAGGTTATAGTAAAAAGATGAATGTAGTACACCACACTGTAGAGAAGCGTGGGTGTAGAGTGTGTTATTAAAACTTTCTATTTCTAGTATGAAAAAAATGATAAAGGATTACATCGTTTTACTAATAGGCCTTGTCATCTCAATTTCTATTTTTTATATGTTTCAAACGCTTGCGCTAAATAAAGAGTTTACAATGAATAACAGTATTATTGGTTCAATTGTATTTGTATTTCAAATAGGCTCTGTTTTGGTAGCGTTTATTACATTCTTTTATATTTTTTATGCAAACTCTTTTCTACTTTCACTCCGGCGGAAAGAACTTGGCATGTATCTTGTTTTAGGGGCCAAAAAGAGTAAAATCAGCCAACTTTTATTTTTTGAGACATTGTCTATGGGAATGATTTCACTAGCATTAGGGAGTATATTCGGAGCTATTCTTTCCAATTTCGTTAGCAAATTTTTAACGAAACAATTGGAAATTTCAGCGGAAGGTTATCAAGCATTTTATGGTCCTGCATTCAAAATAACATTTATATTCTTTAGTGCGTTATTTCTACTTACATCCGTTGTGAATGCCATTCGTATAGCACTTAAAACAGAACTAGATTTAATTCGTACAGAGCAGCAAACGGAGCGCATACGAATGAAAGGACCAGCCACGATATTGTTATTCTTATGTAGTTTGCTAGGACTAGGTGTAGGATATTATTTCGTAATCTTCGTAGGAATAAAAGGTGCTGGCGCCATTATGCTTCCATTATTCACGATTACAATTGGGACATATCTTATATTTATTTCGTTCTTACCTATGATTGTTAATAGGCTAAAGAAAACGCGCTATTTAAATGAGAAGAAATTAAATGCATTTACATTTGCACAATTGCAGTTCCGTGTAAGTAGTTTGGCGAAAATATTAGGAACGGTAACGATGTTAATTGGGCTTGGCGTGGGGGCAATGGCTGGTGGCATGTCTTTACAGAAAAATGTAATCCTTTCAGCAGAAAGAATGTCAGGGTATGATATTACAATTCATGATCCAGAAGCAGCGGATTATAAAGCTATGGAAAAAATGAAAATTGTAGATAAAAAACAATATAAATATAAAGTTGATAATGAGGCTGTTTACTATTTAAAAGAGGAATTATTAGCGAATCCGCCACTGTTGTTCGGAAAGAAAGAGACAACACATATTTTTGAACAACTTCCATCTTCGAGCTATAGGATGTTTAAGGGGGAGGAAGTTGATCCATCTAGTTCTACGTTACCGCTGAATTGGGATAAGAGTATGGATAGTGATTTTAGATCGAATATTTCTGTATATGATCGAATACCTGTCTATATCGTCGACGAAAACCGGTATGAAGCAATTCAAGGTAATGAGCATACGTTTTTTATTGCTAAAATCGATAATATTTTACGGTATAAGACAGAGTTAAAAGAGATGGATAATCGTCAAATCGAAAAAATAGCCGCTGCTATTAATAAGCCTAAGGAAGACGTATATTTACCAACAAACTATGGTGATTATGAATCTATGCTCGTCTTCTCAAAAGGAACTTCCTTTATGGGATTCTTTTTAGGTCTTGCTTTTTTAGCTATGATGGCAAGTTGTTTAATGTTTAAGATCCTTTCTGGAGCTACGAAAGATATAGGGCGGTATGAGATGCTTCGGAAAATTGGGGTACGTAAAGAATTACTTATACAATCTATGTATAAAGAATTAGGCATTGTATTTTTATTTCCAGCCATATTGGGTCTTATACATGTTTTGGTAGGAATGAATATATTTACATTTGTTAAGTTTTTTGTAAATCCATATGTGAATATTGGACTTCCGATTTGTATATTTTTAATCATTTACGGTGTCTACTATTTGATCACTGTTCAATTATATAAGAGGATTGTGCTTCCAAAGGAAAAATAGAATGGATGCCGGGGGAAGGGGTAAAAAACTAGAGTAATATTTTTAGTATAAGTAAGTAATGGACGTAGAAAGGAATTAATAAAATGGGGAAACTGTTAAAGGTAAAGAATATAGTTGTAATGATGGTAGCTATAGTTGTAGTGGGAGGGGCTTTTTTTGTATTTCAAGCGATAACTTCACCTGCAAAAGCGATAGCAAATCAAGAGAATCCAGTTCAAAATGCAAATGAACAAATAAAAGTGGAGATGAATAAGGTTGCACCAACGCAATTTAATGGTCAAACTAGGAAAATTGCCTATCTTACTTTTGATGACGGACCAGGAAAATATACGGCACAGTTACTAGACATATTAAAGGAAAATGATGCAAAAGCAACATTTTTTCTAATCGGTCAAAATGTAAAATCATACCCTGATTTAGTAAAACGAGAAGAAGCGGAAGGACACTATGTTGGTATGCATAGTATGACGCACAATAATAGAAAATTATATGCCCAAGGTGGCTACGTAGATGAAATGAAAGAGGATCAAGGCTTAATTGCTAGTATTCTCGGACATGCCCCAAAACTAACACGCCCACCATATGGTTCAAAGCCAGGATTACACGAAGAACTTCGTAATAAAGTTGTAGAAAATGGTCTTAGAGTATGGGATTGGACAATTGATTCATTAGATTGGGAATATAATAGTATACCAATTGATATTGCGAAAGCGAAAATTGTTCAAAATGTACTTGCTAGTGCGACAAATCCCAAAGAAGTTATTTTAATGCACGATATTCATCCGCAATCTATCGCTGCAGTACCGGCTATTATTAAAGGTTTAAAAGAAAAAGGGTATGAATTTGAAGCATATCATGAAGATGATCATTTCCCCTTGAACTTTATGCATGATAAACGAATGTAACATAGGAGGAATTGACATTGACTTATAAAGCGTTAACGATTACCGGAATTATATCTATAAGCTTATTGACAGGGTGTTTTGGCGCAAAGCCAGAAGCAGAATTGTACGTCGCATTTGAAAATGCAACGAAGCAAGAAAAGGCGGTTTCTGAAGATGCGAAAAAACTAGAGGGTTTAGAAAAACAAGGTCAAGAGTTATACAATCAAATTATAAATGATGGTAAAGATAGTAACCAAGCAATTATGCCGAAGATAGAGCAAGCTACAAAAAGCATGGACGAACGTGAAAAAGTATGGAACAAAGAAAAAGAAGCTTTTGAAAAAGCACAGGAAGAAATAAAATCAGTTCATAAAACTATAGATAAAATGGAAGATGCTGCTCTTCAAAAACAAGCAAAAAACATACAGGATATTTATAAAAAGCGCTATGCATCTTTTAATAAGATAAATGATTCGTATCAAAAATTAATGGGATTTGAAAGAGAAGTATATAAAAGCTTAGGCGAAAAAGAAACGAACTTAAAAAAGATTAGTGAAAAGATTAAAGGTGTAAATCAAATGAATGAGGACATTCAACGAGAAAAAGAGAAATTTAATGGATATACAAAAGAATATAACAAAGAGAAATTAGATTTTTATAAACAAGCGAAAATTAAAATTAAAGATGAGAAGTAAATACTTTATTCCTATATCATTTAATCTTATTTATTAAGTACAAAAGGAAAAAATCAAAAATAAAAGTTTGTTTCTTACTCAAAAATAGAATATAGAATTCAAGGGTCTCAAACTATTATAGTTTGGGGCTTTTTAATATTCTTAAGGAGAAAAACTACCAAATACAGCATCAAATAGTGTAATAATGATGATACTAAGCGCGTGCCTTGTAGCATTAGGATCCGTATTTGGATTTAATCGTCGTAAGATTAAAGCATAAAATTTTGCATTAGCCTATAAAAAATTGTCCTTCCGAAAGAGGTGTAGTATGTAATCCTAGATATAAATCTAGTAAAAGTTTATATTAGAGTGTTTTGAAACCATATAGAAATGATTGTAGCAAATTGATTTAATGAATATAGGGGTATAAAATATGACATAAGATTTCCTAATATTTCACTTTTTTTGTAAGTGAGGATACACTATGTTATTGATTCTTAGCATCATTTTGATAGGAATTATGATCGGGATGAAAGTAGTAGTTTTTGGGATAGTAGAGAGACAAAGGTTTGTATATGTATTGTCCGAAGTGTAATGGGAGAATTGGAAAGGGGAATTCTGCTCCTTTTTATTCAAAATGTAATTTATTTTTTTAGTAAAGAATGATAGTTGGAATGAGTTTGAGATATTGAAAAAGCTTTGCGAGGATACGCAAAACTTTTTGTATAGTTTATTTGCTTTCGATGCACATTGTAAATAAGGAGAAAGAGAATCCTCTATGTTTCAGTTTATAAAAGGTGAAGAAGAGAATTTATTATATCTTTTGTAATAAGCGTTCGCCGCTTTCCATATCGCTTTTGCATAACGGACATTTCGGTTCTGCTTCTAATGCAAAGTTTTTACGCATCCATCCATGGCAGTTTTCTTCTAGGCATTCCCATACAGCAATTGCTTCTGGTTCTACTACAGGTTTATCATTTTTTCTCCAATACATGTGATCGCTCCCTTAAATTGAAAAGTTTTTCAGAAAAACAAAAAAGGTTGTTAACGATTTTGTTAACAACCTTTTTTATATTAGTTCATTATACTTTATTTTTTGAAAAAATGCGAAGGTTAGTAATTGTTAAAGTATAGCAAAATAAGGATTATATAAGCTGAGGATTATAAATCATCGTTGAAAGCTTTGGTAATCATTCAATTTGATACAGTGTATACTGGCAACCTTCTCGGTGTTTTTCTACATCTTCTTCATGCCATTGTTTTGTTAACTTTGGAATTTCTATGTCATCACTTAGGCGTTTCTGCTGTTGTGTCTTCCATAGTATGCTCGTTGCATGGAAGCCTTTTTGTTTTGAAAACATTAGGAAGTTTAATAAATTTATCGGGCATAAACGGGTAATAGGGACCCCACTTCAAAATTTGGTTGAAGCGAAGTAGTTAGGTAGGAGTCGGACTATCTGTAAAAGCCCAATTAGTTGGACTTTATTGAGAGGTTTTTGCCATTTCCATAAATCTTTGTTCAATTTCATCCAATTCGAATGAATGGCATATTCTACGATCTTCTTTATCTAAAATTCGATAATGTTGGGATAAAATATTTTGTTGAATGTGATAACCGTTTAATTCTTTTATTTGTCGCCACCACACTTTTCCACCTAAAGTCTTCGGAAAGTTCATATTGTAATGTGTAAAAGCGATTGTTTTTATAATTTCATTCACATCATCCCCGAATGTCATCTGGACTGTATTGCTCTGTTCGAAGAGTGTTACGACACAAACTGCACCTGACCATGTTAGCGTACGTCTCCCTTTTTCAATTTCTACTAATGTTTTCTTCGATAAACCAATAATTTCTGACATTTTATCTTGTGATAAATCATTTTCAACACGTATGAGTTTTAATTTCGAATTAACGAGTTCAATAAATTCTTGTTTATCCATAATGCATCTCCTTTTCTCTTATAGTGTAAAATTACACTGTGAGTGTAATTTTGTCAAAGGTAGTGCAAAAAAGTTATTTATTACTGTTTTGATCTTTCTAATTACTATTTCAATTTTAGTTTAAGAAAATGTTAAGAAACCGTACTATTTTTTATTAAGAAATACGCTCTATACTTAGAAACATCTTAAAGAAAACATAATGAAAGGCGGAATATAGATGAAAAGATTTATTTTTGGATCATTACTTGTTATCGTCGCAGGAGCGGCATATTTATTAAATGGGAGTGCTGCGATTGATAGAATGAATCCATTTCTTGATATAGAGCACCATTATGCAATAATTGATAACGATGGTAAAGAATTAGATGGAAATAAAGGTCGTGAATATAAAGTGAAAGCTTATGATGAAAATGGTAAGGAAAAAGAAGTTACAATTGACGGAGTAGATGAATTACCGAAAGATTCATACTGGCATGTGCTTACGAGAGGTAAGTTCTTATATGATAAAGTGCAAGTAATGATAGATAAAATTCCTAATGGAGCGAAGATGAAGTTAGGATTATAAGTATAAAACCGATTCTCAATGTGGGAATCGGTTTTGTTGTTTTATGGTAAAGTTTAGTGAGGGGGGCGAGAGTGATGTTACTCATTGTTAGTCTTATTTTAATTGGATTTATGTGTAGTATGAGAATAGTATCTTTACATATGATAGAGCGAGAAAAGATAGAAGAGCGATATGTATATTGTCCAAAATGTGATGGGAAAATTAGGAGAGGCAATTCCGCTCCTTTTTGTTCGAAATGTAATTTAATATTTTAACTATAGGAAATCCGAAATCATTTTGTATGGTTTCGGATTTTTTATGTTGAAAATAGAAGAAATAAAGAGCGGAAAAAAGTTTGAACAAGGAATTGAGTATACGAATATTATTGAAGGATATCCCATTATTATGAAGTATTTCGTAGAGATAGATCGAGAAGTTTTGAGGGTGTTATTAGCTGATGAAAGAGGGATTCTTCCTACTATGCTAGAGTGTAATGAATGTTATAAGACTAAATTGGATGATATCGAGGAAAGTGGATAAAAAGAGCTTGAAACCATTCAAGCTCTTTTTCATTATTATTTATGTCCTAAAATATGCTCAACCTCATGCACACTTAATTTACTTGCCTTAGCAATTGTTTCAAGTGGTATACCAAGATCATGCATGCTTTTAATCATTTGAATTTTTCCTTGTTGAACACCTTCTTTTCGCCCTTTTTCTAAGCCTTTTTCCAAGCCCTTTTCCAAGCCTCTTTTCATACCTTCTGTCTCTGCATGGGCGAATTTTGCTGCTTCATCCATTAAAACTTTCTCTCTTGCATCATAGGCTTGGCGGAAAGAGGAATCTTGACTCATACGTTCCCACTTGTTTATTGCTTTTTGTAAAATAGGGTCTTGGTTCATAGCAATATCCTCCAATGTTTTAGTTAAGTGTTCATCCTCATTTGCTGAAAGCAATAAAAGCCAACGAGCAAACGGATCTTTCCACGGATTGACTTTTTCTTCATGCCATTGTTCTGTTAACTTTGGAATTTCTGCAATGTGAATTTCTATGTCATCACTCAAGAGTTTCTGTTGTTGTGTATTCCATAATATGCTCGTTGTATGGAAGGATTTGTGTTCTGAAAACATTGCGAAGTTTAATAAATTAATGGTGATGGTTTTATGAAGTGCGCTGTATGGCATGCCTTTTTGTAATTGAGATGTGTATAATTTTCCCCAATAATATAAACTGCGTTTAATCATATCGTGATTATTATTGAGTTGTATTTCTACATTTACTTTTGCTCCTGTATTTAACGTAGCTGAAATGTCTAGAATTGATAATTTATCATTTTCGTGTTCCCGGTGTAAATGCGGATCTTCTAGCTGTAGAGAAGCAATGGGTGATTCTAAAGACTCTTGTAACATCGCATTTAAAAATGCAATTAGAATATCTTCACTACCATTCGTACCAAACAATTGTTTAAATGCAAAATCAATGCGTAAATTAACTAACTGTTTGTTGAACAAAGTTTGTCCTCTCCCTTATATCAAGGTGCTTCTTTCCTTCATTGTACCTAAAAATAACTAGGGCATGCAAACAGGCCATTCTGCTATTTTTTTAGCAATATTATTAGAATGTCACAGGCAAGTATGTCTATTGTCTATGTTATACTCTAGTGAAATTGAAAAATTTATATAGAGGTGAAGATAATACATATGCAAAAAGATATTTTGAAGCAATTAGATAGAAAGCAAAGTAACTATGAATTTCCTGCCTTTGATAATGAATATATGGATATTTCACAAGTGAAATTCTCTCTTTTCTTTAAAGATACTAAGGATTGGTTAATGGTGTTTCAAATTGTCGGTGTAGGTTCATTAGGTGTATGTAATGATATTCAAGTATATGGCGATAGAATGAATCATTCAATTGGTGATGATGGTATTTTGCAAGTAAATGATGGAGATTATGAATTATTTGATGATGAAGGTGAATTTATACCGGATATTCATAACGGTAGTTTGAAAATTTGCGATCATCATTTTGAATATCAATTTACAGAAGAAGATTATACGAATAATGGAATAGAAGTGAAAACGAAAGAGTCTTATCCAACATATTTCATGCGTATGCTTGCTACTAATGACGAAGCTAGACAGTTATTATGGTGGGATAAAGAAGAAATTTTAGAAGAGTTCGATTTAAAAGGTGATTGGGAAGTAGCCTATGAAACGGAAGAGTGGAAACATGTTGAAGAAGAGAAAGTAAGTGAAAATGAATTCTTCCAATCAGTAGCTGCAGCGATAGAGAAGCAAGATCCAAGTGTTATTGTAGATAAGGATGCTAATACGCACTGGAAAAATTGGGTAGAGTTTGATTACGAAAACTCATATTAAAAATGAAAGAGTAGATCAAAGCGCATTTTTACTAAAAAAGGCTATCCGAAATGTTAAAAATCGGATAGCCTTTTTTCATTAAACAACCGCAGGATTATAAATCATCGTAAAGTGCCCTTGTAACAATTCAATATGACACGGTGTATGTAGAGAGCTTTCACCATCTGTATCTACTTCTTTTTCTTCTTCTGTTTCAATATGGATGGATTTAGCTTTGACGTGGAAGATGTCATTTTCATTTGAGTCTTCAAATAGTTTCTTTCCGATGTAATCTTTAAATGCTTGAATGCCTGTTGATTTGACTACGAAAATATCAAGTGTTCCGTCATCACATTTTACGTTCGGAATAAAGGATGGGATCCCCCCGAGATATTCACCGTTTCCAACCATAACAAGGACAGCTTCGTCTTCATATACTTGTCCGTCGTAAGTTATTTTTACTGGGAATGTTTCAGCGTTTTTAACAGTTCGAATGGTGCTTAAATAGTAACCAATTTTACCAAGTTTTGCTTTCTCTTCTGCATCAATATTGTTTGATACTTCAGATACGAGTCCAATGCCCCAGAAGTTTAAGAAGTGCTGTCCGTTTGCTTTTGCGACATCGATTGGTTTTACATGTCCTTTTGTAATGAGTTTCGCTGCTTCTGCAATATTTTGCGGAACACCAAGTGTGCGAGAGAAGTCGTTGCAAGTTCCGCCTGGAATGATTGCAAGTGTAGGTCTAGTTTCAAGAGGGGCTAAGCCATTTGTGCATTCAAATACAGTTCCGTCACCACCAAAGACGATAATTAAATCTACTTTACTAGCAAACTCTTGGCAATATTTTGTTGCATCACCTTGTTTTTTCGTATGAAGGATATGTAAGTCAGGAAAAGCTGTGGCAAGTGGTGGTACGATTTTCGTTAAGTTCGTATGTAAATCGCCTTGTCCTGCTTTCGGATTTACGATGAGGAGTACTTTTTCAAATTTTGTCTTTGTCATTTTTATTCTCTCCCTTTGTCTTTTACGAATCGTGATAGAAAATAAACTTCCATCAATAATTGATGGAAGTTTATTCTATTTATATTACTCCGTTACAACTGAAGCGATAAATGGTAAGTTACGATATTTTTCTGCGCAGTCGATACCGTAGCCAACGATAAATTCGTCTGGAATTTGGAAGCCAACATATTCAGCTTTTAAGTCCACTTTACGGCGTTCAGGTTTATCAAGTAACGTACAGAATTTCAATGCTTTTGGTTTATGCATGAAGAAGTGATCTTTTAAGAAGTGAAGTGTTAAACCAGAATCGATAATGTCTTCTACGACAATTACGTTTTTTCCAGTAATGTTTACATCGATATCTTTTAATAGTTTTACTTTTCCAGTTGTTTCTGTTTGATTTCCGTAGCTAGATGCAGAGATAAAGTCGATTGTTACTTCGTTTTTAATATGACGAATTAAATCAGCAGCGAATACGAAAGATCCTTTTAATACAGCGATTACTACGATTTCTTCTCCTTCAAAATCACGTTCGATTTGAAGAGCTAGTTCTTTTACTTTTTCTTGTAATTGTTCTTCAGAAATTAAAGTGTCTTTTATTTCAATTTTCATGGGAATCCTCCTACAGTGTAAAACTTGTGAACATTTCGACTGTAAAGGATAGAAAGAAAAAAGTCAAAGAAGATATAAGATTTTTACAGAAATACCCACAAAATAGTCAGATGATATGATATACTGATTATATTAAGAAAACGCTTCCACAAAGGGTGATTATGATGAAAAAGAAACAGTATACAAGTGTAACATTTATAAAAGCATTGCTTTTAACAATTGTTCTTGGCATGTTAGCTTACGTAATTGATGTACCTGCAATTCGGATTTCACTAATTGGAATGACTTTAGTATTAGGCGCAATTTCCCACGGTATGATGTCACAGCTGCAAGAAGTTGGACTTGATGATATGAAAGATCATATAGATAAGAAATGAGAAACCTTCACGTATATAGAGTGAAGGTTTTTTCGTTTCTTACAAAAATGTAAGGTAGTTTGTAAGACAAATCGATAGTTGCATAGTAGTGTTTTGGATAAACTATAAGTGTAAGGTAAAAGGCAAGCATATTTTAGGTAAATTAAGTTTTAGGCACTCTATATGTGAAAAAGGAGTAGGAGGGCATGGAGAAACATTGGACGACCTTTTCTTTTTTAGCAACTAGTAACACCGTAATGCTAGCTGGAGAAATGGATTTTTTGCATACGTTTGATCGAGAAGACGATCATTCTTCTTCTAAATTTACAATGAAATGGAGTAAGTGGAGCGATAGTTGTAATTTGGAAGAAGAGGCCCCTAACGAAAGGCAAAAAATTATTTTAACAAATCCTATTAAAGCATGGGTCGTTCAATGTCGTAAGTGTAACGTCAAAAATCACTTCAAGAAAACTGAGCCGAGACAATTAGTTATCACTCCGGCCCTTCCTACCTCTCAATCACGCGAAAGTAACAAATAAATATCGAGACACATCAAAAAAAGCATTGTATTATACGATGCTTTTTTTATTTTTACGAAAAATCCCTTAGCGTAGAAAAGATTTGCTATGATTATGGAGGAATCTTACATTTTGTACATGGTGGGAAATGGGATTTTAGTAAAATTAGAAAAGGTGTGTATGATGAAAAAATATAGTGTAATTGCAGTAGCCAGTTTATTGACAACAAATCTATTAGCGTTTCCTTCTAGTTCGCTAGCGGAAATTGAAAATAAAACAAGAACTAATATAGAAGCTTTACAGAGTATACATAGTGATAGACAGAGTGAATTGCAAAAACAATTTGATGCTATAAAAGAGCAACAAATGGAATTAGAAAAAAGAAAAGATATTTTGAAACAGCAGGAAGAGTTATTTGATAAAGTTGATGGATTAAAACAGAAAAAAGAAGAATTACTAAAACAAGATAGTAAAGATAAAGAAAGATTAGAAGAAGTTCAGCAAAAATTAGATGAATTAAAGAAACAACAAGAAGAACTTGAAAAGAAGAATCCGTTAGAAGTACAAGGAAAGAATAACCAAGAAGAAACAAACTTAAATGAATTAGAGGAACAAAAAAAGAAGGAGGAGCTTGAAGAGAAGAGTCGATTAGAAGGAAACGAAAAGAATAATCAAGAAGAAACAAATCCTGAATTAAAAGAGAAACAAAAGAGAGAAGAATTAAAGAAACAGCAAGACGAATTACGAATAAACCAGCAACAATTGGAGCAACAACAAATAGAGTTAAAGCAAAAAAAACAAGAACTTGAATTAAAGCAGAAAGAAGAGCAAGAAAAACAAGAACTTGAATTAAAGCAGAAAGAAGAGCAAGAAAAACAAGAACTTGAATTAAAGCAGAAAGAAGAGCAAGAAAAACAAGAACTTGAATTAAAGCAAAAAGAAGAGCAAGAAAAACAAGAACTTGAATTAAAGCAAAAGGAAGAACAGGAAAAAAGAGAAGCTGAATTAAAAAGAGCGGTAAATAATTTACAAGCAGCACCACAATCATTCCCTGATGTTCCAGGATGGGCGGAAGAGTCTGTTACTTATTTAGTGAATAAAAAAGTAATTACAGGAATGCCGGATGGAACATTTTCACCGCATAACGTATTGAATAGGGCTGAAGCGGCTACAATTATGGCTAAAGTTTTAGGATTAGAAGTTAAAGAAGGGGACAAGCCAACCTTTATAGATTCGAAAGATAGTTGGGCAGCTTCCTACATTGCAGCGGTGGAAAAAGCAGGTGTTATTAAAGGCGAAGGAAACGGGAAATTTAATCCATACGGTCAAATGACAAGAGCGGCAATGGCAACAATGCTTGTACAAGCATATCAATTAGATTCGAAAGTTAATGGAGATTTACCGACAGTATTTAATGATGTGAAAGATCATTGGGGTGAGAAATCCATTAATATTTTGGCAGAATTAGGTATATCAAATGGTATTGATGGAACACAGTGGCAACCTAATAAATCGATAACACGTGCTGAGGCAGCGCGACTTGTTGCGGTAACAGATCAATCTAAAGATAACGAAGTAAAAATGAAAAAGATAAATATAACGAAAAATTTCTTTACGTATAACGAGCCATCATTATCATCAGGTATTTCAAATGAATATGCATCACAAGAAGTAAGGGTACATGAAGAAAGAGATGGTGGATGGATAAAAATTCATACAGATTTGGGTTTTAAGTGGGTGTGCTTAACTGAGAAGAAAGTAAATATAACGAAAAACTTCGTTACATATAATGACTCGTCATTATCGTCTGGTATTTCAGGCGAGTATATTCCGCAAGAAGTGACGGTTGTTGAAGAAAGAGAAGGCGGTTGGATTAAAATTCATACGAGTGTAGGATATAAATGGGTATGCCTAACTGAAAAGAAAGTACAGATTGATAGAGATTTTACTACTTATGATGCTCCGTCACGGTCTGCGACTGTTTTAGCTTATTATGGACCACAAACAGTAACTGTTGTAGAAGAAAGAGGCACGTGGCTTCGTATAAGTACATATGCAGGATACCAATGGCTAGATACGAAAAAGGAGACAAAGTATTTATCTAAAGTATTTTTTGCATATGACAGCCCTAGTTTTGTATCACGTGTATCAGGGAAATATTCTCCGCAAACAGTAGAAGTGTATGGCGAAAGAGAAGGCGGTTGGATTCAAATACAAACTAATAATGGTTTGAAATGGGTTAATGAAGGAAATATTAATCGTAGTCAAGTGATATTGAACGTACCATCAATTTACCAATTTCCAGAATTACATAATGGCTGTGAAGTAGTTTCTTTACAAATGCTTGTGGAACATCAAATTGGTCGCTCATTAAATAAAGTAGCATTTGCGTTTGAAATGCCTTTTGATCAAACGAAATTAAAGAACTATAAAACATCATCACAGATTTGGGGAGATCCAGATGTAGGGTTTGTAGGTGATGTGACAGGAAAGACGCCAGGATATTCTATTAATCCAGAACCATTAAAAAGATTGCTAGATAAGTATGCAAGGGGAACGAACTTAACAGGAAATGATTTTTCAGTCCTAGAAGATTATCTACGAAATGGGAAACCAGTTGTTACTTGGGTAACTGTAGCACTAAATAATCCTAGACCAATTACAACATGGAAAACACCAGGCGGAAAAACAATTAATGGGCGAATGAATACTCATGCGGTCGTTTTAACAGGTGCCGATGATAATTATGTGTATTATAATGATCCATTTTATGGAACAAAAAATGTGAAAGTGAGTAAGAGTTGGTTTGCAAGTATTTATAACCAAATGGGGAAGAAAGCTTTAAGTGTAGATTAAATAAAAAAGGTTATCCAAAAGATTATTTTTGGATAACTTTTTTTATAATGAAATCTTTAACAGAATTCCATTTCATCTGCATCTTATATTTACATCTCTTGTTTATTCTAGTAATACATCCGGTGCGACGTGATGTGTTACTAGAATAAAGTATAAAAGGAGAGAAATAAAATGAAAAAAAAACTATTACCAATTTGTGCAATGGCACTTTTAACAGTAGGGTATTCTTCAGTAGCGAGCGCTTCTACTGGAACATTAACAAAAGAAGAATCAGCGCAAATGCAGCAAGATAAAGCTAAAAAAGAAGAAGCAATTAAGGAACAGCAAAAGAGCGAAGTGGAGAAAAAAGAAGCAGCACAAGTACAAGAAAAAAGTGATATGGCTAAAAAAGAGGAAGCAATAAAAGCAGGGCAAAAGAATGATACAGCGAAACAAGAAGTAACACCACAAGTGCAAGAAAAGGAAGCTCTTGCAAAAAAAGAAGCAGCAATTAAGGCAGGGCAAAAGAATGATGCAGCGAAACAAGAAGTAGCGAAACAAGCTGTACAAGGTGAAAAATTACCAAACACAGCATCAAATAATGTAGCAATGATGGCATTAAGCGCATGTCTTGTAGCGATAGGGACATTATTTGGTTTGAACCGTCGTAATAAGATTAAGGCATAAATAAAATATTGTTCTATAAAGAATGGGATAATTTCATATATTAAAAATGGTAGGTTACTCCTACCATTTTTTGCATGGAGGGATTCACAGTGACAGTTCTAAATCGTATTGGATTTACGTTAATGATAGTAGGCTTATTAATGGGAGCCTATTACGCTTTTGAATGGTATAAAGGAAAAAGTTCTGCACAAGATTTAACGACAGAAGAAATTAAAAATTTTGAACAACAAACATCCAAGCAGCATTCTAGCGAAGTACCAGTAAATGCACAAGTACCTTCTTCTCAAATACAACATAAAGAAGGAGAAAAGATAGCTATGTTAAATATACCGAAAATAAAGAAGAAGTTTTCTATATATTGGGGAGCAAATGATGCTACATTGAAAAAAGGAGTCGGTATGTTTGTTAGTGATTTAACGACAACACCATCTGGAGGAGGACATACAGTACTGAGCGGGCATAGGGATACTGTATTTACAGATTTAGGAGAGTTAAAAGAAAAAGACACTCTTGTTTTAGAGTATGATAATAAAACTTACACATACGAAATCCAAAAGATATGGATTACCCATGCGGATGATCGTACTGTTATTGTAAAAAAAGAAGAACCGATATTAACACTTACGACTTGCTATCCATTTGATTATATAGGGGATGCACCTGATAGATATATTATCGAGGCGAAGTTAACTGCTAGTTATTCAAAATAAAGTTGTAGTTTCTGAAAGCAAGAGGGGGATATATAAGTTATGTCAAAAAATATTTTAATTGTTGAAGATGAAGATATTTTACGCGAAATATTAAAGGATTACTTTTTGAGTGAACAATATAAAGTGCTTGAAGCGAGAGATGGAAAAGAAGCTTTAGTCTTATTTGAAGAAGAAGAGGTCGATTTAGTTATACTTGATATTATGTTGCCGGAACTTGATGGATGGTCTGTTTGTCGAAGGATTCGTAAGGTGTCCGGGGTTCCAATTATTATGCTGACGGCACGTGTAGATGAAGATGATACATTACTTGGGTTTGAGCTTGGGGCAGATGATTATGTTGCGAAACCATATAGTCCGCCTATTTTATTAGCGAGAGCGAAACGATTATTAGAAAGTAGACAAGCATCAAAGAAACCTTTAGAAAATGAAGATGATACGTTATCAATTCATGGCATTCACGTCCATTTTCCGTCACGTACTGTTACTGTTGATGAGGCAGACATTACTTTAACACATACAGAATTTGAAATATTAGCTTATTTCATGAAAAATCAAGGGATTGTTTTAACGAGAGAACAGTTAATTTCAAGAATTTGGGGGTGCGAATTTGCTGGCGATGATCGAACGGTTAATAGTCATATTCGTAATTTGCGAAATAAATTAGGAGAGAAAGCAAAGTACATTACAACTGTAGTGCGAACCGGTTATAAATTCGAGGGGAATATATGAGAAAAGGGATTGTACTTAAATTATTTACCCTTACAACAGCTCTATGTATGTTGATTTTAGCGACGATATTTATTGGTCAAACGATATTTTTTAAACAATATTATGCGAACCGAAAAGTAGAAGATATTAAAGTGAATTTAAATTCCTTTGAGAAGAATTATTTGAATTATGTAGGAAATGCAGAAGGAATTCAGAAGCTGGAGCAAGATTTTTTAAGAGAAAATAATACGTGGATTACGACATTAGATCGGAATGGGAATTTAAAACATGCGGATGATTTTTATTTTGAGGTAACGATAGACCGTAAGCAACAGAAGAGCTTTGGACAACAAATATTCAAGATTCCCTTATACAATCTCATCAGCCTAGAGGAGATTGATAATAAATCATTAGATCAGTTTTTAGGACAAGAAATTTATTTTTCTGGAGTAAAAAAAGAAGATAGTTTTATTCCATTCTCTTTTGCGTTAGCTAAGCAGAATTTAAGCGGATCTAATAAACCGTTAGAAAAAGCATTTAAGGAGAAAATGATTAAATCAGATGAGGAAAAAAAGAAAGCTGATCAAGAGTCAATTGTTAAGGAAAAAAAGCCAGTCGTTCAGGAACAAGCTACTCAGGAATTAGGCGCTTACATAGGAGGACGTGTTACGAAAGTACAGTTCCCCGATGTAAAAGGTCCTGTGAATCCAATTTATAAAAATAGTTTATTCTTAGATAGCATAAAGGAATTTCAAACTGATTTATTATTAAAAGAGAGTAATCATATACAGTATTCAACACAAATAATGGACTATGAAAAAAATGATATAAAATATAAATTATTAATTAAACCAAAAAAAGAAAAAGATGGATCGGTAACATATATATACGCGATGGCTTCTTTGCAACCTGTCGATGAGGCTGTACAAATGGTGCAAGATTATTACATCTATATTGTTGCATTTGTAGTCGTTCTAATTTTTCTAGCTTCGTTTTATTACTCAAAACAAATTGCAAAACCGTTACTAAAAATAAATGATACAACGAAGAAAATAGCTCATTTGGATTTCACAGAAAAAATTCCGATTACTTCAAAAGATGAAATTGGTGATTTATCGCAAAATATTAATACATTATCTAATAAACTACATTCACATATTGGACAGTTAGAACAAGATATTGAAAAAGAAAGAAAGTTAGAAAACACAAGGAAAGAATTTATTGCGGGTGTATCGCATGAACTAAAAACGCCGCTGAGTATTATGAAAAGCTGTATTTCCATTTTAAAAGATGGGGTAGCTGAACATAAGAAAGACTACTATTTTCAGGCGATGGAAAAAGAAGTAGACAAGATGGATATACTAATTTTAGACATGCTTGAATTAGCTAAATTTGAGTCTGGCACATATAACATGAAGATGGATCCTTTCTATATAGATGGAGTGATTGAAGAAATATGTGAACAGCTTTCAGCGGAGATAGAGAAAAAAGAACTGAGTGTGCACAAACATATATGTCCAGCAGAAGTGATTGGGAATCAAAATAGAATTGAACAAGTAATTGTGAATTTCATTACGAATGCTATACGTTACACACCAAATAAAGAAGATATTATTATTTCTACAATAGACGGGAAGGATCATATAAAAGTATGTATTGAAAATAAAGGTGCTCACATTGAAGAAGAACAATTAGATAAAATTTGGGATCGTTTTTATCGCGTGGATGCGGCAAGGAAACGTTCACAAGGTGGAACAGGGCTTGGCCTTGCAATTTCAAAGAATATTTTAGAATTGCACGATGCTGAATATGGGGTGAAGAATACCGGAGATGGTGTGTTATTTTACTTCTATTTACCGAAAAAAGCGTAGACAATACAATCTACGCTTTTTTAATTTATTTTCATATTATCTTTACCTAATCTTTATTTTTAAACAGTATACTTTGAATAGAAAATGAGGTTATGTAAGGAGTCGATGAACCGTGCATAGCAATTGGCTAAGTATAATGGTATTTATTTTCTTTTGTGCATTTATTGTATTTTTAATTGATATTACGATATGAAAAAAGAGCGCTAATTAAGCGCTCTTCTTTTCTGTATTCATTTGATAAGCACCGCTGCTTTTGAATAGGCGCGGTGAAGTTTTAAATAAAAGAATTAGTAATACAGTACATAGTATGAAAGAACCGATCATAGTACTGCCGTTTACAATTAATGAATATAAGACAGCTGATTGGCCTTTAGGTGCATATTGGCCAAAGAAAATAATACCAGCAATAAAGTGACAGAAATAACGTGCAAAGCTACCGATAAATGTGGCAAGGATCATGTAAACGAGTGCTTTTTTTCCTTTGTTTTGTTTTGGTTTATCTTTGCGACTACCAAAACTAGAATGCTCTGCATTACTGTTGTCTGAGGCAAGTGCTTTTTGAATTGGACGATAGAATAAACCAGCAAATCCGATAAAAGCAAAGGCAACGAAGTACTCAATGAATGCTTGAACAGGTGTTAGAATGTAGGCATCACCTACGACGATTTGTAATAGTCCCCAAATTAAGCCTCCTAAGAAAGCCATTTTGAAGCCCCAGCGGTATGCAATAATAAAAATAGGAATCATAGCAAATGAGATGGAACCGCCTGTTGGAAGTTTAAGTGATAATGGTAAAATGTCGATAATCAAGGCGAAGGCTGCAAGAATTGCAGATTCGATCATCGCTTGTAAATTGGTGTTACGCATGTTGTCTCCCCCTAAATCCAAGTTGCGCAAAAAAGAATAGATATCATAGGAGGACACGAAATACGTAAATAAAAAAGAGGTATGTATTTCGGACGTTTACACAATCCCTGCGTTAGCATTAACTAACAGGTTCAAAGGGTCGGAACGAAATGTTCCCTCTCAGCGGCAAGGCTCCCCCTGTGATAACGAGATTCTATATTTGCTATTGTTTATTGTAAGCGAAATGGATGAGAATGGCAAATGCATTTTGTATGACAATTATTGAAATATAATTGTATTGAATTGTTAATAAATATGAAGCAAAAAGATATAGTCCAAGTGAAATAGAGTGTGATATAATTTTTTTGAAAATAATTATCATTCTCTTCTGAGGGGGAAGGTTATGAGCTTAGTAGATATTAAAATTGGTGAGAAAGTGTTAGTAAAAAGTATTCAGTCGTTAGATCAGTTATTGAAGCGTAGACTGGCTGCTTTCGGTCTTGCGGAAGGAAGCGAGCTTCGCATAAAACAGAAAGCGATGTTTAAAGGTCCTTGTACATTGGAGTGTCGTGGGCAGTTAATTAGTATTCGTCATTGTGACGCGAAAATGATAAAGGTGGAATTAGCGTGAATAAGGTTGCTTTGCTAGGGAATCCGAATACAGGGAAAACATCATTATTTAATGCACTTACTGGTTCTTATGAGTATGTAGGAAACTGGAGCGGTGTAACAGTAGAAAAGAAGGTTGGTAAATTAAAAGATAAGCAAGGAACATTAATTGATTTACCAGGCGTGTATGATTTGAATCCAGTTTCACGCGATGAAGGTGTCGTTACGAATTTTCTACTAACAGATGAATTTCATCATATGTTAAATATAGTGGATTCTTCGCAATTCGAGCGAAATATGCATTTAACATTGCAATTACTTGAATTTGGTAAGCCTGTTTCAATTGGTTTAAATATGGTTGATGTGGCAAAGCAAAGAGGAATTGTGATTAATGTAAAAAGGTTATCAGAAATATTAGGTGTAACAGTCGTTCCTGTCATCGCAAGAACCGGAAAAGGCTGTGAAGAATTACTTACTACTCTTCATGAAGAGAAACAAAAAGAGAAAAAGCCATTTGTTATTTCATATGGTGTACAAATGGATGAGGGGATTGGAGAGGTAATCGCTCTTTTAGAGAAAGCGAATTATGAGCATCCAAGATGGTTAGCCCTACAATTTTTAAGCAATAACGAAGTAGTAGAAAAAGAAATAAAAGCATTACCAATTTATAAGGAACTTATTGCCATTCGATCTCGTTTAGATGGAAAACTTGATTGTACGTTGGAAGAGCATATTTACAAGACTCGTGAAGCGTATATTGAAAAGTTAAAAACAAATGTTATGCAACATGAGAAAGAAGGAAAAATTCCTTTTTCGGAAAAAATCGATAAGTTAATTACACATAAAATTTTAGGACTTCCAATCTTTTTAGCAGTTATGTTTTTTATTTTTCAGGTTACGTTTACGTGGATTGGTACACCTTTATCGGATATGCTTGATGGATTTTTTGGCGGGCAGCTTACTGATTGGGTTACGGCTGGTCTCACAAGTGTTGGGGCTTCTGACTTTATTCAAGCACTCGTTACAGAAGGTATTATTGCTGGCGTTGGTGCGGTATTAGTATTCGTTCCACAAATCTTTGCACTATTCTTTTTCATTTCATTATTAGAAGACTCGGGATATATGGCACGAATTGCAGTTGTTATGGATAGAATTATGGAGTTTTTCGGTTTAAACGGAAAAGCATTCATTCCGATGATTATCGGTTTTGGATGTAACGTTCCAGGTATTATGGCTGCAAGAACGATTGAACAAGAAAAAGAAAGATTACTTACAGTTCTTGTAACACCATTTATGTCTTGTTCAGCACGTTTACCTGTATATGCATTATTTGCGGGAGTTTTCTTCCCTAATAGTCAGGCAACTGTTGTGTTCTCTTTATACATTGCAGGTATTGTTCTTGCGTTACTTGTTACAAAAATTATGTCACTTACTATTTTAAAAGCGGAAAAATCTATTTTTGTAATAGAACTACCGCCTTACCGTGTGCCACAAGCGAAAACACTATGGCTAAGTACATGGGAGAAAGGTAAAGGATTTGTTCGTAAAGCAGGTACATTCATCTTCGGTGGTTCTGTTGTCATTTGGTTATTAAACTATGCAGGTCCATCAGGATTTGGTGTTGATATGGGAGACAGTTTCTTAG